>Ga0208701_100270_pt1 | contig 20726 bp, 19 predicted proteins | sample DeeseametaMP1482_FD_184188 | JGI IMG/M metagenome (GOLD analysis project Ga0208701, IMG submission 184188) | Marine microbial communities from the Deep Pacific Ocean - MP1482 (SPAdes) | ecosystem: Environmental > Aquatic > Marine > Oceanic | place: South of Fiji, South Pacific Ocean | collected... | reverse complement strand
GAGAAGCTTGTTTCCAAAACTCCGAAGGGTGCGCTACCCGGTGATGCGTTTGAGGAGACCGAGCGGGCGACCACCGAGTTTCGATGCCGGATGTCGGAGGAGGTGTTGGCCATGCTGGATCGGGCGCGGCGGATCTATTCCTTGGAGCAGGACAAAGCTGTCACCACTGCCGAGGTGTTGGAGTGGGCCTTGGCCTCCTACATATCAAACCAGATGGTGGATGAAGAGACTTTGGAGAAGGTGCGCCTGGAGATGGATAAGGATCTGCAGGCGCAGACGAATCGGGAGATTCCGTTGGTGGCGAAGGCTCGAGGAGTTGCCGAGGAGATGGGGTTCATTCCGATTTGTGAAGTAGCCGAAGATGAGTCCGTGGGTCCCCGTGCGGGGGAAAATTCGGAAGGGGACGCCGGTTCGTTCGAGACGCCTGTGAACCAGACCGACACGGAGTCTTGTTGCGCGAATTGTTCGACAGATCAGACGTATAGCAAGAACGAAAGATTGGTCAATGAACTCTTGGGAGCGATCGGTGGCATGCCGTCTCCGGAACTCTTCGAGACCGACGACAAGAGAATGGACTCGGCCCGCACGGGGAAAATCCAGGAATCAGACCAACCGATTTTTAGAAACCAGACCGGCGGCAGCCAGGAAGGTGGAGAAAGTGCTAAGGCGGAGGGGTCGAATCGAGTAGCGGGAGTGAAGGGGTCCCCCGCACGGGCCGCAATCGACTACTTGAAAGCTTTGGAGAACATTATCCCACCCATTCAAAACAAGAATGTCTGCTTCAACCCTCACAACCGTTTCGCCACCAAGGCTCAGAAGCGAGAGGTTCTTCGTCGCGAGGGTTGGTGCTGCGCCACTCCAGGCTGTCCTCATAAAATTTGGCTCCACTTGCACCATCTCATCCCATATTCTCACGGCGGACCGACCCTGGCTCACAACCTTCTCGGAATCTGCGTCTCCTGCCACGGCAACGTCCATGACGGTTCGCTGAAGATCTTCCTCGACGACAAGGGACAACTGCAATTCACCGACGCGAAGGGCAACTCCCTAGCCGAACAGGCCGATCTCATGCTGGCCAGTTGGTTTGACTTCAACGAAGGATGGCATGGGGAGCGCGAGGACTCCTACAAGATGAGGTGGGGTCGAGGAGAGTGGTCTGTGTTTGAGCATCCGAGATGAGGCGGATGTATCAAGGGGATGAAGTTAGGCGGCCGAATTTCTCGGGAACATGCTGGGTCCTGAAATCGAAGGTCGAATCTTAGCTGCGAGAGCAGATGCCGCCGCTGCCGCCGGGCTCTATGAGGAGGCGGAGCGTTTCTTTGTCGACGCGCTCAGAACGCTGCCGGGTCGGCTATCGCCGGAGCCGCTGGTCAGGCTTTATCTCTTGCAGGACGAACTGGTCAAGGCTCGCCAGGTGTTCGACGAGTACGAGTTCCCATCCGGAAGTGAAGAGGAAGTGCCAATCAGACTGCTTCTCGACGCACTTGAGTCGGGTCGAAAGCCCTCACTAAAGTCGATTGATCGGGTCGACGAGCCGGATTCACCGGAGACCCATCTCTATCACGGACTTCTCTTGAACCTGGCCTCGAAGGGTAAGAAAGCCGTTCCCTATCTTCAAGAATCCCTCTCCAGGGGCCGGTGGGGAGGAGATTTGGCATCTGCGGTTCTGATTCAACTCACTTCTCCAGACTGCGCGATGTGTCGTTCCGGGAAAGCGACGACCCATTGGGACGGGGCTCCTGTATGCCAGCCTTGTGATCGACTTCTTGCGAATGAATCTTGGAGAGACCAGGCGTTCCTGCAACCTACCTTTGAACAGAAGAGGTTGCTCGAGAATGTGTTGGGGGAGAACGCCAGTCTCGCTCAAGAACTGTTTGTGATGAACACACCCAAGGATATGCAGGTAACAGTGGGTTTTTCCCCGGCGCTCGAAACGGACGAACTTGTCGTGCGGTTTGGCTCCGAGTGCGCGGAAGCTTGGAGTCGAGCCGAAACGCTCTCGTTTGCACGGGGGATAAAAGCTCTCGGTATCGGGGACCTGGGCTTGACTCTACTTCGAGGGTTCGAAGAAGCACGAAGTCTCTTCACAGAAGAGAGCGCTCGCCTTTTCTTGTTAGAACTCGAGTTGCGTGCGGAGGAGGAGGCTATCGATGAGGACGGTTCCGTCGCCAAGAATTTGCGCTGGGTACTCAACGTCGCGAGCTGGCTCAACAAGAACCTCCCACCATTTAACAAGAACGGCATCTCGATTCGCGATCTGGTCTGGGCACTGGACCTTACGAGAGCAAGTCCGGGCACTGGAGCTACCGGAATGGTCTCCTCGCTGATCGGCGATAGACTGGGAGCCGAGCAGCGAGACTACTTCGAAGACCTGGTAGGGCAACGCCCGAATTGTCTCTTCCTCCGCTCGGTGCTCTCAGGACGAAGCCGCTACGATTTCCGACCCGAAAGCTACCAACAGAGCTTGAGGCACAGGCTCTGGTTCATCAATAACAGACCGAGCGTATATCCACGTCACACGATAGACAACTCACCTGCTGACGACTGCTATGAGATCGTCAAGGCTTGGACCAAGTCTATTCAGGCCTTTGCCGATGACCCTTATGTTCTCGCTACGGCTGCAGACGTGTTCAGCTTGGAAGATAGAGTGTTAATTCTGGCACTCCGATGTCGTTGCACCTGCCTTCAGCCCCAGAACACCGATTGGAAAATGCGATTGGCGATTGAACTCGACTACCTCGTCGACGACGACCGCGATCAGACCGGCGTCGCCCGCCTTCATCTCCAAATCATGAAGCCTTACCTCGATGAGGCCTCCGAAGTATGTCGAGCTCACATCCTGCCCGAGTTGAGTCTAGCGATATTCGACGCAGAGGGCCCGGAGCGTTGCAAAGACCACGCTCGTGAATTGCTTGCGATCGCCGAGAAAAGGAGCGATTGGAACACGGCCAACGCTTGGCACAAGGCTCACACGCTTTTGGGACTGCTTGCCATCCAAGAAGGCGACCTTCAGAGCGCAGGGGAGCACTTACTCCAGTCCGCCCGAAATGGGGAGTCCCCTCAACTAAGGACTCTGGGACCGAATATGCGTCTCGCCAAGGCTCTTTTGGACGCTGGCCAGTGGGACGTTGTTGATGAGTTTTTCGAGCTATGTTCGAACTTTTGGGACAGCGACGAACTGGATTGTTGGACAGACCAGGTGGAGGACCGCGAAATGCCGTTTTTCGAGTTCAATCTGTGGTACTAGTGGTCTGTCACAATAGTTTGTTCGGGCTGAGGCCGCCTGAAAGCGGCCGTGGGCTCACCGCTTTTTCCTCACGTGCACCCGGCACGCCGCAGAAAAATCGGCGAGCCCACGACCACTCTCCACCCGTAAACGGGTACCCGACCTCAACTCCAAAAAACTATTGTGACAGACCACTAGCCCGGGCTAGAAAAGATGACCGTTCAACAGTAACGCCTTCCCCGGCCGCGGCGATTCTGCATACGAACTCCGCTCGCTCCACGTCTTCGGTTTCCACGTCAAACATGATCTCAAGTTGCATGCCCGGTTGAAGAACTTCGGCGATCGTCGTGTCCTCGGAGCGAAAACCGGTTCCGGATAGGCTCACCTCGACGGGGAGTAGTTCATCTCCCAGGCCTTCCAAGAAGAGAGAGAGCGTGACGCGGGCGTTCCTGGGAAGGACGGGGGCAGGCTCGAAGAGCCAGAAGAGAGGGCCCACCGCGACGGGAGTGGTCCAGAGCGCGGAAGCTCGATTGGGGGATACCACCACCAGGGAGACATCGTAGACGCCCCATCGCTCAGGGAGATCGAGTGTGGTAGAGAGGAGACCGTCCCGGTCGGAAAAGAGTCTGTGGAGAGCGGCCCAGGCTCTATTTTTGCCGACGTATCGAGAATCGTGGAGTGGCGGCATGGCGTAGGTCGTGCACTTTCTCATATCGGCTTTACGCCCCCTGAGCCGCACTTCTTGAAAAACCGACCCCTCAACCCACATCTTCTCCTCGGACCAGCTATGGAAGCTCTGCATCAAGATCGGGTCGCTCGGGTAGAGCGCCTGCATGGGATTCGGTGGAAGCTCATTCTCTCGGTCCGCCCGTTCGCGCTCTCTCAACCAAAGAAGTGCAGCGGTTTCTTCCAACCAGAGTCCCTCGGCATCGCTGACCCGGCACTCCAAGCTCCGACCCTCCAGCTGAACGTCGAGATGGAGGATTGTTGTGGGACTGTAGGCGAGCAACGTTCTGGTCAGTTCGCGATGCCTGGGAACCCCGAATTCGTCGAGATAGAGGAAGTCGACCTTGACGGTTGCCTCGGGGATGTATGTCTCAAGAACTTCGAAGCTCCAGTAGTGCTCGCCGGCCCTGAGCTCGAAACGACGGATCTCTCGGGCTGTCCCCTGACCGATCTGCAGGATAGCCCGACCGGGGTAGGGAGTGCAGAAGACAACGTTAGCGGTCTGTTCGGTGGAGTACTTGAACCTGTCGAGATGGAGACAGAATTCCTGGGGTGTCTGGGCCCCGAGTTTATAGACCGTGAATTCCCAGCGATGGAGCCGGCCTTCCGAGTCCACAGTTTCTACTTGCAAAAGACTCTCTCCAAAGGTGGAGACCGGGAAGTGGACTTGCTCCGTTTCGAACGCTCGCGAACCGTTTTTCCCAACCAGCCGCAAGACGTGACCGTCGACCAGCAACCCATGCGGTGTGACCGTGACAAACTCGGTTTGGAAGTCTTGGCCCGGACGGAGTATGAGTGAGTCAGGCTTCAACCCGATGTAGACATCGGCGGGATGGACCGTTCGCACGCGCTGGCATCCGATCCGTTCTGAAGAATTTTCCTTGCGGACCGCCGAACGAAGGGTCAATTGAATCGGTCGGCCACGGTATTTTCTGAAGTCTAACTCGACCTCGAAGCTCTCAATATCGACGCCCATTCGCCTGCTCGCAAACTGACAATGTCCGTAGTATTCGCCGACGATGAGTTCAGCAGGTCTCTCAGGCTTGTCACCACCGAAGAAATAATCGGGAAAATCGAGAAAGTCCGGAGTCTTTTCCTCGGTGCCCGCCCACAGTTCAAAGAATGAACTGGAGCGTGGAAATCCAAACCAGCCGGAGACGCGATATTCCCCCGACCAAAAGTCGGACCCCTCGTTCAAGGTCAGACAGCCGGGAGCAGGTCCCTTTTCGGCCATGGGTAGCAGTGGCAGAGCAGAGCAACCCCAAGTCTCGTGGGAGAAGACGAAGGAGAGCGTGCTAGCCCAGCCTGGACGGACCTCCTGAATCCTGACCTCCGTATGGAATGAGCAGTCGTTTCGGAGAGGAGTCCGCTCGCAGGCGCCCTGGCAGTGAGCGATCTCAAGTGCAGAAATCTTCTGAGGATACTCGTCGGGACGTGCTTGGGCCCAGGCCCAACCCGATACTCCTATATTGTCTCCAACCAGACAGTCGCTCCGTTCGCTCAAGTGATAAAGCCTGAGTTTGGGCTTGGAGGCACGTGGAATGTCAGGAAAGCTGATCTCGGGCTCCAAATGAGGCTTGCTACCCGGAATGTCATGGTCGTGAGCATACTGACGATGGGTGCGCGCATCGCGCACGACACTCAACTGCTTGCCGGTCACGATGACGAACACCGTGCTGTCCCAACCATCTTCGTTTTCCTGGTCCACAGGATCCGGAGCGAGCAGTTTTTTCCAGATGAGTCGATTGCCCGCGTCAGACTTCCGTTTTTTAGGCACCGATTTCACTTGCAGCACCAGGCACCCCAGTTTTAGTTTGAGGAAAGGAAAAAGGTTGAGGTGGAAGCGTTCGAGTTTGGCGGGGTTGGTCGCTTCGAAATAGCGGAAGGCGTCCGATTTGCCGTAAGTTGCCCCATTGTGTTTATCAAACCACTTCCAGAAGTCAGGCAAGTCCGCTGCTTTGGTACGGACGATACGAACCAGCAGGGCCTCGTGGCCCACGCTGTAGAACGGCACTTTATCAGCCAGGGTCGGCCACACGAATCGATACCCTCGTGGGAAAAAGATCTGAGGCGGGCGCTCTAGCTTCGCCTTGAAAGACAGGGGCTCGGTGAGTGTTTCCTGGTTGTTGGTCGTGTATCCCGGCTTGAGAGTGACCACGAGATGGCTCGAGTCGATGGTCCCACAGAAAGGGTTGCCGTCGGACCTCGGCTTCCATCCGGGGGGGAAATCCATGAAGTCTCGATTTCGCTCATGGTCGGCACCCATGTAGTAGCTGAACCGAACAAACCAGTATGCGTCCCGCTCAAGATGCCGGGCAAGAGAGGTGTCGAGTTCGACTTCGAAGACGGACTCTCTGGCTTCGGTTCTGGGCCAGACCTTGAGTTCAAGCTCCAGATCTTGGCCCAGAGATGTACCGTCCAACAGCTGGAGCTCCCGATCGATTAAGAGACGCAGCGACATCCCCTCGTAAACGGATTCTTCAATAAGAAAGTCATAGTGAAAGTCGTCGTCGACTTGCTCCAAGCTCTCTAGAAAAAACGGTATCGCGCTACTCTGGTTTGTTAGGAGGAGAAGAGCCTCCGCCTGCTCGTTCCAGTCGATCTCCAGGTGACTGATAAGTTTGAAGCGCCGGTTGTAGGTTCGAAGGTTGAGATCGCAGGCACGAATGGGTGGCTCCATCCTGTTATTAAAGCCTAACGAACCCGCAAAAGAAACTCTCGAGCTTTCTCTGTATCAATCATCGAAATCGCATTCGAAGCAAACTGTTCGGAAACAGCCGTCTCCACCTGACGACTCGAATACTCGGGATGTCGGTGGTGAATCTCCGCCATCAGGCTTCCCACTCGCGGAGCTGCCAACGACGACCCGGACTTGCCCAGGCCCTTGGAATCGTCGAACTCCGCGCCTGGCACTTCGTCGCCCGAGACATAGAATTCGACTCCCGGCCAGGTGCTGGAGTAACGAGCCGGTGCTTCTATTCCGTCCAGGATAATGGTGGCTCCCACGTGGGTCGCTTCAGGGCTTTCCAAAATATTCTGTTCGAAGTCGGCGGGGACTTGGAGGTCGGAGCGGCTTTGCATCTCTAACGTTGGTTCGATGAGTCCCTCGTTGCCGGCGGCTATCACCACCGAGTTGTGGCCGCTCTCAAATTCTTGAACGGCCCGGTGGAACGCTTTCTGGAGTTCGGGGAGCTGCGGGTCCCGGTTCCAGGATTCGCTGACGAAATCGATGAGAGACTGTTGGAGACGGGCGTGCTCGTGGCGGTTCCCTTGGGCCAGTTTCTCGAGATCGAGTCGGAAAAAGTCGGCCAGATTTGAGGTAAAGTTGACGGGGTTGTCACCCTTGAGAGCATGATGGTGGAGGAGTGACGTGACCTGGGCTTTGCATGTTCCGGAGGAGAGGTTGAGGACCGAGTTTCTGGCACCGCTCTGGGAGGCACGGCCCACTTCTTCGGTGGCCGCGAGGAGCATGTGGAGCGGTGGTCCCAGGACAAAACTGTGCAAGGCCGCGGCGACTGTGTCCTTATCCAGATCGGGCTTGTTCAGCTGCACAATAGCTTGCTGGTGCTCGAGTAGCGGCGGGAGAGGCTCCGAAACGGCTTGCTGATAGAAGATCGGGCCCTGAAAGCCCAGACTCCAAGCGGCTTTGGCCACGTCTACTCCGTGACTCTCCGAGGAAGTGAACACATCGGAGACGATGAGAGAACCGGCCGGAATCGCACCGCCGCTTTGCTCTAGCGGTCGCAGCTTTAGTTGTGCTCTTTCTCCTGAGACAGTTTTGCGCAAGACATCCATCTTGGAGATAGATTAGCTCTAGGAGCCCAAAAAAAACTGAAACCAAATAGATTTTTCACCCCCAGAAGGACTTCGCCCCAAGACTGGGAACGAGTTACCCGCTATGGACAGCACATTTACAATTATCGCAAATTATCTTAGAGAATTTATTCCGGCCAACAAGGGCCACGTGATCGCGTTCGGCGTGAGCCTAATCACGATTGGCGTCTGCATCTGGCTGACTACCCACACCAGCGGCTTGTACGGCAAGCTGACCTATCTGGCTCTCGCTCCCGGTACATCCCTTCCGCTCATTCTGGGTGGAGTGGCGCTGATCGGGGCGGCCATGATGATGAAGCTGCCGCCGGCGGACTTCGACCGTACGACTCACAGTCACCACTAATATCAATTAGGAACAAAAAAAGTCCGGTTCTTTCGAGCCGGACTTTTTGTATTTCCCGCGTGAGGCGGGATAGTTATGCCTCTAACCGCGGGTGCCGCTCATCAATTCCTCGGAGAATGCGGGGAGCTTGGGTTGGAAGAGTTCTTCGGGGGCGGTCTTGATACCGATGTAGAAGGGGCCGAATTCGGCATACTTCGCGCTGACTTCGTCGAACCGCATTTCGTAGATGAGCTTTTTGAAGTCCACGGCTTCCTTGGCGAAGAGGTCCACTCCCCAGTCGTAGTCGGCAAGGCCCGACGAAGAGGTGATGATCTGGGAGACCCGGCCGTAGTACTTGCGACCGGTGGTGCCGTGAGCCTTCATCAGCATCCCTCGCTCCCGAGGGGTGAGCATAAACCAGTTGATGTTTTCCCCACGCTTCTTGTTCATGGGATAGAAGCAGATGTAAGGGTCTTCAGGGATCTCCGGCCACAGTCTGGCTTTCTGAGTCTCTTTCTCTTTTTCAAGCTGCTCTTCCAGCGCCAGTTCCCACTCCACGGTGTCTTCTTCCAGGCCTTGCTTGGCAAGCAGCTTCCTGTAGCGCTCGGCCGCTCCGTGGAGCGACAGTTCGACTACGGAGAAATAGCCGTAGGCAGGTGCGAGATACTCGAAGATGGCGAGTTCGGAAACGATCTGCTCTACCTCGGCAAGCTCGTCGGGCGTTCTTCGAAAGTACATCAGCATCAAGTCGGCCACGTTGGAGAGAACCCGGTAGCAAGCTCCGGCTTCGTCCCTGTCGCCTCGCTGATTGAGAGCGCCCAAAACACGGCTCGCTTCGTCGATGACAGCTTGCCGTTCGGAGGCATCCAGCAGCAGCAGGCCGCGACGGTCGATGTGGTACAACTGGTGAAGGCAGAAGGCGCCTTCGAGGGTTGATGGAGGTCGATTTTTGCTCATACCGCGGGGGTTAGGGGCTCGCTTCAGAATACCCTTCCGGCAGGCTTCCGGCGGCGATGGTAAAAGCCACGCCCCATGAGTTCCAATAAACAGTACACCGAAAGACGATTGAATTTAGCCGACATGCTTCCGGGGATCCCGGTCTTGCTGCTGAGCGGATGTGACCGGTACCGAAACTACCCGGCTTTTCCTTTTCCTTTCAGGGCTTCCAGCCACTATATGTTTTTCGGCGGACCGAACGAACCGGACAACTTCCTCCTGATTCTCAACGGAAACGCTACCCTCTACCGCCCGGTTCTACATCCGGACGACGAAATCTGGCACGGCCCTCACCAATCGGATGAGGAGCTTAAGAAGCGCTTTGGCCTCTCCGAGATCAAAACTCTCGAGGAGTTGCCGGAAGACCTTTCCACTCTGGGTCTGGACGAAGTGCTTTCGCTTCCTTCACCGGACGCTAAGAGCAATCAGATGATCGAGAAGTTTTTGGGCCGAGTGCCGAACCTTGATGAGGACCCGGATGTGGACCTGGTGGACGCGATGATGGAGCTTCGCCGTTGTCAGGACGAGGCAGCCCAGGAGTCGATCCGCCGAGCCGTAGCCGCTTCGGCCGAGCTGCAGCGAGAGGTGATGGCTGCCTGTGCGCCCGGCGTCACCGAGAGAGAGCTTCGCGGAGCCTTTGATCGGAAAAAGGCAGCAGAAGGCTGGGGAGCCTCCTTTCAACCGATTATTTCGGTGGCGGGGGAAGTGCTGCACAACCCTCACTATCGACACACTCTGTCCGCCGACGATCTGCTGCTGGTGGATTGCGGCGCGGAGCTCGAAGACGGATACGTCGGGGATTTGACCCGAACTTATCCGGTGGACGGGAAGTTTTCCGAGACCCAAAAGGCGATCTACGACATCGTGGATGCGGCCCGTGCCAAGGCGGTCTCGATGGTCGCGCCGGGAGCCCATTTCGCCGACCTTCACAAGGCCGCGAGTTTGGTGATCGCCGACGGTCTGGTGGGTCTGGGCATTCTGAAGGGGGACGCGGAGAAACTGGTGGAGGAGGGGGTTCACGCACTTTTCTTTTGCCACGGACTGGGCCACCTTCTGGGTCTGGACGCCCACGACATGGAAGATTTCGGAGACCGTATCGGATACGAGGAGGGTACCGAGCGCTCCAAGCAGTTCGGTCTCTCCAACCTTCGATTGAGCCGGGAGCTTGAGCCCGGTATGGTCGTGACCATCGAGCCCGGATACTACTCTGTGCCCGCGCTTCTCAACGGTGAGCTGGGGAAGAAGTTTGAGCCGTACCTCGACCGCGAAGTGCTGAAAAAGTATGAGGACGTGAGGGGTATTCGCATTGAGGACGTTGTTTTAGTGACCGAAGACGGCCACGAAAACCTGAGCAAGGATCTGCCCACCGCCAGTGACGAGATTGTGAAGCTCGTCGGGGGGCGCCAAACGGCCGGCGTCTAATGTGGTCGAAGGGGTGTGTGAATGGGGTTGAACGAGGAACTTCTTAAGGCTTCGAAGTCGAGAGAGTCGGAAAAGGTGTTGGCTCTATTAGATAAAGGCGCCGACGTCGACTTTCAAGAGGGGGGAGAAAAGATCCCCGGCTACCTTCTCAACAATGTGGACGACCCCAAGCAGTTGGAGAAGATGGGATATTCCCTGAATCGGAGTCCCCTTGTGTGGTCTCTCGTTCACGGAGACTGGGAGTTGGCTTGCAAGTTGCTGGAAGCGGGGGCCGATCCGAATCTGGTCAGCAATTTAGGAGAACAGCCCATGAGCCTGGCGGCAGCCGGAAACGCTGTCCAGGTGATGGAGGCTCTCAAGTCGCGCAAAGCTAAGCCGGACAAGGCGGGGCGCCATCGCCAGACTCCGCTGATGGAAGCCGCTGAAGCCGGTGCGCTCGAAGCTGTCCGCTGGCTGGTAAAGAACAAGGCCAAGATCGAGCGAAAAAACGGCAACAAAGAGACCCCTCTCGCGATCGCTTGTAGAGAGTGTCGAGCGGAAGTTGTCGAGTTTCTCGTGGGTGCGGGGGCGGAGGTCGACGTCGAAGGAGACTTCGGCACTCCACTCGCTGCGGCGGCCGGTGCCGTCAAGCGGGTCCCGATGAAAGACGGTCAGCCGCAGTTTCTCTCCGTGCAGTGGACCGACGACGGAGTCTTTACGTATGCACCGGCCCCGGAGGTCGACGTCGTTCGTATCGTGGAGATTCTCCTGAAGGCCGGAGCCGACCCAAATTTGGGAGACCAAAAACCCCTGGCTGAAGCCGCCTTCAAAGGCTGGCCGACGGTCGTGAAGGCGTTGCTCGAGGCCGGAGCCGACCCAAACCATCGGAGCGTTCATGGCCAGACGGCTCTGGAAACAGCCGAGATGATGAATCGACACGAGAATGCGGAGATTCTGGCCGGTGTGACCAACGCCGCCCCCCCCGCCGAGCCCGAGAGCCCTGAATTCAAAGCCAGGTACGCGCCGGTTCCGAACCTTTCCGATGGGTTGAAAAAGAAGAGCTTTCTGAAACTGCTGGACAGTTTGGAGAGTCAATGCGGGACGAGCAGAGAAGAGCGGGAAAACCACGTCGAATTCGGGCTAGTCTCGACTTCTTTGACGACCAGACAACTCCAAGACGAGGCTCTCGAGAACGGCGGCTTTCTTTGTGAATGTAGCGGCACTTTAGAGAATCCCAATCGTATCGCCGTCTTTCCCAGCCCGAATTGGCAAGACGCTCTTGCCGTCTTTCAAACTAACGGCATCAACTGCGATGTGGCCAGCCAGGATATCATCGATTGGCTGGAGGAGTGCGAGAAAGAACAGCCGTTTCGAATTCTCACCGTCTCTCACGATCTTGTGGGCGGCGAGTTCTTAAGTAAGGTCAAGAAGCCGTTGAAACTGGCCCGAAGAATCTACGATTTCTGTCCCGATACGGTGGACCAGGGGTTTGGCGAAGTGGAAGAGCTAGCCGAAGATCTGAAAGCCAACGGCAAATTCTTCTTTTGGTGGGACTGACTCTTTCAGAAACTTTTAAGGGGCCGTTGATATAGGTGCTTTGAGGCGGATACGTAGGCATATGTATGGCCTCTAAAACCGAAGAAACTCTCGTGATACCGTGCGCGGGAGTTTTTTATATTTCTGAATATCAGGAGAATCAATGCAACCGACACCACGAGCCACAGAACTCAGTCAAACAGACCTGGCCTTAGCCGGGTTTGGCTATCTGATCTATCTCCTGGGCTGGCTTTTCAGCCCCATCGGTCTGTTCTTGGGGATCGCCTACGGCTCTCCCCTCACCGGGCTTCTTCTCGGAATCGTCGCCACACTGCTGGCGGTCAACCCGGGAATGTCACTGATTCGAGAGCGCTCCAGGTGGGAGCGGCGATAGCCCTACCGCGAGCCATCCGGCCCGAGCGAGTCCACTTAGCCCACCTGGTACGCGGGACTCGCTCGGGCCCACCCCGCCCGCCGACCAAGATCTCTTGCATCGGGACTCACTCCGATTCGCCATGCTACGACGACGCTTTCGTCCCATATCCTAGCGTTTCGCTAGACGAAAGTGTCCGACGATAGTCCAGGAGTGAAGCGAGTTGTCTTCGGTGCATCGCGGCCCTACGTTATGAATGACCAGGGGGACGTTTCCCGCTTTCTTATTCGAGACAACACCGATGTGATCGGCGACGCCGTCGTCGAGTAGGCTCCAAAGCACGATGTCGCCTGCCTTCCAGTCTCCATTGAGAGGGAGCTTCTGACTGTGGCGTTTGAACCAGACGATCAGGTTGGGACACCATCGGTAGTCGATATTGCGGTCCCGAACGTTCGGGTAAGAACCGGGATTGACCATGATGTCCTTATCCACCAGGTCTTGCAGATCCAGATTGACCGCTTTCATAGCGTAGTAAACGACCTCGGGGCAGGCGCCTCGACCCCTCGGGGGAGGGCCCCCGCCATAGTATCCGGCGTCGTAAATATCTCCAAGGCAACTCCTCGCTCCCTTCAAAAGTTTCTCTTCGAAACTCTGGCCAAGTGTGGGAGAAGAGAGGAGGAGGGCAAGGAGGATGAACTGACCAAGGCGATTCACGGCCGGGTCCTAAATCTCAATCTGGTGCTGTTTGAACCCGATATGCCGGCAGACCGCGTTGAAGACCGCTGCGTCATCCAAAAAACCCTGGTCTGAAGTGAGATCGGGCTCGGCGTCTTCGCTCTCTATGAAGTAGAGTACGGCAGCCTGTACGTGGGGTATATCGGAGTTTTCACACTCCCGTATGAGCCGCATCAGCCCGGCACCCAAATTACCGGCAGTCCCGATATCCAGTTCCGCGCTCCCTCCTCGAGCCTGGCTTATCGTGTCGATATAACGTTTGACTTTGGCGGTGAGCAGTTCGCGGGTGAGCGAGGCTCGTTCCAAGTAGGCGCGGTAAACCTCGGCGGTGCCCTGGGGAAGAGTGGGGGGAAGCTCTTGACTACTCACTCTTCTCGCTCTTCATCTTCTCGTTCAAGATCTTTTCGGTTTCCTCGTCCATCAGTTCATCGAGCGCTTCGGTCACACTTTCCTTTGAAGGCTTCTTCTTGCCCATGTTCGCCAGCTTGGAGCGGACCGACTTCCCAAATTTCGATGCCATCCGACCGACTTCTTTGCTGTCCGGCTTTTCTCCGGTCTCAAACCATCGCATCACCACGGCTCCCACGGCAAGAGTGGTGCCGCCGGCTATGGAAGCGGACAGCACCCAGCCCGGGACGCCGCCCAGTTTGCTGAGCTCCCCGAACACGGTACGGGCCAGAACTCCCGCTCCCAGTCCGGTGAGTAGCTCTCGGCTTCGTTTCCAATTCATCGGCTGGGAGTAGATTCGGGCCAGAGTCAGCACCATCGAGGTCTGGATAGCCAATAAGGGAATGAGGTCCATCAGGGGAATCGGAGTCAGGGCAATGAGGGCTGAACCGATGGTGGCTCGGCGGATAGCCTGCCAGGCGAGTTTGCGTCGATAGGGTGGCAGGAGCGTACCGAGCTGTCCTAGGAGTCGAGGTTCCAATGCGGTGACTTCCACCAGGACCCGATCCAACCCAACCCCCTGCTCCGCGGAGAGAGTCACGATTCGGTTCGGTAGCAGTCCGAGACTCCGGGCCGCAGCCTCCAACACACCCTGTCGCTCGGAACGCTCGATGCGATCGATTTTGTTCAGCAGCACAAGGTAAGGATTGCCCAAAAGCTTGAGTTCCGCGAAAAGAGCCATGTCCGCCTTGGTGATGCTGCGGGTCGCGTCGAACACAATCAGAAGAAAATCAGCTTCCTGGGCTGCGTGGAGGGCGAAATCTCTCTCTTTTCCCTCGTCGTCTCGAGCGTGATCGGCGCCCGGGGTGTCCACCAGAGTAAAGACCTGGGTGCGCTGCTCCTGGCTCTCTTTGGTGGTGCCGGGGATGGAGGAGACGGCGGCCGGAGCGTCGTTGCCCGGTGTGAGGGCGTTGAAGAGTGTGGATTTTCCGACATTGACCGGGCCGACAATAGCCAGCCGGTGTAGCGGCGCCAAGGCGGGAGCGGCGGTGCGGGCCACTAACTTCAGAAGGTCGGCGACCGAGGCCGGGTTGCGTCTGATCAAGCCGGCGAACGCGGTCATGGTCAGCTCCAGCTCTTTCTGCACGTCTCTCGGCAAGTTTTTCCAAACCGACCTGACGGTATCCCGGTAGTCGGGCGGGAAAGTCTCGAGGAAAGTTTCAAAATCAGATTTCATTTATTACTCCGCTGGTACCTTGACTCAACATTCTGAACCGGGGCTGGTTTTCATTCTGCGCAGATAGTCGTAGATCGCAATCCCCAGGGCCGTGGTCACATTCAGGCTTCTTTTGTAGCCGAACATGGGCAGGCAGACTCGGTGCCGGCAAACCGAGAGCACTTCGGGGGAGACCCCGTCCACTTCGTTGCCCGCCACCAGGGCCGGCCTTTCCGGCCACTCGAATTCCCACAGCTCCTTTGCAGAAGGTCCATTATCCAGTGCAACCACGGTATAGCCATCTTGTTCCAACTCCATTCGAACAGGCTCGAAAGAATCCCGATGTTTCCAGGCTACGTAGCGAGTCCCGCCGAGCGCTGTCTTTTCCAGTTGGGAGTGCGGTGGATGGGGTGTCAGTCCGATCAGGTATATCATCTCAAGAGCCGCCGCATCAGCCGTCCTGAACGCGGCTCCGGTATTGTGAGCGCTTCGCACCTGGTCCAAAACAAGCCGCATAGGCGTCCGGGGAAGCGGAGGCAAGGCGTCTAGAGGGATACCCAGTCGGTGAACTTCTTGGAAGGAGGGAGTGTCCATGAATTGAGTTCCTTAGGGCCCGCGAAAGAATAACCTTGCTGTTTTACGCGCAGGGATGGCTCGGTTGTTTGTGAAAAGAAATGTATACCGAGGTATTATTCATTCCGGGCAGCCCGGCATTCGAGAGAGGTAAAAAACCGTATGGACGCCATATTTTCCTGGTTTCAGAGAGTGGAAAAGGTCCAGTTCATGGCGATCGAAGGTCGTTCTCTGACGTTCAAGTCGAGGAAAGCGTTTAAGGTCGGCTCTCGTCCGACGATATCGATCGCTATTCCGATTGCCTCTGGAGGGGCGGAAGACTTCAAGTTGCCCGTGACCATCTCAAAGGTGAGACAGGTCGGTCCCAACGCCGTGGTGTGCACGGGTATGGTGCCGGGGGCAGCCAAGAGCGTGGAGCACCTCCGACAGATCCTCCACGGCCTCGACCCGAACGCCGTGCCCAGCGAAGACGAACTGGACGACTCCGACAGCATGCGTCGTGCCCCTCGGTATCAGTGGTCGATCCGAATACTCTCCAAAGACCTACCCGGCTTTAGGGCGGTTTCCCTGGACTTCAACCGACTGGGTGTGAAGCTCTCTACCGAAGGCAAGGTGGAGGAAAACAAGATCATCACCATGATGCTGGAGATCGAGACCACCAAGAACAGGGAACTGCTGTGTCAAGGTTTGGTTCGATGGTGCAAGGAAACCGGTCGTAGGAAATATGAGGTGGGGGTTGAGTTTACCGACCTGGACCGAGAAGTGGCCCAGGAACTAGAAAATTTCGAATCCTTCCTGGCCGATCGCCAGGCGGGCGACGTTTCCAAACGTGCTCTCCAATCCACCGGCTTCTACGACGAAGACGCCTTCGGCCCCGGTGTCGACGGACTTGTGGCCGAAGCGGAAGCTGAAGCGGAGCGCCAAGCCGCCGAAGACGCTGCCCGGGCGGCTGAAGAGTTGGAAGCCGCAAGGCAACCCCCCGAATAGTCTGCACTCTATTTCTTCTATGCAGGAGCAAAAGTCGAGGCAGGTGGAAGCCAGTAGGCTTCTTCATCACCTTTTGAACCAGTCACTTTCCGGACTGGATTTCTGTATTCTGTGGCAAGAGCTTGTCTCCCAATCCGAAGAGCTCGAGGAGGTCCATCGAGAGGTGGAGCGTTTTCTCACCACCGCCGATCTGTCTCATCTCGATCGAGCGCTCGGTATGCTTCCGGAGCCTCCCGAGGAGTCGCCTCAACCTTTGCAGGTGAGGGGATCCGTGCTTCAAGACGGGTGGCAGGTGAGCAGTAGCCGAGTGCGAGATGTCAGTCGAGCCGAGTTTCGCTGCCAGAATTGTGGCTGGGAAATCACCATTGCTCAGGAGCACAGTCCGAATACGGAAATGCGATTGCCGTTCGACAATTTTTCCTGTCCCTATTGTGAATGATTTTATAGAACACGAGAGAAGAGACGCCCATGACCGATCAAGAAGAAGTACTCCTCAAGGCTCTGATTGCGATGATTCAAGCCGACGGCATCATCGCTCCCGAAGAGACGGGTTTGTTGGCGCAGGTGTTGGGTCGACTGGACATGAGTCCGGAAGACATCGCTCAGGCGGGCACCTGGCTCACCCGGCCTCAGACAATCGATCCGTCCGATTTGCGTGACGCCTTTCAAGACCCTCAGGAGCGCGAGTTTGTGACCGGACTGCTACTGGAGTTGGCAAGCGCCGATTCGAACGTCGACCATCAAGAAATCACCCTGCTGAACCAATTGGTGAGTGCCCTTTCCGGGGCTCCCGAGTGAAATTTTCTTCCAGATGCGGGCTGCGCTGGTCGTGGCTTCTTTTTTGTGTTCTGCTCGCTGCCGCCCCGATGGCGGCTCAGGAGCCCTTATCGCCACCTTCCGGGTTGGAGGTCGAGCGAGAGGGGGACATGTTTCGAGGTCGCTGGGATGCCGTACCGGGAGCGAGCTACTACGAGGTATGGGTCAAGAATTTCGGCAGCTGGACCTTCGACCCCAATGAGATGCCGACCAGCCCGTTCACGTCCTCTTTCGAACTCCGCGTGATGGACGAGCGCGCCCGTTTCAAGGTTCGAGCGGTCGGCCCTGAAGGCGCTGAAAGTGACTACTCTGAGGAGGTTGCGCCGGTATGGAAAAAGGTGACCACCTCGGAGTCCGAGGATCGAGCGACCACTCGTACCGGCAGTAGCGGAAAACCTGAATTCGACCCCAAAGCTCCGCCGCCGGAGCCGCCTACCGGGCTTTTCACTATCTGGGTGGAGCCTGAAGTTATCAAATTGGTTTGGCAAGAGTCCAAGGGAGCCAAAAACTATGCGGTGGAGGAATACAGAGACGGCAGCTGGACCTCGCCGCCTAGTATCGAATTCTCCAGCGACAACACGGCGTTGATCAAAGGTCACCCGGCTCCCGGCCCTTACAAGTTTCGAGTGCGGGCCGTCGGTCGTAACGGAAGAGCTTCCGAACCGAGTTGGCCTACGACCGCGAAGCGCTAAAAAGCAAAAAAAAAACGCCCTTTTCTGCGACGGTGAGACAGAAGGGGCGGTCTTGGAAGCTTTTAGTAATTATTACCGTCGAACCTTGTTAAGAGACTATCACAGGCCCATCGGTAAGAATGTGATCTGGTTCACAAAATCACTTGGAACTCTTCGGTTCGTCGGCGGGAGCCTCTACCTCTTCGATCAGCCCCGGGTCTAGCTTGTAGAGTCCTGAACCGGCCGGAATGAGGCAGGCTTTCAGGAGACTGATCTGTTGAGTGGCCATGGCCAGAACGGCGTGTCTCTCACCCGGTGGCAAGCCTTTTAGCTTGTCGATGAAAGCGAGAACCTTCGGGTCCTGCAGACATCGAGCCTGAGAGACTCGCAGCGGATAGAGCAACTTGCCGCCCCGTTGGTCGTGGAAGAAGTCGGAAAGCGGCATACCCAGGGCACGAGCCAGCTTAGTGATGACTTCTACCGAAGGGTTGGCGGAATCGTTCTCTATACGAGAGATGAAGGAGGCCGAAACCCCGGACTTCTTTTCTAGCTGCTTGATGGTAAGATTACGGGCTTTACGATTGTAGTAGAGAATCTTACCGAAGCTTTTCTTGGGTTCACCGATGGCGCCCACCTCCTCTGAAACGATATGTTTGCTCACAGGAAAATATCCTTCAAAACTTAGCCCACGCGGGCCGATTATAATTTTCTTATATGAAATGAAACAGGTTGATGCGGCATCAAGTTTCCGGGGCCTCGGGAGTCGGGGTCAGAGGCTTAATCTCTGTTTCCTCATTCAACTCCTCGGCGGCTTCCTCTATCTCCTCTCCCACAGTTGTGGGGGACGGAGATGCCTCGGGTGCCGGACTGGCGTCGGGGGATGGAGCGGCCGTGGAAGTCACGGAGGGGCTGGGCTGCGCTTCCGGGGCTTGCTGAGTGTTGACCAGTCGGGACTCTTCCTCGGTGATCAGAACGCCCGCTATCGTGGCTGTTTGAAAGCAAGCCAGGGTTCCCCCCAAAACGGCGATCAGTCCGAGTCTGGCAAGGTCTCCTTTCCTTTCTGGAGCGATTCCGCCGATACCGCCGATCTGGATACCGATGGAACTTAAGTTGGCGAAGCCGCAGAGGGCGTAGGTAAGGATGACCACGGTGCGGCCGGAGAGTGTGTTGTCTGGAGTGCCGAGCATACTGGCGAGTTCGGAATATGCCACGAACTCGTTGATAATCAACTTCTTCCCGAGTAGGTCTCCGACCACGAGACACTCCGAAGGGGGCACGCCCATGAGAAGGGCGAGCGGCGCGAAGAGATAGCTGGTGATCAGAGAGAGACTGAGTTCGGGGAAGCCGAACCATCCACCGACCCATCCGAGCATGCCGTTGAAGAGAGCAATCAGGGCAATGAACGCGAGAAGCATCGCGCCTACGTTCAGGGCCAGTTGCAAACCGACTCCGGCACCGTTGGCGGCCGCTTCGATAACGTTGGCGTCCTGTTGCTCCACTTCGATCTTAACGGCCCCTTTGGTCGCCGGCTCTTCTGTTTCAGGGACCAGTATCTTGGCCATGACCAGGGCCGCTGGTGCACTCATAATACTGGCGGCCATTAGGTGTCCTGCTATTTCAGGGAAGAACGGCTTGAGCAAGGCAACGTAGGCGGCCAGAACACCGCCGGCCACTGTGGCGAAACCACCCGTCATCACTACCATCAGTTCAGACTGGGTCATCTTACTCACATAGGGCTTAATGAGGAGTGGCGCTTCAGTTTGGCCAACGAAAATGTTGGCGGACGCGGAGAGAGTTTCTGCCCCCGACGTACCCAGGACTTTCACCATGACTTTGGATATAATATTGACGAGCCACTGCATTACGCCCAGGTGATACAGGACGCCCATCAGGGCAGAAAAAAAGATTATGGTGGGTAGTACCTTGGCAAAAAAAACGAAGTCGCCGAACCCCGATGGGGTGTCGTCCAGCAATTTTCTGCTAAAAATGAATGCACTGCCCGCGTCTGTATAACTCAAGAGCTTTTCGACAGCCCCGTTGACCCCAGAAAAAAAGCTTCTCCCGGGGCCCGTCTTTAGAACGATAAAGGCAAAAAACAGTTGAAGCCCAATACCGGCCCCCACCAGCTTCCAATCGACCTTAGAACGATTCCGACTGAAGGCGTAGGCGATACCCACAAACCCAAAAATGCCCAGCAGGCTTAAAGATTTCTCTAACACACCCTAGCTCCCAACCCCGGATTCATCTACTCTTTTTTACCGCCGAAGAATCCGAAGCGAGCTCCGTCTTTCTCCTCACCGGTCTCCACAGAGTCCGGCGCTCCGTCTTCCCCGCGAGTGACCGAACCGGCCACCAGCACCTTAATACTGGGGGCCAACTCGTCGGTAGCCACCACGGCCAGACGAGGAATTGATTTCTCCAGCACCCGACGGGCAATACGCCGGGTGCCCGGGTCGGTGAACAGCGCCACAACCCTCTGTGGTGAAACTTCGTCCAGTTTTTTCTTGACTTCCACCACCAGATTTTGGCCCCGTTGCTCCAACTTTTCGTGAGTCAGACCGTCGTCGTGAGCCAGGCTGAGTAACTCTTGCTCCCAGTCGGGGCCAAGGGCCAACCCGACCAGCTGTCCTTCTTCGTCCACCAGGCGGGAACAAAGCTGGAAGTGGAGGGCTTTTCGACACTCTTCCACGGCCCGCGCGGCGGTGTCATCTCGATCGAAGCAGGCTCCCGCAACTTCCCCGATGGTGACCAGGTCCTTGACCGGCAAACCTTCTGAAAGGAGCTCCTTGAGGACTTTTTGGAAGTAGCGTAGGGCTCGTCTGTTGTCCAGAAAAGGTTCGGCCACCACGGGGTGGCTTACGGCCAACCGGTCGGTTAGATCGAAAGTGTCCTACAGGCCGAGCAGCTCCGAGGAGGCCTGGGCCAGC
>Ga0208701_100267_pt1 | contig 21017 bp, 18 predicted proteins | sample DeeseametaMP1482_FD_184188 | JGI IMG/M metagenome (GOLD analysis project Ga0208701, IMG submission 184188) | Marine microbial communities from the Deep Pacific Ocean - MP1482 (SPAdes) | ecosystem: Environmental > Aquatic > Marine > Oceanic | place: South of Fiji, South Pacific Ocean | collected... | reverse complement strand
GAGAGGATGAAAAGGGGAGCAGGCTGATCAAGCGATGCAGTCCTCGACGGTTTGCGACGGGACTCAGTGGTGGCGATTTGTAACCACGGAGAACACCGAGAGCACCGAGAAAATTAAATAAATCCATTCTTTCACTCCGTGATCTCTGTGATCTCGGTGGTTAACATCTAGACGAGGGTAGCCGCCCCTATTTGGCTAGCTACTCTTTAGAAAAATTCGTCTTGGACGATCTGAGAAAAGATCGGGAACAGTTCGGGGTCGAAGTGGCCTTCCGACATCTCTTCCATGATAGAGAGGGCCTTTTGGGGAGTGAAGCGGCGCGCTTTGCCGTCTTCACCCAGGCGGTAGACGCGAGGAGTTGTGAGGGCGCTCCAGACGTCGGCCAGGGTCATAACGCGCGCTAAGAACGGAATATCTTTGCCCTGGAGCCCGTCCGGATATCCGGCTCCGTTCCACTTTTCGTGGTGAGCACGAACGATCGCTACCAGACGGTCCATGCCCGGCACGTTTCGGAAGAGGTCGGCTGACCGAGCAGCGTGAGTCTTCATGATTTCGAACTCTTCGTCGGTCAGCTTACGTGGAGCGTTCAAAATTTCTTCGTCGATAAAGATTTTGCCGACGTCGTGGAGTTCGGCTGAAATCCTCATATATTCGCGCTCGGAACGGCTGAGTCCCAACTTGTCCACGATCTTGAGGCTCATGTCGCGCACGTCCATGGAGTGGCGATAGGTGTAGTTGTCCTTGATATCGAGCGCCCGAACCATCATTCGCATGACGTTCAGCTGGCTTTCGACACGCACATCGCGGTACATGCGAACATTTTTCTCAAGAGCGGCAACTACCCGGGGGTTGTAAATCGTACCCGAGCCGTCCTTGATGTGTTTGAGTGACTCGTCGATATCCAAGCCGCGACAGTGAAAAGAGCTCAGTTCGAGATAGTCGTCGGCGACCTTGAGGACCTGAGCCTCCAACGGCATGTTTTTGTAGTCGGACTCTCCCAGGGCGCCGATAAAAGAGAGGGCGACATGAAGGTCTCGATTGGGTTTGAGGATTTCAACGGCGTGTTCGAAGATCTTGCCGAACGATTCTTGCTCTTCTTCCGAGAGTTCCTCGCCCTTGCGCTGTCTGACCACGAGTTGGCGGGGCAGGGCGACTTTGCCGATCTCGTGGAGGTAGCCGGCAAAAAGGATCTCCTCGGAAAGCATGGGGCAAAGGATTCGGCTCATCTCGCGGGCTAGCTGGCCAACCTCATAGCAGTGCTCCATCTGCTCGGTGCCGCCGGCAGCAACGTTCAGGTCCATGATGAGCGCCAGGTCGGCGTATTCTAGAGAGAAAGCTCGGTCGGCGCGGAACTTGTGGATCGCTTCGGCATCGGCATCGAGGCTCTCGAGCAGAGAGACCCGCTCTCCAGCCAGCATGTGCATTTTGGTCGCCAGTTGGGGGAGGGTCCGCATGAGACCCTGGAAGTCGTCTTTGGTCAGCTTGAGGGCTGTCACGTTGCCGATGGCCCGAACAGTCGCCGAGCGGGGTTGATCGATGATCAGCGACATCTCGCCGAAACCTTCGGCTTGGCCGAGTTCCGAGAGCACCAACTCCGAGTCATCGGTTCGCTTCAGGACACGGACGCGCCCTTTTTTGATCAGGTAGAAGCTGTCTCCGATCTCACCTTCCTGAACGATATCCTCGCCTGGAGCGTAGGATACGAGCTGCACTTTCTCGGCGATAGAGCTCAAAACTGAATCGTTGAGTGAGTAAAAAAGAGGGTTGGCCGAAAGAAACGACTCGACCGTTGCTTCTGAAGTCAGCGAACTTTCCACGGTGATACCCGACGCCTAAGCGTTGTCCAGCTTTCGTATGACGCCAACCACTCGCCCCAGTATAGCGGCCGGATCTTCAGGAGGGGAGGCGAGACGGGTCAGGTCCACGCCCTGTGGCCCTCGAGTCAATACCATGTCGCCTCGAGCGGGCTCGGCCGACCTGTTCACGATCACCATGTCGCCGGTGACAATCGACTCGTGGCGGTAGTTCTTTTCAACGGTGAAGAGAAAGCTCTCACGGCTTCCCGCCAACTCCATGGGCAGAGACATCGTCTTTTCAGGGCGCTGGCCGTTTTCGGTCGCGACGCTTTCAGAGAGAGTGCCGGGTGCAGGCGAGACGGGCAGATCGACGAGCCTGGGCCGGTTTCCGTTGACATCGAGAAGTTCGATGGAGCGGGGCTTGGAAGGGTTTCTTTTGAGATAGCCTTTGCTTTCCAGCGATCTTAAGTGGGCGTGGACGGTCGAACTCGAAGACAAGCCGACAGCTTCGCCGATTTCCCTGATCGAAGGCGGGAACCCTCGAGACTCTACCGACTCGCGGATGAAAAACAGAATTTGTTCCTGGCGTCGACTGAGTCGATTTTTAGAGGGTGGGACCCCGGGCATAGGTACCTCCATGCAAATAATATAATAAGGCCTCGAGAGGCTTGGATTCGCTGGGTGAAGAGGCTGCAGTATAACATATCGACAACCCCGTTCGCAACGAAGATTCCGGCTAATCTTTGGCTTTTTGAAGCCGATCTTGATTGGCCAGAGATAGTGCTTTTCTCATTGTTTCCAAAGACCTTGCTTGCAGTCGAGAAACATGCATTTGGGAGATATTGAGAACCTTGGCCACTTCACTTTGTGACCGGTTTTCAAAGAACCTCAAATACATGAGAAGTCTCTCTCTTGGTGGCAAGGAACTGAAAGCTCGGTGCAGTGCGAGCCGGTCTTCCACCAGCTCCAACTGCATGTCGGCTCTTCCAAGATAGTCAAGTAGACTGGACGTCTTACGGCTGTCCTCCGACTCCAACTCCGTGTCGATGGAGAGAAGGTTATAGGATTGACCCAGTTCCTGGGCTTCCAATACATCTTCAGCCGTGACCCCCAATTTCTTTGCTAACTCATCAGCTGTAGGCACTCTACCAAGAGAAGCTGTTAACTCCTCCGTGGTTTTTGCTACAGATGCGTTAAATTCTTGAAGTCTTCGCGGAACTTTGATGGCCCAGCCCTTGTCGCGGAAGTGACGCTTGATCTCTCCCACGATGGTAGGGGTGGCGTAGGTCGTGAATTCCGTGCCTCTTTCAGGATCGAAACGTTCGATCGCCTTAATAAGACCCAGACAACCTACCTGTATCAGATCCTCAAGATTCTCTCCGCGATTGCTGAACTTGCCGGCCAGATACCGAACCAAATTCAGATGCTGCGTGACCAGCTCATCCTTGAGCGCGCTGTCACGTGTTTGAGAGTACTCGACGAGAAGTTTTCGGGCTTTCTCTTTATCCCATCTGCTCTCCGAGCGGCTTTCACTCATCGATTCTCCGGGACAGATCTTTTCCTAAAACCAGCGTTCTGCCTTGATTCAAAGATTGGACTTCGTCCATCAAGGCGTGGATCAGAAAAAGGCCGAGATCATCTTCAGAACTTGGGATGGTGACCTTATCCGGATCGTCGCACTTTATCTCGACAGTCACGGTCAGCTTGTTGCCTTCCCAGGTAAAATCGGTGCTTATCGGCTGCCCATCCTTCGTGTGCTCCAGCAAGAAGCCACAGGCCTCTGTAACTGCCAGCTTAAGATCGTCGGTGCGCTCTAAGTCTAGTTCGAGGCGATGGGCGATTCCGGCCACCGTGAGTCTCACGATAGCCAGATACTCCGGCTCGCTCGGTATGCAGAGTTGAATGTTAACTTTCTTGTCGTCCAGTCTTTGGGTATTCGAGATAGGGGGGCGGCGGGAGCTACCCAGCGGGTGCCAGCACTTCCAGGGCTTTTTCTTCAGACTCAAAGATCTCGAAGATTTTAACCAGACCCGTGATGTTGAAGATCTTTTTGATCTGCGGATTGGTGCACACCAGAAGAATTCTGCCGCTGTGCTCTCTGACTTTTTTGAGTGCTCCGATCAGAACACCGAGTCCGGTACTATCGATGTATCGGACTTTCTGAAGATTGATCAAAAGCTGGTAGTGCTCGTTCTCAATCAATTCGTTGATGGTTTCCTTGACACGGGGGGAGGTGTAAACATCGATCTCGCCCTGAATCTCTACGGCCTGGGCCTTACCATCAAGGTCACGGGTACTAACTTTAATATCCACAAAATTCTCCTATTGTAGCACTCTAGCCAGTGTTGGAGGCTAGGCGTTATCTTTCTCTTCGTCCGAGTTTTCTTCGGCCAACTCTTCGGCGGCCTTGTCCACGGCGGCGATGCCTTCGACCTCTTCATCCGAGTCTGCGTCCGCATCATCGCCGGATTCTTTCGTTTTGCGGGACGCCTTTGCGCGCTCCAGCAACTCTTTGGAATCTTCCTTTAAATCTTTCGCGAAATCCGAGGCCTTGTGCTTGGCATCGTTGGCTCGCTCCTTGATCATCTCTCGGGTCTCATCCCCCGATTGAGGAGCTAAAATGATGGCCACGGAGGCGCCTACAAGGCTGCCGACCAGTAGGCCGAAAAAAAATCCAAATCCTTCTCTTTGAGTCCCCACTGAGAACCCCCTTTCATGCTATATCCACGTCCATTTGGCGCAGGTTTTATGCTGAAGGCCGTTCGACTGGACCATGTCGAATCCTTCCGGAAATCTTCTCATCAGGCCGGTTCTCGGAATACCTGGGCAGGTTCGAGTCGAGCAGCCGTCCGCGCGGGATACCAGCCTGCCAGGGCGGTCAGCGTCAGACAGAAGACCACAGCCAGGACTATGGAGTAGAGGGGAGGAGCAAAAAGTGATTGCCCCTGTAGCAGGTCGGCTGGGATTTTTTGTTCCAAGGCGTAGGCCAGTGTGTGTCCCCCTATCATGGCGCCTCCAACTCCCACCAGAATGCTTATCAGGGCCACTGAGAAAGCCCGGGCGAGATAGAGATAGGTCACTTGCTGCTGAGTTGCCCCGACGGCTCGATAGAGAGCGATGATCTGTCTTTCTTTGCTGACTTGAAGCTCCAAGACGGCCCCCAACGCAATAGAAGTAACGCTGAGGACGGCCAGCGGGAGCAGCGCCGCAAACAGTTTGAGAATGGCTGCCACACTGGTAACCCGGGAGGCGAGTTCTTGTTTGGGAGCTCGCAGACCCATAGAATCGATGCGTCGACTCACCACTTGAGCTTGAGCGGGATCGGTCAACTGGAGGACCAGGCTGTGGATGATTGGGGGCTCCTTAGCCAATCTCATACCGGCCTCATAAGGAATCGCGGGACCTCCCGCCCCTATCTGGTCGGAAACCCCCACAATGGTACAGCGGACCTTGGTGTAGGCTCCTCGCCGGAAGGAAGATGTCCCTACATAGAGATCGAACCCTTTGCCTAGAATCGCTTTTTCCGTCAACTGCGGAAGGCTCGTGTTGACGGATATCCCTGAGTTAACGAGGTCGAGGATCGCTCTGGGGACCACCGCGGGTATCGGCTGGCCGGGGCCCGGGTCTTCGAAGCTGAAGCCGGAGGCGATGTCCGGTTCCACCTGCCCCGGGTCGACCATCTCCAGGACCAGGTCGGTCACCAACCCCTCACCGGCGTACTGGGCGTGGAGTTGGCAAGGGTCGGGGAAGTGGGCTTGTCGATAGACCTCGCTCACTTCAGGGATCTGTTTGACCTCCTCGATCGATTGTTGGTCGATCTGGCCCCCGAAAGCGAGCGGGCCAAGAGAAACAGAGCTTTTCGCTACTTGAATCCTGTCCGGGAGAGTGCCCAGAATTTTCGTCCGGATCAGCTCTTCAACCGGGGTGATGACCCCCCATCCAAGAACCAGAAAGAACACGCCCAGGGCGAGCCCGAGAGAGCAGAGGATACGATCTCGCAAGCGAAAACGGCTGCCGACACGCGGTTTTTCGAGGGAAAGAAATCTCCAACGGCTCACGGAGAAGCCACCTCTCTCAGCTGTCCGTTGTCGAAAGCCAGACAGAGATCGGCGTGGGAGAGGACCGCCGAATCGTGAGTCACGGTGAGCAGAGAGGCGCCGTCCGAGACTTGCTCGGCCAATACTTGGAGCACCAGGTCGGCGGTCTCCTGGTCCAGGGCCCCGGTAGGCTCATCGGCCAGAATGAGTTGAGGGGAGTGTAGCAGAGCACGACAAACCGCCACTCTTTGACGCTGGCCGCCGGAAAGAACGCTAGCCGGTTTGTCCAGATGATCGGAAAGCCCCAGACGCTCTCCTAACTTACGCGCTCGCCCGGTCATTTCGTGCCAGTTTGACTGGCCGAAGTAGCTCGGAAGGAGAATGTTTTCCAGCGCGGAGCGGCTGTCGTCGAGATGGTAGTTCTGAAAGACGAGTCCGATTCGGCTTCCTCGCAGTCGACTGATCTCCGGGTCGGTTAGGCCGCTCAATTTCTCTCCGAAGAGGCTGACCTGGCCTTCGGTAGGGCGTAAAAGGCCCGCACAAATACTGAGCAGAGTCGTTTTTCCCGACCCCGAGGGTCCTGTGATCGCGATCCAGCGGCCGGACACAACCTCGAGACTCAGGTCTTTGAGGATGGGCGGATCGCCTGCCTTCAAAGCGCGAGGCGCTCCCCAGGCCACGTTTTCAACTTCCAGAAAAGCTGTCGGATTGCTATCGGCCACCGGCCGTCCAGAGGTACAGAAATCCGCCTTTGGAGGACAAGAACTCTTGGGCGACCCGGAGCTCATCGAGACTTGTCTGTTGGGCTGAAGCGGAGAAGCCCAAGAGATCGGCAAGGCTCGGTTCTTTTTGATAGGAAACGATCTTAGCGTCTTCGTGTCCGGCGGCTTCTCGAATCTTCGCGTAAGCATCTTCCATGTATCCCACGGAGTCCACTAGCTTCGCCTCCAGCGCTTGCTCGCCGGTGAAGACTCGTCCATCGGCCAGCTTTCGAACTTCCTCGGGGCTCAGTTTGCCCTTGCGACCTTCCGCCACAACCTCCGTGAATCGGTCCCACATATCGGTGATCAGCCCCTGAAGCAGCTTCTCTTCTTCCGGGCGCATCGGCCGGTAAGGTGAGCCGATGTCTTTAAAAGAGACTTCGCCCTTGCTGTTGAGGCTCTTGATGACATTGACTTTCACGCCCACCTTGTCCATGGCCCCGGAGAAGTTCGGGAAGGTGGAGATAACCCCGATGGAACCTGTCACGGTCGTGGGATGGGCGGTGATATGGTCGCTTGCCATGGCCACATAGTATCCGCCGCTTGCCGAGATGTCCAAGAAGACCGAATGGATCGGCAGCTTGGTCTCTTTCTTGAACTCGACCAGGTCGTGATAAATGCGATCGCTCGCCGTCACGCCACCTCCCGGAGTATCCAGCACCAGAAGCACTCCGACCACCGATTCATCATCTTTGAGCGCCTTGAGGGTCTTCTTGACCTGGCTCACGGTCCCGGCTCCCGTACCCATCGATTCCATAATCATACCTTGTATCGGAATGGCGGCGATCTTTTTCTCGGCCGTGGACTCGCCGTCCAGCAGCGTCTCTCTGAGCCCCTTTTCAGGGCTGCCGCCCGACCCCAGGCTTCCTATCGCGGTGCCGAAGATCAGTCCGAAGAAGCCGAAAAAACAGGCGATCAAAAGCGCACCGATGCATCCGGTGGCCGGGTTCAGTGCACTCTTTGCCTGGGTACCGGTGCTCGTAGGAGTCTCTTGCATAATGTCCTCTCTATCCTTTGACCAGCGCCGTGAGGAAGAAGGCGAGGTTGGCCGGTCGTTCCGCCAGTCGCCTCATGAAATAGGGATACCAGGAACGACCGTAGGGCACGTAAAGCCGTACCCGCCATCCCTGCTCCAAAAGTTCTTTTTGCTTGTCCTGGCGGATTCCGAAGAGCATTTGAAACTCGAAGTCCTCAGCCGACAAGCCGAGTCGTTCCACGATCTCCAGCACTCCGTTGATCATGGCTTCGTCGTGTGTGGCAAAGGCCGGATAGTGGCCGTTGGCCAGGAGATCTTCCGCTGCCCGTAGGTAGTTTTCGTCCACCGCGCTCTTCTTTTGAAAGGCGACCTCTCCGGCCTCGGCGTAGGCCCCCTTGCAAAGGCGGACGGCCACCTTCTGCTCGTTGAGTCGACGAACATCCTCGGCGGTCCGGTACAAGTACGATTGGAGCACCGTAGCGACCACCGGATACTCCCGATGAACCTCAGTGACGATGTTTAAGGTTGTCTCCGTGTAGGTCGAGCCTTCCATATCGACTCTCAGCCGAATAGGGGCGTCACCAATTTCAGCGGCGATTCTCTTGAGGTAGCCGGTGGTGGCCTTGGGGTCGACATCGAGACCGAGTTGGGTCAGTTTGACCGAGACGTTGCAGGCGTAATCCAACTCTTTGAGAGCACGGATAGCATCCAGTACTTCTTCGACCGCTTTCTCCGCCTCGCCCAGGCCGTCGACGTTTTCGCCCAAGAGATCGAGGGATACCAGGAAACCGTTTCGGCGAAGCTCGCTCACGACGTCGATGGCCTCGGCCAGACTTTCACCGGCCACAAAGCGGCTCGCCACCTTTCGGGCCAGGGGAAATCTGAGCGCCAGGTACTGAGCCCAATGGGCGCTGGAGAGATATAGAAGTATCGATCTTAGAATTGTGTCCACGATGTCTCTCTTTTCCGTGAGCGGACGGAAGGTAAACCCTCTTTGGAGTACCAAGAAGCCGTCATGCGTAAATTTGAACTGCTCATTACTCTCTTTATACTCGCGATCCTGGCTACAGGATGTTCTACCAAGTCCGACCAGGAAGGTTCCGCCGGCAACCAGGCTCAGACTATCGAAAAGGTGGAACTCACTCCGGGTGCCGTGATGCCGGGCGAGGGAATCAAGGAAGTGAAGTTCGGAGCCACTCCCGCCGAACTGGAACCGGAGCTCGGACTGCCGTCGGAAGAGGATGCGAACGAATACGTAGAGGGTCAGAAATACCTCCTCTACTACGCCAAAGGCATCGAACTCACTTTGCAAAATGAGCAGGTTCAGGTGATCACGCTTCACGCCAAATCCGGTAAGTGGAGTGCTTACGGCGGTGGGACGGCCGAAGGAGTCGGCGTCGGATCGACTTCAGAAGAGATAGTGGCCGCACTGGGAGCGCCGGACGATGAGGCCGCACAAGCCTTGACCTATCAGACCAAAGGCGTGAAGTTTCGCTTCACTCGCGACAGAGACAAAGGGGCCCGAGCTGAAACCATGTCGCTCATTAAGCCCGAATAGATCGAAATCGTAACATTCTCTTTGAATTTTCAACTCCAAAAGCCGTTAAGATTTGAGCTATGCAGGTACGGCTCACTCAAATCTCAACTTCCCACCCCAAAACTCCACCGCCAAAGCAGGCTAGCGTTCAGTCCACGAAGGCCGAGCCTGACGACTGGTTTCAGCCTGTCCGCAACTTGGGAGCCGCGACTCGGCTGCTGAGCCTGGGGCAGCTCTATCGCTGGAAGAATTCGGCTCAGATCAAGGAGAAGCTGGAGAACCCCCCGTTGGCCGCGGAGGCTGCCGTCCAACTTGATGATCCCGTGGTTTTCATTCCTGGTTGGACCACCACCCGAGAAGCCTTCGACCCGCTAGCGGAAAAGCTGCTGGAGGGAGGGCGCAACGGAGGCCAATTGATCTTTGTCTCCCAGGGCAAGTTCTTTACCGACCGAACTTGTCGACAGGAGCTGAACCAACAGCAGATTCAGTCCGATGAACTGAAAGTTTTTGAGATGGTCTACAGCGATATTCGCTTGCCCCCCGACCAGTCTTCTCAGGAGTTAGCCGTCAACTTTAAAGCGATTAAGGAACTGACCGGACGCGAGAAAGTCGACGTTAACGCCTTTAGCATGGGAGGCCTTGCTACTCGTGCCTATCTGGACAAGGGCGGTAAGGACGTCGATCAAGTTCTCTTTCTGGGGACACCTCACCAGGGTACGAAGTTCGCTGACCTGGCTCGACAGGTACTCCGGAGAGACATTCAATGGGCTGTCAATCTGGCGGGTCTCTTGCCGGCAGACCTACCCGCTCTCGATTGGCTTTCGCCCATCGAGGACGGTAATCCTCAACTAGAACGGCTCAACGACCGTTGGCCGATACAAAAGGCCGGGGCCAACGAAGTGAAATTTATCGCCGGTTCCGGGACCATGACCAGCAAGGGAGGATGGTGGCCTATCACGGACGGTGACGGCCTCGTGCCCGCGGACAAAGCCGCCCCTCCCGGAGAAGCCGCTCTCGTTATCAAGAATCCGACTCACGGTGCGTTGAACAACAGTGCTCCCGTGTATCGAGAGATGGCGGACTTCTTTCACTGGAAGAAGAGCTAGGACTCGCCTTGGGCGCTCGCTTTTAACCCACTTCGCGCTCCCGCGCGCCAAGTGGGTTTAGTTTTCGGACAGCAGGTGACGAGCTCGTCCTAGAGCCATCAGAGGAAAGTAGTGCCGATACATGTGGTACCTCAACATAAATCCGCGACTGAGTTCCTTCCCTTGAGGAAGAGTACCGTCGGCGCGAGCTAAATCGGTCCGATCACCGTGGCCGTATCCTGGGAATCCGGTGCCGGTGAAGGCTTCTTCCTCCCAGGTGCCGTCTTTGGTTTGGGTCTCTACAAGATAAGCCAGTCCGCGACGAATAGAATCGAGATAGCGCTCCTCGGTGGCCCCCTGAGCGATGAGCCCGAGCAATGCCCAGGCCGTCTGAGATGCGGTACTCTCTCCCACCCCACGCAGGTCGTTGTCCATGTAGGAGGCGCAGCTTTCGCCCCATCCGCCGTCTTCGTTCTGATGATCGACCAGCCAATCACATGCCTTCAGCACGTATCCGCAGCGCATGTTTTCTCCCACCTTTTCAAGGGCTGGGAGGGCCGCTCCGGTGCCGTAAACGTAGTTCACACCCCAACGACCGAACCAACTTCCGTCGTCCTCTTGTTCGCTACGGATATACTCCACGGCTTTCATCACCACCGGGTCCGACATATCTCGACCAAGGTAACCGAGCGCTTCCACGACGTGCGAGGTCACATCGACCGATGGAGGATCGAGCACTTCGCCGAAGTCGCAGAACGGGATCAGGGAAACCAGTCTTTCGTTATTGTCTTTGTCGAAGGCTCCCCAGGCGCCGTTGCTGCTGCGCATGCCGACAACCCACTGCTCGGCGCGGGCCAGCGCTTCTCTCACTCGAGGGTCGTCGGAGCCACAACGGGCCAGCACCATCATGGCGACGGCGGCATCATCGAGATCGGGGTAGTAGTCGTTTTCGTACTCGAAGCACCAACCGCCGGGCTCTAGTTCCGGGCTCTTCATCTTCCAGTCGCCCACGGTGCGGATCTGTTGCCCCAACATCCAATCCAGCGACTTTTGGAAGAAGTCGTCCCGCGGCCCGTATCCGCAGTCGAGCAGAGCAAGCTGGGTGAGCACGGTATCCCAGACGGGTGAAGTGCAGGCTTGTAGGAAGGTGCCCTGAGGTTGCTCGACGGCCCACGGCTCGTCGAAACAACGCCAACCTTTTTCCAGGACCGGATGGTCGAGTGCGTAACCCTCGGTTTTCAAAGCCATGAGCGCATAAATCCAGGGTGGCTGGATACCCGCCCAACAGCCGTCGGCTTCCTGGCGTCGAACGATCCATTCGATGCAGAGCTTGATGGCGTTCTCTCTTCCCGGTTGCCAGCCTAATTTGGTATAGGCGGCCAGAACACGGTCGGCGGCGTACAAGAATTTTTGGATAAAAAGCCCGCTTGTCGGATAGGGAAGTCGGACGTCCACCTTGCCGCGGCCTTCCGGAAAGAGCTCATCCAGACGAGCCTCCGGAGGAAACGGCACCACCGGTCGGCGAGCGGAGATGACGGACAGCGGCACCATCGTGGCCCGGGCCCAGGAGGCGAAATTATACAGATTAAAAGGAAACCAGAGGGGGAAGTGGATGATTTCGGGCGGCAGAGTGGGAGTGCCGTCCCAGGGCCACTCACCGCACATGGCCAGCCAGATCTTGGTAAACCCGCGCGTCTTAGCTATCCCTCCGTGCTCGAGAATATAGGCCCGCGCTCGTTCCATGTGGTCGGAAGTGGCGGCATGCCCGTGTACTCGAAGTGCCGCGTAGGCTTCCACGGTAGCGTTGAGGTCGCCCGCTTCAGCACCGTGATAGACTCCCCAAGAACCGTCTTTTCTCTGCATATTGAGGAGGCATTCGATGACCGATTCGGTCTTGGGATCGTGCTCGATTCCCAATATGTGATAGGCCAGAAGCCATTCCGCCTCCATGGACGAGTTGGACTCCAGACGGGCTACCCAATAGTTTTCATCGTTCTGAGCGCGTCGGGTCCAGCCGACCGCGTTCTCCATGCATTCCTGAACTTCTTTTGGGGAAGCGAACCTGGCTTTGACTTGTTGCGGCATCTCTCTTCTCACTCCTAGAGCTTGCGGTCCTTACTCAGGCGCAAGCCAACCGTGGCTTTTGCTCCTTGTGCCCCAAGTCGTCGTTTTTGAACCGTCCCAGTGGGGCAAAGCGTGTCATCAAATAGCCTCCTGTCGCCAATCTTATTCATTTTCCGTCTCCCCGAGCGAAAATTTCCTCAAATAGTCCACTATTCCGCACAAATTTTCACTCAGGGAGACGAAAAATGCCCGGCGATTGACTCGGGATGCCATTTGATGACACGCTTCAGTGGGGCGGGAACTCCCGGGTGAAGTCCGAAAAGTTCGTCGACACACCTTTGGCTGGGTGCTGTCGAGTTACAACAATTGCAAGGGGGCTTACCACCATGAGAATCGCCATCGTAGGAGCGGGACCAACAGGATTTTTTCTGGCCGGTGCGCTTTTGAAGTCCGGTCCCGAGAGTCTGACCGTCGATATGTTCGAAAAGACTCCCTTCCCGTTCGGACTGGTGCGATTCGGAGTGGCTCCCGACCACCCCAAGATCAAATCCGTCACCAAAGGGTTCCAGAAAACCATGGACCACCCGCGTTTCCGTTTCTGGGGGAACACCACGCTTGCCGAGCAAGGCGGCGCCGGAGTGACGGTCGAGGAGCTGCAAAAGCACTACGACCGAGTGGTGCTGACCGTCGGTTGCCAGGACGACCGTAAACTCGGGATTCCTTTTGAGGACTCTACCAACAGCTTTTCCGCGACCCGCTTTGTAGGTTGGTATAACGGCCATCCGGACGACGAGCATCTGAATCCGAATCTGAAGGTGAGCCACGCTACTATTGTGGGCGCCGGCAACGTGGCTATCGATGTGGTTCGATTTTTGGCCAGTACTCACGAGCGCATGGGAATGACCGACGCTTCCGATCACTCGCTCGCTTCGCTCCGAGACAGCAGCATCGAAGAGATTGATGTGTTGGTTCGACGGGGAGCCTGGGATGTGGCTTTCACCAACCCCGAGGTCAAAGAGTTGTTGGATTTCGAGGATATTCAGTTTAACTTCTTCCCCGAACTCCCGCCGCTGGAGAAAGAGCCGGCGTACGCAGACCGCACCTCGATCAAGAATCTCACCGTCTTTCACGAGCTGGCCGAGCGCCGGGTCGAGAAGCCACGAATGGTGGTGAACTTCCGTTTTCAGGTCTCACCCAAAGAGCTGCGCACCGACGACACCGGTGCCGTCAGTGCGGTGGAAGTTTGCCACAACAAGCTGGAGTACGGCGAGACCCGGTCCCAGATCACCCAGACCGACGAAACCTCGGTTTATCCCAGTCATCTGTTCATTCGTTCCGTCGGCTACTGCGGACGCCCTCTGGAAGGGGTGCCGTTTAGCGAACGTAGCGGAACCATTCCTTGCGACTCGGTCGGTCGAGTGATAGGGGAGGATGGTCAGGCCGTGTCCGGACTGTACGTCTCCGGCTGGATCAGGCGCGGTCCCAGTGGTGTGATCGGAACGAACAAGAAAGACGCCCAAGAGGTGGCTGATGCTCTGCTCGAAGATGCCTTGGAGGGCGACGTTTCAAGCCCCGAAGAGCTGGCCGCATGGCAATCCGGTCGCTTGAAGCCGAACGCCGTCACCAAAGAGGATTGGGCCGTCTTGGATGAGTGGGAAACCACTCAAGGCTCCAGCAACGGACGCCCCCGTCGCAAACTGATCTCCATCGACGAAGTGTTGGAGGCTTTGGGCCGAGGTGCCGCAGCTGTAAAAGTTTGAGAAATTTTAACAGTTTATCAACATAATTCCGTTTTTTCTCAAAGTTAGGCTCAAAAAAACCCCTGTAGGTTAGCCTTAGAGTTCCTGAAATGAGGAGAGAAAATGGCTACCACAAGCGCTCCTGCGAAACCCGCAGCCCCCAAACCGGCGAGTCCACCCCCCAAACCGGCGGCTCCCGCCAAACCGCCGACGACTTCCAGCGGGGCCACAAGTAGCCCATCCACCCGAACCGGGTCGACAGGTTCCTCGACGGGGACGGGGACCAACAACAGCAAGACGGGCCCGAAGAGCGACAGTGCCAGTCTTTCCAAAGAAGCACGGGAGGAGTCCAAAGACGAGTCGAGTTCTCGTGTCGACTCCATTATCAAAGGCATCCGCGACGAGCCTGATACGGACGAGAAGCGACCCGAAGGAGCATCGGACGCCAAAGCCGGCGAGGAGAAGAACGGCGAGGCTAAAGAAACCAAAGCCGGCGATGAGAAGCCTGGTGAAACTCAGGAGACCAAACCTGGTGAGGAGAAGGCTGGTGATACTCAGGAGACTAAACCCGGCGAGGAAAAACCGGGCGATGCTCCAGAGACCAAATCAACTCCTCAGGACGTACTGACCAACGCAGACGCCTCACCGCAGGAAAAAGGCGCGGCCGTTCGTGAGATCCTGGAATCCGATCGAACCGATTTCTCTCCGGAGGAAAGAGAACAACTGGTGAACGCGGCCATGGACAGTCGCGACCCTGCCATCCGTGAACTCGCTCAGGAGCGACTATTCGGCGAAGGGCCGGACGTCGTCAATCCCGCCAGTGAACAGATCGGCCGGCGGGTCCAGCAACGAGTTTACGACGAAGCGCGCGAAGCCTTTCAGGACGGCGATACCGACAGCCCTCTTCACACCACCGGAGAGCTGTTCGAAATACAAAGGCTGAACGGACCCAAACCCGAGGACGCACCGAAGCACGCCGATCATTTTGAAGGCGAGATCGATACGGAGAAGCTCAACGCTCGCCTCACTCAGGAACTGGGCTCGGAATCGGTGCAAGCTGAAATATCCAAGCTTTCTCAGGAAGAGCTAGCGGCCTGGCGCAACTCCGATGAAGGTAAGGAGTTGATTCAGCAACAGGCGGATTACCTGGCTAGCGACGAACTCCAGCAGCGCTTGCGATTGGCCTCGCCTGAGGAGCGAGACTCCATCATGAACCAGGAGCTCCAAGAACTCGCCATTCTAGACCCGGAGCGGGCCGGTGCAGCCAGCGAGACCATGGTCAACAGAAGAGCTGCCACAGCGTTGGACCGTCCTTTAGAGGGATTCCAGGATATGCCGCCTGAGCAGCAAGAGGCTGCTCTTCAGGGAGTTGTCGGTCAGGTTCTCGGACACTCAAAGACATCCACCAAAGCGGGTCGAGATCTGCTCAAAGAGCTCAGGGATCTTCCCGCCTCCACCAGCCTTCAGAACATTGCCAAGACCCTGAGAGGACGCCTCGCTGGAAAGAGTCCCGCTTTGGAGCGGGCTCTGAGCGAGGAGGGCATGCAGGCGCGTACCGGTACTTACGATAGGGCCGCCGGCAGGCTGAGCAAGGGTCTCTTGGCCCTCGGGGTCATGGGTCTCGGCAACGACTTCATGCAGGGCAACCATCCTTTCAAGGACTTTGACACGGCTCTATCCCAGGCCGGACAGATTTCCGGGATCGCCGCCGGTAGTGCGCGACCTGTGGCCGGCCTCCTGGGACGAGGTCGCGAGGCATCGCTCGTCGACGACCTCTTCAAAGGGGGTCAGACACTCTTTTCCAGTGAGGGTAAATTCACCGGTCTCGGTCTGTCCGCGGCCACCAGAGAGTTGGCGGCAGGTTCCAAGACGCTCACCAATATCGCTCGCCTGGGTAGGGTGGCTAGCGTGGCTCCTGTTGTAGGCGACGTGCTTGGTACCGTGATGGACAGCAAGGCCGCTTGGGACCATCACGCGGCTGGAAACCACGCCAAAGGGAACACCTACGCCGCGGCCGCCGGCTTGGGAGCCCTGGCAACGGGTGCCGGCGTAGTGGCTCTACAAGCGGGAGCCGTGAATGCGTGGAACCCCGCCGGATGGGTCGCTTTGGGGGCCGGCGCGACGGCCGTGGGGGTGGGATATGCCGCTTCCCAGATGGACGGCGCGGGCGAGAAGCTGGTCAAGAAGCACGGGATGTTCGATGCCCCCGCCGCGGCCTACTACGCCATGGATGGAGCCACCACCAACGACGGGCAACTCATTCGAGCCCTTCAGGGCCGTTCAGCCAGCGAAATGAGAGATATTCGCGCCGAGTACCAAAGACGGTACGGCCGAGAGTTGACCAACGACATCCGATGGGACACCAGCGGTCACTACGAGGACACTCTGGTGGCTATGGCTCAGGGCTACGAGGAGGGTAACTTCAACGGCAACACCGGAGCTCGCATCGTGCACGACGCGATCAAGGGGGTTGGCACCAACGAAGCCGATCTCATTAGAACTTTGACCCGGCGTTCCCCGGAAGAGCTGAAAGAGTTGCGTCAAGCGTTCCAGCGAAACTACGGAGCTTCTGTGGAGAGCTGGGTTCGTGCCGACACCAGCGGTCAGTTTGAGAGGGCGCTCATATCTCTCCTTGGGACGTCTTACTAAGGCCTGTTGGGCGTAAATTTTAGGGAAGCGGCCGCAAGACCCGCGAGCAAACTTCGTCGGCCACCCGGTTTCCGAGTGCGATTCCTTCGGTGCTGTCGAAGTTCCAGTGGATGCCCAGATAGACCCGGCTCCATCCGTTCTCTTGCTCAGCTTCGGATAAGGACTGGAAGCTGCGGGGGAAGAGCGGGCGCAACTGTCCGTCGCTCCCGAAGGTCGTGCCGTCCAGTTCATCGGAGACGAAGGTGAAGGCGATATCGTCTCGACCCAGTTCTTTTCGTAACACCTGAAAGAGGGCTCCGCCGAACGAAGCGTGGCCGGAGGGATAGGTGGGGAAGGGGGGAGTAAAATCCACGCCGTTGAGGTTGGAAGCCGGTGCTCCCAGAGGGGTCCAGTTGGCGTCGCCGGAGGTCAGAGGGTTTCCGTCGCCCAGACCGGTGGGTCCGGTACCAGGGTCGGCCTCTCGAATACCGGTGACGGGTCTCCAGTAGTTGTAGTGGTACTTCGAATCCCAACAAGCCAGAGCTGTATCGGCTTGAGCTAGAGTGACGAGCGCCATCAGGCGAGCCAGATCGCCCAGGTCGTCGACTCCTTCTTGCTCGGCCAGATGGGCCGTGAGTTGGTTGTAAAGTCTCGGGGGAGCGCACAGAGAGGGCGCTCCATCATAGGCCCAGTAGATGCCGATCAGAGTTTGCTCTTCGGTGCGCTCTGAGGGAGTGACGACTCCGTCGCCTCCGATTCGCTTGACTTCGTTGTAGGCGTCGGCGTACTGCACGCTGTCCAGAGCCGGCGGTGGGGGGCAGCGGAACTGGTCGGCGGAATCGATCACGAAGGGGCGTACCAGAGGCCATTGAGGTCCGTATGGTGGCTGGGAGGAAAGGGGGTCTTCTCGCCATTCCCCGGGTAGTATTCCGTAGATGAAATCGCCTGTTTGGACATCGGACCCGGAGCCGTCGAAGGCTCGGTCCAGAATGATGGCGGAAGCGGCCCTTCGACCTACTTCGCGGCCCGCATCTTTAGCCGGACCGTCGGGCAGAAGGGCCAAGTCCTTCTCCAGCTCCGCCGCGAATCGCGAATGCTGCGCGGGAAAGAGGGACGCCAGAGTGTCGTGAGCCGCTTGAGCGGCCGCCGCCTGAGGGTCTGCGTCGGGAGCGGCAACTTGAGGAAGGTAGGTCTCATAACGCTGCTCGATGGCCTGGATGGCGTCGTGGACGGCCACTTGCACGATGGCGACGGCTCGGGCCGAGCGAGTGGGGCCGAACTGCTGCAGAAGCTCGTTGCTGGTGTGATCAAGTCCGCTGGCATCCACCGCCACCTTGTTCCAGTGGTGGACCATGTAAGCTCCGCGTCCACGAAACGCGGTTTCGGGAGTGCCTGTACCTGTGGTGGTGACAACCGGGTCCTGACTATCTCCGCAGCCCGCGAAGAGCAGCGACAACAAGAGGAGCGGAAGGAGACAAACGTTTGATCTAAGGCTAAACACTAACATCGGTGCGGCCCCGTTCTATGTTAGTGATGGTCTCCCTTTCAGAGGGAACTCTTTTGGCTTGACCCGCGTCTCTACTTTTGTGCCTCGACTGACGCCACTTTCGGAACCAAGAGGGTGCAAGCTTTGATGGGCGAACGGCAGATTATTAAAACATATCACGTCTAAGGTTGGCCGCCAGGTTGACAGCGATTTCACTTGACAGGAGAGGTGTCATGAAAAGGAGTCTACATGCAAAGTCGTAGAGAGTTTCTCAAGCTCTTGGGGTTGGCGGTTGGAGCAACCTTCACCGGGTGCGGAAGCAGCGGTGGCGGGTCTCTCGTTTCCGGCAGTCCGCCCGCACCGATAGCCTATCGGTTCGTAACTTTGGCCGGGTCGGGAGCGGTTTTACCAAGATCGTCGGCTATTCTGACGCAAACCACGGGCGGCGGGCCTCCATTTTTGGGAGGGGTGATGGTAAACGATCTCCGTCACGTGTGTTTCCACGCCAACGACCAGGCCCAACGGAAGGGCGTGTTCGAGGTCGACTACGATGCCGACGGTAACACTTCACCCCTCAAGCACCTGGTGCAAGAGGGCGACACGCTGCCGGACGGTAGGGTGATCGACGATATTTCCGGCGGATATCTGAACAACAACGACGAGTTCGCTTGCGTGGTAAGCGATGCCGAAGGCGAAGCCGTCATGTATGTCTCCCGCGGACTCGACGATTTCGAACCGTTCTTTCAAGAGTACGACACGCTCTCTGAAGAGGCGGCTCTGGAGGGTGAACTTCAGCCGGAAGTGGGTCTGGCCGACAACGGCGATCTCCTTTTCGTCTGCTGCGGACGAGACTCGGAGGGCACTTCTATCGGCGAATGCCTCTACTACTTGCCCAAGGACGACGCCTCGGAGACAACCAGACTGCTCAGTGAGAACGACTTGATTCCGGGTACCAACTGCGCCTTTCGATCCTTCGGCTTATGCGAAATCGGAAACGACGGTAGTTACCTCGCGCAGGGGTCGGCCGAGTCTCTAGAGTCCCAGGAGGATATTCCGGGATTGAGCTATCTGGCTTCCGGGCGGGTGGGTGAGAATCCGGAAATTCTGGTTGCCGACCCGGCTCTCGGGATCGCCGACGCTATTCAGGGTACGGTGTTCATGGCCGCGCGGCTGGGCGAGAACGGAATCGGTTTCGTTTGCCAGACCGATCCCGAGCACACGCAGCTCTACCTCAACAAGGAAAAGCTGCTGGACGCCGCCGTCCAGGGCTCCGGCTCGCTCACCCCGCGCGGGGCAAAGATTATCAGCTTCTTTCCGCCTGTTTTCGGACCGAACGGGCTCATGCTCGTGCAAGTATTCACTACCACCGGAACGGAGATTCTCTCTTTCGACGGGCAATCGTTTTCTACGGTTCTGGCCACGGGAGACGTCATTAGAGGTCAGCGGGTAGCCATGATCCTCTTTGGATGTTTGCCCCACGCCATCAATGTACACGGCGAGTTCGTCGCCGTGGTCGAGTACACCGACGGAGATTCGGCGGTCCTTCTAGGGATGCCGGTGTAAGGAGACAAGAATGGGTATTATTAACAACCGAAGATTTGACACCGGTACAAGCTTCCATCGAGGCTTTCCGCTCCTTCCGGCCGACACCTCGCTCGGCATTCCACAGCAACTTACTTCTATCGGCGTAGGTCAGTTGACGCGCTTGTCTCGCCCGTTATTTTCGATCGAATCTCAGCTTGGCTGGCTTAGGCTTAGCGGCAGCTTCACCTATATGTCGGTCACCGGACTGTTTTTTGGATATCAGATGGGATACGACGTGGAAGGCCAGACCTTTCCCAGCGGGCTCGCCAACCTGAGGTTCTCCAACGAGTACGCCCAGGGTGGATTCGGTTTTGGCATCGGCGCGACCCTCTCTTTCAGTTTCCGTCTGGACGAGAGTTTTCTGGAGTTCAGTTTCAGAGACGGAATTACCAGCTCCTGGCGAGCGCTCCTCACCCAGACTCTCTCGGCCACCTTCGACCTTATCCAACTCGCCATCATCGGACTGGCCAAACTGACCCAGACGCCCGCCCTGCAGGAGCTCACCGAGCTAAGGGCGATAGCCGGTTCGGGGGCGGTATGGGGTCTATTCGCCAACAACACCTCTCGAGGGTTTACCAGCGGTAGTCATCTGGAGTTCAGACCTCGCCTGAATCTTTCCGTCAATATCCTGGAGAAGATCCCGAAAGTCCGCGAGGCTATTAAAGCGATGAAGAAAGCCGGTTTTGCGCTCAAGGCGGGACCGACGCTGGTCATCTCTTTTCCGGTCAGGATTCGGATAGCCAGGTTGACGACCGAAGACGGAGCCTACAACCCTGTCGGCACGAGTGGAGGAGCTTTTCTCTTCCAAGGACCTCCGGCTCCGAACACGCCCGTGAGTTCGGTGCAAATCACCCATTCTCACACCATCAGTATCGCCTGGGGACTGGAGATTAGAGCAAGCTTTACCTTGTTCAAGGTCCTGAGTCAGAGTGCGGTGATCAGGATCCCTCTGAACCTGGGTGCCAATATCACCGATCTGGAAGCTGCTCTGGGCCCGTATTTCACTGCTTTCACTGAGGACGACGTGGTGGCATCGGCGCCCGAAATGCCCGAGATGCCCCAGGTGATTTGGGGTTAAGGTTTGTCTCAAGAACCCATCCGCATACGCTGCGCGGCGGACCTTTTCTCCGTCCTGAGTACCGGTTCTCTGCTCGCTCAGGCCGCCGTGCTTCAGGACATCGTGGCCGATCCTTTTCGAGCCACGGCGTTGGGGTCTCACGAGGGTGAGGATCTGGTCGATCTTCTGCTTCGTCTGGCCCCCCTTAGCTCCGGCGCGATCAAGCAAGCGCAAGTGCTTTGTTTGATGTGTTTTGACGACCCGCGG
>Ga0208701_100266_pt1 | contig 21023 bp, 19 predicted proteins | sample DeeseametaMP1482_FD_184188 | JGI IMG/M metagenome (GOLD analysis project Ga0208701, IMG submission 184188) | Marine microbial communities from the Deep Pacific Ocean - MP1482 (SPAdes) | ecosystem: Environmental > Aquatic > Marine > Oceanic | place: South of Fiji, South Pacific Ocean | collected... | reverse complement strand
CCGAGATTTGTTTAAAAAGAGCGTTGTCTCCCCAGGCCATGCTCGATCCCGTGATAGTATCGGTCACTTTGGAAACGAAGTCCGGCCCCAAGGGAATCAATCCGTCGACTCCGATAAGGGCGGCCATCCGCAGGGCCGATTCGTTGCTATAGGTCTCGGCCTGAGTGACCATTTTTGCCCAATCGCCGACCCCGGACAAAGACATCCCGTGAAGGGAGAGGTAGGCCATAGCCTCAACCGTGACTTTCAGGCACAGGTCGATGGTCTGGACGGTGTCTGCCTTGGGAGTGAATCGAGTCAGAAAGGAGAGCGCTTTAAAGGTGCTGCCGACCTTGTTGGCCAGTGCCGCCGCGGCCACGGCCTTGTCGGCCTGGTCGGTCAGCTTATAGAGCTGCATGGCGCGCTGAGCCCCCTCATCCTCCGCATACAGTCGCTCCGCCTCTTTGGTGATGTTCATCGTTCGTATAGCCTTGGGCTGATTGGCTTGAAGCTGGACCATATCTCGGAGGTTGGTGGAGTTGTGGTAGCTACCCGGGATGACGAAATCCAGAGCGTTCAACAGTGTCACCGTCATGCCGCTTGCCGAGAGTTGCTTGAGTTCTTGATCCAGTGTTTTTGTGTTCATTGTTTTCCTTCGCGTTAGACTTGATAGTCTTATGATAAAGGGAGCGGGCTCGTGGTGGCCATTGCAAACGGTCACCTGTTTTCCCATGGTAAGGAAGAAAAGGTACGGCTTATCTCGGTCGTGAAATGACCGAGATGCGCAACTTACTGCTGCTTTTTCTGTTGATGACGTCGCCGATTTTGGCGGAAGGTCTGAAGGTGGGTGACACTGTGCCCGACTTCACGCTCATCAATCAAAACGGTGAATCGGTGAGTCTCAAGAAGTTTCGAGGCAAAGTCGTTCTGGTCACCTTCCTGTACACGACGTGCCCCTTTCCGGAGAAGTGCCCCACCATCAGCAAGAAGCTCGGCCAGACACGGAAGCTTATTGAGAGCGTGACCGAAGGCACCGACAAACTTCAGGTCATCTCCATCACCATCGACCCCGAGCACGACACTCCCGAAGCGCTGAAGGCCTACTCCCGTGGCATGGACCGCGACGTTGCCAACTGGACTTTTCTCACCGGTCCCCCCGCGACAGTCGCTAAAGTCGCTTCTCAGTTCGGAGTCTTGTATTGGGACGAGAAGGGAGTCCTCGAACATAATATGAGGACCGCCGTCATCGGTCAGGACGGAAAGCTCGAGATTCTTCTCCAAGGAAGCGATTGGAAAGCGGGCCAGTTGGCGGCCGAACTCAAAGCGTTGGTGAAATGACAGCTTTACGGTATCGCCTTTGGCTCATCATCGCCGCTCTCGCCGTGGGGTGCAGCCCGCCTCCACCCGCCGTGGATGTGACCTTGGAGGGTGTCGGGATCGGTTATACCGTGAGCCAGGTAAAGGCTCAGCTGGGGACCCCGAAGGTAGACGAAAGCACCAAGACGGAACAACTCTTCCTCTTTAGCTCGGAAGACGGCTTCAATATCAGAGCCACCTTTCGTGACGACAAACTGGTTATGCTCACCGGTCAGAAGCTGACCATAGACGGCAAAGCCTATCTTCCCGGGACGCCTATGGAAGAGTTCAAGACGCTTCTGGGGGAGCACGACGAGCGAAAGGTGCGCTGGGCCGGTTGGGAGCAACTCATCTGGAATAGAAAGAAGACCGCCATAAAGGTGGTCTTCCGAAAGAACGAGATGGCCTCAGCCGAACTTGAGCTGATTTAAAGAGATGTCGGCCGCTAGACGACTTCCACCACCTGCATCATGCCCACGTCCTCATGCGCCAGGAAGTGACAATGGTTCACGAACGGCCCGGTATAGTCTTGGAAGCGAGTTCGAATCGTGACCGAGCCGAACGCGGGTATCAACACCGTGTCTTGCCATCTGCCGATGGCAAACATATCGGCCGGTGTGCCGGTAATGGAAACAACCTGGAAAGGGTTGATGTGGATGTGGAACGGGTGCTGGCGATCACTGGGATTGAGCAATGTGATCTCTTCCACCGCCCCCAACTGAAAGGTATTGCCGACATTGTTGGGATTGAAGCGCTCCCCGTCGATCGTGAAGTTGATCGGGAAGTCCGCGCTGGGACCGAGCACCGGCCCACCACCCCCCGGCACTCCACCCTCCACGTTGTAAGTGATGGTACGAGTGTTGGTGATCTCCGTTGTCGTGATAGGTGGTAAGAAATTAGGTGAGGGTAAGGGACCCGTGGGAATACCCATATTGTCGGGAGTCTCGTTGGTGACCACTAGAGTACCCAAAGTTACTTCCGGAGTCGACGCGCCGGAGAACTGCTCAAAGGCCAACTTCTTGATGTCGTACATCCCCGGCTCTAAGACCTTGAGCAAGAAATCCACGCGATTTGCCGGAGCCATCAAGACGTCGGTCACGGTTTGGACCTGGTCGTAGGTAACACCGTCGTAGGCGATCGTGTGCAGCGGCACCGGCTGGCCGGTCGCCTGGGATACGATCTGGAAAGGCACGGCTTGGGATACTCCTTGCTGGAGCACTCGCCAGTATTGCACTTCGCCGGGACGAATGGTGAAGACCGGGTTCTGCTGGCCGTTCATCGTCCAGGTTCTGAAATTCGGTGAGAAAACACCGGTCTGCGAAGTGTAGAGCGGCACGTTGCCGCTCACCAGTCCGTCCAAGGCCGGATTCAGCATAAGTTCGTTGATCACGATCGGAACTTCGGTGGCGGCGGCTATCTCAGGCACATGGTCGGTGGGACCCTCCACGATCAGAATACTGCCCATGCCTCCAAACATTTGCCAGGTGACGGCGCTGTGTTTGTGAGGGTGATAGTGGTGGGTGCCGGGGGGCTGGTCTAGCGGGACATCGTAGGTGTAGAGCTTTGAGGCTCCCGGCTCAATCTCGGTGAAGATGTCGTCCTGGAACGGCGACACGTGAGAACCATGGAAGTGAAGGTTGGTGGTGTAGAAGTGGTGAGGGATATTGATGTCGGGAGGCACGGGATCGGGGTTGGGAGGAAGACTATTGATAACGTTGACTTCGAGCCTTTGGCCCGGCTTACAGCGGATGACCGGCCCCGGAAAGACGGAATTGTAACTGGGCAAAACGTACGTCCGTCCACCGATGCTAAAGGGCGCCATGACGCATTCGAGAGTGGCTTGCACCACTTCCACCGGAGCCTGTCCGGTGCCGGGGTTTGTCTGAATGAAGCCGGCCGAATCCCCGCAGCCGGGGAAGTTGGTGAGCGAAACAGCCGCCGCCGTTCCGTAGATACCCGCTTTAAGCAACTCTCTTCGGGAGAATTTCCTCAGTGCAAAACTTCTTCTAGGTGTGGTCAAAACAACTCTCCTCCGATAGAACTGTTTGAGCAAAATGCGAGCCTGTCCTGCCCTACATCCCGACATCTCCCACCGACCGCAACTCTCTCACGTGTCGCAACTGATTCTCGGCACCAGGATGAGCACTCAGGTAAGCCTCTATTTCACGACGCGCCCGGGGTGTGCCCATGCGGTCGAGCAAGTCCAGCGTTCTCCACACCTCGGCCTCCTTTTGCAGCCCCGGGCGAATCAAGGGAACGCTGAGTTCCCCTGTGGGGTCCAAGGAAGATAACGCCCGCGCCAGGGGCTCTCGATCAATCTCCTTCTCCATCTCGACCAAAGTAGGCACGGCCTTGCGACCGGCGGGACCAAAACGGATCAAAGCTTCCACGGCCTTCTCCCGATTATCTGTTCGAAGAGTCTTGAGAAGAAAATCCAGACGCTTTTCGCTGAATCCAAGCAGGGAGGCCAGCTCCACGGCGACCTCCGGATCGTCCTGCATAAAGCTCTCGAAAACAGGCCCTACCTTCTCCGGTCTCTCTTTCGCAAGAATCTTGGCCGCAACGGCCCGAGCGGTCCGGTCTTGGAAACGAAGATACTTCTCCAGCCCCTGCCAAGCGCTCTCCCCTCCGATACTTCCCACCGCCTTGAGAGTGTAGTAAAGCCTCACATCGCCCGCATGCATCGGCTCGGCCAACTGCAGCAACGGCTCCACCGCCCTCGATGCACCGGGCCCGATGCTGCCCAGTGCTTGGATCGCCAGCACCTGGAAGTCATAGTTGGCCGGAAATCGATCGGGATCGGCTGTCACCGCTACCTGCAAGATATCGTCCACGGCGGGCTCAGCCGCCGGCCCGATACGGGCGAGGGCCCAAAGGATAGGCCCCTTGAACTGAAACCCTACCAATTCATAACCGCGCTGCACCGTGGGGTGGCGAGCGTTCAAAGCCTGTTGAAGCTCCTCCACGGCGGGAGCCGCGGCCGGACCCAGATTACCAAGCGCACGGATAGCGTCTAGCCGTTCGTCCGGCGACGGGGAGTGGAGCTTCTCAACCAATTCACCCAGGTTCGGCGGAGGGCCGTCGCCGGCGTTGGTCTTAGATTCTTCCAGAGAAGCTTGATAGACTTCCCAATCAGCCGCATTGCCCGGCAAACACCACGGCTCGTCTTCTCCCACCGCGCTCGCTTGAACGGCTGCTTGGGGCGTCGGAGTGACCCCGACATTTTGTGGAACATCGCCCCGACAACCTGAAGCTGCCAGTATTCCTAGTAAGAGATATGCTACGGCGTGGCTGCGCACTCCCGAAGTATCTATAAGCCTTTGATGTCTTCCAACAGCTTGGCGCCCGCCATACCGTGCTTGTAGACGAGTATCTCCCGACCCCGAAGCTCGGGGACTTTCATCAACACGCTATAAAGACTCTCGTTGACGGGGATTCCCACGATGATGCTCCCGTCCAAGAGCATCAGCGCAAGCTTCTTCTCGCCCTCGATAGCCTTCGCCACAAGCCCCTCGGTGAGAGGAGGGTTGTACCCCGCGCCGGGTTGGGGTTCCAGCTTCTTATCCTGGGTCGGCCGGTGGGTCTTGATGTGCTCCCAAAGAAACCTCTCGTCTTGAGCCAAGCAGATCGTGAAGGTATCGAGCTTCTTGACCTCCAGCGGCTCTTTGATTCGATGGGCTTTCACCTCGAATTCGTAGACCCTGAACTTGCCCATCAGACCGCGGATGACTCCCCCTTTTGTGCGGAAAGCCAGGGCTTTCTTGCTAGCTCGTTTGGCTATGTACCAGTCGTGTTCGTACCCCGACCTCTCCCGCGCTTTCCTGAAGAAGTCGCGTCTCCGGCGATCGGCCTTGGACAGCTTTTGCTCATCGTCGGCCGTCTCGTTTTCCAGCTCTTGCTCTTCTACAATATTATCCTTACTAATGGTCTCTTACCTCGTTTCAATCCTGTCACGCCCATTCGCCTCGGAATGAGAATTCCCGGCTACTTTGCCGGTTGATCCGGTGCCCCTCGCAGTACTTGGCAACCCGGGTGGCGGCTCCTTCGCGGGCGAGGTGATAGGTGCTCAAATCTGGCCAACTGGTCAAAATTCTCGGCATCTTTCCTTTTCGTGATCCCCATCACTTACCGGGTCCGCTGTTGCCGATAGGATGGACAACAGTTCACGACCGAAAGGACACCGCATATGTTGAAAAATATCGTTCGAGCCACCCTCCTCACTCTCATCCTCACCACCGTCTCCTGGGCCCAGAGCAACTCCGGTCAGTTACTCGGTCAAATGATGGCCGCGGTCCAGCAAAAATCCGGGCAGACTCAAAGCCTGATACAGCGGGCCCAACAATCCGGTGACCAATCATCCCTGCAAGTCCTGCGGTACGAAGCCCAAATGCACCAGCATATGTATCAAATGCTGAGCCAGATGCAGCCGATGGCGGCTGAATTCGATCGGAATCCTCAGGCCCTTCGACAACTCCAGACCGTCTGGCAAGAGTACGACTACCGCAGCACAAATCACGATTGGGGACAGAATCAGGCCAACAACTATCAGCAGCCGGGCTTCCAAAATCAACCCGGCTATCAGGCTCAACCCCCGAACTATCAGGCAAACCCCGGGTATCAGCAGCAACCCGCCTATCAGACCAATCCCGGCTACCAGCAGGCTCCGGCCTACCAAAGTAATCCCGGCTATCAGCAGCCCTACCAGGTGAAAAGTACGGGTGGTCAGGGACAGTACTAACCTCGACAACCGCAAAGAAAGCTCGGACGCAGACCGGGCTTTTTTGATTTTCTAGAGAACTCCGGAGCATGCGAAAGATCCCTGCCTTGCTACTTTTGCTCCTCCTCTTAAACAGCCCGGTCCTGGCCGACAAAGAAATCATTGTTCTCACCGGCGAGGGCTTGACGGTCGAAGCGGTCGTCAAGATCGCCCGCGACGAAGCCGACATCGGTATGTCGACCGAAGGCTGGAACCGGCTCGAGGCAGCCAGAGACGTCGTCGATCACTACGTCGAGAAAGATATCCCCGCATACGGTTTCACGACCATGTTCGGTCAAGATTTTGACGTCGTGCTGCCTCAAGCGCAGATCGCGCAGTTCAACCGCATCAACGTCATCCAGGAAGCGACTCGAATGGGAGACGGCTCTCGCCGGCCACTCGAGCGAGGTGTTGCTCGCGCCGCCTGGGCGTTGCTGATCAACAGCTACGCCCGAGGTTTCTCCGGTGTCAGTCGAGAGTTGACGGAAAAGATGATCGAGCGGGTCAACTCCAATCGTCTCCCTGAGGATATCGAGATCGGAGGCTCGATGGGCGATGCCGACCTCACTATGAACTGTCAGTTGGCTCTCTCTCTCTATGACGACCCCGGATTCAAGCTCGGCGCGGGCGAAGCTATGACCTTGATGACCCACAACTTCATTTCCGTGGCACGGGCGGCTCTGGTGCTCCACGAAGCACGTCACCTGCTGGAAAGAAGCAAGGTGGCCCTCGCTCTCAACATGGAAGGCTATCGGGCCAACCCCTCCCCCATTTCTCCGGCCGCCGTTACGTCCACCGTCTATCCCGCCAAGCGAGCCGTTCAGCAAGACCTGCAGCGGCTTCTCGCGGGAAGTCGGTTGTGGGAGGACAAGGGTCCCCGCCGCCTGCAAGACTTTCTGAGTATGCGAGACGCTTCAGACGTCCTGGCAGCAGCCCAGCAGTCGGTCGAGGACGCGGAGACGGTTCTCGAACTCGCTATGAACGCTCACCAGGGTAGCCCGATGGTGGATGTCGATTCCGGCCGCCTTCTGACAGTCACCAACTTCGACACCACCCAGTTGACCCTCAAAATGGACGCCTGCCGGCTATCCCTGGCACTCCTCAGCACGACCAGTGTCAACCGCTCTCTCAAGGCGATTTCGAGACCCTTCACCGACCTTCCATCCGGCTTTGCCACCGACAAGGATGGATTCAACGGCCTGTACACCAGAAATATCACCTACTGGCTGGCCAGCCTCGACCGGGAAGCACGCTTGTACGGGACACCCGTGGTCTTGGACGCCGTCAGCTACGTGGCCGAAGGAGACGAAGACTATTCCACTCCACTGCCCGACACGGTTGGCTTGGCCGAAGAGTTGCTCGATAGGCTGGAGAAAATCGTCACCCTCGAAGCCCTTGTCGGAAGCTACGCTGTGGACCGGCGTATCGAGAGTGGTGAGCTGAAGATCGAAGACCTGCCCAAACCGCTGAGGTCCACCTTCCAAAACGTCATGGCTCGCTCTCCAAAATCACTCCAACTCGACGAGCAGTACACTCTCGAGCCACTGCTAAAAGATTTCCTGGGAGAAAGGCGTTGACTCAAGACAAGAAAGTGGTGCTGGTCGTCGACGACCTCCCCGCCAACATAGGCAAGATGGCGGAAGCCCTGGGAGACCTGTATGTCTTGAAGACCGCTTCCAGCGGGGCCCGAGCTCTCGACTACCTAAATTCCGAGGACCCCCCCGATCTTGTCCTTCTGGATGTGGTGATGCCCGGCCTGGACGGACATCAGGTCTGTCGAGCGATCAAGGCAAACCCCGAGACGGCTGATATCCCCATTATTTTCGTGACCGCTCAGGACACCCACGAGGAAGAGATCCTGGGTCTTCGATTGGGAGCCGTCGATTACATCACCAAGCCGTTTAACCCGGCCATCGTGAGAGCCAGAGTGGAAAATCATCTGAAGCTCAAAGAGTACCAAGACATTCTCAAGCGTCGCTCTCATCTAGACGGGCTCACCGGCCTTCCCAACCGTCGCGATTTCGACGAGACTCTGGCCCGGGAGTGGAAGCGGGGACAGCGCCTCGGCTCCCCCTTGTCCTTACTCCTGATCGACGTCGATCATTTTAAGAATTACAACGACCACTACGGTCATTTGAAAGGGGACGATTGTCTGCGCCAGGTGAGCGCCGCCCTGGCCGAACAGGGCCGTGCCACCGACTTTGTCGGTCGGTACGGTGGCGAAGAGTTCGTGGCGCTGCTACCTCATACCGACCTGGAAGGCGCCAAGGAAGTGGGAGAAAAATTCCGGCGCTGCGTAGCCACCCTGGCCATTCCTCATGAAGCTTCCCCGGTGGCTGAACGCGTCACCATCAGTCTCGGTCTGGCCACCGCATTGCCGAGTGAAGAGCAATCTTCGGCTTCCCTGGTACAGGCCGCCGACGAGCATCTGTACCGAGCCAAACAGTTGGGTCGCGACAGGCTCAATTCGCTATAGCCCTTTCAGCTCTAGGTACAGTCGCTGGGCCCACGTGTTGTTCAGTCGCAGGCCTCGGCGCCGCACAAGGTAGTACCGAGATGGAGCAAGGTCGACGAACGGCACTCCCACGCACCCACGGGGTATTCGGCAACAACCGTTGACCACGGTGGCACCGAGACCAAGCTGCACGAAATGCATCATGAGCTCCCAGCCGTCGGCTTCCAAGGCTACCGGCAGCACTAACCCCCGCTCCTCGAAACACTTCTGCAGCGCTTGTCGAAAAGGCTTCCCCGCCGGAGGTGCTATCAACGACTCCTCGGCCAGGTCTTCGGTGGTGACTCTTTCTCGTGAGGCCAGGGAGTGTTTCTCGGGGAAAACCGCCAGGGCATCGACCTCTTTCAAGAGACGACCCTCCAGATCGTGAGGTTTCTCCACCAGTACGGTGACGGCCAGATCCGCCTTCCCACTCCTCAACGCCTGCAAAGACTCTTCTCGATTGGCGGTCAACAGTTTGAACTTCCCATCGAACCGTCGAGAGAATCTTCGAATGGGAGGCCCCAGGAGGTAGAGATAGGCTCCGGAGCCGGCAGCCAAAGTCACCTGGGAATGACCGGTATCTCCGCTAAGTTCTTCGCGAATCCGGCGCTCGGCGGCGAGTGCGTCCCGGGCGAAGACAAGGAGCCTTTCGCCCGCCTCGGTGAGCCGAATGTTGCGACCGTCCCTTTGATAGAGAGGCGCACCGTAATGGTCGGCCAGCTTTCTGATCTTCACGTGCAAAGCCGGCTGAGAAATCAGAAGTTGCTCGGCCGCGCGTGTGAAATTCAGACATTCGGCAAAGCGTTCGTAGGCTTCCAAGTCGTCAAACAACTATAATTCCTCGTTATAGCTCATAGTTTTATAATAGTTCCATTTTATAACACTCCTGATTATCCTCGAGATGAGGTAATCAAAAATGAACATTCACAAACAACAGCTCGAGCAGATCCGAAAGGACTCACGCTATCGAGAAAATATCGAGTGGGGGTCCCCCCGCCCCGGTCACCCGGAGGGCACGGTTCAAAAGCACATCCTGGAGTTGGAGAGCAATCTGAACGCACTGGAGCCGGAAACGACATCGCTCGAAAGAGACAAGCTCAAACTTCTTATCCACGTGCACGACAGCTTCAAGAAAGACGCCAAGCGTGGAGTCGCCATCACCGATCCCCACAGCCACGCGTCCCTGGCTCGAAGCTTTCTGGCAGGCTACTGCTCCGACCAGGATCTCTTGAACATGGTCCAGTTCCACGACGAGCCCTACGCTCTCTTTAAAAGGGAACGAAGGGGTCAGTCGGCCGAGCGGCGTCTCCAGGAACTCAGGTCCAAGATCAAGGATTGGAGGCTCTTCCTGCTCTTTCTGGTGATCGATTCGACCACCGTGGGGAAGTCGCGAGAGCCTCTTCTCTGGGCCCTGACGAGGCTGGCTGAACCGCTTGGATTCGGAACAGACCTGAACAAATGGATCGCGCTCTGCGAGGCGCGCTCAGGAAAGGGCTGCTCGCCCCTAGCGATGTGAATCGTCTGCTATACTCTCCCTCTATGAAGAGAAGTAGGCTCCTGAGTTACATCTTGAGACATCATCCAGAGCAGTACGGTCTGCAACTCGACTCCGAGGGATGGGTGAATGTCTCTCTTCTTTTGGAAGCCCTGGACGCTCGTGGGGAGAGTATGTCGCTGCTCGAACTCCAGGAGGTCGTGGAGACCAACGACAAGCGTCGCTTCGCCTTCTCCGCCGACCGGGAACTCATCCGAGCGGTTCAAGGTCACTCGGTATCCGTCGACCTGGATTGGCCGGTGAAGCGCCCGCCGGATCGCCTTTATCACGGAACCGTGGAGCGTTTTCTGCCGTCGATTCGGGAGAGCGGTTTGCTACCGATGAAGCGTCACCACGTTCATCTATCGGCAAACTACGAGACGGCCCGACAGGTCGGGGGAAGGCGCGGCAAGCCCGTCGTTCTGCAGGTTGACTCTCTAGGATTGCATCAGGCGGGCCGGGTATTCAGGGTCTCTGAAAACGGAGTCTGGCTAGTAGACGAGGTACCGCCGGCCTATTTAAGTTTGTCGTCAGGCGCATAGGCCTGTTGAGCCGGTCTCCAGTCACCCTTGTGGAACACCCGCAGGTCGTAGCCGATGCCGGAATCGGAGTAGTACTCCGAACTCTCGTACTCACGCCCTCCGTACGAAAAATGGACACTATCCGTGGTCAGGTCGCGATTGTCGACCTGAGAACCGGGGTGGAGCGTGACGTTCACTTTTTCGCCTTCTGCGCCGCGAAACCCGAAGGATTCGACTTCCAGGGGGGTTTCTTTGACAACTCGATTGACTCTGTGGTTGTCATAGACGACCGACTGAGCGGCTTCTCGGTTAGTTGTAATGGCGTTTTTTAATGAGGTAAATATGGCCTGGCGGTTTCGGGTATCAAGCATGGTCGCGAATCTCCTTTGAGCTTCAATCATCCTAAACAGTGGTCGTCACAAGTCTGTCAAAAGTCTCAAAGCGCAGTTGGTTGGAATAACCACATCTACCCAGGCTCACCATCTAAGCCGCTTCCTCCAGCGCCTCCTCCAGATCCAACACGCCCATGCCGATCTCTCCCTCCGGCGCTTTGATCCGATCCGATGTCTCCAGTAAGAGTTCCTCGATTTCCTGGTGGGTGAGATCTGGATTCTCCGCTGCAATCAAGGCCGCGGCCGCGGCCACTTTCGGAGCCGCGTAGGATGTCCCGTCTCTGACTGTCGGCCCGTCGTCGTGCTCGGGATCTAGCACGTCTCCCGCGGCGGCGATCTCGGCCTCCGCGAATGGTGAATTGAAACTCTCCGAAGCATCGTCCCGGGTGCTGTCGGTCATCATGTCGTCGACCGCAGCCACCACTGTGACGTGGTCGTTGGCCAGCACACTGGTGTAGAAGTCGTCGTCGACCTCAACCCCGAGGTCCTCGAGTTCGCGACCGAAACTCCCCAGATTGCCCGAGGTGACAACGTGGGTAATACCACGGTCTGCCGCCTCTTCGGAAAGCTCATCATACCGTTCTTTGGATTCCGTGATTCGATCACTCGATTCAACGACCCCATCCACCTCATCAACCAAAGCTTGAGCCAGTTCCTCATCGCTTGCATCTTCAGGTAGCCCTAAACTGCCGGCCAGGTCGGCCCGAAACTCGTCATCTTCTTTGGCCTCCTCCCAAATATCTCGGGTGACCCTTGCCTCGGCCTGACTCTGCGACTGATTGATAGTTCTGATCTGAGAGTCGTCATCGTCCAAGATTTCTTCGAGCCCGTCGGATGTACTGTCGAGCAGGCCCGTAATGCGGTCCTCCACATAATTCTGGAGAGCCTCTTCATCACCGTCAGCCAAACCCTCGGCTAGACCGGACAGACTCCCACCCCCGCCGATCTGAAAGCGCTGAATATCTTCGTCTTCGAAACCGGCATCCAGAAATATACTCTCCACCAGCTCGCCGTGGGAGGAATCGCTACTGGATACCGTGCTGTCAAAACTGTCGAAGATGGCTACAGTTGCGTCCTCATCTTTATCTTCCGCCCTTTGGGAGTCGTCGTCACCACCGAAGAGAATATCGATGAGAGCGCCCGGGCCGCCACCGACGGTTATCAGTCCGTCGCTGTCGTCCGCCTCCCGGGATTCACTCCTATGGCGATCAAAATCGATGTCGCCTATGGAGTAGTCGTTACCGCGTTCGGTCGCAGTCGATGGTCTAGCCCGTGCCGGTTCGGTGGGCTTTTTCGGTGCCGTCTTCTCGGCTTCATCGGACACATCTCTGCGCCGTACCCTTTCCCCTAAACTCCTGGACACACTTGATAGCTTCTTCATACCGAACTCCTCAATCTAGGGAGTAAGCATTCGGGGTGAGTCAAGGTCGTCAACGGAGAAGAGGGACAGATAGTTCCCGATTCATGTTAGGAATTTGTTAAATCGCTGTAGTTAACAAGTTTTTAACCTAATTCCGTTTGGCGCCACCCTGCGGCTATTGTCGCCTGCCATACTCATTTCAAGAGTTAGCAAGGAGATTTTAGAAATGGCTTACGTCGGAATGAACCACATCTACCTGGGAACGCCCCATCAGTGCGGCTGCGGAGGTCCCTCACCTTACGGACCGACCCCCCCAACCGGCCATGTCGCCCGCTCCGATGCAGTACGGTCTTGGAATGCTCTCAGCCATGCTCAACGGGATGATGCAGCTCCAACAAGCGTTCGGAGGCTACCTCGGTCAGCAGCCCTCACCGCAGCCTCCCAGCTATCCGGCTGGAGCCGCCCCTCAACCGACCGCACCTCCTCAGGGTCAGGTCATCGATCAAATGGGTGACGCGAACGACAACCGCCAGGTGGCGGTCGGCACACCCGGCAACGATCAGATCACCCAGACCGGTCGCGGCGGAGACGACACTCAAACAGCCACTGGTAAAGGCGGCCAAGACCTGATTCACCAGAAGGGTGGAAGAGGAGACGACAACCAGAAAGCGTCCGGCGGCAAAGGCCGGGACGTGATCATTCAAAAGGGCGCGCGAGGGGACGACAATCAAAACGCCGGCGGTGGCAAAGGTCGTGACTTCATCACCCAATTCGGAGGTCGTGGCGACGACGTCCAGCAAGCCCGGGGCGGCAAGGGGCGCGACAACATTACTCAAAAAGGCGGTGCCGGCGACGACACCATCCGAGTGGCTGCCGGTCAGGACAAAGACAAAGTCATGATCAACGGCGGACGCGGTGACGATCGGCTCATCTACAAAGTGAGCGCCGGGAAGGACAAGGCCACCATTCGCGGGGGCATGGGCAACGACACTCTGCTCCTGGAGGTCGGCAAGAAGCAGAACGTGACCGTCCTCAACAAGAACGGAAAGATCATCTTCAAGCGCGGCAACGGCGGTACGGTCGTGAAGGTCGACGGAATCGAAAACTTCAAGGTGAACGGTAAGAAGATCCGCTGAGAGCCGTCGAGAGCTACGAAAAGGTTGGAGTGAGCGTCGCCACGGCTCCAGTCTGAGTTGGACGATCCCCCGTGACGGCAAGAAACTGCACGACTCCCGTTTCACTTATTTTGAGAGGAATGCCCGTCAACTCTTCTTCCGGACGGCTTGGGTGGACAAGCGTAGGTCTCCGGTCAAGACTATAGACCGTACCGTCGAGATGATAGAGCACAGCCCCGAAGTGAACCTCCGGTTCGAAGTAGGACCCGAGTACCGTACCCTCAGAGTTCATTCCCACGAACGAGTTGTGACCGGTCACTCCGTGCACATCTCGAATGAAACCTACTCCGGGTCGCCAAACCCTAGCATCCGGGAATGTATCGTCTGTGACGCCCAGCTTGAGCCTCATTCCCACCAACGCATCCCCATTCTCCAGTAGTGAAGACCAGAACCCAACGGTACTGTATAGCTCGTAGTCCAGCGGCATGATGCTGAAGGTGGGTTCGTTGGGCGTCGTGGGATCGAAATAGAAAACGATTTCGCTTCCTCCAGTCGCCGTGGGAATCTCTGCCGACCCCAGTATCTGGCCCGCCCTATTCACCCCGCGGATCGTGACGAGGTTGACCGAGCCGGGCGCCAGTTCGCTCTCGGAAATCAAGGACACGAAATCGAAAACGACCGGTGGGGATACCGTATCGTGGGCGTCAAAGATATAGGTCATCCCGTCAGTTCCCTCGTACCATCCCATACCCGAAGGGAAAATTCTCTGCACGCTATGGGCCAGTTGAATCTTTGCCCCCGTATCCAGATTCAAAATCCAGTGCCTCAGAAGTCCGCCGTTGTCCTGCTCGTACCCAAGCCAACGTTCGTTCGTCAAGCCGTACAACAGGGGGCCTACCCCCGGCTCATCCAGGACGGTTCGCGTGCCGCCTTCGGCTGTATTGGCTACCAGAATAGGGTCCCCGACTTCGGAGCCCTCGGCCCACGCACTATCGAGCCGATCGTTGACCACCGGATTCGCGATTTCTCTAATGTCCATTAGGAATTGAATAGAGAAGTCCGACGGGTCAAGGGGGACTTCGAAGAGTCGCGGGAGGCGAGTCCAGTTTCCCACCGCCATGGTGAGATTGACCGCTGACATGACACCCAGAGCGCCCGCCAGAACGACGCCCAGGACGGGTGCGGCCGCGGCGAGAGCCGACCCTTCGAAAAGTAGTACAGCCAGTTCGAGGGCGAAGGGAATCGCGCCGACCAGGAGGTCGATGACAACGGAAACGACCCCGCTTACTAACCCGTTCTGGTCGTCCGAGCCAAACGCCGACACGAGTGTAGCGATGTTTAGCCCGCGGCTCACGAGTAAGCTCCAAACGGCTTCGACCGCCTTTAGGGCTCCGTTCAACGCGGAGCCTATCCCGAGGACCGGTTCTATGACCGGGAAAAGAACGTAGTTAACAAAAGAGAGCCCCTGCACCCATTCGGCATCGAAATCAGAAATTCTAACGTCGTCTGGTGGCTCTTGCCCGGCCAGGAACCCCGGACCGTAGACCCAATACGAAACAGCGCTGACACCTTCCGGCGCATCCAGATCGACTCTATCAAAAACTCCCGCCGCGGCTCCGACCCCCGCTGTGAAGAGGCTCCCAAAACTGAGAGCGTTCGCTCCGGGAATCAGGTTTGGCCGGGAGAAAAGATGGGACTCCTTGGTATCGGTAAGACGAGGAGCCGTCGTCTCAAGAGAGTCTCCCGCCGCATCCGCTTTTCGTCGAACGACGGATACCCATCTCCAGGCGTAGTTCTCCAGTGTGACCTCGTCGGCCCCGGTGACTGAGCCCCTGACCGTAGACTGATTCAGCGTCTGACCTAAGACTTGATTCGAGACCGTCCAACTGTTTAGTAGGTCTGCCAGCTTACTTTGAAGGTCGCCAACCCCAATGAGTTCGCTCAGAGGAAGGTCGGGCATGAGGAGCCGGAGCGAAGAAACGACCTCGCTCATCTTGGGACTCCCGGACACCTGAGCGATTCGAATTCTACCCTCGTCGCGATCCCCGGTAGCGAAGCCGGGAGTCAAAAACAGGATGCCGATACTTGTCGACAGGGCGTCGACGGCAATCACTCCCCAATCCTCTCCGTCAGGGGGTGGACAAAGGACTGCCAAAGCTCGGATGTTCGCTTGAATATCCTTAACGAACAGAATTTGGGGGCCAAGCGTCGACGCCTCTATGACGAAGCCACCGTCCGGAGCGACCGCCACCGGTGCCGTGGTCGAGTTGGAGACGCTCAAACCCTCTCCACCGACGACACTTCTATCCACGAATCCTCGCACTGTCTGAGTTGGGATATCCGGCAGGTCGACCATGGCGGAATCCGGGGAAGAGGCCGCTCCCGGAGTGAGATTTTGGACCAGGTTGTCCGAACCTCCACACCCCTGAAGAAAGGTGAGAGTCGACCACGCAACACCGGTCTTTGCACCGAACTTGAGAAACTCTCTGCGAGGAAAACGAAGATTAAAGGCCATTGTATAGCGTCCACTCCTAGACAAGAACTCATTCTTCAAAAAGAGAAGATTTCGCTAGTAGACCATACTCATAGGATTCCAGAACAGGACCTCGGGTATACCAATTATGACCGTGCTATTGAACCCCAAAATCCACCATACTCTCCTCCTGAACCTCCAACTCCTCCCGGGTGCCGGTCTCCTCCAAGAGAGCGTGCTCCTTCCAACTTCCCTTGAGATACCAAAGGACGGCCACGAGTGCGGCGACCACATTAGCCACCGGGTACGACCACCAGATGCCGGCCTGGTCCAGCGGGGTCCGGGTGGAAAGAATATAGGCTACGGGAAATTGGAAGACCCAAAGACTTACGATGGAGAGCACCATCGAGATGAGAGTGTTTCCGGAGCCACGAAAGACCCCGTTCAAGACCTGCTGCACGCCTATCAGGCCGAAACTGAGAGCCACGATTCGGAGGAAAAGTCCGGCCTCTCCGATCACCTCGGTGGCCCCGGGCACGAAGAAAGCCGCGATCAAGTCGCCGGCCAGAAAGGTAGCTAAGCCGATCAAAGACAGCACCGAGAAGGCAATCCAGGAGGCGAACTTCACGGCCTCCTTGGCCCGCTCCGGTTTTCCCGCTCCCAAGTTTTGGCCGACCATCGTGGAAGTTGCCATCGAGAGACCCAGGGCGGGAATGATCACGAAACCCAGGACCCGGGAGCCGACACCGTAGGCCGCCACCACGTTGGTCGAGTAGTCGGCCACCAAGAACGCCATCATGGTGATTCCAAAAGCCCGACTGGACTGTTCCAGCGAAGCGGGCAGTCCTAGAAAGAACATCTTCTTTAGAATGGGGAGTCGGGGCTTCAGGCTACACTTCGTAAGCTGGATGCCGGCTCTCCCGGTAAAAAGGAGCCATAGACCTATCAGAGCAGCCAGAGTCTGGGTACAGAGAGTGGCCACCGCCGCGCCGGACACTCCCATGTCCAAGGTAAAGATGAAGAACGGGTCCAGGACCAGGTTCAGAAGAACCGTTCCTCCGACTATAAAAAGTGGAGTGATGACATCTCCTACACCGCGCATCAGAGACTGGAAAACAAAGAACAGAAACAGAGTCGGCAGAGCGATAAAGGTCCATTGTAGATAGAGGGTCGCGTCTGCGATAAGCTTGGCGTCCGCATTCCGTACCATCAGGGAGATGAGCGGTTGGGAGAGATGGTATCCGAGTACGGACACCACTATCGAAGCGAAGAGCATCGCCGTGATGGTTTGGCCCGCGACCTCATTGACTTTCTCGGTGTCGCCACGTCCCTGATATTGAGCAACCAGGATACTTCCCGCGATGCCCAGGCCACCACCCAATGAGATCATCAGAAAAAGGATGGGAAAGGAGAGCGAGACCGCAGCCACGGCGGTGGGTCCTACTCGCCCCACCCAGACCGTATCGATGAACTGATAGGCGGTCTGCAGAAGGTTGGCCAGTACAACCGGGATTGCCAGCGAAACCAGTTTATTGACGACCGACCCCGTGGTCATGTCTTGAGCACCACCGAAGCGCGAGGTGCTCCGTTTGTGATTCACTTTCATGTCGACTCTTCTCTCACGGTCAGGCTAAGATTGGTGATGAGAGAATTCCCCATGCATGAGGATAAGCTGCGAGACCTCAAAAGTATGGGGTCCGCGGGGAGTCGGCCCGGCGGTGCCGAACCGATGCTTATGCGTACACTTCTAACCGTACTAATTTTATTTCTCTTCGTTGCACCCACGCTGGCTCAAGAGGCTCCCAAGTTCAGCGAGTCCCAATTTCGAAGAGCGGCTGCCTCCCTCTTCGCCGACCCTCTCGGGCCCAATGCCGAGAGCGACTGCAAGACGGTCCTGACCTGGACGGTGGAGAGTCCGGAAGTGGAGGTGACCATCGGTCCTGCCATCCTAGACGTATTGAAGCAAGGGAAAAATCAGGAAGAGTCGTCGCTCCTCTGCGCTTTCGCCGCCGGACAGTCGCTGGCCCAACTCAAGAACAAAGTGAAGGGCGGGTATGCCGTGGAAGGAGGCCTGAAACTACTGGAAGTCTACAGTAAGATTCGAGCACGAAATCCCAAATACACCAACCCGGGCGCCGAGAATCTCAAAACGGCCGAAAAGAACGGGACTCTGGCGGAAATTTTGGAGACGAAGAAATAGCCTCTACTCCCAGGCTTCGTAAAGCCTTCAACAGAAGGAATATCAACCCCATCCGTAAAGCCCCTCGGCCATCTACTTTACGAATGGGGTAAACCTTGAAAAAATACAGTAAAACACGAGTTCTCGTGGGCGGATTGGCCCTCGCGTCCCTCCTTTTCACGGGTTGCGGAGACAGCGACAATTTTGTATTCACCAACACCGTGCCGAATAACCCGCCGGTGCTGACACCTCCTCAGGCCGTCAACGATGCTCGGAGTGCACTAGGAAACGCTACCGTCACCTACACTGCGGCCAACGGAGTCCTGAACAACGACACTCTGAATGGCGCGGTCATCAGCGAATTCGACGCAACCGCGAGCGCCGGAGGCACCGTCACGCTCAACGCCGATGGCAGCTTCTCCTACACACCGGTCGCCCAGTTTGTGGGCTCGGAAACTTTCACCTACACACTCGCCAACAACGACGGCGAATCGACGGCGACCGTCACCCTGACATCGACCGGCAACGGATGGTTCGTGGACAACACCGCCGGTACTGACGGAGACGGCACTCAAGCGGCTCCCTTCGACACCCTGGCCGAAGCCGTCGCCGTCGCTCAATCAGGCGATACCATCTATGTCCGCCGAGGAAACGGCACGACTACCGGTCTCTCGACTCCCATCACTTTGCCCCAGGGCGTCTCCCTGATAGGTGAGGGAGAAGGGCTCGTTCTGGCCCAAACCGTGGAAGCACAGGGACAGGCTCCGCTCTTGGGAGAGACTGTCACTCTGAGCGGGAACAATGTGGTTTCCGGCTTCACTTTCAACGGTGCCAACACCGCCATCGTCGCAGACGGAGCGACCAACTGCACCGTATCCAATAACCGCTTCGAAGGCGGTTCGGCCACCGACCTTCAGGTCTATTTGGAAAGCACCACCGGTACGATCGCCGTCACCGACAACACGTTCATCCAGGACTTCGACGCCGACTCGGTGACCATTCTCGCCGACACCACCTGCTCGTTTGATATCAGCAACAACACCTTCCAAATGGCGGGAGCCGCAGCCGACGGAGACGATTGCGTGACGATTCAGGTACAGAACGGTGGAAACGCTACCTTTGAAATATCAGATAATTTCTTTGATGGATCCGACTCCACCAATCCCTCCATGGAGCGTGGGATACACCTCGCGATCTCGGACAACAACTCTCGAGCGTCGCTCACCGCCGACGGCAACAGATCGACGCAGTTGAGCGCTCGGGACGTAGAAATCGTCGCCGACGACGCCACCCAGTTGACCGCGAGCTTCACGAATAACATTTTCGAAGATTGCGAGTTCCTCTCCGTTGGACTCCTGGCCGGGGACTCCGCCGAAGTAGAGGCCGTTTTCGAAGCGAACACCATCACCGGAGGCCAGGAAGCCCTGGTGGCCGACGCCGACGACACTAGCGACGTACGAATCGCGCTGCGAAACAACGCTAATCTCGCCGGTGTCCTTCGGGCGGTCCGGATCCAGGCAGGCGCGGCGGGATCGATGTGCGCGGAGATCGTCGGAAACACGTTTGGCGGTGACCTTCGCTTCAACGAATCCACCAGCGACAGCTTGGATGTCGAACAGTTCGGCGACTCCATGGGTGACGTTCTGGCGACTCTGAACACCTTCACCACCGGGGGAATCGTCGTCCAAACGGGCACGGTGACCTCCGTGTCGGACAACGCCTGTTCCATTCCGTAGACTCGATTGGAGAGCCTGTATGCAAAAAGCCCGGGTCGATGACCCGGGCTTTTTTCGTTTTAGAATTTATCTGAATTCATCCGGATAGAGCTTCTTCAGCCCCTGACTAGCTTGCAGACCCTTAAACATCATGTAGACCGCGAAGACGTGACATCCGACCTCCAGCCAGTCTTGAACCAGAAACCAGAGCCCGCCGTCTAGGGCGTAAAGGACCATAGCCACAATGAAAGCCCAGGACGCGCCCTTCTTGGCAAAGTGAGCCAGGGCGAGAAACGCCGCCGCGCACCCGACCGTTATTCCGATGGCCACCACTTTGGCACCACCGCTCTCCGAGGCCTGAGCAATATAAGCCGAGATGTCGGCCACTCCCAGGCTGAAGATAAATCGCAGATTGACGTCCAGGAAAGTCAGAGCCGAGTTGACGATTGCGAAAACGGCTACCGTGCTTATCCAGCTAGCTCCCCCGTTCTTACCTTGAACCAGGGCCAGCTTGGTGGGGTCGATCTCAACTGTGATCGTCTCTGGGCGATAGCCGCCCTCTGCTACTACCGCCGGTGGTTGTTCCTGATTCTCTTGCTGCTCGCCTTGATGCATGTTTGCCCTCCTCCATATTGCTACTCGGTTTGAGTGCACTCCTGGATACGGTTCGATGTGTCAGTTTTCTCACCTTCGCACGGGACGTCGCCACGAAAGAAGCCGGGCCCAAGCGAATCGCTCGGGCCCGGCCGATGTTTACGTTCCACTATTTCACGCTTTCAGCATACCGAGCGGGCGTGACGGACGACGCTGCATGCTCGGCAGGACGCTACCAGAACACGAACACGACCTCGGAATTGCCGTGACATGCCGTGGCAACCCGCATGGTCATGCCGGAGGACGCTGCATGACAGGCAAACGCCCAACTGAATACCAGCCTGCCCCCGAAAATCGCGTGACATGCCGTGGCAGCCCGCATGGGCATGCCGGAGGACGCTGCATGACAGGCAACGGCCTAACTGAACACTAGCCTGCCCTCGAAAATCGCGTGACATGCCGTGGCAACCCGCATGGGCATGCCGGAGGACGCTGCATGACAGGCAACGGCCTAACTGAACACTAGCCTGCCCCCGAAAATCGCGTGACATGCCG
>Ga0208701_100265_pt1 | contig 21230 bp, 21 predicted proteins | sample DeeseametaMP1482_FD_184188 | JGI IMG/M metagenome (GOLD analysis project Ga0208701, IMG submission 184188) | Marine microbial communities from the Deep Pacific Ocean - MP1482 (SPAdes) | ecosystem: Environmental > Aquatic > Marine > Oceanic | place: South of Fiji, South Pacific Ocean | collected... | reverse complement strand
CCTAGAAAGCGAGGGGAGAATCACGCGGCCCACCTGCTTGCCTACCTACGCATCGCCGGTAACATTACTGCTTCCGGCGCAAGGCTGGCTCCCAACCTGGTGGCTAGCCTTTAGTTGGATGGGATTTTAACCCATTAGGTGGAGTATCCAAATTTTGAGACTATATCGTCATATGTCTCTCCCTTCAGACCAGCATTGCCTGGTCGCACTCCCACGTGGGAAACTTGAGGGTTTCGTCGCGAGAACGAGAAGCTTGGGGACGTCCAATAGGCCCGCGGTGACCGGCCTCGGCGGGCACCGTCTCCAGAGCTACAAACCAACCAGGTCAACTTTGAATGGAAATCCCGGACCCTCTGGAACAGCGCCACCATGCACCGACGACCTCTCGACATACGTAAGAAAAAGTGGCCTTCCAAACTGGCTCTCCTCCTCACCAAGATCGGTTTCACCGCCAACGGCATCTCCTGTCTCTCCGTGATTTGTGGCTTGGCGACCTTGCTCTACCTTCTAGCCCGGCCTCACGAAAACGACCGGCTCAATTTCTTGCTAGCAGCCCTCTTCATTCAGGCCCGGCTGATCTGCAATCTACTCGACGGCCTGGTCGCAATCGAGGGCGGAAAGAAGTCAGCCACCGGAGGACTCTTTAATGAAGTCCCGGACCGATTTTGTGATGCCTTTACGCTCATCGGGATCGGCTACGCAGCCGGCGGAACGGCCTACTCGGTGGAGTTGGGATACATGGCGACTATTCTGGCCTTCTTGACGGCCTACATTCGTGTTCTCGGGGCCTCTCTTGGCACCGCCTCTTACTTCACCGGACCGCAAGCCAAGCAGCAAAGAATGGCTGTATGCACCGTGGCACTGCTGCTGAGCGCCGCAACTCAATGGACGCTCTGGCTCGTCCTCGCCTTGTGGATCGTGGTGGTCGGCTCGTGGGTCACCTGCCTCAAACGACTCCGCCAGATCGCTTCCGAACTGCGTCGAGAAGAGAATGCTTGACCCCGAGACGGAGGCTCGATACGGCCCGGTTCATCGGGTGACGGAATGCCCCGGAGAGCACGGACCTTCGCAGGCTTTTCGGGTGGAGTTGAAGACCGGGACAACGATCTTTGTAAAGCGTCTCTCGTCGCGCGCCTTTCAACAAGAAGTCGCGTTCTATCGAGACTTTTCACCCAGACTTCCGAACGTTCCCCGGCTCCTCGAGGCCGACGAGGAAAAGCGCACGCTCATTCTCACCGAGATCCCCGGCACGACCGTCTCGCACCATCCGGACCCGCAGCAGGTCTATGAGCAAGCCGGCTCCTTTCTCGCTAGCCTTCACTCGCTCGAGTTTCAAGACCCGGATGAGATGCCTCTCAAGACGGCGCTCCTGAAAAGACTTGAACTCTTCAATAAGGAAGCCGGACGACTTTTGGAGGGCGAGTATCTGAACGACATCAATGCGCAGATCAAGAGTCTCCTCTCGGAGGTTCATCTTCAAAGAGTGCCTTGTCACCGAGATTTCATGGAGTACAACTGGCTCCTGAAGAGCGACGGCACCATCTGGTTTTTCGACTTTGAGCACGCGCGCCCCGATTATTGGCTGCTGGATCTCTGCAAAATGAACGCTCTGGTCTGGCTTGAGAGGCCTTATCTCAAGGACGCCTTCTTCCAGGGCTACGGATACGAGCCGAAGGAGTGGGAGGAGTCGCTGCTACGGCTTTGGAGCGTTGTGTGGAGTGTTGGAACTCTTGAATGGGCGATGGTCCACGGGGACGGCCGTTACGAAAAGCAAGGTCGCACCGCGGCAATACGACTCGGGGCGTCTCTCAACCCTCGATAGAGGCTAGCGGAAGACGACCTCAGCCGTCGCCTCCACCAGATTGAGATAGCAGCCCTCGATCCCAGGCCACTGGTCCGGGACCTTTCGGCCTTCAAGATTGCGGTCGAAAACGCCGTCTTTCCCCACGTAGAGTCCTACCTGATTCGATAGCGCCGTGTTGAAACTGTATTTTCCGGCCGGGAAGCCGTCGATAGCGTTGGAGGCCGGGATGACAGGGGGCTGTTTGGCCCGGCGCAAGAAGCCGAAAATCGGGTCGTCCTTGAAGGTGAGCCGATGCCGAAGCTGCTCTCCAGGTCCTAGGAGTACGATATCCTTGCTGTTGTTGAGCGGTTCCCAAGTCTGACTCACGAACGGCTGAAGCTCGAAATCCTGGCCTCCCTTCCCGCCGTCAACCACCATGGCTGCCTTCAATCGATAGTCCAGACGATATCGGCAGAATCGGACCGGCTGTTGGGATGCGTTGGTGAGAATGATCTCAAACTGAGGGAGAGTTCCCGCCGGATAGGTATCCTTAACGGGTATCATTCTCATGTTGAGAGCCGGCTCTTCGGATGACACGGGCTGAACTCCAATCAGGACCAGAAAAAGGATCAAAAAGAGGCGCCCGCAGTGCGGAAGCCTCCCCTTTGAAAGTAGACTACTCAAGGTTTAAGCCAACGCGTTGTTCACGTCGATAGCGACCAACCTGTCGGTGGGGGGAGCTCCTTTGAGCGAGGTCAGGTGCTCGCCTAAGGGAGGGTTGTTGAGGTCAATGGCTTCCAGTCCGCCTCCGATGACCCAGAAGTTTTCTTTGCCGTTCTCGCCGGGGCCGAGGTAGATGCGGTTCGTCCCCTGGTTGGAACTGCTGATGTCGCCGGCTTTATCGAAATATCTCCACTCACCCGGGACCAGTTTGTCGGTGGAGGGGTCGAAGCGGGTGTACTCGACGTGAGGTATGGCTCCGTCGGCGTTGTTTTCTTGGGCCGTCTGAAAGCTCACCTGGAAGCCAGAGTCGAGGCTGTCTCCGTTGGTGTCGTGCGACTCGAAGTGGGAGTGAAGCGACAGGCCATTGTGCGACCGATCGAAGTCGTCGGCTCCGACGGTGTCGAGTTGCGCTTTCAGGTTCAAGATGCGCATCGGAGTGGCGCAGTCGAGCAAGTAGTCGTCCTTGTTTTCGAACATATGGTTGATGGCGTCGGACGGATTGATCGGCTGACCGTTGTCGTCGGTTTCTCTGACTTTGAGGTATTGGAAAGGCTTGTTGTCTTCGCCGCGAGTTTGTACCAGCTCCCAGAATTCGTTGCGTCCGAGGATCTTATCGTTGCCGCGCGTTTCGGCGGGCTCCAGGCGGGATTTGGGTAGGTCGACGATGTCTTCGGTAAAGTCCCAAGCGGGGTCGGAAGCCTGGTCGGCTGCTTTGACCAGATTGGAACGGAATTCTACGTTGTAGACATCGGACTCGGTGGCCGCTCGATGGGTCTGTGTGCCGTCGGCTTTGGTCACCGTGATCACGTCGCCCACGGAGAGTTTGCCTGCGCCCCCGTTGCCGCCGTCAGTGATGGAGACTGTGGAGCCTTCTCCGCCGAAAAGGCCCGATGTAATTTGATTGCGGACCTCTCCTAGATTGATAGCGGGGCCGGTCGGTGTCACGGGTTCGCTGGGGCTGGTTGGGTTGGTCGGGTTGGTCGGGTTGCTGCCGCCGACAGGACCACCTTCGTTCGGATTCGCACCAGCATTCGGGTTTGCACCAGCGTTGGGGTTAGCTCCGGCATTCGGATTCGCACCAGCGTTGGGGTTAGCTCCGGCATTCGGATTCGCACCAGCGTTGGGGTTAGCACCGGCATTCGGATTCGCACCGGCGTTGGGATTTGCACCCGCATTCGGATTTGCTCCCGCGTTGGGGTTGGCACCGGCGTTCGGGTTGGCACCCGCGTTAGGATTGGCACCAGCGTTGGGATTCGCACCGGCGTTGGGATTCGCTCCCGCGTTCGGGTTCGCACCAGAGTTGGGATTCGCACCCGCGTTCGGATTCGCACCGGCGTTAGGATTCGCTCCCGCGTTCGGGTTGGCACCTGCATTAGGATTTGCACCCGCGTTCGGATTCGCTCCCGCGTTAGGATTCGCTCCTGCGTTCGGGTTGGCACCTGCATTAGGATTCGCTCCCGCGTTCGGATTTGCACCCGCATTCGGATTGGCACCTGCATTAGGATTTGCACCCGCGTTCGGATTCGCTCCCGCGTTCGGATTTGCACCCGCGTTAGGATTCGCTCCTGCGTTCGGGTTGGCACCTGCATTAGGATTCGCTCCCGCGTTCGGGTTTGCACCCGCATTCGGATTTGCTCCCGCGTTGGGGTTGGCACCGGCGTTCGGGTTGGCACCCGCGTTAGGATTGGCACCCGCATTCGGATTCGCACCCGCGTTCGGATTCGCACCCGCATTCGGATTCGCACCAGCGTTGGGATTCGCACCCGCGTTCGGATTCGCACCTGCATTAGGATTCGCTCCCGCGTTCGGATTTGCTCCTGCGTTCGGGTTGGCACCTGCGTTGGGATTTGCCCCGGCGTTCGGAGTGGCAACCGTACTCGGCTCACAGTCACAAAACTGACGAGCTATCCCCCAAGCTCCCCGATTGCCTCCGTAGCTTCCAGTGCTTTGCGCTCTCCCCCAAGTGACGTTCGCACCAGCGTTACCGGACCAGCCTGGACGGACCGGACTGTTGCTGTTGTTGCCGCTTCCCCCCAGAAACGACCCCCAACCGTTAGCCAGATTGTCTCTCAGGCGAAAACTGCTCGAGTAGTCCTGACTAGTGTAGTTGGGCTGATAGCTTTGTACCTGACTCAGGCCGGCGTTCGAAAGGATCGTGCTCTGACGGTTCAGGATAGTTTGGCGAAGTTCTTGGGGGTTGATAAACATTCAGTCTGCTCTCCGTTTGATTTGACTTCATATTAAGAGCGCAAGCTGAAAAAATCTTAAAATTAATAGGCCGCCTATATTGCCAATTTGTAGACTCGGGTGAACTCTTTGTAAAACTTGCCGGCCACCGTAAAACAGATCAGTCACTCAGTAGCGGATTTCAGCCAAGACTCCGTAGTGATCACTCGGAAAAACTCCGTCTACGGCCTCGGTCCCCACCAACCGGCAGCTCTTCACGTGCCCGACACCAACGCCGGTCGGCCGTCCCACGAAGACGTAATCCAGCCTCCGGTCGGGCTCCAGCGCCGCAGCCGTATAAGGGTTGCCGCGATGCCAGGTATAGCCGGGATCGTGCGCGTTAGCTACCTGCCAGGCGTCATAAAAGACCTGATACGGCACCGGCGGCTCCTTCAAACCGGTCAGGAGCCTTATCTCGTCGGACTCGGGAACAGCGTTAAAATCGCCCATCAAGATCGGCGGAACATCGCTCTTTCGATCGGCTATGAGTCGACAGATATCACGCACCTGCAACTGGCGAATACCGCTCTCGAAGGGCAGATAGCTGAGATGGGTCGAGTAGACCTCGATCTGTCCGCGAGGGCCCTCCACGCTGGCGTGCGCGAGACGACAGTTTCGGCTTCCGTCGTCGCTCGGCATGCTTGTCAGAGGATAGGAATCGGCAAACGAGATTGGCCAGCGACTCAGCACGGCGTTGCCAAATTTGATCCCCACAATTTCACTGGCACCGCTATAGGTAAAGGCGTAGCCCAACTCCTCAGCGAGCAGTGACGCCTGACAGACGTCGTCATCGTCCCAGATCTCTTGCAGTCCGATCAGATCGGGGTTGCACTCCCGAACGACCTTCACGATCCGCGGAAACCGCTCTTCCCAAGGCCCGAAACGCCACCACAAATTCCAACTCAAGGCGGTCAGAGTCGTCTCCACCAACTCCTTGTCACGATAGCCGGGTGATACCTTACTCATCTCTCACACTCCGCAACCAGTTCACTAACTCTCGTTGACGAACATCGTCATCCAAGACGTCTTCGTCGAGACTCAAGTCCCATTGGATGTCCATCCGCTCCGGGTTCTTTTCGAGGGCTTTGAGCCGGGACACGTAGTGCTTCGCCGCAGCTTCGTCCTGAAAGAAACCTTCACGAATCAGAGGCTCTATCCGAGCGTTGGCCAGACTCCCCAGTTCGCCAACCGTGTATTCCGGATGATACTGAATCCCCCAGAAGACACCCTCAAGATGCCTCACCTCAAGACCCTGGACGTGGGTAAAACGGTTGGTAGCGAGCAAGGTCGCTCCCTCGGGAAGTTCGGTCACTTCGTCCAAATGACAGATGAAGGCGTCGAAAGCGGGGGGCTTGCCCTCGTACATCGGATGGTCTCGACCCTCCGCGGTCAGAAGGATCTTGCGCGCTATCCCCATTTCTCGACCTCTAGGATTGGCCCCCACCTTGCCACCGGCCGCCACCGCGGCGATCTGGATTGCCCAGCAACTCCCAAACTGGGAGACTCCGGCCTGAAAGGCTCGTCGGGCTAACTCCACCTGACGCTCGACCCGCTCGTCAGGCTGATGCAAGCACAGGTTGCAGCCCGTCCAAAGGATGCCTCGATAACGTTTGAGCTCTTCAGAACTCAGCAACGTCTCCTGGTCCGCCGGAAAGATCGTTTCAGCCACGGCTTCCGGCTCTCGCTGCTTTAGCATTCTCAAATAGAGGTCTCCGCCGGTGCTCGCCCCGGCATTCCTCAGGTCTTCTCGAGCGCTTTCCGGATATCCATCCACAACCAGATATGTCATGGCCGGATGTTCTGCTCAGGCACCTTCGAATCTTTCTCAGCTATCAAGGAGTCCAGGAATTCAGTCGCATCGGCTTGGCTACCCATATCCCAGGCCTCATCAAAGGCGGGGAACTCCTTGCGCAAGTTCTCCACCAGCAGTTCATACTGCTCGGCTTCGGCCGGAAGTCTCGGTGTCCTCAGTTTGAGCCGGAGGTTGTCGGCCACCGCCAGACTCTTCACCGCTTCCCGATAGCTCCTCAAAGACGCAAGTGCACCCCCAAGCCCCTCCAGGAAATAGGCACAATTCCACAACGCGCCCACTCCGTTCAGTTTCTCCAGTGCCTCAAGATACAAGAAGCGAGCAAGTTCCGGCTCCTCGCGCCGGTGGGCTACACCTGCCAAGTTGCCAAGTGCCAACCCCTCCCCTTTCAGACTACCTTCACGTTGATGAAGCTCAAGACTATCGCGGAAATACGACTCGGCATCTTCCAGGTTTCCGAGATACAGGTCAGCCAAGCCGAGATTATTCATGCAGTTGGCCACTTCAAACAGATCAGAAAGTCCCTCATACTCGGTCTTCGCCAGACGGAAGAAATCGAGTGAAAGCTCAAACTGCTTGAGAAAAAAGTGACCCGTGCCCAGACCCTTGGCCGCCCGTGCCATTACTTCTTTCTGGACCCGCTCTCTGCCCAACTGAAGGGCTTCTCCCAAGCTGACCAGAGCTTCTTCGCATCGAGCTAGCTGGATCTCGATCTCGCCTTTCAGCAACAAGCCCCGTGGCCACTCCCCATCCGACTCACCCGTCTGGTCCAGGAAGCAGTTGAGAAACTCCAGACCCTCGTCTCTATGGTCGCGATCCTTCCAAAGCGGACACAGCGCCGCAACCAGGCGCAACCCTTCCGACGCATGACGTCCGTTGGCATATTGCAGAGCAGCCCGGAAGTTGACCAGCTCCGAGTCTAGCTTATCGAGAAACACCCTCTGCTTCTGGCCCTTCGTCAAGGGGCAGAGACTCGCCGCCATCTGGAGAAAATAATCCAGGTGCAACTTCCGGAGGTCCTCCAGTTCACCACAGTCTTGATTGCGAGCCAGGCCAAACTCCCGTAACGATTCCAGGAAGTAGTAGCGACGCCCCGCCCCCTCCGGTCGGGTTCTCAAGAGCGACTTTTCCACTAACCTGTCGAGTAGATCAGCCGTATCCCAGTAATCCAGATCCAGGAAGTCTGCCGCACTCTCGGCATAGAACCCTCCGGAGAAGACCGAGAGCTTCCTAAAACCTTCGGCGTCTTCGCGTTCCAGACGCTCGTAGCTCCAGTCGATTAACGCCGCCAAAGTCGACTGCCTCGGTTCGGCCCCCGGACTCTTGTTTTTGAGAAGGCGAAAACGCTGTTCTAAACCCGCTAGTAGCTTGGTGACTTCGGTCGAGCGAGCGCGAGCCGCCGCCAACTCGATAGCTAGAGGTAACCCATCCAATCTGCGACAGAGCACACCGATACTCGTCAGGTCGCTCAGTCCACTCTCCGGAGTCCCGGCCTGCCGGGCACGCTCCAAGAAAAGCTGGACGGCTGGAGAAGCAACGGGATCCGAATTCGCCTCCGAGGGAACCGCTAGAGGGTCCAAAGGAAAGACCTGCTCCCCTCCTACTCTCAGAGGTTCTCGACTGGTCGCGAGTACCGTCAAGACGGGGCATTCCCGCAAGAGACGCTCGACCAGTCTCGAAGTCTGCTCCAACAGATGCTCGCAGTTGTCCAAGACGAGCAAAGTCGGCACCGAACCCAGATGTTCCACCAAAGCCGTCCCTTCCGGTAAGCTACAGGCCGACACGGTTTCTCTTTCCACACTATCCCGGTCAGCCAACCTTGCGAGCTCCACTAGCCAGACGTTCTTCTCCCCTACGAAGGCGCGGGCCGCCCCTAGAGCCAGGGTCGTCTTACCGATCCCACCTTCTCCGGTGAGGGTTATCAAACGATGACGAAGAAGTTCATCAGAAAGCTTTTTCTTCGCGCTCTCCCTGCCCAACACGCTGGAAGTGGCGGCTGGGAGGTTCGCACAGAGATCCGATTCCGCCACCAAAGCCAGGAGTTCCCGCGTCGACTCGCCGGGCTCCACGCCTAACTCATCCCACAGAGCCTCCCGACATCTTTCGAACTGACGATGAGCTTCAGCCGCCTCCCCTTGCTTCATCAAGAGTTCGATCACGGTAGCGTGGGCCCCCTCGTTGGCGGGGTCGATCAAGAGCGCCTGACGAGCCGGCTTCAGTCCCTCTCGAGGATTCAAGAGTCGAGCCAGCTTGAGGAGATTGGCAATAACTTCCTGACCCCAACGCTCCCGCTGTTTTTCAAGCCAATCGTCAAACTCCGGACTGCCGCCTTGAAGACCTTCGCAGAAGTGCCCTCGGAACAGTTCGGCGGCAGCACTCCGCTGCGCTGGAGTCACCGCTTGAGAAAGCTCGAGAACGTCGATTCTCGCAGCACCGGCCAGAGCCAGCGTCTGAGCATCCGATTCGATCAGTTCCGAGACCGACTTCTTGATAGAATGGAGCAAGTACCGCAAGCTACCCTGCGCCTTCTTCTGAGGTGAATCCGGCCAGAGCTGGCCGAGCACACGTTCCCGAGAGGCTGCTCCCTCCACCGCCAGATAGGCGACCAGAGCGGCCGCCTTGGGTCCCAACGAGAGCAGTTCTTTTCCCAACCGAACAAGAGGTGGTCCTAGGAGTCGGACTTCGATCGCTTTCATTCTTGATTCTCTTTCTGCCAAACCGGGCTCCGGACCTAGAAACGCACATTGCCGTTTACCATCAGAAGATTGGGCGAGCCATCGGTGGCCACGCCGTACCAGATATTAGCGTTACTCCCTAGCTTCACCGACGGCCCGACTCGGGTCACACTGCCCTTGTCGCTGCCGATTCGAAGCAATTGAAGCGAGACAGGAGATTTTGGAGCCACAACCGCGCTGGTGATGTGACGCTCTACTCCACCGAAATGAGAGGTGTGATTGATGGCGACCGCGTCGGCTAGTTGCAAATTCACACTAGCTCCCACGCCGGTCTTTCCATCCTGACTGAAGAGAGCCGTGGGAGCCACCGAAACTCGCAAGGGCTTCATATCTATCGACTGCGAAGGGCCGTTGAGCTGAGCCCAATCCGCACCCGTCGAGCCCTCGGCATAGGTGAATCCGATGCCCTGATAGCTGACGGTCCTGGTTTGGTTCTGTCCACGATTGACCTGAGCAGATTTTGTCTCCGGTGTGGATAACTGGCTTCTCAAATAGAGGCTGCTGGTAGTGAGGTCCTCGGATGAGGCCGGACCAACCATAACGGCGAGTGCGATGAGGACGTATTTGATAAAGTCTTTCATAGGATTGTCTCCGTCTTGTTTAGTACGGAGGCAATCTATTCGGGGGAGCGTTAGGCGAGCGTTAGGTCGATGTCCGAGAGCGTTAGTTTCTGTCTTTGCTCGACCGTGAACGAATCTCAACAAAAATCGTCCACAGAGTCTGACGGACGAAACTCCAAGGCCGTCGCCGAAAAAGACCAAGTATCTGAAGCAAGGTGGGTCTGGTTGTCCGGCGTTGAGAGAGAGGCTTCACCGGATGATAAATGAGATTGCGCCCCAATAACGGTAGGAAATGGGCGGGCCAAGCCCGGTGCGTACCGAAGTTGAGAATTCCGTTCCGACTTCTCGAGGTGGTGTAGAAGCGGTTTTCTCCAAGGTCTTTCAGGGTCAGCGAGGTGTGGCGAAGGGCCGTCGGTATGAGGCCTTCGAAATGACCGGACCATCCGTGGTTTACACAGTGCTCCAAGGCTTCGATACCTTTTCGGGAGATACGGTAGATAGGGAGAAAGGCTCTGGTCATCGGATCCGATAGGGACCTACCGGGAGTATTCATGGATTTCCACCATTGCCATCTGGGTTCTTCCCGCTCGGAGCGAAGATGCGCGGCGAGAAGGTCGCTCGTATCGCAGCTCCACGGCTCGAAAAGAGTCTTCCAGGACCCTTGGAAGACCACATCGTACTCCACCTGCCAGTAGAAGTCGTACCCCGGACGAGACCGGGAGAAAGCCAGCATCGTGAGATGACAATTGCCCGGAATAAGCGTGTTTCCGAGAATCCGGGGCACCCCATCGACGAGTTTCTCAAATTGGAAGAAAAACGTCTCCGAAAGAAATTCCTCGGGTATGGCCGTTCCCTCTTCAGCCACGATAAACGTATCCGCGTCAGCCGTCTCGTTCCTCAGCTTCAGGTAGCGATCGCGTACTTCGGGGGTGAAAATGTGAGTTACGAATCCTACAGCCGTACTCAGGGGAGCACCTCGTGATCACCATCGCTTCGGTCCTTTTCAAAAATCGGACCTACTTTGAAATCAATCGAGACCTCACTCGGCAGCTCAACCCCGATACACCTCATCAGTGGTTGTTGGCCGACAACGAACTCGGCGCCAACTTTTCGCTTCAGGAGCCCGACATCGAGGTCATCCAAGGCGTGCAGCCGGTACGCACCAAGGACGCCGGTAGCCTGCACCACGCCCGGGCTCTGCAGAAGTGTCTGGAGGCCGTCGAGACTCGATTTGTTCTCCTCTTGGACCCTGACTTTTTCGTTCTGCGCCCCCGCTGGATCGTGGACACAATCGAACACATGCAGAGACACCAACTGCATTTCCTCGGCTCGGTCTGGCACCCACGTTGGTACTACCAATATCGCTACTTCCCGACCGTCCACTTCATGATGATCGACCTTCAGAAAGTAGAGCGGGATTCCCTGGATCTGCTTCCCCGGATTGAACACGACAGGGTCTGGCACTTCATCAACCATCCGCGGCCACTACTCCCGAACTTCGTCCGTTTGCGTCTGAAGATCGGTCGAATCCGAGACACCGGCTATCAAATCTTTCGTCGCTACGTCCGGGACCCAAGCGTTCGATACGAGACATTCTTGCCTTCCTACTCGCCGGCTCCGACCTTTTCCACCTGGATGGAGAGCATGCTTGCGCCGCTGGTCGGTGACCGGTGGTGCTTCGTGCCCCAGAAACCAGGAGCTTTTACAAGCAACAGTTTTCTCCGTGAAAAGCATCTTCAGGCCTACCGGAGTGGGTGGGAAGAGTTTTTCTGGAAAGAAGAACCCTTTGCTTTTCATCTCAGGTGCGTCGGCCGCCGAACGTCGCCGGAGAGAGAAACACCGATTTTGAGAGAGACTCTCAAAGCGCTCGGGCTTCAGCACACGCAGGGCTGAGATACGGGGTTTCGAAACCCATCACATGTTGAAATGCCTCCCTCTGCTCTTCGCGGTTATGCTCTCTTGCTCAGCCTGGGCTCAGGACAACTCCCTGGCCGAGGCCTATCGGATACTCTCTTCCAAGAAGAAAGTGGACCTCACCCAATCGTTCAGTCCCACCACACCAGTTTGGGAGGGCTTCGGTCAGGCCACCTTTTCTAGAGCGGCCGACCCGGTGACCGGGGAGCCTTACACCGTGGAGAAAAGTGGCTTTCGTTCCTTTTTCTACTCTATGGTCGGACAGTACGGAACCCACATCGATCCACCGGCCCACTTCGACAGCCAGGGCAAAACGATGGATCAAATTCCGGTTGAGGAGATGATTCTGCCCCTGGTTGTCTTCGATATCACTCCGAAAATCGCCGACAATCCCGCCTACGCCCTCACTCTGGAAGACATCCATCAGTGGGAAGAGCGGCACGGTCGAGTACCTAGCGGCAGCTTCGTGGCGCTGCGAACCGATATGTATAAGGATTGGGAAAGCAATCCGACGCGCTTCAAGCGTCACCCCTTTCCCGGATGGAGTTTGGAAGCACTGAAGTTCCTCTACGAAGAACGTGGAGCGGTGGCCAACGGCCACGAGAGCATGGACACCGACTCTACGCCCAATTTGGAGTCCGAGGTCTGGCTGCTCAAGCAGGGCCATTGGCAAATCGAAGTGATGGCTCACTTGGATAAGGTACCCCCGGTCGGCGCCATTATCGTGGTGAGCTGGCCAAAGCCGGAAGGCGGTTTGGGGTTTCCGGCTCGGGCGTTCGCTATTTTGCCTTAGGGCCTATCGAGATTAAGGGAATCCGCATCTCTTCGGGAGTCAGCCCACCGTGGTAGCCGATGAAAGCAGGCCGTCTCTTATCTTGGCCTGTGCGATAGTGAATGACCGACGGGCCCAGAGCCGCCCCGACGAAGTCCCCGAACCTGCTTTTTGCCACCGGCCTGAGTTCACCGCCCAGGAGTGCCTGCAATTTACGGCTTTCGATAAGTTCGAAACTTTCGAAGAACTGCTCTTCGAACAGGTGGCGAAACCTCTCCATGCATCCATCCTTGACGTGGAAAACCGGGTTTCGCGGTTCACCGCTGGGCGGGGTTAGTAAACATTCCAAAATCGGCTCGCCCTCCCGCAAAATGTACTTGGCGGACTCCTCGATATCCAGCAACCCGTGATCCGCGGACACGATAAGCTTGCTACCCTGACACAGGCCCTTCGACAGTTGTTTGGCCAGCAGGTCTAGTCTCCGGAAGACGGCGATGGTCTGAGCGGCATCACAACCAAAACTATGACAAGCCGAGTCGAACTGGGGCCAATAGAGGTAGGTAAAACTGCTTTCGTGCACGGCTTGATGAGCCCGTACAAGCTGGACACACTCCTCCGGCTCGGCATACCCCCAGCGTTCTTGTCCACCACTAAGATAGTTTGTAAAAACCGAATCGATGTATTCACGTGGAGTGACCACCAGCGACGGAACCTTCGAATCCGCCATCCAGGGTCTGAGCGGCCACATCGCTTCTCCCGGTAGCTGCAGTGGGCCGCCACCGAACCGGTTGGTGAACGGAAGCGGCGTGGTCGAGAGATCTTGCTCGGAAAGATACGTCCACCACCCGGCCATCCCGTGCCGCGACGGAGGCTCCGCCGTGGCCAGGGTCGCCAGCGCCACGGTCGTGGTGGATGGATACACCGCGCTCAACGAACCTACCTGATTCTGGGCCAGGAAAGAGTCCGACCCGAGCCTCTGAAGCCAAACCTCGCCCAATCCGTCGATCAACAAGAAGACCAGGTGTCGGGCATCTCCCACGAAGGCCTCTCTCTGTTCCTGAAGACACCAACTTCTGAGCGAACGTATCAGGCTGAGAAAACTCCGCTCCTCGTATTGGGGTTTCAAGAGCGAACCCGCGTTTTGCCTTTGCTCTAGTCTCATTCTGATAGATTGTCGCCTGGTGGGAGGGCTCCTTGATGTCGAGGATACTCCCGGGGATACCCCGACCTGATACGGAGGTAGGTGAGCCCCAGATCCTGCCGGTCATACCCTGAGGCTATGGGGAAGTCCGAAGACGCCGACAAAATTGGACCGTTTGCCCTGTGGTGTCTCGTCGCAGGTGGGATGGTTGGGGGCGGAATTTACACCGCCCTTGGCGTGGTAGTGGCGCTGGCGGGCCAATGGGCCTGGCTCAGCTTCCTCATAGCGGGTCTCGTCGCGTTGCCAAGTGCCGTCAGCTACTGCCGCTTGACCAACCACTTCGGGCGCTCTGGCGGGGCGTTTGAATTTCTCGAGGAACTCGAACGCAAAGGTATGGCCGGCTCGCTCTCCTGGTTGCTTCTCATCGGCTATGTGCTCACAATAGCTCTCTACGCCTTCGCCTTCGGGCATTACGTCGCTTTTGCTTTTCACGGTGGAGCGGTCACCACGCGGGTCATTGCCGTCGTGGTCATGGTCCTTCTGATCGGGCTCAACCTGCTGGGTGTGGGTAAGATGAAAATGCTGGAGATCGGCACGGTGGTAGGTAATCTTGTCATCCTCGTAGGTCTGGCCGCGTACGGTATCGTTCACTTCGATAGTCACGCTCTGACAAGCGGGATCGAGCCCAGGCCACTCTGGGCCTCCCTGATCGGTGCCGCCTCTATCTTTGTGTCCTACGAAGGCTTTCAACTGGTCAGTTACGAGTATGAGCAGCTCAAGAGTCCTCGCCAATATCTGACTCCGGTGGTGGTAAGCGGCGTCGTTTTTGTGGTGTTACTCTACATGGCCGTGGCCATAGGAGCGACTTCCCTCGCCGGTGCCCTCACGGTCATCCAACAGAAGCAGGTAGCTCTTTCTCTGGCGGCATACGAGGCGCTCGGTCTACCCGGTCTCGCCACCCTAACCCTGGCTGCCGCGATGGCCACGGCGGCCGCCATCAACTCCACTCTTTTCAGCTCGGCCAACCTTGCCGCCCGTATCGCCAAAGATAGGGAATTGCCCGCACTTTTCGCCGACCGCAACGACAAGGGCGTCCCCGAGGCTGGAGTCCTGGTGCTGGGCGTCATGGCTACCGTGTTGGCCGCAACCGGGTCGCTATCGGTGCTGGTCGAGACGGCGTCACTGGCTTTTCTCGTCACCTTTTCGGTGGTCAACGCCATCGCCTGTCGAGAACTCGAGGGCCAAGGCGGGCTCCCTCTTCTGGGCCTGGTGGTGGGCGGGGTGATCGGAATCTTTCTGCTGCTCAGACTCTTCATCTCAGCGGGACCGGCCCTACTCGGTTTTCTCGTGCTGACATCCCTTATCTTCGTGGGCCGTCCGTACATCTTGGAGAGGGTTAAGCTTGAAGACTAAGACCCCCCTCATGTTGATGGCGATCTTGCTCTTGATGGCACCGGCCGTGGCTGCTCCCCATCTTCGCCTCGTGTCCCTCCTCCCCGATCCGGTGGTAGTGGAAGTGGCGGGCGAATCGCATCTTCTTAAGCCACGACAATCAACAGAATTCTTCTCGCCCCATCCAGGTGTAATCAGTCTCTTGGTCACGGCTCAGGGACGGCAACTCCACGAGACTCGCTTCGGTATCTCCGAAACGGCGCGATACACGCTGGTCGTTTTCGGCTCGCCCGACGCCCCCAGACCTCAAGACACCTGGACCGCTCTCAAACAAATGTTCGAGGGAGAGGGAACGACTCACAAGCTAGGCTACTCCGTTCAGTGTGCCATCCTGCGTGACAACGCTTATACAGAGAAGGGAAAGTGTTACCTCCGACTCTTTCACGGGGCCACGGGCCTGGTATCCGTCAAGCTCTTAGAGGACGACAAAACACGAACCTCGGCTGACTACGGGAAAACCAGTGAACCTGTCCCGCTGGAGCCCGGCAACCACCACTTCACTCTGGAAACCCAGGACGGACATCTACCCCTGCTTGAGGTGGACCTGGCACCAAAGGAAGGAGAGATGACCACGATCTTCGTTGCCGAAGAGCAGGGTACCGGTTTGCCATACGCTTTCACTTCGACTGTCGAACTCCGCTGACCAAGGTTTCTCGATATCGAATTCGAGGTTGGGTGATCGAGATCACACATCAGACTTGATCCCTGTTACTGAGATGCTTGCCTGCGTCGCCTAGAATAAGCTCATAACAACCAAGGAGATAAACAAATGGAAATAATGAGCAAACAACACGCAGGACCTCGCGCCATCGAACTACAGAAACTCGCCGCCCACGGAGCTAAGAACGGCTATCCCGTGTCCGCGGGCCCCGGTCTCGGCAAACAGCTTCGCGACATCAAGCAGTCCACACCGAACTTCCCCCCGGCCGCCGATTCCTACACTCCTTCCGGAGAGCGAAGCGACGGAATCAAACTCGACCTCGACGCTCTGAAGGCTGCTTGGAACAAGTTTGGCAAATAGCTCTAGCGCCGCCCTAGCGCTTTCTAACGTCGAAAGCCCCGACTGGTAGCAGTCGGGGCTTTTTTCTTGCTTCCTTCTCGGGCGACCGATGGATGCCGGTCGGCGTCCGAGCGGTTGTGTTTAGGGGAATAACCTGGGTGATGAGAAGACGGATCGTGGAAGCTCTGGTGTTGTTGGGGTTGGTGGCTGGTTTGGTTTCGGTGGTCAGGAAAGGGCCGGAACCCGGGACGAGGGCTTCTTTAGAGGATCTGACGATTGACAGGATTTATCCGGGGATGGCGATTTCCGAAGTCGATCCCCGGGTCTTGAGTCCCACAACTGTATTTGGTACTGCAGGAATTCACGACAACAAGCGCGCGGTGAATTTTGTATACGGCGAGACCCTTTTCAGCGGTAACACTCCCTATGTTCAAAAAGGGGATGCTAAACAGCGCGTGTACCAAAGGCTTGGTCGACCGGATCGAGTTCGAGACCAAGTCTGGACTTATGAGGGTGCTTTTGCCCTTGGATTCCGTGACGGTCGTTTGAGCGGTATCTTCTCCGACCAATCTTACATGAACTCGATGCAAGACTACTACTACATAGAGTGTAACGGATTGAGCCACTATCCGCCGAACTACTTCTACGCCCTTGTCGGTGAGTCTGCAACCGGTGACTCCGCCCTCGTGCTGGTTCCCTGGCTAACATTGAGTACCAAGCGATTCTTTTCTGCTTGTCACACGGACCAGGTTATCCTACCCAGCGGCCGAGTGTTCGTCGGTCAATCCGTTCAAATAGCTTCGGACACTCTGTCTGGAAATGAGGTCGAGATTATTGAAGGTCGACAAATCTACACTTTCGCCGATTTCACTCTCGCTTTGGAATCGAAGGGCGACTGGATCGTCAACATTGTTGTCGCACCGCGACCTCTGAATCCTGAACCCAATTACGAAGGTATCCTGGACCTCATCGAGCGAGAGCCGTGAAACTGCTCACCGCACCGGCTGCTTCGGAAGCACAATCTCCGGCCTCAAAGGCTTCGGCTCATCCGTCTTAGCTGTCGGCTCCGGCGGCGCCACGGAATAATCCACAGTCATACTCATCCTCACGACCTTCCCGTCCCGATGTTCAACATGCACCAACTGTCCATCGCGAGAAAAACTGGCCGAATGATTCTCGGGAAGCTCTGTCAGGGGAGTGCGGCACGCTCCCAGGACGGACTCAAGCTCCGTAAGAGGTGTTCCAGGGGCGGCCACCTCGTCTCCGTTCAACGTCAACGTCGTTCCGTCGACGGTGACCACTTTCTCACCAGGTCCGAGGACAATGTTGAGGCGACCCGCCTCGGTATAGTCCCATTGGATGTATTCCTGAAACTGAGAATGCTTCCGGGACGGCTCACCTCGAGTCTGGACAAGCTCCCCTACAGTCATTCCCAACCAAACCTTGTCCACGGCCAGACGCCCGGCCGGCATCTCCCCGCCGGCTTCCGAGGGTGAATCGAAACCGAAGTGCGCTACCGATACGGCGATGACGACTAGAATCAGGGCGAGTTCTAAGAGTTTGCGACCTTGTCTCATAAAATGTTCTGTCGCATTCCAGTCGAGATTCATCCCGAGCGCCACTCCCTCAAAGCATTCCGACCCGGACTAACGGCCTCTAAGCGGACCCCAGTCCGCTCGCAATAAAACCTGTTCGAACCTAGGGTCAAATCGATGGAAATGGGTCGCTACCACGTTGACCACTGCGATCAGTTTGTAGGTGGTCGACGGTTTTTCCCACTCGCAATCCCCTCCGAGAAGAAGCGTCGCCGGGTGTCCGAAACCCGGAGCTTCGGGAATAATCGACCATGATGGCGACAAAGAAACGAATGGTCCAACTCTTACTACTCTTGGCCTCCGTTTCGGTCGTCAGGTCCGGATTGATAAAGGGTACTACCGAGAAGGTTGCCAGACCAGAAATCAGAGCCCTGTCAGTCGACGGACTCCTTCCAGGCACGTCGATGACAGCTCTTGATCCCGGCACACTAAACTCATCGACAATCTATCGAAAATCTGACTACGACGAGCGTTTGGGTTTCATCTTCGGCCAGTCGATCGTTCACGACGGCGACGTCGTACTGAAGACCGGCGACACAAAAACAACTGTGTCAAACCGACTGGGTCCTCCCGACCGAATTCGCGATGGTATTTGGACCTATGACCGTGCCTTCAACTTGGCTTTTCAAGAGGAGTGTCTCGTGGCGGTGTTCACCGACCGACTTCAAAGGAGCCCGGTCTCAGGAGACCAATCTCCAGATGGATACGGACTCAGCCACACTGCCGGATGGTTTTACGGTTGCATTGGTGAAACGCCTACGGGGGACTCTACTCTGGTCCTGTCACCGTCGCTAACTGAAACCTCAAATCAAATGATCTCGACGAGTTGGTCAGGTGCCCGACTGATACTCGAAAATGGAACGATATCTGTAGGTCAGTCCATCGAGAGTGCCAGAGACCTGCTGAAGAAAACAGAAGCGAAAGTTCAGGATCGCTACTCTTACAACTTCAACAACGATTTTGTTCTAACTCTTGGAGTCGATAACGGCAGAGTTGCGGAGTTGAAGGTCGAGCCTCAACCTCTATACTACGATGGACCTTGCTACGACGGAGTCCCGGGCCTGATTCCCCCTTCGCCCCCCCTGCTTCAAAGCTTCACACACCGTAAGCTTCCTAGGAGTGCGCGAACAGTCTCTTCCTTCAACCCCGGACTACAACTAAAGAACGGAGTCAGCTTGTAGGGTTTACCGTCAGCCGTCGAGGCGTCTCGAATAGGGGCGTTGAACATGAATAGCTCCTTACTCTGGCCGTAGTTCATCGTCCCCACCACAACCTTGCCCAGGACTTCCGATTGGACCTGGTATAGAGGCACACCAAGCGTGGGCCCGCCCAGACCGTCCGTTCCGCAGCTAATCTCAAACCATTCGCCGCCGAAATCGTACTTCAAGGAATAGGACGGTCCGAAACGCCCCGAGTCTGCGCTCACAAGCTCCGGTTTTACCGAGACCCCGGTGGGCAAAATCACGATCCTCAATCCCTCTAGCGCTCGAATCGTCTGAAAATCCTCCGGCTCGATTGAAAGATCGTCCGGCCCAACAAAATCAGAATCGCGGAGAGGCAAGCCGGTCACACTTACACTGGTCGCAGGCATCCAGAAGGAAAGCGAAAAGGGAGAATCCACGAGTGCATAGGGTACCCCAAAATAGCCTTCCAGCGGAGTGTCCGGCGAGACCGTCCCCAGCGGCGACGAACTGGAATCAGGCTCGAACAACAGATCGCCCCCTTCGGCGCCGATCCGAAGCTCCGGATCCACCTGACTAGATGAGACGAACACCTCCTGCATGACAACCCGAACCCACTCGCCTTCCCGCTCGAGTACACCAACGCGTTGACCGCGAGGCGCGCGAAGCGACAAGGGCTTCTCCTCATTCGGATGAGCGAAAAGCTGTGTCTCAGCGGTGATATACCCATACTCATGAAAAGAGCTTTCAGCGAGAAGTGGGCCGATAAGATAGAGAAATAAAGGTAGCGCTAAATGACGAAATCCGATCATCCATGGCAGTTCGCCCGGTTCGGTTCGATACCTACAGTCATATCCGACTCACCGTTCGGAGCGTCGCAGGGGGTCGAGTTCAAAATCTGCGGTTCCTACGCCCGGGTCACTCACAGCTAAAGCGAGCGTCAAAGCGAACTCTTAGCTGAGTTTCAATTGAGTGATTCAGCCGCGACGAAGAGACCCCCCGGCTCTCAGCTCTCTCTAGCCTTCTTGATGACCCTCTGTCGGAGGTCTAGATAGTTGAGGATAAAGAGAGCCAGGGCGGCAAAACCAAGCGCCACCTGCAATACCAAGACTGAACGAGCCGAAAAGGGCAGATCGGCCGGTCCGAAATAGTACGAGCGCCCATATCCGGCCGCCAGTCCGACAAGAAACCCACTTGCGATGGCCTTCCATCGCTCTCTGAAATAACTGATCAGACCCACGACATGAGACTACAGGTTTTGGACACATCTGTCCACGGCCTCAATTGGAAGCTCGAATCCTTTCCCACGTGGGGAAGATACCTCCACGCCGAAACACTTGTGTGATTCGTGCCTGGCCGCTGGTCATCGTTTCCGGTGCCCTAAATCGCAAAGCAAAAAAAGTCCCAGTCATTGCTAACTGGGACTTTAAAATAAAACCCGGCAGTGTCCTCAATCGGAGCGAAGCGGAGTGCTCAAGCGCCGTCTTCAAGATGTGACGGCGTGCTACCAAAGCCCGAAGGGCGACGTCGGAGCGTAGCGGAGTCTCTCCCACTTGTGGGATCGAACAACAAAAAAAGTCCCAGTCATTGCTAACTGGGACTTTGAATAAAAACCCGGCAGTGTCCTCAAGCCGAAGGCGTTACGGAGGACGAAGTCCGGAGTCTCTCCCGCCTTTAGGTGGGATCTTAGAAAAGAAAAAGCCGGCTCCTAGTTAAAGGAACCGGCTGTGAATAAAAACCCGGCAGTGTCCTACTCTCCCACCTCGTCTCCAAGGCAGTACCATCGGCGCTGGAAGGCTTAACTTCTGTGTTCGAGATGGGAACAGGTGTGACCCTTCCGCCATCGCCACCGGGAAAACTTTTACCTTCGACTGACGTCGTCGGCTTAAGCGTCGCGCCTGCATCAACGGCTCTGGGCCGTGACCGACGTCTAATTTTAAATTTTAGGTTCTTTGACATCCGCTAAGACTCGGGCAGAATCCGCGGGTAAAGAGTGACACAGAGAGTGAGAACAATATCTCAGGTGCGCTGAATTGATAGATAAATCCAAGCTCACAGACTAAATCACGAAGTCTTTCATCCCGTTTCCAAACGCTTGCCGTATCTTTTCTTCCGCTCCGATAAGGCAATCACACGTCTCGGGCCGCACGCGTATTAGTGCGACCAAGAATGAAAATGTAAATGAAGCCACTCGACCGATTAGTGCTGGTTTGCTAAATACATTGCTGTACTTACACATCCAACCTATCAACGTCGTGGTCTACGACGGGTCTTAGTCACTTACGTGACGGGAAGACTCATCTTGAAGTGAGTTTCACGCTTAGATGCTTTCAGCGTT
>Ga0208701_100264_pt1 | contig 21280 bp, 23 predicted proteins | sample DeeseametaMP1482_FD_184188 | JGI IMG/M metagenome (GOLD analysis project Ga0208701, IMG submission 184188) | Marine microbial communities from the Deep Pacific Ocean - MP1482 (SPAdes) | ecosystem: Environmental > Aquatic > Marine > Oceanic | place: South of Fiji, South Pacific Ocean | collected... | reverse complement strand
CAATGGTGTTCTTTCAAGAAGAGTCTCAGTGCCATCAAGAGCACTTTGCCGTCCGCATGAAATATCATGCAACGATACGGTCAAACAGCTGAATGTCCACACGCCCTAGCGCCCGTAGAGGTAGGTCAATAGGCAAAGATTCAAAGGCGGAGAGTTTACCTTTCCGCCTTTTTTGGTATAACTCATCAACCTATGAAGACCATCACTGCGCCGAAGCTAGAGAAGCGAATTATCTATCGTCTACCTTGCTCCTTCGAACTACAGCTGACCGCCGGCGGCCGGAATACAGGTACCGTGCAGGCCCTCAATATCTCTCTCATCGGGTTGGGTATTCGTCACGAGCTAAAGGGATTGGAAGAGGGCCTGGAAGTAGCTCTCGGTATGTCGGGACAGAAGGACGTCAAAGGGACTGTCCGTTGGTCCAACTCCGGGTATGCGGGTGTTCAGTTTTCTCACTGTCTCGACCATGTATGGGACAGTTGGGTGATGAAAGCTATGCCGGCCGGACCCAAGCCGAAGTTGGGCGCGAGGCTCAGCAATAACTAGGGCGTTCTACCCGTTAGGAAAATCGTCGGCGCTGAGCTTGTTCTTTTGGATGTACTGTTCCAGCCCGTCCATGGCGGTCTTCTGAACGACTTTCTTGCCGGCTGGGAAGAATCCTAATACCTTGCCCTTAAAGCCGAGGGCCATTCCCATCCACTTCTTCATGTCGAAGGTGTCCCGGTGCTCCACAATCAGTCCGTCTTTGAACTTGAAAGCGGCGTTGATCTGGTTGTGGACCTTGAGACCGGTCTTGCTGAACGTGTAGTGGGCCTCCCAGAACGCTTTCCCGGAGTTGTCATCGGCCTGGATATCGCGAAACTTGAGCTCCAGGTCTTTCCCGCGCTCGCAAAGCATTCGCCACATGGCGCTGGCACGCCAACCCTCCAGATGGGAGAAAGCGGGATCGCCGAACACGACCTCGCGATGATAGCAAGAGGCCATAGTATCAGGGTCTTTCCTTTGGAAAGCCTGATAGAAGCTGGTGAGGAGCTCTTCGTTCGAATGCACGACGTTAGAGGGGAGCTTCGTGTGTTTGTGGTTTCAGAGTCCGCATTTTGCCGGATTTCTGATAGATGATGTAGCTCTGCTCCTCGGACGCCAGGAAGTTGTCTTCTCTGTAGCTTGTCAGCGACTCGGTGACTCGGAGGGTGCGACCGTCATCGGTAAACTCGATCTGGTGACGGACGGGACCGCTTTCCGGAGTCTCGGCGTATTGAGCTTCCGCGATGCTGAACTTTTGTACCTCGGTCTTGCGGCTGATCAGCCCGTCGACGACGTGGTTCGTCACGGTCTCGGGATGAGAGTGGATCTGGCGCGTGCCGTGAAGGCCCCACTGCCCTTTTTCGGGTTCAACCTGCTTGAAGGTCAAGTTGACGTAGTCTTCGGTGCGGTTGTTGTCGAGTTGCGATTGATCAAGGGTTTCTGCCGTGTGCTTCAGGCGCGTGTAGATCGACACGAGCTCCTGGCTGCTTCGTTTAATTTCCATAGTGGTCAGTCTCCAGTCTACATAAGACCACAATGCCGCCACGGAACCGTTAAATTCTTCTAAACAGATGGGTAATGATGCCTCTCAGCGCTCTCGAATGGCCCCGTAGGCCAGTCCGTAGATTGCCAGCGGTATCAGCATTCCCGGCATGGCCTTGAAGATGTCGTCGGCGTAGTTGGAGCTACCCCAATAAAAGACGGTGGCTAATCCCACGGCGATCATGACCAAGCCCAAAGGAGTAGGTAGGGGGAGCTTGGCCAGGCGAATGATCAGGATCGGCCCCAGGGTCGCGGCCAGGGCCGACCAGGCTACCAGGACAAGGGAGAAGACGCCGCTGCTGGCTGTGAGAGCGATGACCAGAGCCACCAGCGCGACGCTGAGGGTTGCCACCTTGGAGGCGGTGTACGAGTTTTGCCATCTCGGGAACATGTCTTGGGTGACCGCGGCGCTGCAGGAAAGGATCTGAGAGTCCGCGGTGCTCATGGTGGCGGAGAAGATTCCGGCCAGCATGAGTCCGATGAAAAGCGATGGTAAGAGGGCCACGGCGAGGTTCGGCAGAGCTCCTTCGGAGGCTGACACGGCCGCTGCTCCCTCCAGACCCTCGGTAAGGTCTGGCAAAAGAACACGGGCATACAATCCCACTGCTAGAGCCGCGATGGAAAATAAGGTGTACCAGACGAAGTAGATGTTGCGCGCCTTCTTGATCGACTCGACCGCATCGATCGCCATGAAGCGGACCAAGATGTGGGGCTGGCCGATCACACCGATGCCGGCGAACGTGAAGCCGAGAAGGTAGAGAAAGAGACCGAACTTGAGACTGCGCGGGGTCCACTCAATGAGTTTAGGATCGATCTGAGCGAGTTGAGCAAAGAGAACGTCTTTGCCGCCGACTTCGAGAAAGCAATAACCGAGTAGGAGCGACATCGACCCTATCATCACCACGGATTGAACGCTGTCGGTCCAGATGCTGGCCCGAATCCCACCCGACAGACAGTAGATAGTGACCACAACCACCCCTATCACTGAGCCGGCCCATAACGGCCAGCCGAAAAGGGCGTTCAGGGTGGTACTGCCCGCTTTGAGTTGCGCGGCCGCATATCCACCCAAAAAGAAGAAGGTGAGAGCACCTGTCACTACCGCTATCGGCCGGGAGACGCGTCCCATGTGGTCGGTCGCTAGAAGTGAAGGGACGGAAGCGGCTTCAACCTTCTCGCTTTGGGCTCGAACTCTCTTGTGAACCCAGAGCCAGGTGAGAAAATCACCGACGATAAAGCCCAGCGTGATCCAGATGGCCTCCAGACCCGCTCTCCAAGCAAATCCGATCAGGCCGATGAACATGTACCCGGAATTGTTGGTGGAGACGGCCGAAAGGGCGGTGAGCCAGGGGTTCACATTTCTGCTGGCCACCAGGTAGTCTTCCGAAGTGGACTGCTTTTTTCGCGCCGAGAGCACCCCTACAAGAGTGAACAGCACCAAAAAAAAGACAAAGCTTGCGACCACCGTAACCTGGTTCATAAGGACCTCCACGAACCTTCTCCTTAGGGCATGTCACGGAATAACCTTTTGCTCAGGGCGCCGAGGCGCCCGCCTGGCAAGGCGCTCCGACCGCAGTTTATCGGGCATAAATAAGGACGGAGCAACGCTGCCAGTCGGGATGGATCGGCGCCCTGGGTGAAAGGTTATTTCGTGATATGCCCTCGGGGTATGTCACGAAATAACCTGTGTTCACACTTTTTTAAGCCCTGCAAAGTAATCTTAACTTATGGAGCTCAAGACCTATTCCAACGTCCCTCGTTATTCGCCTTATCCCCTAGCGGAGCGACCTGCTGTTTCCCGTCAAGCCGGCCCGGAGGAGAGCTTTGCGGCTTCCCGCGAGACCGCCATTGAAGAGCTGGCCGGCCACTATCACAAGGCCTGGACCGACCGAATGAAAGACCCCAAATGCGAGATCGGAATTCTTTGCGAGAGGGGCTGGAAACCGGAGTCGGAGGATGACCCGGTTCTACAGATTGCCGACGCTATCATGGATGCCGGAGGCAAGCCCAAGCTTCTCTTTCTGGGGGAGCCGGTGGAACGTCAGATGGAGGGCCTCGCGGGGCTGGCCATTCCCGGCGGTCGTGATGTTCACCCGAAGTTTTACGGTCAGGTGATGGGACCCGGGATGGCGACCTCACAGCCGGATCCCCAGTTTGACCAGTTCGAGATTGAGTGTATCCAGAAAGCCTTTGAAACTCGCCTGCCGATGCTAGGGCACTGTCGCGGCGAGCAGATTATGAACGTGGCCGCCGGTGGCTCTCTCGTTCAAGATATCCCCACCGAATTTCAATCTCCGCAGGGCTGGGGCTCCAAGTACGGGACTCGCATCGATCACCGACCCCCGGAGAACAGCACTTACGAAACGCGTCCGGATCCGGTCCATTTGCTGGTGGTGGAAGAGGGGTCGAGACTTCACGACATCGTGGGAGACTCGCTGGAGTTTGTGAATTCCGTCCATCATCAGGCCATCGCTCGGGTGGCTCCGATCCTGACGGCGGTAGCCTGGTCTCCCGACGGGCTGGTGGAGGGAGTCGAACGAACCGGAATGCCCTGGCAAGCAGCCTACCAGTTTCACCCCGAAGCCCTGCGGCATACCGACGGAGCCTTCCAGAAGCTTTACCAAAACCTGGTCGAGGACGGAGTCCGGTACAACAGCGGCGAGCTTTGAAACCTTCGGCTATAAGAGGGAGATTGGGGGGAATGAAAAAGGCAGCGCACCTATGAGAAGTGTATTGCTTGTATCGATGGTGTTGTGGCTCTGCGTCAGCGCGGTGGCCGAAGAGAATTCCGCGGTTGTCGGACGAGAACTTGGCGAGATGTTCAACGCAGCCGCCCTGACTGTGGAAGTGCCCGCTCCCAAGCCGAAACCGGCGGTCCCCTCCGTCCAAGAGGGCGAGCCCGCTGGAGGAAGAGAGCTGAGCGTTCTGGCTTACTCCTACTGCCTGCGCGGTCGCACGGCCTCCGGTCGTTATACTCAGCACGGAACGATCGCTGTCGACCCCAGAGTGATTCCGTTGGGAAGCCGCATCTACGTGCCGGGTTACGGTTGGGGCATCGCCGCCGATACCGGCGGAATGATCATCGGCAACAAGATAGACCTCTGGAAGCCGACCGCTCGAGACTGCTACAGCTGGGGCGTGCGCCGGGTCAAGATCAAAGTTTTCCCTCCCGGTCGTTAGAGACACCGTCTGCGCCGACGTGCAGTCCGAAACCCTTGCCCACAGGAGGCCCGAGGGGTAACCCGAAACTTCCTCTCCGGAGGTTTGGAAGGCCATGAACGCAAGAGTGCCGCTAGCACCTGTAGTAGAAGAGATCGCGAATCGGTGGGGGTTTTTCGGCTTGCAGCAGGCAAGCTCGGCTAGTCCGATCCAGTTGCCCGATGAGGCGCTGACGGGACTGCAATTTTACGGAGAGACCCTGCGACTTTCTGATGTGCTTGGTCTGCTGCCGTCGGACGTCACTTTGGAAAACGAGACCGTCGTCTTTCCGCTGACTGTGGAGTTGGAAAAGCTGCCTGAGTGGCGGGCTGCGGTGCGAGAGTTCTTTAGGATCCTCTCGGAAGAGAACCCTCGTCGACTTGGACGCCGCGAACTCTGTAAATGGGATAAACCCCGGACTCCGGAACACGGCATGGACAAGTTGCCGCTGTCCGAGGCGTTTCTCGCTCGCAGCTATGCCGGAGACTTTATCGTCCAAGAGAAGAAGCCGATGGTGGTCGATTACCGTCGCTGCCAACGCAACTACTTAGCTTCCGTGGACAACGAGGGGCAGATGCCGGCGGTCCTGCTCATGGATGCCTCCTCTCAGATAGCCTCTCACTTGCTGGGTTTCAACGGTCCAGCCTTGCGTTGCGTGCTGGCTCATCCGGAGAGCTTTCAGAATGTCGACTATCGCTATCACGACGTGCCGGCCGAGCGGGCGCTCAAAGCGGTTTTACTGCGCTGGGCTCCCGAGGGGCTGAACCACGTGGCCTGGGCCAACTCCGGTACCGAGTCCTGGGAGAAAGCGCTTCACATGGCGATGGTGAAGTTCCCCGAGCGGGGCACCAAGTGCGTGTGTTTCAAGGGAAGCTTTCACGGCCGGTCTCTGATCTCGCTCTTCTCCTCGTGGAACCCCAAGAAGCGGCTCCCGTTCCAGCTCGAGGGATACGAAACCCTGTGGGCCGAGTTTCCGGAAGACACCCAGCCCCATATCGAGAAAGAGGCCACGCCGGATTGGCTTGCCCTCTGGGAGTTGGCTGCAGAACCGGAATTCAAGTCACCCTCGGTAGATCCTGAGCAAGACCCGTTGCTGGCCGCGGAAGTGGAGTCGCTGACCCAGGTCTTGGAACTCTGCCGAGATCGGGAGGTCTGCGCGGTGTCGGTGGAACCGATGCAGTGCGAGGGAGGCGACCGTTTTGCCAGCAAACGCTTCTTTCAGTCGCTCAGGGTCCTCACTCACGCGCTCGGTGTAGCCCTGATTTTCGACGAAGTGCAGACCGGGTTTGGCCTGGGCGGAGCGGAGCTCTGGTCCAACACTTTCGATCTTCAAACCAGCAGCGGCGAGCCGCTCCCCGCCGATTTCATCAATCTGGCCAAGAAATGCCAGGTGGGCGCGGTCTTGAGTTCGATCCCCGATCCGTTCCCCACCACAGCTCATGCCGCTTCCTTTTGCCGGGGCTACATCAACGCCACCTCGATCGACCCGGAAGCGCTGACTCGCCTCGGCAACTCGGTGCGGGAGCGTCTCTTCACGCTGACCGAGCAGTTCGACTTCGTCTCGGCGCCGAGAGCTCAAGGATTGGCGTTCGCCTTCGACCTCCCAGACGGGGTCTACGCCGTGAACTTCGTCAACCAGAGATTTTACCACGGATTCATGGTCTATATCGCGGGAGAACGGACTCTCCGTTTCCGAATCCAGTACACCACCACGGCCGAAGACCTGGACTACATTTTTGCCTCCATCACTCAGTCTCTTCGTCACCTCAAAAAAGAGGGGCCGAGCGTGCTCCCCGACCGCTACGACTATGTCTGGCCGGATGTGGCCGGGCCGGAGCACCCGATCCCTTTCACCATTCGAGAGCTCAGAACAGTCAATTGGGACGTGATTCTGCGCAACTACGGTGAGCTGCCGGACTATCGTCGGCAAGAGATGGCCAAGCTCTTGGAGCCGAAGCCGATCGAGCAGTACGAGCCGCCTTATAAAGAGCGGCACTTCACCTGGCTTGAGTTCATCCGCTATCTGGCGGGGCGCCAGTCGGTGCGTATCCGGCCTTTGAACGCCGACAACTGGGAGAAGTATCGCAAAGCCATCATGAACCTCGAGAAAGCGGTCTACGAACCTGCTCGAGTGGACGATGAGGCGTTCTTGCAGGCGGCTGTGGAGGCCGAAGGGAGCGTCTGTTTCGTGGCTTTCGAACGAGACCGGCTACTGGGCTTTTCGGTGGCCGCACCGTTGGAGCTTTTTAAGGAAGTGCGAGGCCCCGATAACGACCAAGGGCTGAACACCGGGAAGTTCCTCTATTCAGCTGATTTGTTGGTTCATCCTGAAGCTCGGGGCAGGGGAGTCGGGATCCGTCTGAAGCGTCGCCAGGTGGAGAAGGCGCGAGAGATGGGTTATCTCGGTATCCGCAGCCGGAACCGGGTGGATATGGCCACTAATATGGAGGTCATCAACCGCATTCTGGGGGCTGTGGAAATCGATTATTTCGAGAAAGATTATGGTGAGGACGAGTCTCCGTGTCGCTATCTGAGCGTTCCGGTGCAAGAGACGGTGACCCCCGAGCTTCGCTGGTCGTGCGGGGTGGAGTCTCCCACCGGTGGTCTCTTGAGTAGGGAGTCATGGGAAGACTGGGACCTGGCAGCCATCAACAAGAACAGTCTCTGCAACTGGTGGACCCCGAATATGACTCGCTACGTGGAGTGGCTGCGAATGGTCTCACCCCTGGGGCACGTTTATCTCGCCTCAGGCCGCGACGAGGCCGCCGACAAACTGGTGAAATGCCTGATCCATCATCGCAAAGGAGCCCAACTGATGATCAGTTTTCAGGGCTCGTTCTGGGGTGGCGTCACGGCCTGCGCTCGAAGCTTGAGCGACCCTCATTTCGGCAACCATTTCGGTTGGAGTCACCTTCCGTATCCGTGCCAAGAGGGAGACCCGTTCGCCAACGCCGACGGGGCCTTAAACGACACCGAGAAGGATTGTCTGGATGCTCTGGGCGACCTGATGCACGATGCGGACACTATACTCGGAGTGGCCATCGAACCGGTACAGGAGAAAACCGGACGGCGAGTGTCGGTGCGGTTTCTTAAAGCCCTCCGCGAGTTGTGCGATAAGACCGGTGTGCCTCTGGTGATGAACGAGTCGGCCTGTTGGGCATATAGAGGCAGCAGAGAACTCTTTTACTGCCAAGCCACCGGAGTCAAGCCGGACCTTCTGACTGCTTTTGCCGGCGGCCAGCTTGGACAGGTGTTTACCAACGACAAATTTTATATCCCCGAGCCTCTCACACTGATCTCCACCTGGGACGGTGATGAACTCTCGGCCCTGCGGTTCCGCCAACAGATGGAAGTTTTGCGAGCACACCGAGACGATGAGAGGCTCTACGAGTTGGACAAGCTGGTAGGATCCAGGGGCGATATTTATCGGGGAAGCGGACTGCTTTTCTTCGACGGCGAGGAGTTGGCTTGCGAGCTTGACCTCTTTGAAGAAGGGCACCTCTTCTTCCCGCCTCTCAACCGCTTGGGCGAGCAGTGGGAGTCGCTGTCGGAGTATTTCGGCGCCAAGAGTGCCCCCGTGCCCGCGTAGTTTAAATAGGAGTAAGAATGAGTGTACCGGTAAGCCTCCGCTATCGAGGCGTTTATATCAACGGCGAATGGCGCGATATGGCGCCTGGAGAGCGTAGTTTCAAGACCGAGAATCCGTTCACCGGTGAAGCGGTGCTCGAGGTTCACCCGGCCGATGTGCCTGAGGTGGATGACGCGGTCGAAAGTGCTCATAGAGCTTTCCTTTCCTGGAGAGCGCTCACTCACGATCAGCGAGCCGAGTATCTTCTGAAGTTGAAAGAAGAATTGGAGGCCAGGAAAGAAGACCTGGCCTCGGCTATCACCTCCGAGATGGGCAAGCTCCTATCCGAGGGTCGAGTGGAGGCCGGCGCCTGCGCTGCCAAGATCGACGTAACGCTGGGCGAAGCGGCTCAGCGAGTGGCCGATGTACACCCCTCCGGGCTGGACGGATACTACACCTATCGGCCCCACGGAGTGATGGCGGTGGTCGGCCCCTATAACTTCCCAATCCATCTGGCCAACGGGCATATCATCGCGGCTCTCATGATGGGAAATAGCGTGGTCTTTAAACCCAGCTCGGTGACCCCGTGGGTGGCGCAGATCTACACCGAGTGTGTGGAGAAAGCCGGATTCCCCCCGGGTGTTTTCAACCTTCTTCCGATGACTCGCCAGGCCGGAGACAGACTGGTCACCCACCCTCTGGTCAGAGGGATCCTCTTCACCGGCTCCTGGGCCGTGGGTCTCCATTTCAAGAAGCTCACCCTGGAGGACCCCCACAAGATTCTGGCTTTGGAGATGGGCGGAAAGAACGCCGTGATAGTGGCCGACGACGCTCATCTGGAGCAAGTGGTGGCTGAAGTTGTGACGGGAGCTTATCTGACCACGGGTCAGCGCTGCACGGGCACTTCTCGAGTGATCTGTACCCCCAAGCACCTGGAAGCTCTGACAGAGCGTCTGGCTCTTGGTGCGGAAGCCCTGAAGAGCGGGGACCCGAACCTGGACAGCACCTTTATGGGTCCGCTCGCCTCCCGTGGAGCCTTGCGGACGTACAAGAAGGAGGTGGAAGCCGCCGACAACGACCCGGCTCTGAGAGCCCTGGTCGGCTTCAGAGAAGGCGAGGGTGTCTGCGGAGTGGGAGCGAGCCTTCACCGGGTGGAGCGCTATGCCCCCGACCATCCATACCTTCGAGAAGAGGTCTTCGGCCCTGCTTTGACTATCGAAGGCGTTGCCGATTTGGACGAAGCGTTCGAACGAGCCACCCACTCCGACTACGGTTTGTCGTTCTCGATTTTTTCCAGTTCCGAAGAGGTCTACAAACGGGCCATGATCGAGGTGCCTTCCGGCATCGTCAACTGGAATCGAGCGACCAACGGAGCCTCGGGACGGCTGCCGTTCGGCGGGGTAGGGAAGTCCGGCAACCACCGGCCGGCGGCGCTTTTCGCACCGGAGTACTGCTCCTATCCCGTGGCCTCTCTCACAAAACCGTTCGGGGACTACGACAAGTCCCCCAGTCCCGGATTCCCTCAGGAGGTTTGGAAATGAGTCAATCTAAAGTTTATCAGTCCGCAAAGGACGCTCTGGCCGACGTGGTCGACGGAGCGCGCATCATGTTCGGGGGGTTCGGTCTGTGTGGAATCCCTGAGAATATGATCGACGAGCTGTCCGCCAAGGGCACCAAGAAGATCACCGTGATCTCCAACAACTGCGGAAACGCCGGGAGGGGCCTGGCCAAACTTCTCAAGAATCGACAGGTGAGTAAGGCCTACTGCTCTTTTGTGGGTGGTAATCCCGACCTGGAAGCCCAGATCCTGTCCGGCGAGGTGGAGGTGGAGCTGAATCCCCAGGGTACTCTAGTGGAGCGGATCCGGGCGCAGGGGAGCGGCCTGGGCGGTTTTTTGACTCCCACCGGCGTGGGCACTCCCATCGCCGAGGGCAAGCAGACCTTCGAACAGAACGGCCGGACCTTTATCCTGGAAACGGCTCTGCAAGCGGACTACGCTATGATTCGTGGATTGAAAGGCGACACCGAAGGCAATCTGATTTTCAACAAGTCGGCTCGCAACTTTTCCCCTTTGATGGCTATGGCCGCCGACTGCACCATCGCCGAGGTGGAAGAGTTGGTGGAGCCCGGACAGCTGGGACCGGACGAGATTCATCTTCCCGGCATCTTCGTGCAGCGTATTTTTCAGGGAACAAGCTATCAGAATCCGATCGAGAAACGCACCACTCGCGCCGACGACCAGGCTGAGCTAGGCGCTGCGGCCGCCACCGGCGGACCTCTCACCAGACGGCAGATCGCCTGGCGGGCGTCTCGAGATCTGCCTGATGGCGGCTACGTCAATCTGGGGATCGGGGTGCCGACTCTGGTCGCCGACTATCTGGAGCCGGAACGCGGTATCCGTCTTCACTCCGAGAACGGCGTGCTGGGCGTGGGCCCGTACCCCACCGAGGAACAGGTCGACTACTACCTCATCAACGCCGGTAAAGAGACCATCACCTTGAATCCGGGTGGGTCGACCTTCGACTCTTCCACATCTTTTGCCATGATCCGCGGCGGGCATTTGGATTGGGCTATTCTGGGCGCTCTCCAGGTGGGCCAAAACGGAGACCTTGCCAACTGGATGATTCCAGGCAAGAAAGTCAACGGTATGGGCGGGGCCATGGACTTAGCCGCGGGCGCAAAGAACACCATGATTCTGACCACCCATACCGACAAGAAGGGCAATCCCAAGCTGGTGGACAGCTGTAGCTTCCCCCTGACCGCTCAGGGCACCGTAAACCGGGTCATCACCGACCTGGCCGTGATTTCCATCGAGGAGGACGGATTTGTGGTGGAGGAGATGGTGGAAGGCTTGACCCGCGACGAGCTGCAGGCCAAAACCGGGGCCAAACTGCGTTTTCGGGACGACTTGAAAGTCTTGGAGGCGCCCGCGGTTTGAAGATTCTCAGACTCGAGAGTGGGCTCTCGGCTGTTGAGCGCGGCTGGGTGCACGGAGAGACTTTCAAAGACGACGTTCAAGAGCTGGCCGAGATTCGGACCGAGCTGATCAGTGCGGCCTGGGGCGGGGCCTCCAGCAAGCGTATTCTCTCCCTGGCCGAAGAGCATCTTCCCGTGCTTCGAGAGTACGATGCCGACCTCTACGGTGAATTTCAGGGAATCGCTCAGTCGGCTCACATCAGTGAGGCCCAGCTGTTGGTCTTGAACCACTACACCGACCTGCGCGACATGGGGAATTCCGCGAAAGCCCTGGAAGAGGGCTGCAGCATCCTCCACGCGCGCTATGGTGAGGAGGTGCTGATCGCCCAGACCTGGGACATGCACGCCACCGCCGAGCCGTTCTGCCTGATGCTGTTTCTGCCCGATGAAGGCGTCTGGGTGTTGACCATCACCGGCTGTCTGGCCCTCTGCGGTCTCTCGTCCAAGGGTCTGGCCGTGTGCATTAACAACCTGGTGATGAGCGACGCGCGGGTGGGGATCAGCTGGCCCACTCTGGTTCGCAAGATGCTGCGAGCCGACTCGGTGCCGGCCGCCGAAGAGGTCCTGTTGAATTCTCCGGTAGGGAGCGGCCACCATTACGCCCTGGTGGATGCCGAGTCCAGTAAGGCCTGGGAGAGCAGCGGGAGCGACAACGCTCTGATTTACGACGGACAAACCAGTCCCTACGTCCATACCAACCATTGCCTGGATCTCAAGATGCAGGATTTGAGTCGGATATCGCCCACCAGCACAACCCATCACCGGTACGCTCAGGCGACGGCCCTTCTGAAGCAAAACCCCACTCCGAGTGCCGACGAACTGTGGGAGATGATGAACTGCCGCATCGACTTCCCCAACTCCCTGTTCACTGACCGAACCACCGAAGCGACACCCCACGGCATCGCCACCTGCGCTCGGGTGCTGATGGACTGCAAGCGCGGAGAGATCTGGGCCCGGGGGGGCAAAGACGCCGAGCAAACTCCGATCAAGTTCGACTGGGGAGTGCGCGTTTGAGCCGACCGTTCTTCACCACCTGGAGCCGGCAGACATCCACCCCTCTGTTTGAAATTCTAGAGGGTCGGGGGGCGCGGTTTCGCACCAGAGAGGGTTGGTGGATGGATCTGGCTTCCCTCAGTTATCAAGCCAATCTAGGGCACGGTCACCCGGCCATGGTGGCCGCCATCAAGGAGCAGGCTGAGAAATTCTGCCTGGCTCTACCCAATCACACATTTGAAGCGAAGGAGCGATTGGCCACGCGACTTTTGGAATTGGCGCCGCCCGGGTTTAGCAAGGTCTTCTTTACGCTGGGTGGATCGGAAGCGGTGGAGAACGCTCTCAAGATCGCCAAGCTGGTGACGGGTCGCTATAAAACGGTTTCACGCTATCGCTCCTACCACGGCGCCTCGGCTGGAGCTCTGTCGCTTTCCGGAGACTATAGAAGGCCGCCGTTGGAGCCGCTGATGACGGGCGCTCTCCATGCCTTAGACTGTTACTGCTACCGTTGCCCCTTCGGACATCAACCGGAGTCCTGCCACATCGAGTGCGCCTCCCAGTTCGAACACATTCTTGGGCTGGAGGGACAGGAGTCGGTGGCGGCGGTCTTTTGCGAACCGATACCGGGGGCCAACGGAGTGCTGATCCCGCCGCGGGGGTATTGGAAACGCTTGCGCGAGACTTGCGACAAGCACGGCACCCTGCTGGTGGCCGACGAGGTCTTGACAGGTTTTGGGCGTACCGGACGTTGGTTTGGGATAGACCACGAGGAGGGCGTGGTACCGGATATGATCACGCTCGCCAAAGGTCTGACCGGCGGCTACGCGCCCCTCGGAGCAGTGCTGGTGCACGATCGGGTTGCCGGGCGTTTCGACCATCAAAAGCTTTATTGTGGTTTGACTTACTATGCCCATCCGCTCAGCTGCGCGGCCGGAGAGCGGGCTGTGCGGCTCTATGAAGAGGAGGGTCTGATCGAGAAGGCGGCGGCCCTGGAGGCCCCCTTTCGGGCGGGCTTGACGAGGATCGCCGAGCAGGCTGACGGTTCGGCGTTTGAAGTGAGAGCTCGAGGACTACTGGGCGCTGTGGAATGGCAAGACGGTGCCAACTCCGACTGGCTTCCGTTTTTCAACCGGCTCTCTGCTGAGTTCGTGAAAGAGCGGTTGCACCTCTACACCAGAGCAGAGCACGGGATGTTGGTCTTGGCGCCGCCGCTGGTGATTTCCGAGGAAGAGCTGAACGAGAGCCTGGGACGAGTAGCCGAATGCGTGGCCCGGGCGTGGGCGGAGAAAGCGTGAGAGAGTTCCACGAGACGGCCGACTGGTTTGGCGCAGCTTCTCCCTGGAAGCCCGAGATCTGGCTTCAAGTGGAGGGCGATACGCTAAACTATTGCTTTCGAGCGCAAAAGACACCGTTGTGCGACGAGAAAATGGAGTCGGGTAGCTTCGTAGAGGGTCTTTGGGAGAAAGACGTTGCGGAGCTTTTCCTTTCCGGGCCGGGAGAGTCTTATCAGGAGATCAACATCAGCCCGACCGGGGCCTGGTGGAGTGCTCTTTTCCGCGGCTACCGGGAGAGAAGTCAGACGGTGGAGTTTCCGGTGGAGATCGAGGTTGAAAGAGCCGATAACTTTTGGCAGGTCTCATTCTCGACGGCCGTGGAGAATCTGGTCGCCTGGTCCGGCCTCCAGCGGCCCGAATACAGAGCCTCCCCAACAGCTATCCTACACGGTCCGGAGCCGTCGTTTTTTGCCTGGAACTGGAACCCTAACAAAGACGGCGAGCCGGACTTTCATCGCAAAGACTTGCTGAAACCGCTGAGTTGGAACGAACAGCGGATGTTCTGGCCCTAACTTACTTCTTCAGCGAAAGGTTTTCCGAATCGTAAATGACTTGGGCGTCGGACCAACGGCCTTCCAGGTCGTAGAACTCTCGCTCTTGAGTGAGGAACACGTGGACCACCACCATGCCGTAGTCGAGCAAGATCCAACTGGCTTCATCGCGCCCTTGGATTCGACTCTTCTCCTCACCCTGTTCGAGCAAAGCTTGCTCCACCTTCTTGGCGATATCCTTGGTTTGGATCCGGGTAGGAGCACTGGCTATCACCATGTAGTCGCAGACCGTGGTCAGCTCGCGAACATCCAGGATGAGGACGTTCTCCGCTTTCACGTCGTGGGCCGTCTCGGCCGATATTTTAGCTATCTCGATACTTTCCAATGGACTCTTTTCTACTCGGCCGCGGGCGAACCGCTAGCCGAGGTTTTGCAATAAAGTCTTGACTCCGTGATGATACGGTACACGGGCTCAGGAATCAAGAACCGGAAGGGTCGTCGCTCTCGGATACGCGCCCTCAACTCTGAAGAACTAATGGCGATATCCGGAAAGGTCATCATCCGGATCCTGGTTTTCAGGCGGTCCGGAAGCTCCAGAAGTTGGGCCGGCATTTTAAAAGGATAGCCGGCGCGGTTGGCTAGGAGAAGAGTCTCCAGACGCTCCACCACGTCTTCTAAACGATACCAATCGGCGTTGAAGGCGTCGGCTCCGCAAATGAACGTGAGTTTCTGTTCGGCGGGAAACGACTGCAGGGTGTCGATGGTGAAGGAGCGACCCTGGCGGTCGAGTTCGACTCGCGAGACTTGGAACTCAGGGACCCCCTCCACCGCCGTACAAAGCAGCTTGTAGCGAGTCTCTCCGCAAACGTCCGGCTCTTCCTTGTGGGGGGGGAGTCGATTTGGGATGAAAACAACCCGGTCCAGCCGGGCCACGTTCATAGCCTCGAGGGCTAAGAACAGATGGCCGTTGTGAACCGGGTTGAAGGTACCTCCGAGGAGTCCGAGTTTCACGGGGGATTAACCCTTCAGAAAATTCCTTAGAACCGTCTGCAGGATGCCGCCGTTGCGGTAGTACTCCAGTTCTGTCTCGGTGTCCAAACGGACCTTGGCTTGGAAGGTCTTGCTCGCGCCGTCCTTGCCGGTGGCTGTCACGGTCAGCATCTGACCGGGCTTCAGGCCTTCGTCTACCGGAAGATCGTAGCTTTCGTGGCCGTCGAGACCGAGAGATTCCCAGTTTTCGCCATCAGCGAAAGTCAACGGCAAGACACCCATCATGATGAGGTTACTGCGATGAATTCGCTCGTAACTTTCGGCGATCACGGCCTTGATGCCCAGCAGCAGGGTGCCTTTGGCGGCCCAGTCGCGGGAAGAGCCCATACCGTAGTCTTTGCCGGCTAGAACAATGAGAGGAGTGCCGTCTGCTTGATACTTCTGGGAAGCGTCGTAGATGGCCATCTCTTCACCGGTAGGCAGGTAGTAGGTCACTCCGCCTTCGGAGCCGGGCACCAGTAGGTTGCGAAGACGTACGTTGGCAAAAGTGCCGCGGGTCATCACCTGGTCGTTGCCCCGGCGTGAACCGTAGGAGTTGAACATCCGCTTCTCTACGCCGTGTTCCAGCAGATACTTTCCGGCCGGAGACTTCTCGGCGATGGAGCCGGCTGGAGAGATGTGGTCGGTGGTGATGGAGTCGCCACCCAGCACGAGAACCCGGGCTCCTTTCACCGGTTTGACGGGCGCCGGTTCGGCGGACAGGTCTTTGAAGAAAGGAGGCTCCTGAATGTAAGTACTCTCAGGTTTCCACTCGAAGACCGCTTCGTCGGTACTGGGAATGGCGTTCCACTGTTCGTTGCCGTCGTAGACATTGCCGTATTGGCGTTTGTACATCTCGGGCGAGAGACAGGTCTGGAGCGTGTCGAGAACCTCTTTCTGACTGGGCCAGATGTCTTTCAGGAAGACGTCGTTGCCGTCTTTGTCCTTGCCCAGCGGGTCGGTTTCCATATCGATATCGACCGTACCGGCCAAAGCGTAAGCCACTACCAAAGGAGGGGAAGCCAGGTAGTTGGCACGCACGTCCGGAGAGATACGACCGGCGAAGTTGCGGTTGCCGGAGAGCACCGAGGTGGCGACAAGGTCGCCTTCGTGTACGGCAGCCTTCACCGGGTCGGGCAGAGGCCCGGAGTTTCCGATGCAGGTGGTGCAACCGTATCCGACGGTATGAAAGCCGAGTTGGTTCAGATACTCGGTGAGTCCGGCTTTGTTCAGATATTCCGTGACCACCTTGGAGCCGGGAGCGAGCGAGGATTTCACATAGCTCGGACGCTCCAGTCCTTTTTCCACAGCTTTCTTGGCCAACAAACCGGCCCCGACCATAACGCTGGGATTGGAGGTGTTCGTGCAAGAGGTGATGGCGGCAATAACCACCGCGCCATGACCGATCTCAGACGAGTGTCCGTTGTCTTTGACCAACGCCTTGGTGTCTAACTTGGAAGTGTCGAGGGCAAAGCCCTGAGGCCCCTGGGGAGCGGTCAGAACGTGATGAAAGGTCTTCTGCATGTCTTTCAGCAGAACCCGGTCTTGAGGACGCAGCGGACCGGCCAGGCTCGGTTCGACCGTGGAGAGGTCGAGCTCCAGAGTGTCGTTGAAGTCGGGGTCCGGAGTGTCGTCGGTGCGGAAAACGCCCTGAGCCTTGGCATAAGCTTCCACGGCCTTGACCAGGGATTCGTCGCGACCGGTGCGCTCCATGTAGCTCAAAGTCTCGTCGTCCACCGGGAAGAAGCCCATAGTGGCGCCGTATTCCGGAGCCATGTTGGCGATGGTGGCGCGGTCCGGCAAACTCATGTTGGAGAGACCGGCTCCGTAGAACTCGACGAACTTTCCGACCACACCCTTCTTACGCAGCATCTGGGTGACGACCAGCACCAGGTCGGTGGCGGTGGCGCCCTCCGAAAGCTGGCCGGTCAGTTTGAAACCGACCACCTGAGGCATCACCATGGAGAGCGGCTGGCCGAGCATACAGGCTTCGGCTTCGATGCCGCCGACACCCCAGCCCAACACGCCCAGGCCGTTGATCATGGTGGTGTGGCTGTCGGTACCCACCAGGGTATCGAAAAGCGCCACGTTTTCGCCGTTGACCTCGGTAAACTGAACGGCGTCTGCCAGAAACTCAAGGTTTACCTGGTGAACGATACCGGTAGCCGGAGGCACGACTTTAAAATTTTGAAACGCCTTCTGACCCCAGTGTAGAAACTCGTACCGTTCCAGGTTGCGTTCGAACTCGAGTTTGGAGTTCAGGCTGATGGCGTCGAGTCGGCCGAAGACGTCGACTTGCACCGAGTGGTCGATGACCAGGTCCACGGGCACGATCGGGTTGATCTTGGCGGGGTTGCCTCCCATTCGTTGCATGGCGCTGCGAAGGGCGGCCAGGTCTACCACCGCGGGCACACCGGTGAAGTCTTGCAGGACCACGCGGGCGGGCAGGAAGTTTACCTCCACCGGCTCGTAGTCGGCCGGATTCCAATTGGCCAGGTTTTTCACGTCGGCTTCCGACATCGACTTTCCGTCCATATTGCGTAGGACGTTCTCCAGCAGTACGCGGATGGAAACAGGGAGCTTGGCGCCTCTCCCTATGCCTTGATCGAAGAGCTTGGGGAGAGAGAAAAAGCTGTGCTCTCCCTTAGCCGTCTTGATCGAGCTTTTAACTTGAAACGGGTCCATTAAGGTCTCCTAAAATCTTTTGTATTCGAGATCGACTATACCCCGCGGGGGCGTCACTCATTCCTTTTGGACTGATACTTTACGAGCCGGTCAGGAATTACCTTGCGCTTTAAACCCACCTGATGCGCGGGGATCGCTCGCCTTCTGTCCTGAAGCCGCTCAGCTCCGCATCGGTTCTCACCTCTCCGGTGCTCAATACCAGGGAGGTGTATCCGCTCCTCGAGGTGAGCCCCAATGCGGAGCTGAGCAACTTCAGAACCGAATCCTTCGCGCTCCCGCGCATCAAGTGGGTTAAACCCACTTGGCTGAAACAAAAAAAGCCGTCCCGCGGGACGGCTTCTTGCGGTTGGATGGAGCTAGTCGGCGGGGCCGGCTCCCGTCCAAGCTGTGTAGATTCCCGCGACCACACCACCCAGCTGGGCGACCGGAACCGTCAGTACCAGACCGGTGAACGTGTACCAGTCCATGTGCGGACCGACGCCGCCTCCCAAGAAGATGGCTGCCAGGAGTGAGAGACACCCGACCGCCGAAGCGTGAGTGAGTTCTCTGTTCGGCACCATTCGGCCGCACACAAATCCCCCTAATGCCGTTAGACTCAGTCCCCCGATCATGCAGACCCAGTTGATGAGACCCGAGCCCGAGATTCTTTCCGCCATGGATATGTCGGAACTTCCCGGGTCGATCAGCACCACCGACAGGGTGGCTGCGAAGAGACAGGTCGTCGTGACGTCAACGAGGAAACCTCGTCCGATTGCCCGATAATTCAGCATGCAGTACTCCTTCTTTCATAAATGTACGACGCCGACCGGGCATCTACCTCCGAAGGAATGTCTGATTTGAGCCCTCAAGACCAGTCTTTTCGTCTCATTCTCTTCAACAAACCGATGGGCGTTCTGACTCGATTCACCGACCATGATCAGCGGGCGACTCTGGCCGATTTTATCAAAGTGCCGGATGTCTATCCGGTAGGTCGGCTGGATAAGGATAGTGAGGGTCTCTTGCTCCTGACCGATCGCGGCTCCCTGGTGAAGCCGCTTTTGAGTCCCGGACGGAAAAAGAAGAAGTACGTCGTTTGTGTGGAGGGTGAACCTACCGCCGAGCAGTTGGAGGCCTTGCGGGCCGGTCCCACCTTGAAAGATGGTGACACCCAACCTGGCCTGGTGCGCCTGCTTGCGGGGGAGCCGGACTGGGTTTGGGAGAGAGACCCCCCGATTCGATTCCGGAAAAGCGTCCCTGTCAGTTGGCTGGAACTGGTCATTTCCGAGGGGCGCAACCGGCAGGTGCGCCGGATGACGGCGGCCGTGGGTCTTCCCACCTTGAGATTGATCAGAACCGACTTTGCCCACTTCAGGCTGTCTCCCGAACTCTCTTCGGGTCAGTGGAGAGAAGCGACCGCTTCAGAGAAGTCGGCTGCCTTAGCTTTAGAGAAGCCGGACAAGAAGCGTCGCCGGCGGCGAAGGCGTTACTCCGATTCGTAGTCCAGGTCGCACATCAGCTCTTCGGCCAGGCTTTCCAGGCCGTCTCGTAGTTCGTCTTCGTCGGTATCTCCGTCGATGCTGATGGAGTAAAGAGCTTCGAACATTCTTTCCCCACTGAAGGGGGCGCTTCGGATTCGGCTCTCCACTTCTTCCACGTTGGCACCCTTGGCAGCCAGAACGTGGGAGATCTGCTTGATGATCCCCGGGCGGTCGGCGGCCAGTATTTTGATGCTCGCTTTGCAGATCGTACGCTCCGAGTCGTCCGACGATTGGTATTCTTTCCAGGCGCAACTCAGGGTCTCAACAGTGTCGGGGAGAGCGCTCGGCTTGGAGTCGAACTCCACCGAGACGATTCCGGCGAACTGGCCCTCCAAGCGACACAGTCTGCTTTGTAGCCAATTTCCGCCCAGGTTTTGGATGGCAGACGCCAGGGCCTCAACCAATCCTTTCTTATCGTCACCGTTTACGGTCAGTAAGTATTTCATTCTTTTCCTTTTTCAAGCTCCGTCATTTCCGAGACCAGCTCCTCATAGCTCTTGTAGCCGGTCCATCTAGCTTTGACCTCACCGTCTGCCCCGACGGCTACAGTGTAGGGGATGCCGCGTCCCTGAAAATACTTGTCGATGATAGCTTTCGTCTCGGGTTGGTCCCGCTCGTCCATGTTGATATGGGTGTAGGTCACTTTGGGTTGTTCCGACTCGAACCGAGCCAGGCCGGGCTCCATTTTCCGGCAGGCAGGTCACCAGGGGGCGCCAAAGTTGATTAAGGTCCAGGCCTCTTGGAGTTGGGCCGCGGCTGAGGTGGCGGTCGGGGTGCCGCTCTGAGCCACGGGAGTCTGTGCGGAGTCGCCGGGCTTGGCGCAACCGACCAGGGCAAGCGCCGCCGCTAAGACGGCAAGTTTGCTCAAGAGATTCAGTTTCATATGGTCCATCCTTCAATCACCGATTCGCATCGGTATTCATGCCTTCTCTTGCTTGGAAAAGGCTACCTGCTTTTGCACGCCGTTCCGGGGCTCGGGGCCGGCGATTTCGCTTTTTTGCGAGCGCCGCTTGACAATTGCCCTCCGAACGAAGAGAATAGCCCAACAATTTTGGCTAGGAGAGCACGGAATGGCTAAGAAAAAAGAAAACCGAGTCATCATCACCCTCGAGTGCACGGAAGCCCGCAAAGAAGGGGTGCCGCCGTCTCGTTATACTACCACGAAGAATCGCCAAAACCACCCCGAGCGGCTAGAGGTTAAGAAATATAACCCCTACCTGAAGAGGCACACCGTTCACAAAGAGATTCGCTAACCGCGTATCAGGTGGAGATTCAAAAAGAGAGCTTGAATGGCTCTCTTTTTTAGTTGAGCGAGACTTTCCGAGCAGAGACGACTCTGCCCTAGTTAGTCTTCAGGAGGGGACCAGACAAACTTCTCTCGGTCGCCCATCTTGGAGCTGACTTCTTGAATCTCCGACTCGTCTTCAATCGCATCTAACTGCTGCAGAATCGTCTTGGAGAGATTGAGGTTCTGTCGATCACCGAAGATGGACTCCCACTCATCACGATCCAGTCTCAGGATTAAAACTCCCCCGCACTCAACGCAATGATAGCGGATGCTATTCGGGCTAAACCCGGAAAGCTTCATATCTTTGATTTGACATTTGTGGGGGAAGAGCTGATTCGTCGTACGGACTTTCATAGACGCTTGTTCCATTTGGTTATCCATTTGCCTTTTTTTGTGGTCTAAAGCAACCGATGAAATCCGGCCTCGTTTCAAGGCGCGGGCCTTCCATCAGGTCGATACAATAAGGGACGGCGGGGAAGACGGCCCTCAGACAGTCGTCGATGGCCGAAGGTTTTCCGGGCAGGTTGATGACCAGGGTTTTCCCCCTGGTGCCCGCCATTTGGCGGCTCAAGATGGCGGTCGGAACGACCTTGAGCGAAGCCCGTCTCATCTCTTCACCAAACCCGTCCAGAATACGA
>Ga0208701_100262_pt1 | contig 21330 bp, 20 predicted proteins | sample DeeseametaMP1482_FD_184188 | JGI IMG/M metagenome (GOLD analysis project Ga0208701, IMG submission 184188) | Marine microbial communities from the Deep Pacific Ocean - MP1482 (SPAdes) | ecosystem: Environmental > Aquatic > Marine > Oceanic | place: South of Fiji, South Pacific Ocean | collected... | reverse complement strand
GATCTGGCTGTCCAGGTTTCCGCTGAAGCCGAGCTCGACGGTGCCGAGGGTAGGGGTGTCGGTACCGTCGCCGGTGAGGTAGGCCTTGTAGCGACAGTAGCGAGAGGAGGGCGAGCCGTCGACGGACTGGCCGGAAGAAGTTGTGAACTTGGTACCGGAGGTACCGTCGGGGCCGACGAAACTCCATGGGCCTTCTTCGTTGGCGGAGAAGGCAACTTGGAGTTCGATATCGGTACCGGAAGGCAGGGTTTCCTCCCAGGAGAGGTTGCCCCAGGTCACGGTGCGGCCTGCGTCATACACGGGGGAGGTGTAGGTTCCCGCGTCGGCTCTGGTGTAGCTTCCGTCGATGCAGACGAAGTTGGAGAATGTACAAGAGACTTTAGAGCTTTGATCAGAGGATACCGCAATGCCGATCCACACCGGATCACCGAAGTCATAGAAGGTCCATCCTGTCGTCCCGCTGGCCCACACGGAGTTGACCGAATCCCAATAGTAAGCTTTTATCTCAGTACCGGTTCTCACCAGACGGAGTTTGCCACTCGTGTCAGTGGTTGAGTGCCCCGAACCTTGCGCAAGATAGCTGCCCGAAAATCGCTTTATTCTCGCGATGTCGTGGAATCCATCTTCGGCCATAGGATTCAAGCTTGCATAAAGCTCTATACCTGCGGCTGAGTTTGTTAGATCTGCGCGATAGTCGAAATCGACTTGAATATCGAAATCGCCGTCAAGTTGACGATGATGCTCGGCGAAAAGGCGATAGGTCTCAGCATGATAGGAGCTGAAGTTATCGTTCAGGGGATGGTCGCGCTTATAGGTCCTATTTGTATATCCCTTCGGGAAAACGAAGTGGAGACCGTCGTTCTGACGGATCTCTCCCCCAAGAAAGAGGTCTGGGTCGAGAAGAGTTGAGTAGCTCAAGGCAACATGGCCTGTTCGCCAGCGGTCGGAATTGATTTGATCTCCGAGAAAAGTGTCGCTGAAATCGAGAAGCTCCACGGATTCGGAGTCTGCTTTTAAGCCTTCGAAATCTCCCGCGAGTATGTCACGCGGTAAAAGGGCAACCATCCGGTTGATACTCTCTCCAACCAAGCGACCATCTTCATCAATATGGTAGTCAAAGGTATCATCGTTGGTGACTTGAGCTGTACGATTTGAGTTAATGTCATAGCTGTATTCGACGGAGAGCATCTCCACGGCGTCCTTCTCGGTACGAAATCTGAGAGGGCGGCCGATGATGTCGAAAGAGGTCTCACTATCGACACCGTTGACATACTCGATATCTGTTCGTCGACTCTCGGAGTCGTATTCAAAAGCCATCTGACGAGTGTCGCCGACCCAGTAAGCCGGGGGACGGTTCATCGAGTCGTAGGCGTCGGAGTAGTAACGAGAAGTTCCGTATCGGGCGTTAGTATCATCGTAGAGAGCATCCTCTGATTCGACTCGCCAGAGATGATGACCGCCGCCCCCGTTGGCCGTACCCGTGGTCGAAGCTCCGTATGGTGCACTGCCGCTGACGTTGGAAGAGAGACGGTTTCCGTTGGCATCGTAGGTGAAGTTGTAGGCCCAAGCAGGCGTAGTGTTGCCGGTGTCGGGCGCTCGCGAAGCAGTGATGGGACGATCTCTTACTTTTCGCACACTTGTGTGAGTGGGACCTTGACCGACGAGAAGCCGCCCTGACCCAAGTTGCAACCCACTTGCAACCCCCCCCACCTATCTTAAATTTACCATCCATAACGAATTGAATCGTGTCACCGCTCAAAGGCACGTTCTAGATAAGGGGAAAACAAAATGTATCTTAACCGTTGGCTTCCAAACCACGCATCCTTCAGACCGGACCACACGGCGATCATCTGCGCCGACACCGACAAGCGGCTGACCTACGCCGAGCTCTATTCCGAAACCCTGGCCGCTTGCCAGTCCCTGAAGAGTCACGGAGTCGGCAGGGGGGACCGGGTCGCTATCTTTGCTCAGAACGACGTCCGCTTCTTCCCCCTCTTCTTCGCCGCCGCGCGCCTCGGCGCCATCACGGTTCCGCTGAACTGGAGACTGTCGGCCCCGGAGCTTGAAGGTATTCTGGCCGACTGCGACCCCAAAGTGATGTACGTCGACGGCCGATTTTCAGAAGATGCCGTCCCGCGCCACGACAACACCGTGCACCTCGACAGCTTGCTCAAACAGAGCGCCACGGAAAATGAGATTCCGGCAGCGGACATCCCCGAAGACGCGCCGGCCGCTATCTTCTACACCGGCGGCACTACCGGCACTCCGAAAGGTGCCATCCTCACCCACAAATCGATTCACTGGAACGCCGTGAACACGACCTGCGGCTGGGGCCTCTCCCCCGACGACGTCGCCCCCGTTTTTACTCCGCTCTTCCATACCGGCGGGCTGAACGTGTTCGCCACCCCGATGTTGATGCTGGGCGGCACCACCATTCTCAGCCGAAGCTTCGACCCGGAACAGGCTCTCAACCTGATTGAGAAAGAGCGCTGCACCATTCTCTTCCTGGTACCCACGATGTACCACATGGTGAAAGAGAGCCCCACCTTCAACCCGGACAAACTTCGTCGCCTCAAAATCATGATTTCCGGAGGAGCGCCCTGCCCTCGCCCGCTTTTCGAAGCTTACTGGAGTCACGGACTTCCGCTGCGCCAGGGCTACGGACTCACCGAAGCCGGCCCCAACAACTTCGGTATCGAACAGAAAGAAGCCGAAGCCCGAGTCACCACGGTCGGCAAACCGCTGGCCTTCGTGGACCTGGATGTCTTCACCGAAGACGGCAAGCGTGCCCCTGCGGGTGAAGTGGGAGAAATCCGTATCAAGGGACCGCATGTGATGTCCGGCTACTGGAACCGCTCGGAAGCCACCGCCGCCGTATTCGCGGACGGTTGGCTCTGCACCGGAGACCTGGCTTTCAAAGACGAAGATGGATACTTCACCATCTGCGGCCGCCAGAAAGACATGTTCATCTCCGGCGGAGAGAACGTCTTCCCCGCCGAGATCGAAGAAGTGCTGCTGGCCCACCCGCTCGTGTCCGAAGTGGCCGTGGTGGGCGTACCTCACGACAAATGGGGCGAGGTCGGTCGCGCTCACCTGGTGGTGCGCGAAGGCCCGCCCACCGATTTCAGTGATAACCTCAAACAGTTTTGCCGGGAACGCCTGGCAGGCTACAAGATCCCGAAAGAGTTTCGAGTGGAAGAAGCGCTTCCCAAGAGCGCCGCAGGAAAAGTTTTGAAGAAGGAGCTGGCTCTACGATGAGTGTTGTCATGGAAATGCCTAAAACGAATGCGATCAAAGTTGAGCAGCCCTTGTCGGCACCGGTGGCTGTGGCTGCCCCCGCACCGGTCAGCTCCCGACGTTACGTGGTGGAGGTTCTCCTCTTCTGCACCTACCTGGTCTTTGGAATCAGCTGGCTGGCCTATGTGCCGCTGATGCCGGAACTCTCCCAAGCCTACGGATTCAACAAAGCCCAGGGTGGTCTACTCCTTTCCCTAGTGTCTCTGGCCAAAGCCTTCGTCCCGCTCTTCGCGGGAGCGATGGCGGCCCGATTTGGGCTGCACCGGGCCTTATTGGTGGGTGCAAGCTTTTCGGGCCTGGCCGTGGCACTACCGTTTCTGCCCGACATCAACACGCTTCTAGCCGGTCGCTTTCTCTTCGGAGTGGGCGGCGCCATCATCGTGACCTTGATGGGACCGCTGGTGATGACCTGGTTTCCCAAGAAGGAACTCCCCATGGTGACCGGGCTCAACAACGTGGCCGTCAACACCGGAATCACGATAGCCCTCTTTGCCGCCTTTCCTCTCTCCCAGCAGGTAGGCTGGAGAAACAGCCTGGTCATCCTGGGCGGATTGTGCGCGCTGCTGGCTGTCCTTTGGGGATTCTTCGGTGCTGAAGGCCCGATCAAACGGGAGATGAAGAGCACCACCGCGGAAACAAAGCCGTCTATCATGGAGGTGCTGAAGCGCCCCGAAACTTACTGGCTGGGACTGGCCTTTACCGGCCCCCTCTCCCTCTATCTCGCTCTGAACGGATGGCTTCCCAGCCACTACGAGGTCGCCTACGGTCTGACCCGTGAAGCGGCTGCTCAAATGACCGGTCTGTTCAACCTGGTGGGCATCCCGGTCGCCGTCTTAGGTGGATACCTGTGTTCTAAGCTCGGCAAGAGAAGACCACTGATCATCCTGGCCGGCACTCTGATGCCGATATCCAGCTACTTCCTGGTCAACTCACCGATTCACGAAGTGCGCCTGGCCAGTGCCGTGGTCCTGGGAGCCAGCCTCTTCCTGTACGTGGCGCCGCTCTTCACCATACCGATGGAACTGCCGGATATCGACGCTCCCCGGGTGGCTCTGATGATGGGTTGCGTGTTCAGCCTGGCTTACATCATCTCTACCATCAGCCCCTGGCTGACCGGATATCTGTTCGATAGCTACGGCAGCTACTCATACGGACTCACACTCTTCTGTGCAACCTCAAGCTTACTCGCAATTGGAGGCTTCATGCTGCCCGAAACCGGGCAGTCGGAAGGATAGGGATCAAACCCTGCAATTTGATGGTGTGTGAGGGGCTCGGCAACGGGCCCCTCTTTTTGTTCCAGGAATTGCTTTGCCGGGAGAGAAACGGCGCCCATCCACTTGAGAAAACTAGGAGACGACAAAGTGAGCGTAACGTCCGAGGCACTTGAAAAAGTCGAACAACTGGCAACCGCCGCCGGCATCGAAGGTGAACACAACCTGCTGCGAGGAGAGTTCGTGGTGCTCTTCGGACTTCCCAACGGTCGCAGCCAGGAAGTCTACGTCAGCGACACCTCGGTGGACCCAGAGGTCACCGTCATCTCCGTCCGGTCGACTTGTCTCGTCATCGATAAGGGTATGTTCAAAGGTATGAGCAAACCCATGGCGCTGGACCTTCTCATGATGAACGAAAAGCTCAATTTCGCCCGATACGGTGTTCAAGAGGACGAGGAAAGCTATATCGTGGTCGCCAGCTACGATCTCTTACTCAACGGGCTGGAACCAAAAGGGCTGGCCTTCGCGCTGGAGTGCGTGGCGCTCACAGCCGATAGCTACGAAGAGAAGTTCGACCAGGATATATTCTAGCCCGCTATCGCGTTTCTCCTCAGCACCAGGACTACCGCATCGTCATCCATTTGACCCTGCCGGTCGAGGAAGACGAAGATTCGATCGGTCAGGATTTGGGAAGTGTCCGCCATCTCTCGAATCAGGAGTTGCACGAAAGGCTCCTCTCCCATCCTTCCGTTAGGTGTCTTGACGTTGATGACTCCGTCGGTGAACAAAACAACACTCTCACCGACCGCCAGACTAAACGTACCCACGTCCAGCTCGAACCCTTCGAGCAGTCCGAGCGGCAATCCGGTAGGCATGAGTTCTTCAAGCTCACCGGAGGAGACTCGATATTGAGGATCGTGTCCGGCGCTGGCGTAGCTGCAATCGCCGTTCTCCAGATCCATCGTCAAGTAGAACGCAGTGATAAACATTCCGTCGGGGAGCGAAGGTGTGATCTCTCTATCCAGGATCCTGAGAACCTTGGCGGGGTCCTGGTGTCTTCGAGAAAGCTCGGAGAAGAGACCCCCGAGTAGACCGGTAACCAGGGCTGCCGATGCTCCCTTGCCCGACACGTCGGCCACCAGTATCTGAAGCTGGTCTTGGATGATTCTTATGTCGAAGTAGTCTCCTCCAAGCTCGCGCGCGGTTCTAAAGGCCACCCCCACATCGAGGCGTGGATCGTCCGGCACGGGTCGAGAGAGAAAGGCTGTTTGCACCCTGCGTCCCGACTCCAGATCCTGACAGATCAGTTCGTAGGCGTCATCCAGCAGATTCATTCGGCTTCTCAATGCCACCAGAGCAAAACCCAGAAGGGTCCAGAGCAGAGCCCGAAACCCGTGATTGGCGAGATCAAAGCCCAGTGGCACGGACGGATCGGCCAGCCTGTCGCTGGTGAAGGTCAGAACCGTAGCCAGAACGACGACCAGCAATACCGCACGGCGCCCCAGCGTCCAACCCACGATTCCGGAGATGAGGGCGTAGAAGAGCGAAAGCTGAATAAACCTGCTGGTGACAAAATCGAGGTAAGCGAGAAGGATCAAGAGAAGCAGCAGTAGCGCTAGCAGCAGACCCCTGGGCCACTTACCTATTCGGTTTCGAATTTCACGAACCGACTTCCGAGCGTACACTCAAAAGAAATTCTCCGGCCGACATGGCCCACCTTTGAGTCGGTCGCCCGATCTTGGTCCTAGGCCTTTTTGGCTTTCTTGCCCTTCTTCTTGCCCATTTTTGCTTGCTTGCCCAGAAACTTGGTCAGCCCGTTGATAGCCTTGCTGAGCTGCTTGGTGGCCTTGGAGCCGCCGATTCCGTTCGTCATCCCACCGAAGTTGGGAACCATACCGGGAGAGAAGCCGCCAGGCATCATTCCGCCGCCGCCCATGAAGCCCATGCCCATAACCGACGCAGCCATCATCTGCATGCTTCCGAGCATTTGAGAAGGGTCCATTCCACCGCTACAAGCGCAACCCGAGCCAAATTGGGGAGCGGTGGGACCACCACCGAGGAAGATATTCTGCGTGCTGTTATTGATATACATTTCGTAACCTCCGTTTGTTCTGCCTTGAGCTTACGAAGCGTCAACGGCGGCACGATAGCGTGAGTCCGAAAGTTGTGAACAGGATGTAAACAGATCGTTTAAGGGGTCGGCGCCGGGGTGGGTTTCTCCGCTTGCTTGAGCTCGTCGACGGGGAAGCTGCAAGCTAGCAAAGCGGAAGGTCGGTCCTTGACCTCTTCGAATTCTCCCCCATGGTTCGTTTCGCCGTTGTACTGCTTTCACTCGTTCTGCTGCTCCAACCGGTGGCTGCTCAAGATCGTCCCCTTCTGCACAACCAGACCGAATCTGAGCGGCAGCTTTCCGCAGCCTACCGCTGGGTGGACGTCTTGTTGGAAGTGGCAGCGAAAGACGTCGAGAGAGTGGGCGCCCGACCCACCATTCTTTCGCGGCAGATGGCGATTCCACTGACCGCGGCCTACGACGCTTGGGCGCTCTACGACGAAAGAGCGCTCCCCACCCGACTTGACCCTTCCTGGCGCCGGCCGCTCGAGGAGCGGACACAAACCAACAAAGAGACCGCCCTCGCCTATGCGATGTACGAGGCGACGGCAGACCAGTTTCCCCACTTTCAAGACTACCTCGACCAGCAGATGCGCGGGTTTGGGTACGACCCGAATGAGCCCGGTGACGGTCGGACGACTCCCGTGGGGATCGGCCGTTTGGCCGCAGCCAAAATCCTGGAGTTCCGTCATCACGACGGCTCCAATCAACTGGGCGACGAAATCGGCGGCAACGGCAAGCCCTATTCGGACTACACCTACTATCGGCCCGTCAATCCACCGGACCGAATCATCGACCCCGATTGCTGGCAACCTCTCCCGTTTTCCGACGGAAAAGGTGGAGTCTTCTACCCCGGGTTTCTGACCCCCCAATGGTATCGGGTTCAGCCGTTCGCCCTCAAAAGCTCCGACCAGTTTCGTCCCGGACCACCTCCCAAGTTCGGTAGCGAGCAACTGAAAAAAGAAGTCGACGAGTGTATCGCCATAAACGCCAATCTGACGGTGGAGGAAAAGGCCCTGGTTGAGTTTATGCGCGACGGTCCGCGTTCTACCGCCCAATCCGGTCACTGGCTCCGGTTTGCTCAGGACGTCTCCCGACGGGACAAGAACACGCTGGACGACGATGTGAAGCTCTTTTTCTCGGTGGGGAACTGTGCCATGGATGCCTTCATCGCTTCCTGGGACGCCAAACGGTACTACGACTCCTCACGCCCCTGGACGCTCATCCGGCACTACTACAGAGGTCAGCAGATCATGGGCTGGGCGGGACCCGGTCAGGGGGTGCAAAGGATTCCGGCCGAGCGATGGCACCCTTACTCTCCCGACACCTTCGTGACCCCTCCTTTCCCCGGCTACACTTCCGGCCACAGCACGGTGAGCGGGGCGTGCGGCGAGATGCTGAAGCTTTTCACCGGCAGCGACCGATATCAGTTTATAGCGGAGCGAGAAGCCGGAGCTTTGACGGAGGAGGGTTTCAGTTGCGCCCAGATGCAACAGGTGGAAGGTCAGGCACCGTCCGAGCAAAGCTGTTTCGTGAAGCTGCGGATGCCCACATTCACAGAGACCGCCGAGATGGCCGGCATTTCAAGAGTGCTGGGCGGCTATCACATTCAGTCGGACAACCTGGCGGGATTGGAATTGGGACGAGAGGTGGCCCGCTACTCCTGGCCTGTCTATCAGTCTTATTTCGAAGGGACCCGGTGAGTCTCCCAGGATTTCTCCACCGGCACCCGCGGCGCGTAAGAATCGGCCGTCGTGGTCAGCAGCCAACGAGCATCTTCGGAAAGCTGGGTCTTCGGCAAATCTAGCTTGGGGGAGGCCATCGGTCGGGCTGCCTCCTTGGCCGGCGACTCCGGCTGCGAGGGTCGCTGGGCCAGGAATCCGCAAAGAGCGATCACGGCCAGAACGACCAGCAGTTCTATCTTTCGCTTCCTCATAGGTGGAATTCTATCACAGTCCGCGCAGGAGTACATGCCGAGATCTACAGGCTAATCGATTCAAGCCACGAAGGTCGCGCCATGAAAAAGCTACTGTTAACCACCTTTCTTCTTCTAGCAATCACGTCGACGGCCGTCGCCGATGTCTACATTTACAACACCACCGATGAGCGAATGAGCTATGAGGTCCAACTGCCGAACGGGGATACCCAGCAAGGTGTGATCGATGAGAACACCGGCTACTATCCGACGACCACGGTCATCAGTACCAAAGAGGGCGTCATATCCAACATCACCGTGAAGAGCGAATCGGGAGATTCCGCGGTCCAGCTCAAAGCTCCCTACTCTCGGTGCTACATGATCGGCAAGAAGGACGGCGGCCTGTCTCTTAAACCCGTTTCTTGGAGTATGAATAACGGCCAAACCCACAAACGCGAACTGACGATCTACAACGCGACGGGAAGTACTCAGACCTTTGCCTTGATTGACGAGAAAGAAATGCGCGAGTTGACCATCGCACCAGGCGACCAGGTCACCGTACCAGCCAAAAACGGATTTGACGGATCTAGTGGTTTTCATCACCTGAAATGGGCCGACGGATATCGCCTGGATAGGTCGGCGAGTGCCGGCTACTTTCACATTCTCTACATGGACAAGCGAAGTCCCGGCAAAGTTCAGATCGATGATTATGGACTCCTGACGATCCCCAGAGGCGTCACGACGCCGTAGGAGCTCGTGAGCTCTCAGCCGTCGACGACCAAACCCTCCCTTTTACAGACCGAGGCCTTGCAGGAGGCTCTTGATAGCGTGTTGCCCCTTCTCCAGAGCGCTCTCGTCGCCTCGCAGGTCGATCATCCCGGTGACCCCGCGCTCCTCCAGTGAGCGTCGCCTGTCATCCAAGGAGCGTTCGCCGGGGAGGGCGAGTCCCGGGCTGTTCCAGACCGAAACGCTGCCGTGCCGAGAGAGCTTGGCGATGGCATCGTCGGTCAGGAGGTCTTCCCGAATCGGAAAGGTTGTTTGCCCTCCGAGTCTGTCGGCCAACTTCCCCATATCAGAAAGCTCTTCCGGAGCTAGTTCTTCCGAAGGTGGGTTGATGGCCAGGATGGCTTCGGGAAATCTCTTCCTGATCTCATCTCCGTAGGTTCGACTCTCCTCAAGGCCTAGATTGAACATCAGTCGGTCGGCAGGGACCCCGGAAGCGCTCACCTCGTCCAAGACCTGCGGAGTGTGACTCGACTCCTTGATATCCAACTTCAAACCCCGCCCCGAACGACGGCCTTCGTTCAGCCATTCCGACAGCGTCAGGTTGTCCCCCGGCTCGTGGCCTTCGTCGTGACGCATCTCCAAGCGCCCCGGACGGTCGATCTCTTCCCTGATGTCCCCCTCCAACCAGTCCGTCCGGGTGTCGAGAGCGCTTTCTAAGTCTTCCTTCGTATTGGTGGAATGAGCGTTCACCGCTCCTTGCAGGCCTCTCGAATTGCTCCAGACCGTACTTATAACACCCGGAGTTTTCTTGGACGCCTCCGAGGAGATCTCAGCCCCGTCACCTCTCCGCTCTCGTTCTTCAACTCCCCCCGGAGGGGTCTTTCGTTGAGTCGCCGGTTGCACCGGGGTTTGGTATTCTCCCGTAGGTTTGCTATCTATGCGCATCTGGTTCACCTCTGTGCGAGAATACAAAAAGCCACCGGCGGGAGACTTCCGCGGCGGCTTAATTTTGTGAAGAAAAAGTAAACTCAGAAAGCAGTTGAGGCCGTCAGGACCAACCGGTACTTCTCCAACCCCTCCGAACCTTGCTGCAGAGGACGCTCGTTCAGAGACTTGGCGAGCGGAAACTTCACCAACGCGCCGAGGTTGACATCCCCCACCTGGGCCCGCACACCCGGTCCGGCATAGAGAATGCCTCCACCGGTCCCCAATTCGGATACTCCCGCGGTCTCGTCGCGCGAGAGTCGGAGGTAGTTGAGTTCCAGGACTCCGTCTATCTGACTGAGAGTCGACTCGGGATCAACGTGCATGTTCCATACTCCGGCGAGATTGGCACGAAACTCGTTTCCGAACTTGTCTCCCCCATCTTTCTCTGTGAATATCTCCACCGATGTATCGGCAGTCAAAGAGAAGGTTTGACTGAGCGGCTTGGTGAGGGAGGCTCCTAGCGTGAAGGTCGGACTACCGAAGCCGGGCTGAAGCCCCCCGTCAACTCCCAAACCGATGTCGATATCGTCCCGGCCGGTGGGGGCGGTCAGTCCACCGTAAAGGCCAAAGTACCATTTGTTGGTCTCTCCGATATCGATCGCCACATCGTCTTCATCATTGAAATTCAACCCGACACCGGGCTCCCAGTTCAGACCCGCGTTTAGAAGAAGCTTGGCGTCGCCGAAGCCGCGAAACGTCCCGTGGCCGTCCTGCGACTTGGCGTTGTACGGAAGGATGAGTGTGCCTGTCAGAAAGTCCGTTAGACCGTAGGACGCTCCAAGTTGATAGAAGCGAAAGCTGTCCGTGTTGTAAGGGTCGGCAAACTCGAACTTGCGGAAAGGCGCGTACTCAAACCTGGTGAAGACGACCGTCGATCCCTGGGGCAAGGTGAGTGGAGAGTTTGTTTCTATTGGGGTACCCTCACCTTGGGAGATACTCGCGCCCCCGTGGTGAGCCAATACGGGAAGACTGAAAAAAATTAGGACGGTGACGAAAACGAGCCAAAATCTGAGCATCGATCAACCTCTAAACAACAACAATATTATTTGCAATGATTTGCAGATGCGAGGTGATGCAACAACGTCCGACAACTTCCTGCTCCTCGGGAGCACGACACCTTGTATTCCATCCCGCCCCAGCTATCTTTGGGACGTCATTCAAGTGACGATTCCGGGCGCCCACTGGCACTGGGAAGACGACTGGATGGTGGGCTACCAATACGTTCAGTCTCGGTACATCGGGCACCAGGACGGCACCGACAAATTGACCGACCAGGAAGTGCTCACCCAATACAAAGAAGGCTACGCGCTGGGCAACGAATACGGAATCACCACCTGGATTTCGCCCGCGCTGACCGAAGAGTTCAGCCCCTCACTCCGCATCGACGCCATGCGCTGGGGCACCGTCCGAGGCGTCGACCCGTTGATCCCGGTCAGCGTGGAGTGGCCGAACACACCCGATCCGATCATAGTGGGTGTCCTGGGAGAAGACCCTATCAAAGGGGAGCTCAACAACTGGAGACCAAGCCGGTCGGAAACCGCTCTATCAAGGTGACTCAACTCAAATCCTTGAGCGACGCCAGGTATTGTCAGGTTGCTAGCTCTACTTGTCGGGGAAATTTCCGGAAGCCCACAGTCCGCCGGCCCCACCGGCCAGGGTTCCACCGGCCAGTCCCATCAGCGGATAGATGAGTCCGTCCGCTCCCATTCCGTTGCCCGCGGGACCGAGAAGCATGGTTCCCAGGACGGCCCCCGCGGCAGCACCTGCCACCGTACCGGTCGCTCGGTGCAAAAGCGAGGTCTTTTCGTCGGTGGATTCCACCGTCCCGGCAAGGTATGCACCGCCGGCAAGACCCGCGGCTCCGCCTCCGGCCAGACCAATCAACGGATAGATGAGTCCCTCCGCCCCCTTACCGTTTCCGGCGGAAGAGAGTAGCAAAGCGCCTGCCACTGCTCCCACTACGCCTCCCGCGGCAGCACCGGTGACGCGGTGGAACAGAGAGGTTCGCCCTCCCGAGTCGGCACCACTGAAGGTGAAGGAATCGGAAACACCCACCTCGGCTTGTGCCTTTGGAGCTTGAGAAGGGGGAACCGTGCTCTTCGTGACGGCCAGACGAGTAGAGTTGATCTGCATGAGTAGGTCCTAACGTAGTGGTCTTGTTCGGATTACATCAATTCACACTTAAAAAGCCCCCAAAGGGTGGCTGTTCACTCGGCGCAGATCCTCACTTCGGGAAGCTCGGCCTCAAACCCGAGAACGATCTGGTCGTCCTGGTCGAAGTATCGGTAGAAAAATCGGGACCCCGCAAGGGGCTTTCTGATGACTCGCCTGAGAAAAGCCTCTCGCTTGACCAGCTTCATCACGAGCGGCTCCACGAATCTCTGCTCAATCACGGAATTATCCAAAGCCAGTCGCACGACGAGGTCCTGGTTCAACTGAAACACGTCCTTGAGGTCGACGCCGCTGAAGACAGTGGCCTCCGAACGCTCTTGCTCTCTGGTCGCTCGCTCCACGTCGTGCCACAAAAGGTAGTCTTCTATGCGGGCTCTTTGGCTCGCCGTGGCTCCGAGAAACTGCAGCCCCACTCGGCAAACCTGTCCCCTTCGGCACCAACGCACACTCGTCCAAGCTTCCAAAGGCTCTTCCCCGTCATTCAGGTCCAGTATCACCTCGAGATTCTCGCCCACCTCCAGAGGCTGGACGACCTCGAGTTGGAGTCCGTCGCGGCTCAGATCGATGGTCTGGCTCTCAAGTCCCGGGATAACCTCGGCTCTGGCCGGCACGTGAACCTTGGAACGGGTCGAGGCCCGGAGGGTCGTCGGTGGTGGAGTCGGAGTCTGCTCCTCCAACCAGCCCTCGTAGATGGTGCCGAAGCCGAGCCACTCGCCTTGCAACGTTCGGCGGCCGTGGTGAATATTGACGCGGGCTTCGTTTCCCTCGCTATCCGCGACCTGAATAGTCTCGTGTTTGGGAAGTTCCTTACTCGAGGCCAGAGTCACCCCTAGCCCGTCGTTTCTCAGGACCTTAACCCTGGTTGGTAGGTCCAAAGCGAGTTGCATCATCCGAACTCCTTTCGCTCGTCTATTGTCGCACTTTACCGACCAGGCCGGGAGAACCCTGAAGATGGGAGCCACCCATCCACCGGAATACCACCCGGTGGGGGTCGCTCCTTATCTTGGATAACGAAATGATGTTAAACCGTCCCCGAAATTCCACCTCGCTCCCACTCCCCTCCGCTACTCTCAAACCGTGATATTCAACGATCGAGATAAAGGCCCCAGAATGATAGTGGGCCACGTGACCGAGAACAGTGCCAAGGTATGGGGGCGTGGCGACACCAACCATCCCGTCATGTTCGTGGAGGCAGAAGATAGCGCCGGCACTCTTTTTCAGGAAACGGTCATTCTGTCCGGTCAGAACGGACACACCGGCGTAGCCGACCTTAAGGGGCTAAAAGCTGATGAAGACTACCGACTGGAAGTGTCCTTCGGCACAACCGTTAGGTCGAAGGAAGAAGACCGGGTTTACCGGACCACCGGCGAAGTGGAAACTTTTCCCGACTCGCAGACCGACGAACCTTTCACCGTGGTCGTCGGCAGTTGCAACTTCCACGGATTCGGGCCGATCCGAAACAACAACCGGGCCACCGAACGACGGGCGGAGGTGGCCAAGGACGCCGACATCGTCTTGCACACCGGCGACCAGGTTTACGCCGACAAAGCACCCTTGAGCTTCAGCCTGGGCGAGTTTCGCGAGGCTTACATTAAGGGATGGGAAGACCCCGGCACAAAAGAGCTTCTCAAGAGTCAGGCCAACTACATGATACCGTCCGACCACGAGATCGTGAACGGATTTGCTCGCGACGGCAAACTGACCACCTTTCAGAAGCTGCTACTTTGGGCGCGCGGGCAAAGCCGCGGCTCCGAGCGGGAGCAGTATCGGGAGATGACCGACAACGCCTTGAAAGCATATGCGGAGTTTCAGCAGAGCCACTCTCCGAAGCCTGAACAAACGGACGGCCACTACTACAGTTTTTCCCACGGTCGCCATCAGTTTTTTTGCCTCGACAATCTTCTTCAGCGGCACGCGGGAGACGGGGTGATGATCTCCGACCGGCAGAGAGACGCCCTCTTCGGTTGGCTGACGGAGCACCGCGATCAACCCAAGATCGTGGTCACTGCCTCCCCTTTCGTGACCGAGATGAAAGACACGGAAGAGAAATGGTACAGCCCCGAGTTCAGCCATCAGCGGGACGAGATCATCGACTTCCTGGCCAAAGAGAAGCTGGACAACGTCATGTTTCTGGCCGGCGACGTCCACGCCAGTTGCCACTCAGAGATGAAAATAAAGACCCCCGACGGAGAGACCCTCACCATTCACGAGCTTGTCGCGAGCCCCGTCAACGGCACGATCATGCGGGGCAGAGAGAAGTTCGTCGGCGAGCGCCGCGGCTCGACCTCGGAAGGCACCGAGTATCAGGTCCGTCTAGATGAAGAAAGCTTCCTGGGTCCGGGAAAATTCTTTAAGACAACCAATTCGAACGTGATGAAAATGTCTCTCGACGGCGACGAAGTCCGGTACGAGTTTCACCGAACTCGCCATCAGGACGAGAAGCCCGTGCGGAGCGGTCAGTTTCAAATCTAAAGCGGGAGCCCAGGTCCGCTTTCAGGCGGCCCCAGCCCGACAAAGTCTGTCGACAGACCCCTAACCCAGGGGGTGTTCGAAAGGGCGCTCCGTCGCGACTTCCGGGTCGAGTTCTTCAGCACCGTAGTCTTCGCTCGGTCTGTTTGCCAACAGTTCGCCTATTTCGAAGCCTTCCGACGGATCGAAGGTGATATCACCTTCATAGAGACTCTCTCCACTGGGAGCAAGAATCTCAAGGCTCACCGTGACCGGGCCGGCATCCTCCGGTAGATGGACGGGAATGGCAAACCTGCCGGTCTCGTCGGTATCGCCCCAACTGAGACTGCCGCCCAGAGCGTCTTCCTCGTCCGAATCGCCGTCTTCCAGGCTCCAGTTCAGAAGCTGAACGGACACTCCCGCCAGAGGTGGGCCTACTTCCGCTTTGACAGTCCCGGTGATAGTCTGCACTCGAAACTGCCCCTGCTCTCCGATCGCTCCCACTTCGGCGACGGACAATACCAGGTCTCCCCGTCCCGAAAATCTCAGCTGCGTGCCGGGAGCGTTCTTCGTCGCGTGGAGACGGAAAGTCCCGTCGGCGCGGCTGTAGGTCCAGTCCAGAAGAGTGTGATCGGCTTGAAGCCGACCGGTGTGGAGAGGTGCTTCATCGAGGAGGTCTACCCTGATGCCTCCCAGCGGTTGACCCTCGTCATCCACGACCGTCCCGGTATGCAGATCGACGTCTTCAGGTGTCTCCTTTTCCCAACCCAGGTCCATGCCCCGCCCGTCCAGCTTCCCTTCGAAAGCGAGAAGAATCTGCTCTCCGAGTCCTTGCTCTTGGAGGTAGCTGAGTGTGGCCTGATTCAGGTAGAAGTCGAAGTCTTCGGAGGACTCCGAGACCAGGTGTTCTTGAAATATTTGGAAGTCGCTATCCGCGATGGTGGTGATCACATTGCCGGTGGCTCGGTCTACTAGGGTGTACATGGTCGGGGCCATTCGGGGTCGAGCTTGCAGTCCCCCCTCCAAAAGAATACCCCGTCGATAGACCGTTTCGGGTGTGTTGCGGCTCTTCGCACCGATAATCTGAAGATGAAATCACACGGAGGTAATTCCAATGAAAACCAATATGATCACATCCGGCGCCATCGGCCTCGCCCTGACGGGACTCCTTTTCGCCGGGTGCTCCGACTCCCAATCGACCAGCGTTTCGCAGTATGACGCCACGGGCAAGAAGCCGGCCGTCCAGACCCAAGCCGCCGTGCCTGTGTTAGAGACTTCCGAAACGGCGATGAACACCGAGCCCGCCGACTACGACTTCAGCGACGCCACTGTGGCCAAGGTCTCCAACCAGCAACTCAGCAGCTGGATGGACGAGGTGAAGACCACTCTTCAAGACAAGCAAGCGATCGCCAACGACGAACAACAGGAAAACCTGGAAGAACTAGGTGAGAGAGCCGAAGAAATTTCGGAAGATCTGGCCTCCCTCGACAGCGAGGACCTAAACCAACCGGCCGATCCGGAAATGGTGAAGGACGTTCTGGAAGTGCAAGTTGAGGTTGGTGAGTACGCCGAGAGACTGTAATCTCCGCCAATCCCCAGGACACCCGTGAGGCACACCTCGACGGGTGTTTTTGCATTTCCGAGGGACTTGCTCAAATCTCCCAAATACCATGGCTCTATGTCTCTTCGCTCTCACTGGTCTCTAGACCCCGACGCTCGATTCCTCAATCACGGCTCTTTCGGTGCCTGTCCCACGGCGATACGGCATCGCCAACAGGCACTGTGCCAAGAGCTGGAGTCGGCGCCAACGCCCTATATGATCGGTATGCTTCCTGAACGTCTCGACGCGGCTCGCGAAAGAGTCGCCTCTTTTCTAAAGAGCGACCCACGTGAGCTGGCCTTTGTGAGGAACGCCACCGAAGGCGTCAACGCCGTCTTGAGTTCCTTCCCGTTGCAACACGGCGACGAAGTCCTCACCACATCGTTCGGATATCCGGCCTGCCTCAAGGCCGCTCGACGCTGGTGCGAGTCGCGAGGAGCGAACCTGGTGGCGGCGCCGCTGGAGTTTCCCGTCCGGGCTCCAAGCGAAGTCCTGGCCGCACTTCGGAAGTCTCACTCGGCTCGCACGAAGCTTCTTCTCATCGACCACGTGACCAGCGGTACAGGGCTCGTTTTTCCCCTCGAAGAGATTCTCTCGTGGGCGAAATCCAAGTCGCTCCCGACTCTGGTCGACGGTGCGCACGCGCCGGGCATGCTGGAACTAAACCTCTCTGAGCTGGGTCAACTCGGAGCCACATTCTACACCGGTAATTTCCATAAATGGTGTTGCTCTCCGAAAGGTGCCGCCTTCCTTTGGGTCAGTCCGAATTGGAGCGAGCCGGTTCACCCCACCGTGATCAGTCACGGGTTCGAGGGGGTCGAGAGTGACCGTCCCAAACTTTGGTCCGAGTTCGATTGGACCGGCACCGACGACCATTCCGCCTGGCTCTGCGCGCCCGAGTCGATCGACTATCTGGAGCAGCTCGTAGAGGGTGGCTGGAGCGCTATTCGCCAGCGCAACAACGAGCTACTGAGGGAGGGAGTCGCACTGGTGGATTCTGTTCTGAAGACCGGAGTCGAACCTCATCGGGATATGCTGGGAATGCTGTGGGCTCTCCCCTTTGATGGGTTCTCCGACAACGTCCGACGTCTCCTATGGGAGCAAGACAAGCTCGATGTCTTTATTGCTCCGCACTCCATGGGCGGCCCATCCGTTCTCCGTCTCTCCGCTTTTCTGTATAACGAGCTTGACGACTATAGGCGGCTGGCGGAGCGGTTGAAGGGTCTAGGAGACTCCTGAATTTAGAGTATCCGTCCGATCGGATACTCAGCATGGATCCGCCGGTCGGTGGGGCCGTTTCGGTGACCGCGGCATGATAGTGGTATGAGCACGCAGTCCATCAAAATACTGTACACCCTTCCCGAGAACTGTCGACTGATCCTGAGATACAGCCTGGACGGTTGGCAGACCGACATCACTCCCACCAGAGTCGACGGGGTTATGCACGAGTTTCGGATCTCCACCCTGGAGCCGTTCTTTCAGTTCAAACCCTGCTTGCTAACCGAAGACAACACGCTCCTCTGGTCGCGCGGCGGCAACTATCTGGCGCCGGTGGCCGAGGAGCGTTTGATATATCCTCACTTTCACGACCCGGAGCACGGCTCGATCTCTCCTCTACAAGAGCTCGAAGCCGAGGATGGACGACCGTTCCGTTACAGAGTCTACCTACCGCCGGGTTATCACGAAAATCAACTCCGCACCTACCCTGTTTGCCTAATGCACGACGGCCACAACCTCTTCTTCCCCGAAGAGGCGTTCGCCGGCCGGACCTGGGAAGTGAACCGCACCTTGGAACGGCTGGACAAGATGAACTCGATCGAGCCGTGCGTCCTGGTCGCGCTCTACCCCCGTGACCGCGAGCAAGATTACACACTGCCCGGCGCCGCGGACTACGCCGACTTTCTAAGAAATCGCCTCCTCCCCACCATAGAATCCGACTACAGAACCAAAAAGGGACCGGAACACCGAGCCGTCATCGGCTCCTCTCTGGGAGGTCTGGTCAGCTTCTACCTGGTGTGGGACCACGACGATCTCTTTCAACGAGCAGCTTGCCTCTCCAGTACCTTTGACTACGACCGCCGGATGTTTAGGAAGGTCCAGCGGGCCAAACGAAAGCGCAACGTCAAGATCTATCTCGATAGCGGCTGGCCCGGCGACAACTTCGCCCCCACCCAAGCCATGACTCACCTGCTCCTACGGAAGGGCTACAGTCTGGGACAAGAAGTCTCCTATCTGGCCGTACCGGAAGCCAAGCACAGTGAAAGCGCCTGGGCCAGCCGGCTTCACCTGCCGTTCCAGTTTTTACTGGGGCTAGACTACGGTCGCGACGCCACCATCGACCTACCGGGAATGGGCAACGCCGCTTAGAGCGTTTCATCTCCTCACCTCTTGCAGGCCGCCTTGTTGAAGAGGAGAACTTTCCGGCCGTGATACCTTCCGATTCCGCGGCCGACGCCGCGGCAGCCACTTTTCGCTCCCTTTTGGAGGCCGACCCCAAGGGCACTCGAGCTCAATTCGAAGAAGCTCGGGAAGAGATGCGCCAGACGCACCTTTTCGTGGGTGACGATGTGGCTCCGTTTTGCTTCGCCCCGACCGTGATCTCTCGCGCTCGACTCGATCCGATCAAGAAGCAAGTAGCCAGACTCATGCGTATCTTGAAGCGGTTGGAGCCGCTGCTGCTCCGACCTCGCTGGCTGAACAAGCTTGGTATCAGCGAAGCCGAACAAGACCTGATCAGGCTCCCCGCCGGATTCGATCTGGGCATCCACCACAGCCGGGTCGACGGATTTATCGGGCCGATGTCGGGCGCGGACACCGGCTTTCGAATCGTGGAACTCAACGTGGACAGCCCCGGAGGAGCGGCTTACCTCGACGCGGCCTCGAAGATCATGGCCGGCACGCCGGTCTGGAGGGAGTTTCGCAAACAGCACCCTGGCCGCTCTCCCAAATCCTGTAAGCGCATCCTGGACCTGCTGTTGAAGGCGTATCACCTTTGGGGCGGTCTTGGAAAACCCCGAATCGGAATCGCCGACTGGATCACGGTCAGTACGGTTTCGGAATTTGAGGTCTTGAAAGAACGGTTTACCCGGGCTGGAGTGGAGACCGTGGTGGTCGACCCTCGGGAGTTGGAGTTTACCGACGGGCGGCTTCGTGATTACGACGGCAAGCCGATCGACCTGGTCTACCGTCGGGTGCTGGTCGAAGACCTTCTAGCCCACGGCAACGATGCCCGAGCGCTCCTGGATGCTTACCGGGCCGGGGCCGTCTGCGTGGTCAACCCGTTCCGTTGCAAACCGCTCACCGTGAAATCTCTGATGGCGGTCTTTCACGAGCCTGAAATGGAGGAGCTGCTGGGCCGGTCTGCTTCAGGTTTCTTGCGCACTCTGGTACCGTGGACGGCTTTGGTGGAAGACGGTCCCGTCCTCGAAATGATAGAAAAGGGGCGCGAAAATCTCGTACTCAAACCCGCCGACAGTTGGGGCGGCCAGGGCATCTACCTCGGCTGGGAGCTGACCGAAAGCCAGTGGAGAGAAGGCATCGAGGAGGCTCTCAGAGGGCGCTATGTGGCCCAGGAAAAGGTCACCATTCCCCAGGCTGAGATGCCTGTGGCGACCGAAAGCGGCTGGGAGTTCTCCACCTACCGGTTGGACTTCAACCCGTACACCTTCTCCACCAGCGTGGGTATGCCGCTCATCAGGCTTGCCGGTAGTGATCTTCTCAACATCAAAGCGGGCGGCCAGCTGACGGTGAGCTACGTGCTGGACTAGTGGCTTTCTAGCGGAGGTGTTCTGAGGGCCTCGGGAAGGGCGGGTCTCTCCAGTAATCGAGCGCGGTAGCGCTTCAGGTTCGGCGTCTCATCGAGAAGCTTTTCCCACTCGCTCCAAAAGATAACGTAGCCCAGGACCACGTCGGCCACGCTGAATCGCTCACCGGCCACAAACTCACGGCCGTCCATATGAGCGTCCAGCACTCTGGCACCCTTGAGATAGTCCCCTCTAGCCAATTCGATGTCGGCGGGCAGACGTTTCTCTTCGGGATAGATGAAGGTGTGGCGATCGATCCGCCACAGCGCACTCTCCAGTTCAGTGGCGCAAAACATCATCCACTGATAGGCCAGGGCCCGGGAGGCCGGGTCTTCCGGCAGCATCTTCTTTTCAGGAAACTTTTCCACCAGATAGAGACAGATGGCGAGCGACTCAAATAGGACCAGATCTCCATCCACCAGGACCGGTAGCTTACCGTTAGGATTGAGCTTCCTGAACCCCTCGGATTGGTGCTCGCCGAGGCGGGGGTCGATGATGATCGGCTCAAACTCGACACCCATTTCCTGCAGAAGCCAGTAGGGTCGGTTCCACCGCGTCTTTCCTATGCCGTAAAGTCGCATCTTTTGCATGCCGCGGTTTTCCAGAAAGGGGGCGGGCCTCCTGGAAGGATGGGCCGTGACCCCGGGGAACGGAGATGTCCCAAGGAGAGTGACGTGGAAGAACTGTTGCGAGGACAAAAGGTTTTGTTGACCGGCGGCGCCGGATTTATCGGTAGCCATACGGCTCTGGTCTTGTGCGAATTGGGAGCGGACGTGGTGGTGCTGGACAACTTCAGCAACAGCAGTGCCGAATCGATCAAGAGGGTGGAGAAAATCACAGGTTGCAGCATCGCCTGTGAAGAGATCGACTGCCGCGATCAGAGTGCCATCGAAGACCTGCTCAGGCGCCACAAACCCGAGTCCGTCATTCACTTCGCCGGGCTCAAAGCCGTGGGTGAATCGGTGGAGAAGCCACAACTCTATTTCGATGTGAATCTGGGCAGCACAACGGCTCTTCTCGGTGCTATGCAAAATTGCGGTCTCAAGAAACTGATCTTTAGC
>Ga0208701_100261_pt1 | contig 21332 bp, 16 predicted proteins | sample DeeseametaMP1482_FD_184188 | JGI IMG/M metagenome (GOLD analysis project Ga0208701, IMG submission 184188) | Marine microbial communities from the Deep Pacific Ocean - MP1482 (SPAdes) | ecosystem: Environmental > Aquatic > Marine > Oceanic | place: South of Fiji, South Pacific Ocean | collected... | reverse complement strand
CAAGCTCGGAGCGTGGCTGCCGAAGCGGGTCTGGAGCTGGGGGAGCACAAGGCTCGACCTCTCGAAGAGATTTCCCTCGAAGAGTATGACAAGATCTACGCCATGAGTTCAACTCACCTCCGCTATCTTCCCGAGGGCCACCAGGGCGCGAGCTTGTCGACTCTGGACGGGCAAAGCAAGGACGTGGAGGACCCCTACGGACGAGGTTTGGAGTCCTACCGAGAGGCGTTTTCCGAGATTCGAAAGTATCTTGATCGCTTGTTGGAAGAGAAGGTTTGATGGCTGGTCGATACAAGATAAAGACAGTCTCTGAGCGCTTCGGCTTCTCAGCCACTCTGCTGCGAGCTTGGGAGCGGCGTTACGATTTTTTGGAGCCCGAGCGGTTGGACTCCGGTCATCGTCTCTACACTGACGACGATTTGAAGGTGCTCAATGCCGTCAAGCTCTTGCTTGACAGGGGGCAGAGCGTAGGAGAAGTGGCGGCCCTGGGGCGGGAAGCGCTCTTGATGTTCGAGGTCGGCGAGGTGTTGCAGGGCTACACCCCACAAAAATCCCGGCCCGAATGGGAATGGAGCGATCGGTTGTCGGATCTTCAGGACCGGTTGATTGCGGCGGTCGCTGCACTCGATGCCAGAGAGGCCCGGCTGCATCTGGAGAGCGTGTCCGCGGAGTTGGATTCCGAGAAGCTTCGACTCTTCGCGCTTGAAGTGAGTCAGAGAGTAGGAGCGCTGTGGGCGGAGGGTAAGCTCTCGGTGGCGTCCGAGCATCTGCTCAGCTCACTGTGGACAGAGTTGCTTCATCGCTGGATGAAAGACGTGGCCGACCAGGCGGGAAGCGAGAAGCTCGTCCTCTGCGCCGGCTTCCCTGACGAATTCCACGAAGTGGGACTGCTCTTTCTGACCTATGAACTTCGGCAGGCCGGGCATCAGGTGCTCTATCTCGGCCCGGCTCTTCCGTTTGAAGACTTGGATGCCGCGGTGGCCAGGGTTCAGCCGCACGTTGTCTGTCTTTCCGTTTCTCGCAATCCTGTCTTGCGGGTGCATCTCCCACGATTCGCGGACACTGTGAGACGGCACGGTTCGACCACTTTCGTGGTGGGAGGTTCGGGAGTTGTCGGGATGGAGCAAGAGTTGGTTCAAGCGGGTGCTATGCCCTGGGGGCATCACGGCTCGTTGCGGGAGGGGGCGGAAAGGCTGTTTGCATGAGTGACGAGATCATTCCTCAGAGGATCGATTACGGAGACCGAGAGTTGAACCTCGGTCAGTTGGAGTCGACCCCCATGCCCGTCTTTCGAGAGTGGCTCAAGGAGGCGGTCGAGGCCGGTATCGAGGAGGCCAACGCCGCCTGCCTTTGCACGGTGGACGCCCAGGGATGCCCGGACGGCCGTACTCTTCTCATCAAAGGCGTCGAAGACGACGGTTTGCTCTTCTATACTAACTATAGGAGTCGTAAAGGAGAGCAGCTCTCGCACTGTCCGAGAGCTACTCTGGTAATATGGTGGCCCTCTCTTCGGCGACAGATTCGAGTTTCCGGCGGGGTGGAGAAGCTGACGGCTTCCGAGTCGGACAGCTATTTTTCAACCCGGCCACGAGAATCACGCCTGGGGGCCTGGGCCTCGCTTCAGAGTACCCCGATCGACGGCCGAGAAGTCTTGGAAACGAGACTGGCCGAGTATGATCACGAATTTTCTGATGAGATTCCTCGTCCCGAGTATTGGGGAGGTTATCGGCTCAGGCCGAAGCGTTTCGAGTTTTGGCAGGGCAGGGATAGCCGACTTCACGACCGGTTCGAATATCAAAAAGGTGAGAAAGAAGACTGGACTATCTCGAGGCTGATGCCCTAGCTTGCTAGGATTCGGATGCAAAACATTGTTATCAGCTGCCTGTTCTATTACAATATCAGTCCATGAGATCTCGTAAGTTTCTAAAGACAGTATGCGGAAGTTTGGCCGTCGGTTTAGTGCTCGGCTGGAGTGCGGCGCTGGCCGGGCCGGTGGAGATTATGCCGGTGGTCGTAGACGGTAAACTGGCGCCTTACTCAAGGGTCAAGAAGCACAACCGCATCTGGTATCCCGCCGGCGTCGTCGGATTCCATCGCGGGATTGACTTCTCGTACGACTATGCCACTCAAAAGCTTTACGCCAACGGGGTGGAGACTTACATCAAGTCCGTGGTGGTCGACGATGTGGTCTACGTCAATATGACTCCCCAGGTGACTCAAGGGGATATGCGGCCGGGGAAGAGCACACTCCAGGCTCGAAGGGACCAGTTGCAGGCCTTCGAGGGCGCAAGTTCTCATATGCAAGGGAATACCGACGCGCTTTTTATGTCCGAGGACGTTCCCTCTCACGCCCATCCCTGGGTACAAGGACCCGGCGATCGAAATTCCCCTATCATCGACCTGGACCCTACCCAGGAAGCTCCCAACGCTGCGCATATGCGTCCCGGCGCGCGCCCCCCTGAAGCTCCTCCCGAGAGCTTGCCGAATCGGCTTCCCAGGCCCGGTGAAGAGGAAGGCCCGGTCACCGATAGCAACGGTACCGTTCAGATTGTGCCGCCGACCCAACAGGGCATGCCTCGCAACGTGACTTCGGAAGGGGGGCCCTCCGAGGTCTCGACGGCACCGATCGACACCAACGGGCTCCAGCCGATTCCCGTAGCCCCACAGGCCGCTCCTGACACTTCACCGTTCTCTTCCTCAGGAAAGCTGAAATCAAGTACCAAACAAAACTCTGTTTTCGAGGTCGCTGTCGTCGGCGGCAACTGGCAACTCGGTTCGGACAACCTTCTCAAGCTGAAGTTGACTCAGACCAATATCAGCAAGGTTGCCCAGTCGAATTTGGGTAGCTTTGCCGTGCGCTGCACCAACGGCACACGAGTCGAGGCCAGTCGCACTCGCAGCTATCTTCCGGACGGCACGCTCGCGCCAGGTTCTTTAAGGGAAGGCGAATTGGTCTTTCGCCTGACCGACGACCAGAAGCCTCAGGCCCTTGAACTCGAGGGTGCCCTCGGATTGAGCATCCCCCTCCACCAGATGTAAAGTCTTCGCCTTTAGGGTAGAGGATTCTGGATCGGATTTGCGAAGGTCCGCCCATATTTGCCCGCATGGGCCATCCCCTTAGGGAGGCGAACGGGCCGCCGACCCTCTTCTTCGGAAGAAAAAGGTGGCCCGATTCACGGAGGTGTTATGAGGAAGAGTAGATTTCTTTTAAATCTGATAGCGGCGACCGCCATAGGTTTGTCGGTGTTCGGATGTGATTCGGCCGATTCTGGTAGTATTGGGGATACCACAGATATTATCGCGGCTAACAACAATAACGGGAGTGTGCAAGCACTCAGAGAGTACCTGGTGATTGGCCAGCGAGGGTTGGATTCAGCCCCGATTACCCTCAATGTCCAGGCACCGCAGCAGGTGCCTACCAATACACCCGGCGAGGTGATCGCCGGTGGCACGGGTGACGCAGATGTCGACCGAGCCCAACTGTTCGAAATTTTTGGTATCAACAACGTTCCCCAACCCGGATTCAATTTGCTGCAACCGGGTGGGACGAGCAACAATCCGAACGTTCCTGAAACAGGAGACGCTACCGGCAATAGCGGGACATCCGGTTACCACGGCGTCTACGTCGACCCGACCGGCAAGTTCATGATCGGTGTCAGCCGTGCCAAGAACCAGGGCACGGCATTCGATGTCTCGAATGACATCACCAACGCACAGGTGCAGATTTTCGCGTTCGAGATCGAGGAGTCGTTGGAAGACGTCTTCCCTCCGAACGTGGTTTTCGGCACGGTTTTCGACCCCACACCGATTCAAGTATTCCCCCCGAATCAGGGTCTGTTTGTGTCCGGTGCTTGGAGTAACGACGCCAAGAACTTCTATCTGGGTATGGCTGATAACTTCAGCGGCGAAGCCGTCCGTGTTTACTCCATCGATGGCAACTTCGGTCGCCTGACAGGAGAGCAGGTCGTCCCGTTTCAGGCCGGTCCCAACGGCTTCAACAACCCAATGAAGATCTTGATCCCGCCGAGCGACGCCTTCGTTTACGCGGTGGACAACGCCAATAACCAGATTACCCGCTATTCCAGGAACCCCGCCGACGGTACTCTGACCTTACTGGGTCAGACTCCTACCGTCGCTGATGCACGAGGCGCTACAATCGACCGCACCGGAACCTACATGTACGTCGTGGGTCGGGCTTCCGGGCTGCTGGCGGGATACCGCATTGAAGCCGACGGCGACCTCACTCCTATTGAGGTTTTCGACGGCTTCGGTCCGATTGCTTTCCCCTTCGGGTTCCCGCTGGGTGACATCGATGCCAATCCTCAAAACGATACCATTTTTATGGGTAGCTACCTGGGAGCCCTGGGTGGATACTCCATTGATATGGCAACGGGACAGCTCACGGCCGTGGGTAATTCAGGATTCTTGCTGAGCGGTTCACGTAACATGACCAACGTCGAAGTGGACCCGACCGGGCGATTCGTGGTGACGGCTCAGGAGGCGGACTTTGAAGAGTTGCAGCCTTACGTTACGGCGGCTAATGGATTCCAGTTTCCGGAGAACAACGTTTTCGCAAACTTGACGCCTCCGAACGACTCTGCGGCCAACTTCTTTTCGCCGACTGCTCAGCAGGATTCCAATGGGAATACCGTGTTCATCCTGCCGCAGCAAGCCGCGAATGCGTTTATGGGTGATGTCCAGCACTTCAGAATTAGTGCGGATAATTCGGTGCGAGCCGAGGGTGCGGTGGATTCCATCAATCCTTACGGACTGGATTTTCTGCAGCTCGTTATCACTCCACCGGCGCCCGCTAGTGTCAACGACGGAGGCGACCCCGGCGACGGCACCGGTGACGCAACCCCGTAACGGTGCTGCCCGACTCGGTGTTTTTAGCGCCGAGTCGGGATTGTTTTAGATTTTTACTTAATTTTTCAGGAGGAATACTATGAGATTCAGGTCTTTTTTGGCCGTTCTTGTTCTCGCTATCGCGGGTCTCGGTTTTACCGGTTGCGGCTCGTCATCGAGTTCTGACTTCGTTGCTACCGGAGGTCCGGTTGACGGCGGCCCCACTTCGGGCGAACTAGTTTTTAACTTTATCACAGCGCAGGCACCCTTTGTGGTCGATGCCAATACTGCCGAGCTTCAGTTCGACTTCTACAACGGTGTCGACGCCGACCCCGTTTTCTCAACGACTCGTGATTTCGATTCGACGATCGTGATCGGCGGAGTACCGGTCGCTGCTACTCAGGTTGTTATCACCGGCTTTGACGCGAACGGAATCCCGCTCTTCACCATCACCCAGTCGATTCAGGTTGTCGGGGGTGAGACCACGACAGTAGACGGTATCAATAGCCCTGTGGCGGTGACGCTGGTGGATCTCATTCTGATCTCCGGCAGCGTTTTTGATGCCAACCAGGAGTTGACCACCGTCGAGGTTCCGCTGGATGCGACGACGCAAGTGTTCTTGTTCGCGGAGTATAGCAATGGCTCGTTGGTTTTGTTGGGCGACCAGGCGACATACACCGTCGTGGATACCAATATCGCCACAGTGAGCAGCTTCGGTACGGTCTCCGGCTTGTCTGTCGGCACCACGACACTGCTGGCCCAGTTCCAAGGTCAAACGCTCAACCGTTCCCTGATAGTGAACGACGGTAGTCTCCTGACCCTGTCCGGAATCTCTGTCTCGCCGAATCCCGTTGAAGTGAGCGCCGGAAACCCCGCGACGGTAGTTGTCTCTGGTACCCGCGCCTCGGACGGACAGTCGTTCTCCGGCCTGACCGCGAACCTGGCTTACGCCGTCGACGACCAGGCGAATTTCGCTGTCTCTCCGGGCGGCGAGGTTTCGGTGGTAGGTACTCCTGCTTCCGGCACTTCGACCACTCTGACCGCCACTTACACCAATCCTGACAACAGCACAGTGTCTGGAACAACCACGGTCACGGTGCCCTAGAAGGCGCTGTGGATCGAAAGAAGCCCCTCGGTTCGACCGCAGGGGCTTCTTTTATTTATCCTTAAGAATCAGTTTGAGTTCGGCACCAATAAATGGCCTCAGAATGGAAGGAACTCTGAAATCGCTGGATAAACTGAAGACTCCGAATTAAGGGCATCCAAGTGATGTCCAGAGTAAGTAGGGAGTAGGTTTTGAGATTTTTTCAACAAACTGACTCGTCCTCGCAAACCTATAAGAAGTCCGTTCTAGGACTCATCGCCATGTTCATCTTCGCGTTTCTCGCGGTGGGATGTTCCAGTGGCGGGGGAGGCGATAGCTTCGTAGCGAGCCCTGGCGGCGGCGTGCCTGCCGGTGGCGGCGGCGGCGGAGCGACAGCGGGGGCCGGTTCAGTCACATTTAATTTTGTTAGAGCACAGTCTCCGATCGTCGTACCGACGACCACGGTTCAACTGCGTTTCGAGTTTTTCACCGGACTTCAGGGTACCGGTACCATTATCAAGCGTGAGCTTAGAGACTACGCTGATACCATCACTATTGAAAATGTTCCCACCTCGGTCCAATCAACCGTGGTGACGGCGATCACCGCCGATGGTTTCCCCATTGCGGAATTTACGGCCAATGTCATCGTGCCCGCAAACGGCAATGTGACGGTCGATTCCACGGATGGGACGTTGACCCCAGTCACGGCGGTTGCGATTGTTTCATCGCCTCAGTCGGTCGCTTTGGGCAACGCTGACAGTTTTCAGCTTAATATCCAGGTTGAGTTCAGCAATGGAGAAGTCGTACCGGTCGATTTGACTTCCGGTATAGTGACGTTCTCCAGCAGCCAACCCAGCGTGGCGACAGTGGATGCCAACGGCAACATCACCGCCGGTCTGGATGGCACTGCATTCATAACCGCCACACTAAACGCCCCCGGCTTTGCTAGTGTGTCGGTAGACATTCCGCTCGGTGTCGGAGACGGCGTGCAGCCTCCCCCCACCATCACCGGAATTCAGATCGTTACTCCGGCGGCGGCCGCGATTTCGCTCCCACAGGGAACGATGTCCGTTCCGCTTGTCGTTCAAGCTACCTTTAGCAATGGAAACACTTCGGTCGTTAACGCTGCTAATGGTGTTCAGTTTGAATCGAACCGGAGCGAAGTCGTTGTGGACGGCAATCAGGCAATCGTCGTATCCAACAATGCGCCTATCGGACAGGTTGCCCGAATTACGGTGTCCTTCCAGGGCAACACGGACTTCATTGACGTAACCGTCTCGGCGGCCACTCTGCAGTCCATTACGGCTACCCCGTCTGTTGTCAATCTGCCGTACGGTGGATTTACGCAAACTATCACGGTGACCGGTACCTTTTCGGATGGATCCCAGGCGACCGTTACGCCTGCCAGCCTGAACTTTGCCGGCCCGATGACCCGTTACACTCTCGATACGAGCACGGGCGCGATCGTCATCACTACAAATGCAGTGTCGAATCCGCCCACTGGTGCCGGTGACGAGACCCTGACGATTACCCATATGACCCAGCCGGTACCTGCGGCGACCGTTACGGTAACTGTCGGGACGGTAACTGTGACCTCTTTGACCGTGACTCCGAGTCCGTTGACGGATAGCGGGGCGGTAAACAACGCTCTGGTACCTGGTGAGATTGTCGAATTCACTGTTCTGGCTGAGTTTTCGGACGGTAGAGCGGCAGTTGATGTCGGAACTTACGAGACTCTACAGGTCGACGATATTCAAGACCCGACCACTGCTGGTACGGACAACATCGCTGCCGAAGCAGCCAATCCCCCGAACACGACTCGCGCGCAGGTTGTAGCGATTGCTCCGACCGGCAGCCAGTTCGCTCAGGTTGTTTTCACTCTCCTCGGTGCGGGTAGCGGCGGTGCGGATGTGACCGCTTCGGTAAACGTGGAAGTCCAGTCGGAAGTTATCGATTTGGCCGCCGGTTTGACTTACAACTTTGCCGGTATCAATATCGTTGATTTTCCGACCAGCGGAGTTCCTGACCCGAATGTCAACGCAGTCAACTTGCCGCGGGGCTACGTAGGAGTGGTTGAAGTCGAGGCGACTTTCAACTCTGGTGTGACCAGACGTCTTCGCCCCGGCGAGTACACCTTGTTGTTGGGCGACCCCGGGGATTTCCTCGGTGGTGACGCCGTGAGGCTTTGGCAAACGGACGATGGTGTCCAGCCAGCGGACTATTATTACGATTCTCCTCCAGCAAACGATACCGATACCAACGGTATTTTCACCGACGGCATTGCGAACCAGCCTGCGCTTGGCCGGTTTGACGACCTTTACTTTCAACCGCGGACCGTTGAGCCCGTCACGGCCGCACTACAAGGCTCTTTCGCCAGCGGCTCGGTTGACGGCGGAGGCACTGTCGGACAAGCAGTGACTCGTCGCACATTCCGTGCGGTGGCGGCTGACTGGCGTCGAGATGCGTTCCAAACCGGAGCCGGCGGCGGCGGAAATGCTGTTGCAAACGACAACTCCCTGATCGCCCCGGGTGGCGCTCGGAGAGTGACCGTCCGCCTCGACGATTCGGTTCTTCCGGCGACAACGATGGACCCGGCTGAGGAAGACTTCGAGTTTACCGTGACCGTCACGGACCCGCCGTCTGTCGAAATTAACACCGATGCGCAGGTGACCAACTTCGTAAACTATCAGGGCGACGGCCGAATTCCGGTCAACGCTGTGAGAGAACTCGAAGTGAGAGTCGAGTTTGACGAGGTTACGGCTGCGACATCAGCCGTGCCCGACGACGGTACCAACATTCCGACAACTGGTCCCTTCGTAGATGCCCTTCCCAACTTCAAGTTGGCAGAAGCTAACTGTCTGGTCACTTCGGCCTCGGGTGGTGTGGCTCAGTTTGCGACGACGGCTCCTACCGAAATTGGGTTCTTAGGAATATTCTCGGCGGATAACACTGTCGGTAATAACATTATCAACGTGAAGGCTGTGCCGATTCACGGAGATAATTTCAGGCCGGTCTTCATCGGCCCGACTGATGAGGACTACAACTATGTCGACAATATCTACGGAACGACTAGCGGTGACGGAGAAGTCCAAGGTTTCGACTTCGTCGAATTCCAGCCCGGTGGTCGTGACGCCACAGCCGAGCCGGACTCCGACCCGGTTGACGGTGGAGCGAGAATTGTCGAACCGCTGTCCGACATCCCCGTTCAGTTCCTGAGACCGTTCTTGTTCTCGGTGGACCCGCCGACGCCGTCGAATCCTATCGTTCCGATTCCTTTAGAGCTCGGCGTAAGCCGAGTCTACCGCACCGTCGTCCAGTACGCGTCTGGAATTGCACCAGTGGATGTCTCACTAGACTATCCGCCCGTGCTGTTCGTGGACGAGATGGACCCCGCTTTCATTGCTCGTCTGGCCAATCCGGCTGAGGGCGGCACTGCAGGGAATATCTTCGTGAGTGGTATTAACCCCATGGGAGGAACCGTCGAGGAAGCGGACATCATCGCCGCCTCGGGTGGAGATACCGCTCTTGCGGAAGCTGTGACCGCCCTCAACGGCGGTAACCCTAACTACGGTGTTCAGGGTCTGGTCGTGGCGATCGGTGCCGCCGGTTTCCCGATACCGTTCCGAGGCCAGTTCGGTGCGCCGGGCGTTCCGGCAAACCAGCCGGACAGCCAGGGCAACGCCAGCCAGTCCGGAGCTCTCAGCGGAGTAGATATAGCCCCGTAACGACCTCTTCCCTCAGGGAAGAAAACAAAAGCCCCGCCTCCCGGCGGGGCTTTTTTCATTCCCCCGGAAGGCCCGGATCGCCGGGCGCCGTATAGACTCTGCGTGGCCAAACCCCATTCAAACTTGACCCTGGAGCAGAAGCAGGCTAGGCTTGTGGAGATTCCACTGCTGGCCGTTCTCACTGAAGAGGAGCGCCAGGTCCTGGCGGGTTCCCTGATGTCTCGGCGGATGCTGAAGGGCCAGCCGGTGTTTCTGCAAGGCGACCCGGGTGACGAGATGTACCTCCTTCTGGAGGGTCGGATCCGTATCTGTTGTGAGTCGATCAGCGGGCGAGAGATCACGTTGTGCTTTCTTAAGGACGGCGGTTTTTTTGGAGAGATGGCGTTGTTGGACGGTGAGCCGCGTTCAGCTACCGCTTTCGCCGAGACAAACGGCACCTTGCTGGTCTTACGCCGAGCCGACTTCCAGAGTTTTTTGCAAGAAGTCCCGACCGCCGGCATATCGCTGCTGGCTTTCTTGAGTGGGCGCCTTCGCAAGGCCAATGACAAGATTCAAGACTTAGCGTTGCTGACCGTCCGAGAACGTTTGGCGGCACTCTTGCTCGACCTGGCTGAAAGAGAGGGCGAGCCGTCCCAAGGCTCCCCTGGAGTGCTTCTACCGAAGTCAGTCAGTCACAAGGCGCTCTCCGGCCTACTCGGCACGAGTAGGGAAACGGTGAGTCGGATGTGCAGCGACCTCAAGGAGCAAGACCTGATTGCCCAGGAGGGTCGTCGAATCATGGTTTTGGACCTGGAGGGTCTTCGAGCCATCTTTGCTGCTGCCGAGGTGCGTTGAGTAAATCTACCCTTTTCAAGCTTATCCGCACGGTGGTGGGCTTCGCGATGGCCTTTTTCTTGATTCGCTACGTGGTGGTTTCCAACGGGGTGGATCTCAAGCAAGTCTGGGCTCTGGTCGACAGCCGGTTTCTGGCCGTGGCTTTCGTACTCTACGGCTGCGGATTCTTTCTGGCCGCGGTTCGCTGGTATCTCTTACTTCGCTATATTCAAGTCTTTCTGCCCCTGGTGGTGGTGGTTCGGCTGGCCATGATAGGGCAGTTCTTCAACCTCTTTGTCCCGGGTGGGGTGGGTGGAGACCTGATCAAGATGGTCTATCTTCGCAAGGAGGCGGGAGATCGCTATCCGGAGGCCTTGCTTACGGTCTTGTTGGACCGGCTGCTGGGCCTGGCAGGCCTTCTGCTGGTCGGTCTCATGGCGGTGGCCCTCAACCCCTCGGTCATCTTTCACTCCTCCCGGGAGATGAGGGCGATCCTGGCCGTTGTGATTCTGGCCGGGACGGCCGGGCTGATGGGAGCGATCCTGTTCGTGGCCTGGCCCTACCTCGGCAAGCTGGGCAACAGGCTCAAGGGCTTAAGGGAACGTCTCCCTTCCAGGATAGACGGTATTCTATCCCGGGTGCTCGATGCGATGTCTTTGTTACGGGCCGGACCGATGATGGTGGTCAAGCTGTTGCTGATGGCCATGCTCGGCCACACCTTCGCCACGCTTGCCGTGTGGGTCATCGGCTACGGTATCGGTGGGGTCCAGGCGGTGACTTTTCAGGAGTATCTGCTGGCCACTCAACTTTCCAACCTGGTAGGAGCCGTACCGCTTACGCCCGGTGGACTGGGTGGCCGAGATCTGGCCCTCTCCTTTCTCCTTCAGCTTGCCGGAGCGGCCGAGGAGTCCCGAGGAGCGATTCCGCTCGTGGTGACGGGTCTGATCATGGCTTGGAGCGCGGTCGGCGGGTTGGCCCTGCTGTGGGAGAAGAAGCACTTGCCGCCCCAGCCCTCCGCTAAGGACGGCGGTAGGGGAACCAACGAGCCGGACGAAGAGTAGCGGCATGAACTCTCTCATCAAGCAAATTATCGTTTCCGCCCTCTTGGCCCTGGCCGTGGTCGGCTGCTCGACGGCTCCTAAGGACCCGCCTCCCAGTAGCATCAAGGCTCTCGATATGACGGTGGTCAACACAGCTAAGATGAACCTGAAGACGGACGCTGAGCTGGCGGCTTCAGGTATCGAAGTGAGCGCCGAAAATGATCTCCTGGTCCTGAGAGGCACCGTGCCCAGTGAAGAGGCTAAGGCCAGAGCCGAGGAGATCGCCAAGAAAACTCCCAGGGTGGAGAAAGTCGCTAATCACCTCGAAGTGAAGCCTCAGTAGCTCGGGGAACGACCGGGAGGCTGCGTCGGCCTAGCGCTGCTCTGATCGCACCGCGCCGCGGATATTCATCTGGATCCCCCGGACGTGCTGCCCGTATCGGAAATGGATAGCTGCGCCGGACTCCCCTGAAGCGAACACGAACTCACCGTTCACATCGACGGGGATGGTGGCGAGTAGCGTCTCGGCGCCTTCCTCCTCCTGCACAATCTCCACGAAGATGCCCTGCATGGTCACCGAGTCCAGGTCCAGTTTCCCCAAGCCGGTGAGAGCCAGGTTGATGCCTTCCGAGCCGGTCAGGGGTCGTTGGGAGATGAGCGTCACCTGATCGTTGGAGCGTTTACGGATTCGCACTATGATCGGCTGGCCTTCGACAGGAGTCCCTGCGGGGGTGGCCAGGCCCTGTTGCAAGAAGTCTTCGGGGAGCGGGTAGCCGGAACTCTTGGCCACCTCACCGGCCCGTTCGATGAGGGCTTTGGTCACTTCCACCGCCTGATTTACGTGGGTCTTGCCCCGGTTCCGCAGAAAGAACGGGGTGGCCGCCGCGAGTATCAGGAAAACCACTCCGATGGCTACCGCCACCTCGACTAGAGTGAAAGCTCTCTTGTTCGGACAGTTCCGCATCTTGAGATCTTCGGGGAAGAGAGGCTTCACCCCTATGGACTGTCTTCCGCTGGCAGGAAATTCAAGCTCCGATACAAAGGCTCGTGGAACCGTGTGACGGTGCTTTTGCCGCACTCCAAGGAGCTACCATGCTAGGACCTAGTCTTCCACAGGGATCGGAAGCGATCTCCTATAGAAATACGTTATTCAGAATTTCCGAACTTTGCTGGATCAAAGCCGTGCGCTTGTCGGTGCCGGAGATCGTGGTTCGGGTGCTGGCGCTCCTTGCCGGAATTGCCTGGTTCTTCGCCATGGAGTCGGCCAAGCAGACTTATGTCAACGTGGAGTTTTTGTTGGCGGGCTTTCCGATTGCATTGGCCTGGAGCACAGCCGGTAGTTTGAAAATCGGATGCTCGGGAGACTTCGAGGAGACCTACGAAGGGCGGAGCGGACTTCAAAGCTCTCTCTTTCGCAACTGGATCGACGGCATCCGCAGGAAGGAGCCGGACTGGCTCCATCTCAAGTCGAAGAACTACGATCTCTTGCTCAACCCCAACCGGGTAGCCTGGGTTCGACCCTGCTGGCAGTGGAAGTTCTATCCGCTCTTCGTGGCCGCGATTTTTTGGGGATACTTGGCAATCAGTCGCTCCAAGTTGGTGGACTTCGGCTCGCTGCCGGTACTGGGAGAGTTTGAGGTTCTGGTCTTCCCCGGGGGGACGGGGACTGTTTTTGGTCTGAGCTACCTCATCATCCTCGTGTCCTTAGCCGCTTTCGGGCTCTCCATCAAGCGAAGTGTCGAAATCTGCGGCACCGGCGGTGTTCAGGATGTGTTTCCGCTGTCGGCTGACGACCAGTCCGCCGTGCTGGGAATCCTGGCCGGCAGCGAAGTGAAGAAACCGGCCCCCGCTAACAAAATTGAAGTCAAGAAAGCAGCCCCGGCTCCCGCTCCTAAGAAAGAAGCACCCGCCGCCGAAGAAGCGCCCAAACCTGCCGAGCCGGTGGCCGAGGGCTAAGAATTTCAGGGTGACACGGCCACTCTCCGGCTGAACGCCACCCGAACTTTATGCGCGCTGTGGCGCACGGCGCCGCCTCGCCTCTGACCGGGGGATATTGCCGCCACTCTGACCCGGCGCACTGTTCCGCCCCTTCTCTGACCGGGGGGATCGCCGCCACTCTGACTGGGGGCGCCGTCAACCGGACGCCGCCGTGACCTACTCCAAAGCTACCCCTCTTCCGACGAACCCAGTTCCTTCTCTTTCGTATTCGGGTCGAAAGGCGCATAAATACTGGAAAAACCGGAGCGTATCTCCGCCGAGCGCCCTTCCTTCTCGACGATCAGGTGCACTTCCACTCGCCACGGCGCCACGACCGTGACTTCAAAGACTTCAACCCCCGAACCAACCCGGCGCTTGGTCTCAAACTCTTCTAGCTGCGGAAGGGTGAGAACGGGGGCACCCGTGGCCGAGGCGTCGAGCGTGTTGTCGGCCCGATAGAGCTCTTTCTCCACAACCCAGTACGCTACCACTTCTTTGAATTCGTTCTCGTAGCTTTCTTGCTGCCCCAGCGCGCACCTCATGCCCAGGATACCCTCTTCATTGAGGACGATGGAGTCCGGCGCGCTGCGCACGATATCGTCGGCCAGCCAACTGCTAGTGACCAGCAGGCTCTGACCGACTTCGGAGCGCTTCTGGCCGTCCGACCAGGCCCGCAGAGCAGGTATGAGCACCTTCACCATGACGGTCAGAAGAATCGACATGACAAAGGAAGCCACCACAATCTCGACCAGCGTTATCCCGCGGCGTCTTAAGCTCATGGCTCCGGTCCGGCGGGGTTGTATTTCACGAGGGAGAGCTTCACAGGTTGCTGAGCTTCGTCCCAGGTCGTCTCGATATCGATGCGATAGACAAAATGTTCGCCCGGCATAGTGGAGAGCCGGCGAACAGCTCGATAATTGGTGCGCCCTATTTTAATCTCAAACTGTTCTTCAGCGATGTCGGGAGCGATGGGAAACTCTTCGGGGACGGGAGCATCCTCAATCAACTGGCGACTCCAGGCCGCGGCCGACTGAACGTTTTCCGCCCTTTGAGCGGAATGGATTCCGGCCGGTATGAGGGCCAACACCATCATCAGGCTGACCGCGATCAGGCCGATAGCCACCATAATTTCCACCAGAGTTAGCCCCCGGCGCCGATTTGAACGCTCCCCGGATGTCATTGTGGACTACAGTATAGCTTAAAAATGGACCTCTCTGAATGGCCGATAGTTTATTCCCGGCGCTCCTTCTGGTATAGAAGAGGATAATGAATGAAATGATGAAGAAAAAGTTGTCCCCCGGTTTGCAGAAGATGATCGAGCAGCAGACGCTTCCCGATCCCGTTTCGGTCATCGTCCAACTGCAGTCCGAAGGCGAGCAAGAGGCGCGACTGAATGATCAGGACCGGCAGATGGTGGAGAACGTGGGAGGCACGGTGCTGGACGACCTCTGGATCATCAAGGGCTTTTCCGCCGATGTACCGGCTAAAGCTCTGGAGATGATCGTCCTCTCGCCCAGGGTGGCCCACGTCCACCACAACAGCGATATGACAGGGGACTAGGAAAGTGAACTGGACTTTCTCCGTAGCCCCGATGATGGGCTGGACCGATCAGCACGAAAGAACGTTTTTGCGCGTTCTTTCCAAGCGGGCCGTGCTCTATACCGAAATGATCGCCGAAGGCGCTCTGGTCCACGGAAATCGCGACCGTTTTCTCTCCTACCACAACTCTCAACATCCCGTGGCTCTTCAACTGGGAGGGAGCGACCCGAAGATGATGGCCCAGGCTGCCAAGTATGGAGAGGAGGCCGGATTCGATGAAATCAACATCAACGTCGGCTGCCCCAGCGAGCGTGGTCATCACAGACTTTTCGGTGCCCACCTGATGAAGCATCCCGAACTGGTGGCCGATATCTATCAGGCCATGTCCGAGGCCGTGTCGGTACCGGTGACGATCAAGACTCGCATCGGAGTAGACCGCGACGACGCCTATGAGCCGTTCGTTTCGTTTATCGAGAGGCAAGCCAGGGCCGGCTGTTCGGTTTTTCACGTGCACGCTCGTAAGGCCTGGCTCGATGGATTGTCTCCCAAGGACAACCGTCACATTCCGCCTCTACGCTATGAATACGTCTACCGGCTGAAGAAAGAGAGACCGGATCTAACGATCACCATCAACGGCGGCATCAAGACCATTGAGGAGTGTCGAGAGCATCTGCGACACGTGGACGGTGTCATGTTGGGGCGCGAGGTTTATCACAACCCGTTCTTGATGAGTGAGGTGGACTCCAAGCTCTACGGTGAAGCGTGTGTTGGAATGACCCGCGAACGCTTCTTGGACGAGATCGAACCCTACATCCTCGAAGAGCTAGCCAAAGGCACCCCGCTCCATGCGATGGTGAAGCATATCCTCGGGCTGTATACCGGGTGTCCGGGGGCACGCAAGTTTCGAAGAGTCCTCAGCGAAGAGGCTGTCCTGCCGGGAGCCGGCATCGAGGTCCTCCACAAAGCTCGAGATATCCTGGAAGAGACGGCGGTCAAGGTCGCCGAGTATCAGCAGGCGGTCTAATCCAGGGGGCGCCCCTATTGGGAGCCGGCCTTGGGTCGAGCGATCGGGAAATCCTGGCCTGCCGAAAACTGCCAGATTCCTTCGCGGCTACCCCGGAACTTGAGGGAGAGCTCAGGTACTCGTTCGCCGAGATAGGTGAGGAGTTCATTCACGGTGACCTCCTCGCCTTTGCCCAACTCGCCCTGTAGACCGTTCAGAACAGCGTAAGTAAACAGGCCGTGCCCTAGCTCCGGTACTTCGGCCGCGGTGGCGTTGGGAGTGGAGCCGGCCACTAGAAAGGTGCCGGCCTGACGGGCCAGGACTTTCTGATCCTTGATCAGAGCCGAGCCCTGGGCACTGGCGATCAGCGGAGTCTCTTTCTCCACCAGAAGTTCGGCCAGATCTTTGGCGCTGGCCCCGGCATGACAGGTGTCGAGGAAAAGGACCTGGCGAGTGGCCGGTAGCTGGGCCAGCAGTTTTCCCAACTCTACCGAGCTGAGCGCTTCCGACGCGGCTTGGCCGTCTCCGCCGTGAGGAATGAAGTGAAACTTGTTGTCGATGATGGTACCGTGACCGGCTAGAAACACGAGCAGAGTGTCCTGGGGCTCACATTTGATGCCGGCCAGGGCCTTGACGATGCTCTCTTTGTCGGCCGCGGCATCGTAAAGGGTGACCTTGTTGACCTTATCGTACAAACCGGGCTCGAAGGCACCCACGAAGCTCTTGGCATCGGGGACGGCGAAATCGAGGCGATTGGGATAGTCGTTGATAGCAGCGGCAAAGATATGAAGAGTCTGTTCGGACCGTTCCGCCTGGTCTTCGAAGATCAATCGGTCCGGCTCTCCTTCCACTGTCTGGTCGCTGTTGTAGGCCGACGCTCGGAGACGGTTCTCTCCCGGTACCGGCTTGATAATGTAAGGAGGCGAGCCGGCCACCCGGTGCCCGTTGTGGTAGAGACGAACATCGGCACCTTCGGGCAAGCCACCTTCGGCTTCCACGGCGATCTCGTAGCGTCCGTCGGGAAGGCGTTTCGGTTTCGCTAGTTTCACCACGGGAGGCTGGTCGCCCAGAGTCGGACGGGGGGTGGCGGCTGCTTCTTCCGTTTGTTTCAGGGTGCGGGCGAGCAACCCGGGCTGATAGAACCTCTCGAAGAATCGAGCCAGTTCGTACAGTTCGCCGTTCCAGCGCCATTCTATGAGAGTTTGAGCTTCTTCGGTGCCGTCGAAATGGAAGTCTGACGAAATGAACAGCCAGTTCTCGCCTTGGTCAAGAGATAGCAAGGTGGCTAACTTTTCGGTCGATGTTTTGTCCCAAACCAAAACTTGCGAATCCCAACCGGAGGTGAGAACAACGTTATCGAGAGCCAGGGCGTCGGTCGTACTGGTCAGATGATGACCATAAGTCTTTAAGACCTGACCATCTGTGTTCACCAGATAGGCACCAAGGTTGCCGGCTATCAAGAGGTTGGCACCGGCTGCCCTGGCCGAGTTGGCGGAGTCGACGCCGAGAATCGGCCGGACGACCGGAGCGAGATCGAGTTGCCCGGGGTCGAACTCCACTAGATTGCCTTTGTCTGTCACGCCCAGGAGCGCGTCGCGGGTGGGGTGGTTGAGAAGTGTCACAAAATGCTCGGTCCTCAAGTTCGGCTTCTGCCAGCTATGGATAAGTTTTCGGTATCCCAAGTCGTAGAGGCTCACCTTGTCGTAGTCGGAGATAAAGAGTTTGCGGCCGTCGTTGGAATAGGTGAGACTGAGGACGGTCTTTTCCACCGGAATATCCCGAACGACCTCACCGGTGCGAGCGTCTAACAGGTGGAGCGAGGGTCGCTGGTCGAGCACACTGACGGCAAGTTCTCTGCCGTCGGGGCTCTGGGCCACCACCTTGATACCGCGGCCGAAGTGAGCACCCGAGCGGGTAAGCTGCTTTTCCCAGATCTCCTCGCCCGACTTGGTGTCGAAGGCATGGAGTACTCCGTCGTTGCCCCCGGCGAAGAGAGCACTCCGACCGACGTCCATGCTCGGGAAGTAGCCGGTTTGATAGGAGTGGCCGGGTTGTCCGCTCGATAGGTCGTAGCTCAGGACGAAATTGCTGCCGGCGGAAAGAAAAAGAGTGTCGTCGGTAGCTTCCATCTCAGTGAAATTGAGGCCGGTGCCTCCCATCCAACGTACGTCCCAGGCCGTCGATGTCTTCACGGCCACGGGCACCGCCGGTTGTCCGTTGTCTTCGAACGCACAGGCCAGGACGGAGCCGTCGGGGCTGGGTTTGACGGCACCCAATCCGTACTGCTTGAAGTCGAGCAGGGTGGTGGTGGCTCCCGACTGAGGATCGATACTGATGACTTGTCCCCCCTGAGAGGCGGCTAGGATCGCGCCGTCGAGCGCGGCCAGTTTGAAACCGAGGTCTTTCCCTCCGTAGCCGGCGCCCTTGAGTGTTTCTTCATCAATCGCGTTGGAGTTGATGGCGACGCGCCGGGACAGGCTCTGAGTGGGAAGGTCCCAAATCTCGAGCCAGTTGACGGCGGTTGCGACGTAGAGGGTTTTGCCGTCTTCGGAAAGCAGAACGTCACCCACCCCCCAGCGGTTGGTGTGAGTCTCGGGGAGTTTCTTCTGTTCGCTCAGGGTGCCGTACAGGAGCCCGTCGTGAGTGAAGGCGGCCATCTGTTCGCTGCTGTTGAGAGAGAGAAGATCGAGGCGAGGGGTGGGCGAGGCGGTGAATTTTCCGTTTTCAAATCGCAAGACTTCCTTTTCAACGCCGTACACGTAGATGACGTCGTCGGAGTCCAGAGTCATCTTCACTCCATTGTCGTCGTAGCCGTCCGGGAGGGGAACGGTCTTCAAGAGACGTCCTTCTATCGGGTCCCAGAGACGCAAGTGACCGCTCTGGTAGAGCGCCCAGACTCCTTCGTCGGTCTTTTTGAGCTGCTTAACGTGGTGCTTCCAAGGGCTGTCGTTGTCATTGCTCTGCTCCGACGGCGGCCAGAGAGTGCGCTTGACTCGCTGTGCGTCCACATCCCAAAGCTTGAGGGAACCGTCGCTGGAGCCGGAGAGAAGAAGGTTGTCGTTGAGCCAGAGGGTGTCGTTGACAGATTGGGAGTGACCCGCCTGGAGCACCAGTTCCAGGTCGTCGGCCAAGCCTGTCAGGGGAGCGAACAGGGCAAAAATAAATATAAGTGAGAAAATACGCCTAGAGAAGTCCATCCTTGCCAATCCTTCATGAAAAAGGAAAAACCTGCCGTGAAATGTAAGTGGATGCACCCGAATAGAGATTTGAAGAGGTGCCAACTGTGACACAAACACTGAGCCAGGACTGGAAAAAAGAGCTCACCGACCAAAAAGCGACCTACTCCTTTGAAGAAGGCAAGGCCGAGATGAAGAATATTCTCGGCGGCAAAGGGGCCAACTTATCTGAGATGACCCGTCTGGGTTTTCCCGTGCCCCCCGGCTTCGTGGTGACCACCGAAGTCTGCAACGTATACTCCGCTTTGGGCCAGATGCCCGAAGGGCTGGGCGACGAAGTGATGGAGCGTACCGAAGCTCTGGCCAAGCAAATGGGCAAGAACTTCGGCAGCACGGACAACCCGCTGCTCCTGTCGGTTCGGTCTGGAGCGAGAATCTCCATGCCTGGAATGATGGATACTGTCCTGAACCTCGGCCTCAACGACGATGCCGTTAAGGGTCTGGCCAAGCAAGCGGGAGATGAGCGTTTCGCTTACGACGCCTATCGGCGCTTCATCCAGATGTTCTCCGATGTGGTGATGGGCCTTCCGAAGCACGAATTCGAGCACATCATCGCTCACAAGAAGAAAGAGGCCGGAGTCACTCTGGACAAAGACCTGACGGCCGAACACCTGAAGGCGCTGGTGGACGAGTTTAAAGAGAAGTTCCGCAAGGAAGCCGGTCGGGAATTCCCCACCGACGCGAAAGAGCAACTGTTGTTGGCCGTAGAGGCCGTCTTCAAGAGCTGGAACAACCCCCGCGCCATGGTGTACCGTGAAAAAGAGCGCATCCCGCACGATCTCGGTACGGCCGTGAACGTTCAAGCCATGGTTTTTGGAAACTTGGGCGATACGTCGGGCACCGGAGTGGCCTTCACCCGAAACTACAACACCGGTGAAAAAAAGCCGGTGGGAGACTTCCTTCTGAACGCTCAGGGCGAAGATGTCGTGGCCGGTATCCGCACCCCGCTGCCGTTGGAGAAGACCGAGGACTACTTCCCCGAAGTCTGGAAAGAGCTGCAAGACATCAGCCACAAGCTAGAGCAGCACTACACCGACATGCAAGACATGGAGTTCACCATTGAAAACGGAAAGCTCTTCATGCTGCAAACCCGGACCGGCAAGAGAACGGCCCAGTCGGCCGTGAAGATCGCCGTGGATATGGTGGAAGAGGGTCTCATCGACGAGAAAACCGCCGTGCTCAGGATCAAGCCCGAGCAGCTGGACCGTCTCTTGCATCCTTTTATTCCCGATGAGGTCAAGAAGCAGGCCGATGCTGAAGGCAAACTCCTGGCCAAGGGCACGAACGCTTCGCCGGGTGCTGCGACCGGTATCGTTGTCTTCGAAGCCAACGACGCCGTGACCAAGCACGCCGAGGGGCATCAGGTGATTCTGGTGCGTCCGGAAACTACTCCCGACGACGCTCACGGAATGGCCGTGGCCAAAGGTATCCTGACCTCCACCGGTGGCCCTTCTTCCCACGCCGCTCTGGTGGCCCGAGGCTGGGGTATTCCCTGTATCGTGGGTTGCGAAGCGCTGCGAATCGACTTGGAAAAGAAAAAGGTCACTTGCGGCGATGTCAGTTTTGGAGAGGGTGACAAGATCACCATCGACGGCGGTACCGGCGAAGTCTTGCTGGGTGAGCTGGAGCTCCACGAGCCGACCGACCTTTCTCCCGAGACCAAGACCGTACTCGGCTGGGCCGACCAGTATCGCAAGCTGGGAGTCTACGCCAATGCCGACACCCCCACCGACGCTCAGAGAGCCCGCGGATTCGGGGCTGAAGGCATCGGGCTCTGTCGTACCGAGCACATGTTCATGGAAAGAGATCGCCTGCCTATCGTGCAGGAGATGATCATGATCGCCAACGCGGCCGAGTCCGGCCATCGCCAATTGGTTGCCCTGGAAGACAGCCTTAAGGGCGTCAACAAAGAGAGCCGACAGTACCGCGACACGCAGGAGCAGATTTCGGCTCAGAAAGCCAAGGTCGACAAGCCCTGGGGTCGCTACAAAGAGCTCCTTGAGAAGCTGCTTCCGATTCAGCGGGGCGACTTCTCCGGCATCCTCGAGGCCATGCAAGGCCACTGGGTGA
>Ga0208701_100260_pt1 | contig 21616 bp, 21 predicted proteins | sample DeeseametaMP1482_FD_184188 | JGI IMG/M metagenome (GOLD analysis project Ga0208701, IMG submission 184188) | Marine microbial communities from the Deep Pacific Ocean - MP1482 (SPAdes) | ecosystem: Environmental > Aquatic > Marine > Oceanic | place: South of Fiji, South Pacific Ocean | collected... | reverse complement strand
CGCCAAACGGCCGAGAAGCTGGGTTGGGAGTTGGGGGGGCGGCGGAGAGTTTGGGTGGGATCCGGTGAAAAGGAGCTCGTCCTGGCGGGGGTCTTCGTGCCCGCCGACAACCGCAGCTCGGCTGCCCTGGACAACGTGCTGCTGACCGATATCAGCGTGGCTCAGGCGATTTTCGAGAGGTATGGCGAGTTGGATCGAATCGACCTCGTGCTACCGGAAGAAGGGGAAGATGCGCTTCGCCGGCATTTGCCTCAAGAGCTTGTCTTGCAAGCCTCCGGCCAGAGTCATCATACCGCATCAGAGCTTTCTTCGGCCTTTCACGTCAACTTGCGGGCTCTCTCTTATCTCTGCCTCTTGGTGGGCACTTTTCTTATCTTCAACGTGGTGAGCTTCAGTGTCTCTCACCGCAGGCAATCTCTGGGCCGGCTTCGGGTGATCGGAGTCACGGGCAAGCAACTGACAAGGATGCTGGTGAGCGAGGCGGTCTGGCTCGGAGTGATCGGAGGATTGCTGGGGGTGACCGGCGGCCTCGTGCTAGGGCGGTTTCTTGTACCCCTGGTCACCAGAACGTTGAATGATCTCTACTACGTGCACGCCATCACCCGGTTTTCCATCGATCCACTCTTGATCCTTAAGGCGTTCGGAAGCGGTCTCGTCGCCACCGTCCTGGCCGCCTTGCTGCCCGCTCTAGCTGCCGGTCGGAGCGAACCGCTGGATCTCCTGCGAAGGGTCGATAGCAACGAGTCTAAGTCGAGGTATTCTTTGTTATCGCTAGTGGTCGGATTGGTCTTGTTGACTACGGCGGGTCTGGTTCTTCTTCACCCCAGTCTGACGGCCGGACTTCTCTCCTTGCTCTTCGTTGTTCTGGGTTACGCTCTCTTGGTACCGCCGTGTCTCGACCTTTTCTGTCGCACTTTTGGGAGTCTGCCCGGGCAAGTCTCCACTCGGATGGCGGTCCGAGGAATCTCGGCCTTCCTGGGGCGAACCTCTCTAGCCGCGGTGGCTCTCACCATCGCTGTGGCGGCCACCATCTCTATCGCGATGATGGTCAGCTCCTTCCGGGGCACCCTGACAGCGTGGCTTGAAACGACCCTTACGGCCGATATGTATCTGACCCTCAAAGATCGGGCCGGCCTCAACAGCGGTGGCTCTCTGGACCAGGAGAAAGTGGAGCAAGCCACGCGAATGGGTTGGGTGTCCGGTTGGGCTGGTCAGAGAGTCAAGCGCATTTCCTCGTCCACCGGAGAGACTTTTCTGGTCGGTGTTCGGGCTGGGGGCGACTACCAGAAATCGTTGGTGTTCCTGGAGTCCGCTCCTGATGTTTGGGGGGCTTTTGAAAGGGGCGAAGGCGTGTTCGTGACCGAGCCTTATTCCCGTAGAGCCAATTTGGCTTTGGGCAGCGAACTGAGGTTCTCCACACCTCAGGGTGAAAAGGGCTTTCCCGTTCTAGGGGTCTACTATAGCTACGCTCCCGATCGAAACCTGGCTCTTCTGGCCTCCAGCGCTTTTCAGCCTCTCTTTGATGACGACGAGTGGAGCGGGCTTGGCCTCTACCTCAAAGACGGGGTCGATAGCAGCGAGGCCAAAACCGAGTTGCGGCGACTGTTTGGCGAAGAGGTCGAGATTCAGGCCACCGGAGACTTGAAGAAGCTCGCTCTCATCATCTTTGACCGCACCTTCACCGTCACCGAGGTCCTCCGGTTTCTGGCTCTCGGCGTGGCATTCATCGGAGTCTATCTCTCCCTTCTGGCCCTCTGCTTTGAGAGGGCTGGAGAGGTCAGAGTGCTGCGTGCCCTTGGGCTCAGTACCCGCGAACTGTTTCGCCTATCCCTATCTCAGTCACTCATTCTGGGTGCTGTTTCGGGAGTCATGGCGTTCCCGCTAGGTTTGCTTCTTTCTTATCAGATGATAGCGATTATCAACCGCCGAGCCTTCGGATGGACTATCACTTTTCAGCCGGACTGGCAGGGGGCTTGGGTCTCCCTGGGCTTGGCCTTACTCTCAGCCTTGATCGCCGGTCTCTATCCCGCCTGGCGTTGGAGCCGCGAGCAACAGGATGAAGCTCTTCGAGAACGGGAGTAGCACAACAAAAAAAGACGGGACGAATCCCGTCTTTCTTTCAGCTCGCCCCAGGGGCTTGCCGAGTGATCTTGTTTAGTAGCGCGAAGCCTTGGGACGAGCCTCGTTGACCACAAGCTTGCGACCATCGAGTTCTTGACCATTCAGACTATCGATGGCGTTTTGGCCCTCGTCTCTGTCAGCCATTTCCACAAAGCCGAAGCCACGAGGGCGGCCGGTTTCGCGATCGTTAATCATACGTACTGAAACGACGCTGCCGAAGTCTTCGAAGGCTTCACGCAGTTGGTTTTCGGTCAGTTTGTAAGACAGGTTTCCTACGTAGAGATTCACTTAGATATCCTCCAACAAGCACGCGGGGAAATTTGGTGATGCGTGCTAGTTTTCTGCACTCGACGGAAAAGGCGCGTCCCTGGCCTTGGAAACTTTCGAGGCCAGGGAAATGAAGGCGCAGCGATGTCAAGGGGAGGTGGAACGGTTGTTCGCCGTTTTATGCTGGATCGACACTACAACATTCGAAAAAAAAATGCAACATGTTGAAAGGGCTGGATAGAGACGACTACTGGGCTGGTGCAGCGTAGGCTTCAAACCAAAACCCGGTATGCAGATCGTTGGACATATAGAGCCGCACTCGCCAGGTTTTCTCTCCCTGTTTCATCCTTCGAAGTACCGAGCCGCCGTACACCTCACCGTCCATATAGTGACTTCCCAAACAGGCCAGCCAGTTGCGGAAAAGCCCCTCCACATGCGGCCCGTCGGGAAACTCAAAAAGCACCCTGGTTTCCGCGTAGGCTGACTCGCGATACAACACCGGAAAGCTTGCCTCCGGCTGATAGCGAGCTTCGAGCACTCCACCGCCCAACTCGAAGAGGGTGGTGAGGAGGTAGGGTATCGGGTTCTCTTGAGTCAGCTCTTCGTATCGCGGAACGATGAGGAGATCTCCCTCTTGTGTGGGCGCTTCTCGCGTGGGAAAAGGGATTTCGACCTCATCGCATTCGTCGGCATCAAAGAGTTCGTTAGCCTCTCCCCATCCGCCGCCGCCCGGTGTTTCCAGTCTCACCGAATCACCGGCACGAAGAGCGTGGGTGGAAGAGGCCTCCACCTCCTGCCACGCACCGTCCGAGGAGCGGAGCGCCTGACGTCCAGGCCGCCCCGGCTGCCCACCCTGAAGGCCGTATGGCTGAGTCTCCCGGCGAGTTGTCATGAACGTGACCTGAGCATCTTTTTCGAAGAGGAACTCTTTGACCGTTCCGTCCCCCCCTGAAAACTCGCCCGCCCCGCCTGAAAAGTCCCGGATTTGATGACGAACGACTCGTACCGGAAAGACCTCTTCCAGCACTTCCGCGGGAGTGGACAGGGTGTTGGTCATGTGGACCTGCACTGCCGAAGCGGCTTTGGCGGGGCCCCCGGGGCAGCCGCCCGCGCCACCTCCGGAAGTCTCGTAGTGAACGCCGAACTCCGGGTCGTCGAAGCCGAAGCTAAAGTTGTTCATGGTGCCGGCCGAGGCGGCCGGCACTCGGTCGGGTATCACTTGAGAGAAGGCTCCGAAGACGGTGTCCACGATACGTTGCGAGGTTTCCACGTTGCCCGCGGCCACTGCTAGAGGATAGCTCGCGGAGACCAGGGAGCCTTCGGGTGCTATCACTCGGATGCAGTCTATGAAGCCTTGATTCAGGGGAAGCCGCTCGGGAGTGAGGCACCGGACCACATAGCAGACGGCTGCTTTGGTGACGGGCAGAGTGGCGTTGAACCCGGCGGCGACACCATCGGAGGTGCCGCAGAAGTCGGCCAGAAGCCGGCCACCCTCGTCCAGCTTGAGACTCACCCGAATAGGAGCGAGCGAGCCTCCAATCTCCAACTGCTCTTCCCAAACGCCTTCCTGTGTCTCAGTGAACAGCTCGGCCAAGGCTGCAATTGCACCGTTGCGACTGGCTTCGAAGAGCCTGGACTGCCCTTCCAGCCAGGTCGATTCTTTGGCACCTGCCCACTCTCGAAAAATTCTCTGCATTCCAAGCTTACCGTGATGCAAGGCCGCTTGTTGGGCCATAAGGTCGCCTTCGCGGTCGGCCGGAGAGCGCATGTTCGTCAGCAGCAGATGGAGCAGGTCCGGGTTCCATTCGCCCTCTCGAGCGATGCGGAGAATAGGGATACGGATGCCGTCGCCATAGATGTTGGGCTGGCTAGCCATGCTGCCCGGGGCCACCCCTCCCACGTCGGCGTGATGGGCTCGTGCGGCCACCACTCCCAGGCAGAGGTCTTGGTGAAAGACCGGGTCCATCAGCGTGATATCGGGAAGGTGGGTTCCGCCGTCGTAAGGATCGTTGGCGATGAAGATATCCCCGGGGGACAGAGTTTGAGTGGCCACCAGACGTTTGATCTGGTCGGGCATGGACCCGAGATGAACGGGGATATGAGCGGCTTGAGCGAGCAACTCGCCCGAAGAGTTAAAAAGTGCGCACGAAAAGTCCAGCCGCACCCGGATGTTGGGGCTAAAGGCGCTTCGAGAGAGCGCGGTTCCCATCACCTCGGCCACTCCTTCGAGCTGCTGCTGGAGCAACGAGAGCTTGATCGGGTTCATCTGCTCAGCCTCAGGTGACCCTGCTCAGTTCTCTCCGCTTCCCAGCCCGGGGCCACGAAGAGAGTTGAACCGGACTGAAGTACGAGCGCCGGACCAGCGAACTTCTTCGGAGGCTCGGAGTACACAGCCACTTTGAGCGCTGAGTTGTCCCAGCGAACCATAGCCGAGCTTGCTTCAGGCTCATCACCACCAGGAGAGGGCATCTTCAAGCCTTCCAGGGGAGGACGCCTGGCGCGTAATCTCAGCTGCACGGTCTCCACCGAATGCCGATGGCGAGAGAAACCGAAACGCTCCTGATGAAGCTGATGGAAATCGACCTCCGGAGTCGAGACTAGCGTCTCCCCTTGACCCTTATAGCGACGTTCCACCAATCGGCTCCAGTCGAGCGCATCAGAGTCGTCGAACTCCGTTTGCGCCCGCTGCTCGAGAGCTTCAAAGAGGTTGCCCTGCTCTGCCGTATCCCCTCGCGAAACGGGCGGCACGGTCTGGCTCCACTCTCTCTCCCAGGGAGCCGAAAGAGCCCCCCAAGCCGACAGCACGCCGGCGCAGGCGGGCACGAGTATAGTGTCCATAGCCAAACTTTCGGCCACCTGACAGGCCAACATCGGACCCGCCCCGCCGAACGGAAAGAGAGCGAATTGTGACGGGTCTCGACCTTGTCCGGTGGTCACCTTGCGCACCGCTTCGGCCAGATGCGCGCAGGCCAGATCGAGAATGCCGTCGGCCACCGCGTCGAGTTCCAGCTTCAGTTTGTCGGCTAAGGCGCGAAGAGCTCGGCCGCTCGCCTCCCGATCTAAGGGAAGCTCCTCGTTACCCAGGGTGGTCGGCAAGAAGCCGTTCCAACAGAAGGCGTCGGTCACGGCAGCTTCCGTGCCGCCCCGGCCGTAGCAAGCCGGACCCGGAGTGGCTCCCGCCGAACGTGGGCCCACTCGGAGCAGTCCGCTTCCGTCGACCCATGCCACCGAGCCCCCACCGGCGCCGATGGTGTGAATCTCGAGAGTCGGCGCGCGAAGGGGGTACCCCTCCACCACGGTTTGCCAGGAGTAGGGCAGCCGGCCGTCGGCCAACAGGGCCACGTCAGTGGAGGTACCACCCATATCAAGGGTGACCAGATCTGGCTCGCCACACTCCAATCCAACCTCTAGCGCCCCTCTCAACCCGGCGGCCGGGCCGGACAGAGCCAGGCGATGGGGCAGCATCTTGGCTTCCTCCGCGGTCAGCAAACCACCGGCCGAATGAACGATCCGAAGCTCGCTTTCACGCAGGTTTGACTCCAGATTTTCGATATAGCGGACGACTCGGGGCGAGAGATAGGCCGCCAAGACGGTGGTTGTACCTCGCTCGTACTCTCCACTTCCGGGAGCCACCTTATGAGAAAGAAAGACCTTGTCTCCTGCAAACCGTTGTTCGTGAACGGGATTGAGGCTCGAATGCAAGAGACAGACCGCTAACGCGTCGAAGTCGTCTTCGGACAGGGACGGAACGTCTTCGAGCTCTTTCACGACGTTGCCGTCCGAGCCGATCCGTTCCGGCACTTCGAACACGTCCTCTCGCCGAACTAACGGCTCCACCCGATTTGGGTTCAAAGAATACAGCTCTGCCCGCTCACCTCGCCCCAACCACAGGAGGTCGCCGAACCCCTCGGTGGTTAGAAAAGCCACCCTGCCGCCGGTCTTCTCCAACAGAGCGTTGGTGGCGACCGTGGTGGCGTGGTTCACTCTCTGCGGTGGGCGGTCCGGAGACAGTTGTTGCACACCCTCAAGTACCGCTCGGCTCGGATCCTGGGGCGTGGACGAGAGCTTCAAAGTAAAAAGGCCGCGAGACGGGCAGTAGAAGACAAAATCGGTGAATGTCCCACCCGTATCGCAGCCTATGTACATGGAGCTGGTCGCTAATCCAAAACGAAGGTGGGCACGCCGCCGCCGCCGGCCGTCACGTTGCAGAGCGCCGTGGCGGAGAGGCGAGTCAGGAGACCCTCGATCTCCCCGAAGAACACGAAAGGATCCAGGTCGACGGTGTACTCACCCCACTGAATGGCCTCGTCGTCGGAGTTCCAGCTCGGATAGGAGTCGCGAGCGACTTCCACCCGTGTCTGCACCAGGTAGTGGGCCGAGAGGGCCGTCTGAATGGCGTTGTCCCACTCGCGGTCGTCGAGTTCCCAACCCACGAAGATGCCTTTGCCGCCGTACTCGTCGTTCGGCTTCATCACCAGATCGCGACGGTTTTGACGGATAAAGTAAAGCAGTTCGATGGGATGACCTTCGGGGTCCGTGGTCTTGGTATCTTCCACTTTGCGGGTCCACGGCACGTGGGTGTACACGGCGAACAGCTGCTCTTCCGTCATCCCGTCTTGATACTTGGGGTCGGTGATGAGGGCGAAGATCGCTTTCTTATGGAGATACTTGGAGCGGAAGGTGTTCACGGCGCAGATAGTACCGGCTTTATAAGCTTCAAAAACAGGTTTGGCTTCCTCGAATCGATCCAGCAACTCGTTGGTCAGCAGGCGACGGTAGACCAGGTTGATCTTCTGGTCGCCGGCAAACAGCTCTCCGTCTTTGTTCACTTCCAGCTTGCGAGGATCGGAGACCACCGTCTTGTAACCGCGAGAGGTGAAGAACTGTCGCAGGATCTCAAACTCGTGAATGGTGGGCAGATCGTCGTAGTCGATGATGCCGATAACCGGATCGTCCTTGCCGCCCCAGCGACGGTAGGTATCGATGAGGGCGTTCAAGAGGGCGTCCGAGGTGAAGAGGGGAGAAGCCGGATAGAACTTGGTGAATTCCTGCATCACGCTGGTCTCCAAGAACGCCTCGGTCATACGGTCGTTGTAGCCGATACCGGCAGGCACTTCCGCGTTGTACTCAACGAAACGGACTTTGCCACCCAGCAAGAAGCTGTCCAGACGACTGGTGACGGAGAGATCGGAATAGCCCGGGTCGACCGCCGCCAACATCCGCTCTTGCTCGGTCATACCAAGAAAATCTTGTAATTCAGGCTCTTCCACGATGCGGGGAGCCAACACGTTCATGGCACCCACCACGCCTCGAACGGCTGAAGCCAGCAGATCAAGCTGCTCCCGGCCCACGAAGTTAGGTCGGAGGAACGGGCAGAGCAGTCGGTCTCCAAACAGCACCCCGCGCGCACGCAGGTCGGCCTGGAGCGATTGAGCAAACTCTTTGAGATCGGTCTTCTCCAGAATGGTATTGTAGAAAGAGATGGCCTCCAGGCGGCTGCCTTCGCGGGCGGCTGCTGCCAGCGCTGCGTCGACTCCGTCTTTCTGTAACTTTGTAAGCGTCATCGTTTGCCTTTCTTGTTCGATGCGGATTTATTGGTCTTTGTCGGCTTCTCGGCCGGGGTTAGATAATTCTTCAGCAGGGTCACGGCTCCGTCCACCAGGCGGCTGAAGTCGTGCTCTCCCAGATTCCACCACTCCAGGGTGGGATCCGGATTCAAATCGATATACTCCACCTCGTCCCCGTCCCAACCAAAGTCGAAACTAGAGATATCGAGGTGAACTTCTTTTCTGAGTTTGCGGGCTGCCGCGATCAGTGGTTTGGTAACGGACTCGGGGAGAGAATTGCTCGGGTAGAGCTGTCTGGTGAGAGGGTCCATCTCTCTCACCAGGACCACTTCGCCCACGAAGTAGACGCGGTAGATTCGCTCCGACTCGGGCGGACTTACCAACTCCTGCAGTCCGCTGCCGGTTTCGTTGTAGCGGCGCCACAGAGCGCCCAGATCGGTGATGAGCCCTCCCTGTTCGCCGGAAAAGGCGAGACTTTGCAGGATCGGATAAGGACCGCAATGCTTCAAAGCTTTTTCCCAGGAGACCGGATATCGGAGATTCACGAATCCGTCTTCGGGGAGCTTGGGAAAGGTCTCCCGCGCCGGGAAAAGATAGGAGCGGGGCGTTTTGTATCCGGCCAGGCCGGCCAGTTTCCTCACCGTGGCGCGATTGTGAAGGCGCAGGGTCCGGGGTTCGTTGAGCACTTTGGTGCTGGTGAACTGCCAGACGAGGTAGAGGCTTTCGTTTAAAAACGGAAGCCTGCGAGAGAACAGGTCCAAGACCACCGGAGTCGACCAGCCGCTGTTCAAGTGGTCGTCCAAATTCAGAGCATCGATGGTGAGATAGCGACAGCAGCCGCGCCGATAGCTGTTCAGCGCTTCCAGCACCGCTTGTGGAAAGCTCTCTAAAGTCCCGTGAAGTATACCTATCTCGGCCATGCCGTGCGGTTCGTCTCGCCTCTCTTAGTCCCTTTGTGGGATCCGGTCGGATACCGGGGTGTTAGCGTCCTGGATATCGGGGGGCTAGGGGAGTCGGCGTAGGATGAAGTGGAAGGAGTAGAATTCATGTTTAGAGATACCATCATCGAGCTGGACCGCGCTTCCAAGTCGTTGTTCCTACACGACATCGACACTGCGGCGCTGTGTTTACGGAAGGCCCTGGTGGGGCACACCGAGATGGCGCCGCCGCCTCCCACTCCGGACCCGCGTCGGACCGACGCTTTCGCCGAGCTGTTTAAAGCCGTGACCGCCCTGGAGATCAAGGAGTACGAACTGGCCGCGCTGTGTCTGGAGAAAGCCTTGGAGCAGACGCGAGAAGTCATTCCCCCTGATACGCACGAGGCCGCCGCGAATTTCGCGATGGCCACCCGGAGAAAGAACTTCTCTTCGATGGGCACTTATATCAGAGAAGCAGTGAAGAGTTTAGTAGGGGATAGAGTTGTAGAACCTGTAGCGCTCAATTGAGGAAACCTCGATCGAGTCACTTGTTCGTTAGGGTTCGCGGACGCTCTCCTTCTCTCTTCTGAGTTGTCGCTTACCCGGGCCCGGCGGTTGGTCTCGATCGCCGGGCTTTTATTCGGTTGTGACTTTCAGGGGCGCTCGACCAGGCTCTGGATAGACCTGGTGAGCGTTCAGTCGGCGTTTGGGCTTGGGGGGAGTGGACGACACATGGATATTTATACCCACAGGAAAGAAAATCGGACAGAGGCATAGAGCGTCTCTACAGTCCATCCTGAGTGACGATTGCGCCCACCTGGACAAGCGCTACCGCCTTGACCAACTTCCCATCCTCTCCGATGAGGGTCTTCTCGACCAGATAGACGCCGAGATCGCGGCGATAGTCGAGGTATGTAAAACCGGCCTGCACGGCTTTCTGAAGACTCGAAAACATCAACATAGGTTTCTCCTGAGTTTATAGTAGCCGGTCGGCGTTAGAACAACGTTTGTATTCCGACTTCGGTTTGCTAGAGTTGAACCCAGCGCACCGGGGCCTTTTACTACCGCTCGACGAGGCCACGGGCGCTGTCGTATCGGGGATAGTTCCTTGGATAACCCTGATGACCGGCACCGGAGCATTGGATGAGATAGTAGTTGTCGAGACCCTCGGTATTGTGAGCGGCCGTCCGTCCGAATTCCGCTTGATACCCCTGGGATTCAGGGGCGGGACACTCCGGGACGCTCTGGAGGTACCTCGGGACAAGCTCGGAGAGAGTGGCAGGATAACTCCCTTGGTGATCATCGGAGTACATTTCCAGTGCCGCGGCCAGGACTTTTAGATTCGATTTGCAGGTTGTTGCAGGTGCGGAGTGGTCGGCTCTCAGGAAGCCGGGTGAGAGCAGTCTCTGAAGGGAGAACAGGAGGACGGCGACAGCTCCGCCGGCCAGCACGAACCTCCACTTGAAGAGGAACTTTCTCACGGGCGTTCGATGAGCCCTTGGATGCCGTCGTAGTCAGTCGAGTACATCTCCATCGCCGTGCCGATATTCTTTAAGTTGCTCTTGCAGGCAGTCGTCGCGTTTCGGTGACGAGCCCTCACGAAATTCGGGGCGAGGAGTGCACCTATAAAAAGGGTGACTCCTCCCAGCGCCAGCACGTCCAAAGGACGTATACGGCTCTTCATTGTTGACCCCGCTCTGATATTGGCGGAGCAAACATCATGCCGTACTTTGTATCGTAGGCCGGAAACCCGGCCTGGCAATCATGCTCCATCCCGGTACAACGAATTAAATAGTAGTCCCCATCCTCCGGATCCCCATACCCCGCACGACGACCGAAGGCCACTCGATAGGTGTCGATCCCCACACTCGGGCAGTTCGGCAACGAGGGCAGATAGTCGGGCACGAGTTGATGACGATTCATGGGCAGTTGTCCGTGGGTTGCCTTGTAGCTCTCCAAAGCATGGGAAAGCAAAAGGATATTGGATTCGCAGATCCTTCTGCTGTTCCACGGAGACCAGGTGAAAAGGAGTGCCACAGCTCCCACGACGAGTAACGAGTAGAGGGTGACTTGGTGAGCCTTCAGGCGGCGTTTGGGCTTGGGGGGAGTGGACGACACATGGATATTTATACCCACAGAAATGAAAACCGGACAGGAGCTACGCGGGCCATCGTCTGATGACGATGCAGAAAAAGACCGCTCTGTTTAGTTCCCGGGTACTTCTGGTCGAGGATAACGCTAAGCCGCTCACGCCCGATGACTTGAGGGAGTTGTTTGGCAAAGGGCTTTCTGCGGGGCGGGGCGGCTCTACTGATGAACCGGTCGGTTCGAAGCTGACCGCCGGGGGAAACCAACTCGCCCGTTCGAACAAATCGAGGTGAACTATCAACAAACTTATCAAGCCTCCTTACTGAATCCCGAGCAATTTTGGCGCAAGGCGGCCTCCGGGATCAGCTGGATAAGACCGTTTAGCAACGTCTTGGAAAGTGGTCGGTGGTTTTCAGACGGCCAGATGAACACGTGTTTCAACTGCCTGGACCGGCACGTGGAAAACGGGCGGGCCGACCAGCCTGCCCTCATCTACGACAGCCCCGTCACCAACTCTCAGGAGACTCTCACTTACCGAGACCTTCTGGACCGAGTTTCGCTTTTTGCCGGGGCGCTCAAAGCGCAGGGGGTGGAGAAAGGCGATCGGGTCCTTGTCTACATGCCGATGACGCCGGAGGCGCTCATCGCCATGTACGCCTGCGCCCGCCTCGGAGCTATCCATTCCGTTGTCTTCGGCGGTTTCGCTTCGGGGGAGTTGGCGGTTCGAATCGACGACGCCCGGCCTAAAGTCATTGTCACGGCGTCTTGCGGGATCGAGATCGAGCGAGTGGTGGAATACAAGCCGCTCCTCGATAAAGCGATCGAAATGGCGCGACACAAGCCGACTCACTGCATCGTCATGCAGCGTCCTCAACTCAGCTGCCAGCTTGTACGGGGTCGGGATATCGAGTGGCGGGAGGCTGTCAGCTTGGGCGAACCGACGGACTGCGTTGCTCTCTCGTCGAGCGACCCGCTTTACATTCTCTACACCTCCGGCACCACCGGCAAGCCCAAAGGGATCGTCCGTGACAACGGAGGACACGCGGTGGCCCTCAAGTGGAGCATGAAGAATATCTACGGAATCGAGCCGGGTGAGGTCTTTTGGGCGGCTTCCGACATCGGCTGGGCGGTCGGCCACTCCTATATCGCCTATGGGCCGCTCTTGCACGGGTGCACGACGATAGTACACGAGGGAAAACCGGTTCGCACGCCCGATGCAGGCAATTTCTGGCGGCTGATTTCAGAACACCGGGTGTCTGCTCTCTTCACCGCTCCCACGGCCATCCGCGCCATCAAGCAAGCCGACCCGCAGGGTAGCTACCTTTCCTCCTACGATCTTTCGTGCTTGCGCACGCTCTTTCTAGCCGGTGAGAGACTCGATCCGGACACCTATCACTGGATACGAGACCTTCTACAGGTGCCGGTGATCGATCACTGGTGGCAAACGGAGACCGGCTGGCCGGTCGCTGCTAACCCTGTCGGCATCGAGTTGCTGCCGGTGAAGCCAGGTTCGCCCACCAAAGCCATGCCGGGCTATCAGATCGAGATTCTCGACGATGAGGGACGGTCACTGCCGCCGGGTAAGGAGGGGGCCGTGGTCCTGAAACGTCCCCTTCCGCCGGGTTGTTTCCCCACTCTCTGGGAAGACGAGGAGCGCTGCCAAGAGACCTACTACCAGCGTTACCCCGGCTACTACTTCACCGGTGACGGCGGGTGTATCGACGAACAAGGTTACGTTTACATCATGGGCCGCATCGACGACGTCATCATCGTCTCCGGTCACAACCTCTCCACCGGCAGCATCGAAGAGGCCGTGGCTTCCCACCCGGCGGTGGCCGAGTGCGCTGTGTTCGGGGTGAAAGACGAGTTGCGCACGCAAGTGCCGATTGGACTCCTGGTGCTCAAGTCCGGCGTCGAGACCAATCCCGACACGATTATCTCCGAGGTGGTGGCACTGGTGCGCGAGAAAGTCGGGCCGGTGGCCAACTTCAAGCAGGTCGCCATCACCAAGCGTCTACCCAAAACTCGTTCAGGAAAGATCCTGAGGTCGGCCCTCCGCAAACTGGCCGACGGTGTGGATTTTCCGGTACCCAGTACCATCGACGACCCGGCTATTCTGGATGAGATTCGAATCGATCTACAAGGATTGGGCTACGCTCAAAACTGAGAAGGACGGGGCGGTCTCCCACCGAACGGCGGCCCTATGAACGCTGAACTGACCTACCATGGCGCTCAACGCCAGATTTCCAGGGCGCACTGTCTGGCTCGCGTCCTCGCTGCGGAGGATCTCAAAGGCTCCGGTCCGGCCGGTCTTCTTCTCGTCGACCAGGACCCGGCCCGAGGGCGTGTGGTGGTGAATCGACTGGACACGGTGAGCGCCATGTTGCGCGGACAATGCGGTACCGTGGTTCAGGAGTTCGGCCACGCCAAGCTTTCGGGTAGGTTGGAATTCGAGACCTCCACGGAAGAGATCACCCGGATGGAGGTGACCGTCACCTCTCAGGAGGGCCAGGGGATTCAGCACTTTCGAGTCGTGCGCGAGGCCGACGGCAGTCTGACCTATCATTGGAAAGCCGACGGCGGTCCGGAACTTTCCGTGGTGGCGCGTCACGGCGAGCTGTATTTCCAGGGGCATTTGTTGAGCGACAATTGACTCGCGGATCAGGTCCGCTGAGGATGTGCAGTATTAATTAGCCACCCTGTCTCCTGCGCAAAACCAGACTCCCGATAACTCTCCACCGGTTCGCCCGAAGGTGCATAGATAGATAGCCCGTGAGAATCATCCAGTCCCTGACCCTCTCCGTGAGCGTGTCGGACCACGACCTCTTCTTTTACGAAGCGAGCCAACTCGGCGTCCCCCGCACGGCCCGCCAAATCGCTCAGGTCGCGCATATCACTCAAAGTGGAAGGGCGGTCGGGGCTTCCAACTCTCTTCAAGACCTTGGGCTGGCGAAAGTGCTGAGCATCAGCCGCCTCCACCGTGTCGACACTCATCGCGAAGGGTTTCATCCGGGAGACGAGCTCATCCATTCGTGAGCAGTCAACGACCGAGGCGGTACTCAGACTCTTGTTGTTCCGAGCCTCCATGACGGCCTCGATCGCACCCTCGGTGTCGGCGCCCTGAAGCCCTTTGGCAAGTTTGTCGTAGCGCAGATTGTTGCTCAGCACGATCTCTTCGGAAGCAGCCAGGTAGCGGACCGAGTCTTTCACCGCGTGTGCCGTCTCCACAGACCCCATCAAGCACGAATCCATGACCAACATGTCGATGGGGCGCCCCAGCGCTTGCTTGGCTGCATTCAAGGCCGTCTTCAGGCCTTCCAGACTCATCCGTTCACCGGTTTGGCTGTTCGGCATCAGCCCCTGGAAAGCGCCACCGTGTCCACCCATGACGACCATAAGATGTTTGGAAGGGTACGCTTCCGCGGTCTGGATGATCGATTCGGCTAATCGCGACGGTGAGGCCGGATCGCTCTCTTGAGGGGAAGGTATCGAACGACTGGTGGGCACCATTCCCAACAATTTGGACTTTTGGATGTGGGAGCCGTAGTTTCCGTAGTACGGCTCACCGCCCGCGACCTGGGTCACCAAATCTACCGAATCGGTGCTGCCCACGCGTTCGAGATCACGGACGGACCGGTCGACTTCGCTCTGCTGATTGCCGTGGCCGTTCAGGTAGCAGAGGACCGTCCACTCTTTCGGATTTCCCACCTTCATGTTCTTGAGCATAGCAATCGGTACTCCAATAGGACTGTGATGGGGAGAGAGAGATGTTAACGAGTTGTTGCGAGCTTTGGGAAGTGAGGGAACCTCACGGTTCATCCCGAGCCCCCTACCGTTCGAGTATCGAGAAACGGCAAGGTGTTTTACGGCTCTCCGGGGAGCGCCCACTTTGCCACTGTTGGTATCGTCGACCTCGGCGATACACCGGAACCCGAACTGGTGATCCTCAACGACTACGGCTGGACCTGGCGAGACGCTTCATGGAGAACGGATTCAAGGCAGAATCGGACGACATTCAGCTGGAGGCCTACTGGGAAGAAATCTTGAGGAATCTTGAAACCAGTCCCTATTGGAACGTCGTCCGAGAGATGAATTCGGGTCGGTATTGAGCAACCCGCGGTACCTGAAGCGGTTTGAACCTCTCAAGGAACATGCGTAAATTTCATCTTGTCACCATCCTCTTGTGGCTATTCGTCCTTATTCGCTTCTTGCTTCCGCTCTCGCTGAGCCCCGGGGCGACCTTGATCACGGGCTCCATCTTGCTGTTGGCCTCGCAGCAGCATTTCCTGATCCGGCGATTTAGAGGCTCGCCCTTTTCGCCTGAACTCCCACGTTCGCTAAGTATGCTCTGCAACGCCCTTTTCGGTACGCTTCTGCTTTTGGTCACTTTTCAGGTCGCGGTCGAGATCATAGGAGTGGTCAGCTTTCTTTTCAGAGGCGAATATCTGCTCCCTCCGCTCTTCGTTCGCTATTCACTAGGCGTCTCGGCAGTGTCCCTGGCCATCCTCGGGGTGACTCAGGCCGTCAGAGTCCCCCCGGTCAAAGAGATTGAGATCACCCTCTCCAACCTCCCTCCCGAGTTTGAGGGCTACCGTCTTATCCAACTCACCGACCTTCACCTCAGCCGGCTCTTCGCCGAGCGCTGGGCCAAACAGGTGGTCGCCAAAACCAACGCTCAGAATCCCGACCTTATCGTGATCACGGGAGACTTGATGGACGGTACTCTGGAAGCCAGAAAGAAGGATGTCGAGCCTTTAGGCGGTCTTCGAGCCAAGGATGGGGTCTTCGTGATCCCCGGAAATCACGAGTATTACTACGGGTATGAAGGCTGGATGAAGAGGTATCAAGAGCTTGGCATGAGGCGACTCTGCAATAGCCACGTCCGCATCACCCGAGGTCTCTCCGATATCGTCCTGGCCGGAATCACCGACTCCGCCTCGGGCCGGTTCGGCCTACCAAAACCCGACCTGGACCGGGCTCTGACAGGTGCTCCCAACGGCGCCCCCGTCATTCTGCTAGATCATCAACCCAAAGGAGCACCGGCGGCCGCCCGAGCCGGTGTCGATCTTCAACTCTCCGGCCACACTCACGGCGGCATGGTGAGAGGACTAGACCGGATCGTCGCGCGCTTCAACAACGGATTCGTTTCCGGATTCTACGACGTCGACGGAATGCAGCTCTACGTCAATAACGGGACGGCGCTTTGGAACGGCTTTGCGCTGAGGATCGGCGTACCTTCGGAGCTCACGGTGATCACTTTACGGGGGTCCCGCTAGAAGTGCCACCGACAGTCTCGGGACGACCGACCACGGGGGTCTACTCGAACTCGTCTTCCTCGGCCTTCGGATTTTGGCGACGTTTCTCTAATTCGGCTTCCATCATAGCTCGAGAACCCTCGCGAAATAGCATCAGGAAGTGGTCTTCCTCGTGATTTCGAACCAGCCAAAAATCCGGCCCCAGCGGCACGAAATAGAGTAGATACGACTCGTCGTGGTTGAGCCCCGTGTTGCCGTCCGGGGTCGCCACCACACGAAGCTGTCCGGATTGATCGGTGACGGGATGCAGAGACCAACCCGCCTTTTCGCCGTTTCGGAGAATTTCGAAGCGCTTCTCGGTAATGTCAACTTCCCAAATGTCGTTGCTTGCTAGCGCGCTCCATTGCCCTTGCAGGGGTGAGAGGTCGGTGGGCGCGGTGCGAATGGCCCAGAAGAGTCGAGTGAGACCGGAGAACCAGAGCAGGGCTTCGTCGTCGGAAGTAAAGGTCATGTAGCCCCGAACGGGTTCCCCGTGTTCCTTGCCCAGAAGCTGGTACTGGTTGGGACCCAGGGAGCTCACCTCGAAAGTCAGTGTGCGAGCGGAAGTACCGTCCTTGGTAAATTCATGGACAGTGGCTTGCCCTTCCTCGAGGCGGAGCAGATGATGAAAGTCGTCACCCTCGGACTCGCCAACCAGGAACTCCCCGGAGGGGGAGGCCCAGGCGCAAAGAGTCTGGAGAAACAGGAGGAGAAGAAAAAAGCGAAGGAACGACATGCTGCTACTCCTTCAGTCGGAAAGCTTTGGTTCCGACGATCTTGAACTTCGATGTGCCGTCTATAAAGACGGTAAACTGTGTGCCGGCGGAGAGAACCGCGTCCTTACCGTTGAACAAAAAACCCGCGCCGTACGGAAGTATGCTGTGGATTTTGTCCTCGGTATTTTTGGCCACATTCCCCTTCTTTTCCAGGGTGGACCTGATATCGAGCGGTGTGCCGTCTACGGCTTTGGTGTTTGAAACCGACACTTCCAACACTCCTTTTTGACCGAACATCTTTGAATGCTCGGCTTTCTCAATCAAGCCGTTCACCAGGGTGCCCTTCGAAATCAGGACGATGCCATCCACCTTGCAGTCTTGCATCAGGCTGAAAGTGACGGCCTGCCCGGTCTCGTCGTCGGCGCTGGAGATATCCTCCGTGGGGGTGACTACGATCGGCATACCGTCGTCGAGTTGTAAGATTCGATCAGCGCTCGCCGAGCCGGCGAGAAACGCGATCATGAGAATGTGTAAGAGCACGATTTTGGTTTTCATCTTTAACCTCAGTTGTCCGAGGCTACGTCTTGGGAGACGATCTCTCCTTGCAGGGAGAAACAAGCGGCACCAGGAGCGGCGACGGGGTGGCTCGAGATCAAGGTTCGAACCTTTGTGCCGGCGTCAGAGTCGGCCCTGCAACAGCAGGTTGCGGAGCTCCAACCAGCGCTCTTCCGTTTCTTGATTGAGGGGAAAGTAGCTTTCGAGCTGAAGCTCTTGAAGCGTGACATACTGAGGAGTGCTGAAGACGGTGAGGGTGGTCACGAACTCCAATTTCCGTCCGCTTGCCTCGAACCCGAAAGGAAAGACGGCGATATTGCCAAGCGACGGGTCCGGTGTGTGCCAGTCTTCAGGGACTCCCGGGAGCGCCAGAACCTCCTCCAGGAGAGTGGACAGCCGGTCGTCATTTGGTCGATGAAGTAACTCTCGATGCAGGCGGGCTAGTAGTAGGCGAGCCGTGGGTTCCCAATTGAGGATATTCGGTCTGAGTTGATCGTCTCGAAAAAGCGCGAGGACGGCGTTGATCGGCGGCTCCGGGAACTGCTCAGGACGATCTTTAAAGCAGGCTTGTAGAAACAGTTGAGCCGACTGATTGGTCTGCAGAATGTTGTACCAGCGGTCCATCACGACCAGCGGATACGGCTCTTGGCGCTCCATCATGAGGGAAATCACTTTTCGCGTTCCCGGCTCATCTAAGACGGAGAGTTCCGGCTCCGGAAAGACGGGCTCAAAGCCGGAGTCGCGCAGAAGCTGATTGCGCTCCCTCAGGGGCAAGTCGAGAGTCTCGGTGATTCTCAGCACCATCTCTTCGCTCGGTTGAGAACGACCCGTTTCCAGAAAGCTGATGTGCCGCGCCGACACATCGGACTTGAGGGCCAGCTCCAACTGGCTCAGGCCCCTCTTATTTCGCCAATACTTTAAAAGAGAGGCAAACAGTTTGCTTTGTTGAGACATGGCAACTCCTTCCCCCATCTTGTGGTTTGGGTCTCCCTTTGGCAATGACCTCCGGAGGTAATTGCGTCTGAATTCGGATTGATGGAAGCTTGAGGGGCAAGATTGGAGATATAGCAATGAACCACCCCTACGGAGAACTAACCGACTATCTGAATCTGTCCACGGCTTCGCTACCGTACTGGAAGCTGGGACAAGGCCCCGATCTGGTGTTCATCCACGGCTGGCCGTTGGACTGCCGAACCTTTCGTAGAGCGGTGAGGAGACTATCAACGACGCACACCTGTCACCTTTTCGACTTTCCCGGAGCTGGTATGAGTCGCTGGAGCCCCGACACACCGCTTGGCGTGAGTGCATTTAGCGACGTTGTGGAAGAGGTGGTAAAGAGTCTCAAGCTGGAGAGCTGTATTCTGGTGGGTCACGATTCCGGCGGAGGGTTTGCACGGGTGGCTGCCAGTCGGCTGGGTAGGACGGTCCGCGGTTTGGTCTTGGGTAATACCGAGACCCCGGGCCGTTACACACTTCTCTTTCGTGCTCTCTTTGCTTTAGGACGCCTGCCTTTTGCCACTTCATGTTTTGGACTGGCGCTGAGGTCTCCGGCCGCTCGAAGTGCGCTGAATCTCACCTCGGAGAAGCACTATCCTGAGTTGAAGCGGGAAATGGATAAACTCTTCTTGGAGCCGCTTGCCGCTCACCGGGGACGGTTGGAGGCCGCCATGGCACTCCTGACCACAACGAAGGTGAGGGACTTCGATGCTCTGGCCGAGGCGCACGCCGGGATTGAAGCCCCGGTGCATCTTGTCTGGGGCAAGCACGACCCCTGGTTTAGCCTGGAGCACGCCCAGGCCATGCTCTCGCAGTTTGCCGGAGTGGCCACTTTGGAAGTTGTGGAGCGGGGAGGACTGCTGGTGCACGAAGAGTGCCCGGACCTTTTCGCGGGGGCTGTGGAGCGGATGTCGAGTGAGGTGTTTCAAGGGGTAGCAGCTTAGACCGTACGAATCTCTTCGAACATTCGCAGAGTGGAGGCCGCATCGAGCCAGAAACCGTTCCAACCGGCACCAACTTGCCGTGACCAGACCGTGATTGAAGCTTCAGTGGCCGATGAGACAAGATGACTAATCTGAGTTTACCCCAAGCAGGAGACACTTATGACGCCCATCAGTCGAAAATACTCTTTCAGGAAAACAGAAGCCGGCCTTATCCCCACCTCACCCCGAAGTCTCAGCGACCTCAAGGATCAGTCACTCTATCAGAGCGCCGCCAAACTGGCCCAAGACATTCAACAGCAGGGCCAAGAACTCGACACCTTTATCCGTTCTCTAGACGAGAAGCCTCAAGACACCAATCACGATTTCCCCGGCCACGTGACAATTCAGGATGTCGACTTCAAAGGTCTGAGACTGAGCAACGCTGGTACGGTGGCCGCCTCACACCACCCCCGCGAACTCGACGGGACCCAAGGTACCCTTACCAAAAAGCGAACCCTTTGGTTTGACGAAAAGACGAACCTGAGGGTCGAGGGCAGTGGTGGAGTTAGCAAAACTCTGAATCCGGGTAGCCGAAAAGAGATCCGGCAGTCTGTGCGCCAGTATGATGATTACGCGATTCTGACCGTTTCTGGAGAGCCGGGTCGCCACGAACTGCTTACAGCGGAGTGTGCCGACTTTGAACTCCCCGTAAGGACCGATATCTCCGAGTATGACTGGTTTTCGCTGAGCGACTCGAGGACGTTTGACGAACTCGAGCCGTGGCACAATAGAGATACCAGCAGGATCACCGACCCGAAGAAAGCCGAAGACCGGGCGGCGGCTAGGACCGCGAACAACGCCGTCAAGGAAGTTTTAGGGGTTAACAAACAAGCCATGTCTTTAGACCAAACCCCACATGACCTCAATGATCGTCCGGGAGAGGTCTTATTGCAGGGCGCACAGTTGGGAGACCGCGTCATATCAGGTTCGATTCGACCGATGTATACCCGAGGAGGTAAGACAGCGGAGGCGCCTTCTGGTAGTACCTATTCCAAACCCGATCACAAGCCTTTCATGGAGATGAGGAGCGAGGCTACAGGCGAGACATTCATCGCCACTTTCGGACAGATTCGGGAGTTTGAAGGCAGCTACAGCGACAGATGCGCTCAAGAGATCTTCACCTATTCCAACCCCGAGCAAACGGTGAAAGCCCGAGTAGGAGAACACCGCACTTGGTATTTGAACCGGGAGCCGGGATGGCATCCCCACCGTGAAGACGATAGAGAATACCCTAAGGGCAGCAATTTCCGGGGAGGTAGCGTGGAAATAAGTAAAGGCGCTTAAGAGATTGTTGCCTCTATTGGTCGGGAGACAGATACATCTGATCGAAGGCGGGCTGGTCTCTCCCAACACCAGAGGAGATGTTTGACCACAAAAGTGGCCCTGCCAATCGACGGACGGGTAGCCCCTCTGTATCTGTCACTTCTCTCCGGGCAGAAATAACAGCTGTTCAACAGGCACCTGAGATAGTGTGGTTAGAGAACAACACCAACATCTGGAGGACAGAAAATATGCAAGCCAACGGAAACCCTTACCCCTACGCCCCTTACCTCGGAGCCGCAGCCTCAGCAGTGCGCGGACCCCTGGCGATGCCCAAACCTGGTTTCTCGCCCCAGGGTGGAAACCCCATCAAGAACATGGCGAGAGAAACACTTGTCAATAAACTGAACAGCTCCAAGCGTCTGAGTCCCCAAGCCGCGAAAGAAATCCTGGATGACAACCATCTCAAATTGGGTGGTCTGCTCCGCGGAGCGCTCGGGAGTATCGCGAGAGACGCCGAATAGAAGACTCCTGAAGGTAGTTACAGAGAGGCTTCGACTGGACCCAGGAGCAGGTGAACGCACGGCGTCTTAGCATTAACGGCTGAAGTCGTCCTGGTTGGAGATAAACGAAGCTACTCAAGAACACCCTGCAACCGCGAGCTCGAGCCAGAGGGCTCGGTCAGCTCTAAGGAAGTCAAAGTGTCCACTTCTCTGAGATAGCAATATAGGTGCACCAAGCTTGACTTGGACTAAACCGCTGACGCGGTAGAAGAAGAGCTAAGCTGAAGATCAACGCTTTCGTCTGGACTTCCGTCCCACCTCACCCCGCCCACCGCCCCAGAGGCTGCGG
>Ga0208701_100258_pt1 | contig 21720 bp, 14 predicted proteins | sample DeeseametaMP1482_FD_184188 | JGI IMG/M metagenome (GOLD analysis project Ga0208701, IMG submission 184188) | Marine microbial communities from the Deep Pacific Ocean - MP1482 (SPAdes) | ecosystem: Environmental > Aquatic > Marine > Oceanic | place: South of Fiji, South Pacific Ocean | collected... | reverse complement strand
GTGGCTCGTCTCCGATGGGGATCAACTGACCCTCCAATCGCACGGTGGGCGGTGCATGAGGCTTGATGTGAAGGTCGCTGGCCCGGTTCTTGATGACGGTGCGCAGGAGATCGTCGAGAGAAAAGGTCATCCCCTCGGGCTTGGGCATGGTTTCATCCATTTCCACCGCCATGGAGCTCGGTCCCACCGCCATTTTTTCGATTCTTTGCGGTGCCGGGGCAGGCGGGGCCGCCGCCCTTTTGGAGAGCTGGTCTTCGACTCGACTCAGCCGGTCTTCCAGCCGAGACATTCGCTCCAATATTTGGGAATTGACGTCGAGTAAGGGTCGTTGATTTGCTTTGGAGTTAGCGGTGGGGTAACTTTCCTCGGGAAACAGATCCATGGAAAGGAGCTTCTCCGAAACCAGAGCGATTCCCCTACCATCGTCTACCGGTGGCTAAACACCGTGATGGCGCTGACCTTATCCACCGGGATTCCGATTATCTGGTCAACGGAACGAGTGATCTCAAACTCCAAACCATCGGTCTCCACGACACCTCGATACAGCTCTTTACCATCGGGGCTGGAGCCCTTGTATGTCCACTCTGGAGTGTAGACCGCGTCGACTCCGTAAGCCTGTTGAAGCTCCTGCAGCAGACTGCCCACCCCGTAGCCCTCGGGGAGCTTGAACTTCGGCGAGGTTGTACGGGCCGAGATCAGCCGCCGGGAGGCGTGGCTATACGTCAGCTCTATATCGTTAAAATCGAGCAGTTTGACGGTAGATTCGGTTCCCGGCGCGGCAAAATCGATCGCTCGATCAAGTTTAAAGTATCGCCCGGCCACCCGGTAGGGAGTGCCCATTCGGAAGCCGCCCAGATTTTTGCCGGGGGTAATGGTGTAGTCGTTGCGGTAGCGGTCGCCTTTCGCGAAACCCTCCTTGACCGCCGCCTCTTGTTTGCGAGTCTTGTCGACCTTTTCGATCTCCGCTAACAACTCTCGAGCGGACCTGCCGTCTCGATCGCCTTCGGTGGACCGGGCCACATCTTCCAGCAACAGATAGGCTCTCGAACCCTGACTGTACTCCTTGGGCTCGTCGGCGAGATAGGCCCTGGCTAGGGAGAGTTTGGTCGTTTTATCGTGGTCCTTCTCCTCCAGGTAGCGTTCCATCTCGGAGATCAGGACAGCTCTTTCGTTGCCTTCCATTTCACGGAAATCGCGGCCCTCCCAGTCCCGGCCGACGGCGGTCTCGGAGAGAAGCACCTCCGTTTCGGCCCAGAAGATTCGGCGGTCGTCGACCTTGCGGACCCCCTCCCCTTCCAACGCCTCTCCCCACAGTCCCGTCTGCAATCGGACACCTAGCGGCGCTCTTTCCGGGTCGAAATAGACCCGTGCCCGATAGGCGCTGAACTCGCTCAGGCGTGACATATCAAAATCGAAAAAGAAGCTTCCGCTCCGGACCACTGCTTCATCCCGCAGAAGAGTTTTACCGTCGCGATTCTGGATCTCGGCCCTAAGTCTCGACCCGCCGGGTAGATCGGTCTCCCCTTCCAGAATTAGGATCTTGTCCGCCGTATTGACGGCGTTCAGGGTCATGGTGACTCCCCGAGGGGGTGGTGACTCGCATCCGCCGGCCAAAGCCAGAGTAAGAAGTGCAGCGCAGAGACTTCCGGTAAGACTGCGGAATGTAAGTCTAGGCCGAGCCCGCATCGACTTTCAGGGCCTCTACACCGGCCTTCATATCGGCAGCCTTGAAGAGATAGCTACCGGCCACCAGTAAGTCCGCTCCCGCCTTGACGCAATCCGGTCCCGTCCGGGCGTCGACCCCACCGTCCACACAAACCATGACATCCCCTCCGGCCTCGTCGGCAAAGGCCCTGGCTTTCTCTACCTTCGCAAGCTGCGAGGACAGAAAGGACTGCCCACCAAAGCCGGGATTCACCGTCATGATCAGATAGCAATCTATCATGTCGATCAAATACTTCGCCGAATCGACAGGGGTATGAGGATTGAAGGCGACTCCCGCTCGGGCTCCCCCGTCGCGGATCTGACCGAGCAAGCGATGGAGATGCACCGCCGCCTCCCAGTGAACGGAAATCTGCCAAACTCCCAGATCGAGCAACCTGCCCAGATAATCCTGAGGGTTGGAGACCATCAAATGGACGTCCATCGGCAGGTCGGGAAACTCTCGAACCAACTTCTCAATGATGGGAAATCCGAAGCTCAGATTTGGCACGAAATGCCCGTCCATGAGGTCGAGGTGCAGGACGTCGGCCCCCGCCTCGACACATCGCGCGACCTCCTCGCCCACACGGTTGAAGTCGCAGGCCAGAAGTGATGGAGCGATCAGCGTCGGCACTATCGCCAGCCTCGTCGAACCCTAAGGTGCACTTGCTCCCCTCGGGGGACTTCCTTACCGGAGGATGGGTTTTGCTCGACGACCTCTTCATCCAGCCCGTACTGAGCCTCTTCAAAGGTGACCTTACCCACTCGCAGCTTGGCGTTGGAGAGGGAGATCTTGGCCGTCCTGAGCGATTCACCGGTCAGCTTCGGGACCGACATCAGTTCGGGCCCGAGTGAGACCACGACCAGTATGGTGCGGCCTTCTCGCACCATCTTGCCCCCCTCCGGGTTTTGGTCGAGGACGATGCGCTTCTTGACGACCTTGTCGTACCGATTTTCGTGCACCTGAAGACGGAGGCCCACCGATTCGATAGCCTCGTAGGCTTCCTTGATCTCCATATTGGTCACATCCGGTACCTGCACTTCGTCGGGCACTTTGAGATAGTCCCGATAGATCGTAAGACCGAAAATACTGATGGACCAGATGGTGGCGGACAGAAGTATCAGCGCCACCAACATCGGCATGAGCTTCTTCAGTATCCAACCGAAAGTGCCGGCAACGGCTTCGGTGGGAGGAGCGGCGGGAAGCTCGCCTTCTTCTTCTATCTCGTTTTCATCAGTCATGGTTGAAAAATGTTATTCCCAGCATGGCATTACTAAAAACTTTTTCAACTCCCTGCGTGACAGAGCCAAACGCCCGAGACACGCCCTAGTCCACCCAGGGAGCGGGCGTGAAGGCCGGTGTGGGAACGGGGTCGGGGTTCTGAGCGGCGTCGGGTGACAGACCCGGTTCCGCAACCACGAGATCGACGGTGCTCCCGGCCAGCACTTCGATTCCGGCGCTGGGGCGCTGTCCCAAGACTTCACCTGACACCGGACCGTAGCTTTTCTTCACGCTACCGATAGTCAGGTCGGCCTTCTCAATCTCGGCTCGGGCCTGCTTTTCAGTAAGACCGGCCAGCCCGGGTACCACAGCCGATTTCGCGGTCCGCACCACCACCGAAGGAGAGGACGAGGTCAGAGGGTCTCCCGGGGGCGGGTCCTGGAATGTAATTACGGCGCCATCCTCGGCCGACTCGGCCAGTTCAATCACGACTCCTTCGCGCCCCGCCAGCTCTCTGGCCTGAGCAACTGTCAAACCTTCCAAGCGAGGCGCGTGCACGGTCGTGGAAGAGGGATCGTTCGGCTGCTCAAACGCGGGCACGGGAATCGGAACGAAGACCGTCACCCGGGATCCCACCGGAAGTTTGCTCCCGGCAGCCGGCTCTTGTCGCAAGATGGTGAGGGGGTCGCCCTCCCGGAAGCCGGGCTGAGCGACTTGCATGACCACCATTTCCAGCCCCAACTCTTTCAGTCTCTGGCGCGCGAAATCGGGGTTTAACTCCGTCAGTTCGGGGACGGTCTGTTCTCCTCGACCACCGGAAATCGTTAGGGTGACTTTATCCCCTTTCTTGAGAGAGGACGGTCCTGCTTTCGGCTCCTGGGAAATGACCTTACCGATCTCGACACGATTGCTGCTTTTCTCTTCAAAAACGACATCCAAACCTAATCTGCGGAGGATGTCCTCAGCTTCCGAACGAGTCTTGCCGGCCACGTTAGGCAGTTCGATACCGACCGGTTTATCGGCCACATAAAGCGTGACCACCGAGCCTTGAGGCACCGAGGTCTGAGCATCCGGAGTCTGTCTCAACACCTCCTCCGGCTTCACCTCAGGGTCGTCCGAGACTTCCCTTTTCAGGTCGACCTGAAGCTTCACGCCTCGCAGGGCCTCCTCGGCTTCGCCCCTACTCATGCCGACGACGTTCGGCACCATCACTTTGGTCGGCTTGAGATAAAGATAGGCTCCCGTACCGGCGATGAGAAGAGCGACCAGGATCATCCAAGCCTTTGAAGGCCCGCTTCCCTTGCTCTTTTGAGTTTTACGCTTCTTGGCCAAAGCTCTGTCCTTTACTCTTTCGGATATTGACGACTGAGGTTCGCAGTTCGGGGTCCGTGGCCTGCCCTCCGTGGTTGATTTGAACCCGTCTCAAACAAAACTGTTTTTATTTCGTTACGATTAGCTTGCAGTCGGAAGGATGCGGGGGTCTGTTGAGGAAGGTTTCATGAGCCAGTATTTCATCGGCATAGCTTCGAGCAGGAGATGCCCCTGTTCGTAGGGAGAGAATTACATCCTCGAATGAAAAAAAAGCAGCCCGGGCTCAAACCCGAGATGCCTTCGAAGGGCGGTAGTGCGAAGGGCCTTACCAGAAAGGCCGACTACGCTAAACGCACATCGCTTACGAAGGATTTCGACAAACCCATCTACGGAGATGTCAGCGACGAAGACATCGAGGAAGAGTTGGATGAAGTCGAGCAAAAGCTCACGGAATCTCCCCACGACCGAGAGCTTCACATCAGAAAGTACAAGCTTCTTCGCAAACTAGGCGAGCGTGGCAAGATGCGCGCCTGTTTACAGTTTGCCGCTCGAGAGTTGAAGGATCCGTTTTTCGGGATCAAGCTGGCCGAAGCCCTGGAAGAAGAGGGTCGCTACCCCGCAGCCCTGGAGTGGCGCCGCTGGGTCATTCAGTTCGGCTCCGACGATCCGGACTCGGTGCGAAGGCTTGCCGGTACGGCCGTTCGGGCCGGAGACTTCCAAACCGCTGAGCAGTCTTATTCCAAACTGGTCGACCTTCGTAAAGACGAGTCGGACCCACTCGGCGGTACTTTCTACGACGAGATGCTGGGTAAGGGTTTCGAGCCCGGCAAGCGACGTGAGCTTCAAAAGATCGGTCTGCGACTGCTGGCCAAAGCGCTCGGCTTTCAGCCGGAAAGCGGCAACCTGCTGGAGTCGGCCGCCCGACTGAGCTACCGAGTCCGAGACCTGGAAGCAGCTCGCGCTTTCTATAAGCAAGCCATCGGTACCAATCCGAACCACCGCAACATCCGGGAGTGGAAATGGGAGCTCCTCAGGGTCTACGCCGCTTCCGGCTACCAAGAAGAGTGGCGCCAGATGAACGCCGAATTCACGGCCGAACTCCAGGACCACCTGAAGAATTTCCGAGGAGACTCGCGAGCCTGGACGATTCTGGCCAGGCAGCAGATTCAGGGCGGGGAGTTCGAGCCCGCAATCGAGACCCTGAAGAGCGCTCTTCGGGCCGACACGCGCAACGCTCAGGCGTTGTGGGAGCTGGGACGCCTCTATGTGCGCATGGGACGCTCCCAGGACGCGGTGGAGTACTACAGTGAAATCATCTTCGACCCGAACGAAAAGCGCTCGGTCCGTCGCGCCATCGAGCGAGCCCTGGCCGATCTCTACTTCCGAACAGGTCGATACCGCGAGTCGTTGGAGATCTATCAGCGCGAGCTAGAGTCCAACCTTACCATGATCGCTCCTATCTATGAGGCGGTGGATGAGCTTGAGACCGCCCAAGATCTCTACTTGCGGTCAGTGAAGCAGAGCCCGCGCGACGCTCGATCGCATCTGGGTCTGGCCGAATACTGGGTGCGCCGCAACGAGTGGGAGAAAGCCACCGATTCGGCTCAAAAAGGTCTGGATTGTACCTACGCTACGGAAGAAGTTCACTCCAACTTGGCGGTGGCGCTGGCCACATCTCAGATGCGGACCAATAAAATCGAGGCCGCCTTGCAGACCATGGAAGAGATCTGCCAGACCTATCCGGACTCCATCCATCAAGTCTTCCGAAAAGTGAAGATCTTGGTGATGCTCAAACGCCGAGAGGAAGCCTTGAAACTGGCCGAGGAAGTCCGCAGCTCAGCGGAGCACCAGACAGGCTGTGCTCCCGCTGAATCGTCGCTTTGGAGCCTCCTGGGAGACTGCCACTCACTGCTCGGCAATATCAAGGCCGCGGAAGAAGCCTACAGCAACGCCCTGAAATACGACTTCATGGACTCCATCGCGGTGCGCGGGCTGGGCATTGTGGCTGAGAAACAGAAAGACTTTACCCGAGCCCTGGAGATGTACCAGAGGTTCGTGCTGCTCGATCCCCTGAATCTGGCTACCCCCACCATCCGCGAGCGAATAGAAGAACTCCGCGAAAAAGTTGGTCCGCAGGCACCGGCGCCCACTCCGGCACCCACCTTGGAAGGCGAAGGCCTGGGCGACGCTCCCATGGGTGGAGGCACGATCGCCGACATGCCCAGCAAAGTCATGCCTCCCCCGCCGGAGGTGGCCGAAGAGGACCGCCAGGGCTGGCTGGGTAGCGGCGACGACGACGATTGGTTCGAGCCAGAGCGCTAATTCGGTTCGTCGGCCCCTGGTCACGCATCGAAATTGACACAATTTAGCCACAATTGCGATTCTAAAGGGTCTCTTTCTCGTAGGCAGAAAGTACTAGCTCCTTGCTATTATCTAGACCTGGAGTCCTGTTGTGTCTGTTACCACCAATCCCAATCCGAAAGCGGCCGTCGGCTCATCCCTGATTGGGGGCCGTTACCGCGTAACCGAGGAGGTTATGAAATGCCGGTTTTCGAGCCTCCACCGGGCCACCGACGAGTTCACCGGCTTACCCCTGGTCCTCCGCAAGCTCGACGGCGCCCACAAACACCTGGAGGCAGGAGGCAAAGCCCCCTACCATCGTGAGGCCCGACTTCAGATCCTTCGTGAGGGCCGCACGCTGGAGAAGATTCAACATCGCAATCTACCGCGGCTTCGCGGAGTGGTGGAGGAAGGCTCCGACATCTACCTTCTTCTGGAAGACATGCCCGGCACCACATTGCAGGGGCTGTTTGAGAAAGAGGGGCGTCTCGGATGGGAGTTGGTCAGGCGTTATCTGCTCCAATTTCTAGCCGTCACCGACTACTTACACTCTCAAGACCCCACCATCATTCACCGGGACATGCGACCCGACACCGTCCTGGTCACTCCCTTCGGGGTCATCAAGCTGGGCGAATTCGGTCTGGCCAAGATGAATCTGCAGGACGACGCCGCGGCCAAGCCCCAGACGGCGTTTCGCAGCAACGGAGACCCCTACTTCGCAAGTCCCGAGCAGCTCATGGGAGAAGCGAGCCATCCTCGTCACGATCTCTATTCCATCGGGGCCATTCTCTTCTATCTCTCCACCGGGCAAAGGCCGCCCGAAGCCCTCTCCAGACTGGGCGGTCACGACTCCCTGAAGCCGGTCAAGGAGTACCGCGGCGACGTGCCGGAGGAGCTGAGCGACGTCATTCAACGCCTCATGGAGCCGGACCCCAAGCGGAGACCGGGTTCGGTGTCCGAAGTTCGAGAGCTCATGGGCGACCTGGAGAACGAAGCCCGACTGCCGCAAATCGTCCTGGAGGCCCAGGCCCGTGAACTCGACAGAGTCCGCGAATCGGCCGTATCGGTAGAGGACGACGACCCGAACAAAACGGCCGACATGGAGCCCAAGGCAAAGCCGGCACCCCCGAAGGCGAACCCTCGCAAATCGAGCATGTGGTCGCTCTTGTTTGGAAAAAACAAAGACAAGCAGGGCGGCCCGGAAGGAGCCGATTCATCTACCGACACCATCGACAAAGAGCCGAAGAGTTCCGACTTTCCTTTCGTCGACCTGAGCTCGCTGAGTCTCAGTCGAGAGGTCGGCCAGACCTTCTCCGAAGCTCTCTCCCGAACCATCGAGGGGATTTGCATAGGTAAGGTCTCGGAGAAAGAGATCACCGTCGCCTGCAAAGATCCCACGGACGTTCATATTTACGACAACATCGCCATGGCGGCCACCCCGGACTACCGGGTCAACCTGGTCAGAGCCGAGCCGCGGTTGGTGGAGAACGCCCTGGAATACATTTTTCGCGGCCAATATCTGGCGGCCGACACGTCGTGGGCTGTGTTTCTCGAGCAGAAGCAACTGGACAGCGAGACGATCGTCATGACCAGTCAGAGCGCTCCGGTGAATTTCGACGATGAAGCCCTGGAGGGCCCGGTGGTGGATACGGTGGACCGGATCATCAAAGAGGCCATCTCCGCCGGAGCCAGCGACATCCATCTGGAGCCGTACGAATCCGGACTCGATGTTCGCTATCGTATCGATGGCGTGTTGCGCCGGGTCAACCAGGTCCACAACAATCTCATGTCGGCGGTGATCAAGCGTTTGAAGGTCATGGGCAATCTGGACATCGCCCAAGAGCGATTGACCCAGGGCGGTCGAATTTCCCTGAGACTGGGCAGCCGAGAATACGACCTGCGGGTCAGTGTGATTCCCGTGCCGCTGGGCGAGAGTATTGTGATGCGAGTCTTGAAGAAGGGCGCCTTCACTTTGAAGCTTGCCGATCTGGGCTTCGACCTGGAGCGCGAGGAGCAGTACCGCAGCCTCCTCAACCAACCGTACGGCATGATTCTGGTCTGCGGACCGACCGGTTCCGGTAAGAGTACCACCCTTTATGCCAGCCTCAAAGAGATCGCTCGACCGGACCGCAAGCTGCTGACGGTCGAGGATCCGATCGAGTATCAGATGCCCGGAATCATGCAGGTTCAGGTGAATAAGGCCCCGCGTGAAGAGGAGAAGAAGCTCACTTTCTCGCGGGCTCTTCGAGAGTTTCTGCGCCAGGATCCCGACGTGATCCTGGTGGGTGAGATACGCGACAAGGAGACGGCCGAGATCGGTATTCAAGCTGCCCTGACCGGTCACTTGTTGCTTTCCACCATCCACACCAACGACTCCATCGGGATCGTGAGCCGATTGAAAGACATGGATTGCGAGCCGTTCCTCATCAGTTCGGTGCTCTTGGGTGGCCTAGCACAGCGACTCGCGCGATGTCTCTGTCCTAATTGCCGCCAGGAGGCCGACATCCCCGACCGCTATCTGGAGATGTTTAAGACCGCCAAGGTGGAGCCGAAAGCCTACCGCAGCACGGGCTGTCGCGAGTGCAACGAGACCGGCTCTCGAGGGCGGATCGGCATCTATGAGCTGTTGGAGATCACGACCGAGATTCGCAACCACATCACCAACGAAGACTCCGAGGAGATGATCCGGCAAACGGCTCTCTCCCAGGGCTACCGGCCTCTGCTGACCGACGGCCTGCAAAAGGTGAACAAAGGACTCGTTTCGTTGGAAGAGGTGCTCCGCGTTTGCCGCACCGTGGGCGAGTCGAAGAAGAAGTAGGCCGGAACTTTGAAAGTCTACAAATATAACGCGCTCGATAAGGACGGCAAACCCGTCGAGGGCGAGCACACGGCAGCAGACAAAGAGAATATGCTGAGCTACCTCCGCTACAACGATCTCACACCCTTGTCGGTGGAAGAAGTCGGCGAGTCGGAAGTGAAGCCGCCGGTGCCCAAGTCGGAGGCCCCCGAAGAGGTTTCGAGCTTCGCCTCCAAGCTCTCCAACAATCCGTTTCAGACGGTGAGTCGAAAGACGACCACGGTTTTTACTCGGCAGTTGGCCACCACGCTGCACGCCGGTTTGCCCCTACTGCGCACCATCAGCTTGCTGCACCGTGAGACATCCAACCCACAGATGAAGATGGTTTTGGGCTCACTCGGAAAACGGCTGCAAAAGGGTGCCAGCCTCTCCGATGCGATGCAAGACTTCCCGAACATCTTCGACGAGCGGTACATCAATCTGGTGAAGGTCGGAGAGATGAGCGGAGACCTTCCCCACTGTGTGGGACGGCTGGCGATCCTCCTGGAAAAGGAGCAAGCCCTTCATCGTAAGGTGAAAACCGCCATGGCGTATCCGATGTTTATCTTCCTCTTCACCACCATCATGACATACGCTCTGGTGGCCTATCTGATACCGCTTTTTACTCCGATGTTCTTAGCATCCGGACTGGATATAGAGCGTGACTACCCCCTCACCCATTTCTTGATCGACGCCAGTGGCTACGCCACCGACCCCGTCTACATGGGACTCTTCACGGTGGCGATCATTTTCATGATCCTGGGGTTAAAGATCGCCTCCAAAAGGCCGGGCGGCCGTCTCGTGATCGACAAAGTGAAACTGTCGATTCCGTTTTTGGGCAACGCCGTCAAAGAGGTCACTGCAGCTCGCTTTTCGCGTAGCTTTTCCACTCTCTTGCAATCCGGCGTCCCGTTGGTGGAGGCGCTCCGGCAAGTCGCGGGAGCTTCCGGCAACGAAGTGGTGGCCCAGCGTGTTCGAAAGGTCGGTCGAAGCATCCAGGGCGGCGAGAAGCTCTCCGACACGCTGAAGAAGGCCGGGATCTTTCCGGATCTTTTGATTCAGATGACCGCTATCGGCGAAGAAGCCGGCTCCCTACCCGACATGCTGGAGCGGGTGGCCGATTATTACGACGAGGAGGTCGAGTCCAGCATCGCCTCCATGACCGCCCTGCTCGAGCCGGGAATGATGATCATTATCGGCGGTATGGTGGGCGTTTTTGTGATGGGAGTGTTGCTCCCCATTTTAGGCATTTCATCAGGAATGGAGAATCAGCTATGACGGCGATGACGCTAGCGGATTATTACGAGAGGCTTTCCGCGGCGCGAACGACCTCGCAGTTTCAAAACGAAACCGAGAAATGCGCCACCGAGGTCGGCCAGGTATCCGATGCTTTTTACTATTTCTATTCAGCCGAGGAAAATGCGCTCAAGCGCCAGGGTGAAGTCCTGGAGATGGACCAGCGCTCGTTGCCCGGCAAGTGCGCTCTCCTGCGGGAGGACGTCCAGGAAGACGAATCGTTTTGCTTGCCGGTACGGCATTTCGGTCAGCTGGTGGGCGTGTTGATGGTGGTGACCGAGGGAGAGTCGCTCCCCAAGGAGCTGCATGAACTGCTGAGGTTGGTGGGGCAGATTCAAGAGCACGTGGTGGCCCGAGAAGAGTCTCGAATATACACCGATCGCAGCCGCGATCTCATGGTGCAAGCCGTGGAGGCCCTGGGCTCCAGCCCCGACCACGTGAAACGGGTAGCTCAGCTCTGCACCGAGCTAGCCAAGCTGCTCGACCTATCGGTCCAGCTCAAGTACGATCTCTTTCAGGCCGCTCAATATCACGACGTGGGGATGCTCGCCCTTCAGGGCGAGAGCCGGGACGAAGCCTATCGAGCTCATCCATCCGCAGGGGCCGAGTTTCTCAGGTCGTGCCGCAATTTACGCCATCTCGCGACGTTCGTCGAGACTCATCACGAACGTTACGACGGAAGCGGATTTCCAGGGGGGCTGTCCGGTGAGTCACTCCCCATCGATTGCTGGGTGATGCCGTTGGCCGAGCACCTGGACGAGTTCTGGCAAAGAAGTCTACGAGACGGTTATGCCGACAAATTGAGTGAGTTTTTCGAGTCGGAGGCGGCCCATCACCATCCCGAGGTTGTAGACGCTCTCTGTGGATTGGCCGACTCCGGTCGTCTCGAAGAGATTCTGAGCTAAGAAGACGGACCGTGCCTTTCTTCCCCAACAAATCGAATGGCAACAAAGGAATGAGCCTGGTGGAGATCATCCTGGCCGTGTTCATATTCGCGGTGGCCACTCTCATTCTGTTTCGTGCTTTCACGGCGAATAAACGCCTTTCCGTCCAAAACCGCGACCGCACGGCCGCCCAACTTTTAATGGGCAACATGCTCGAAGAGTTGAGAGCCCATCGCTTTGGAACCGCCGCTCCCAAAACCTGGCCTCCCGACCAGGAGCCCGGAAACGGATGGGAGTCCGGCACCTTTCCGGCGGTCCAGTCGATCCCCGCCTTTGTCGAAGGCAACAAGCAGCAGATGCTGTTCCACCGCCAACTCAGCTACGAGGGCAGCCTCATCGGAAAAGGAAACAAAGACCACGATGTGGTGACGGCGACCATCCGTTGGAAAGACCCGGGGCGGTCCGAGCTGCAGCAGCTGCAAGCTAGAATGGTGGTGCGGAGACGATGAAACGACGCGGATTCACCATGGTCGAATTGGTCATCTATTTCGGCTTGAGCGTGATGGTACTCGGAGTCTTGCTCTCCGTACTTTTCACCGGGCGAAGCAACTTCGAAGCGACCTCTTCCTCGTACCTGGTCAGCCAGGACGCCGAAGCCGCCCTCCGCTGGCTGAAGTCCGACCTCCAGGAAGCCGCTCTCGGCTCGATTCGGGTCTATCCCAACCCCCAAAGCCCATCCTCCCCGCCCGGCATCTCCATGGCCTCTCCGCGCAATCTGGAAAACGAATTTGTGGTCAGTAAATTCGGCACCCCGTTGTGGTCGACGTACGTGTTCTACACGCTCGATTCCGAGGGCAAGCTAGTCCGATGGATGAAAGAGAACGATTTCCAGCAGTACCCCGAAGCCTCCAACTTGAAGCCGGAAGACACCACAGCCAGAGAACGGGAGCGCATCGTGTTGAGAAACGTGGTTCAGCCCGGTGACGAGCTGGCTGAATTCGGCATTCTCGGGGAGCGCGGGGGCTTCGATTTTCAGTTCGTCCGCTACAGCGACCAGGGCGACGAAATTCTCACCAGCTACAACCCGTACCAGGTCACGACCGAACTCGCCGACGACAATTTGGAAGGGCGCAACACCAAGCTCGTCTCCTTGCTTTTGACGGTCGCCATGTCCAATTACAGAGAACGCAACGTGAGCTACGTCCAGCTTCCGATCAGGGTGGTCCCACGACATTGAGGTGGATATGAGATACAGCATGAGAATTCGCCGGCCGCGGCCAAAAGGCTATGTCCTGATCGCCGTCTTGGCCGTGATAGCCATCCTGGTGACGATCGTCGCCATCCTACAGTATCAAGGGATGGCGAGACGCCGAAACGCCGTCCTAATGGAAGCCCAGTATCTCGCCCGTCGCGCTTTCGACAACACGGAGGGGGTACTCCAGTCCAACCTTGAGGGAGACCTGCCGAGCGGCATGACCGAGGTCATTCTCCTGGAAGAGGAGTTCGTCAGCTTCGATGCCGGTGGAGACCCGATAGGATCTATCGACAGCAACTCTGTCTATGTCGACGGCTCTATTCATTCGCGCGCCGGTAAGTTGGCCGGCGCAACCATCTACAAGAACGAAGGCCGCCGAAACATCGGCACCACCGAAAACCTCTTGACCGAGCAAGAGATGCACGGACGAGACCGGACGACCTATCCCCTCTCTCTTCGAGTCGAGGGGTTGCCGACGAGTTGGAACCCCACCTTCGACCTGTTCCGACGCAACCGTTTCCAGAGTGTCTACTTGGCCGGTTTCCCCTACGCCGCCTTCGCTCCGTCCGATGGAGCGACAATCGAAATTGAGAGCGTACGAACCTGGGCCATGCCGACCATCGACGAGTACGACCCGGACACGGTCAATCCGTTGGACCTGGATTCGGGTGTCGTCCCCTTGATCGGAGCGGGCGGAAATGTGGCCATCTCTCAGATCCGCTACGGAGAGGTCTATTCCAAGGCAGGCGACATCGAGATCGAAGGCGGCACCGCTATCGGGCTGCAGGGCTATCTCCCCTACTCCCATTGGGCGGGAGAGCCGTACTTCGATCATCTCACCCATAGTTTGGACAAGGTGAGCGACAAGCTCAGCGACGTCTCCACCGACAAGACCGGGGCCGTTTTCGGGAAGCTCACGCTGGCAGATACGGTCGACTGGATCATCAACGGTAAAACGCCCAGCAATTTCCTCACTTATCAATCGGCCTCGGCGTGGTGGTTCTTCCTTCTTCCCCGAATCAAGGGCGGTCCGGGGTACATCGACTTTCAGCTGCACGTGCCCATGCCGGCCGACACGGGTGTCATCGGCGATGCGGTCGGCACCAGCCCGTCTATCTACCGTATCAACGAACTCAATGAGCAAAACCAGGAGATCAACGCGGAGCTATTACCCAAGAATGCCGGTGACGAGTCGGAATGGGATGCCAACACTCCAGGTCTCATACCCGAGCTCTCTTACAAAGCCGGACAACTCGAGGAGCTCGAACAAGAACTCGACCAGCTGAACAGCGAGTATCAGCAACTCGAACAAAGCGGAGCCAACGACTCCACCCTGGAGGCCAAGCAAGACGAGATCGACACGCTGCAAGACACGATCGATACCAAGCGCGACGAGGTCGACGACCTGGATAAAGAGATCCAGCGCAAGCAAGATACGGTCGAAACAAATAAGGGCATCATCGACAACCTCCGAGAAGACCTGGAAGATACCGCCATGGACTGGATCGAGGGAGACCCCAAAGGGCCCAACCAAACCATGGAAATGGCGATGTGTAAGGTGGGCGTCGGCCAAAATCCCGATACCAAGTCGCTCGAAAAGACCAAGCCCGCCAACGCCAGCACGCAGGAAAAAACCAAGGACGACAAGACCAAATGGCTCAGCAGCAAGGGGATGCTGTTTCACTCCTACGCGGCTCTGATAGTTCGTCTCGCGGCACAGGTGGTCCGCATCATCAAGAACGCGATCACCTCCTTTCCGATGAAGAAGATCAAGATCCCGATCATCAATAAAACTATCGAGATCCCCGACCTCACCAAGCTCGACAAGTGGCTGGAAAATATCGCTAAAGATATCGCCGAAGGATTGCAAAACCTGGTCGTCTACGAAGTGCCGCTCTGCTTCCTGGACGCCGAGCCGCTGGAAAAAATCACCGGCAGCAACTTCAAGATTTACGACACCTTTCAGGTCCCGATGGGGCGCACATTCAAACTCGATGGCGATATGACCATCTACGGCGACCTCTGGCTCCAGAAAGGCTCTTCCATGACCCTGAGCGGCGACCTCACTATGAAGAAGCCCGAACTGGAAGACAGCATGTTCTTAAACTTTCACTCCATGACCCAGCCTCAGGGCCGGATTTACATGGAGGAAGGGACAAGCCTGGTTGTGGAGGGCGACCTGGAAGGAGCCGGTGACAAGTTTATGGGTTCGGTGGTGGCCTGTGGACCGATGGGCAAGAATCGGGCCATCAGCGCCATTATCATCTGCAACGGCACCGCCACCTTGCCGCACGGCACCGCGGGCGGAGTCGGTTTCGTCGAACTGATCGACTACATCGGCTCGGACACCAACGCTCGAGACATGAGAAGGCTCTTCGAGGATTGGATCCCCAACCTCAGCAAGACACCCATGTTTCTCAGCCCTTTCTACGCCCGACAGCCCTATTTCGGACGCTATCCGGTGGTGCTCAAGATCATCCCACCCAGCCCCATACCGATTCCCACCTTCGAGACCAAAGGTCAGAATCTCAACGTCTATCTCTTCCGCATTCTCACCAACATTATGACAGTGCAACTGAACCTGACCTTGGGAGAAAACTTCTCCACCAGTTGCGCCTGGTGGGCCTGGAGTAGCGAACAGGTCGCGGTCTTTCCCAAGCACGCGGGTCCGAGCTTCAAGCCGGAAGCTCAGAAGCGCCTCAACGAGATGCTCGAGTCTTTCGGCTGGGCCGGAGGCGACGCCGAAGACTTTCTTGAGCCACTTCTCAGCGATGCCTTGAAAGAGGTCAAGGATGTCGAAGGCCTGGCCAAGAGCCTCGGAATCACCGCCGCTCTCGCCTTGAATCCGGACCCCACCGACGCCTCCAACGAAATCGTGGAGGATCTCATGGAGAAGCTTCTCGGCGAGAAGTCTCTTCAGAGTAAGGCCAACGATAGTTTGGACGAACTCAACCTCCCGATCAAAGTGCCCGGCGGTATCGACATCGACATCTGGAAAGGGCTCAAGGAGAAGCTTCGCGACATTCAAGACGCGGTCAACGCCCTCTCCCCTCTCAGCGGAGGCAGCCCCTCCGACGATCAGCTCCGGGAGTCGGCCAACATTCTGCTTCTGGAAACCCCCGGAGTCTTCGTCTACGCCAAGAACTCCCTGACCGTCGGTTCGGGAGACACGGTACGAGCCGTGGGTTGTTTCGTCTCCGAGGGCAGTGTGGATATGGACGTCAACTACACCATCGGTTCCATCGTCAGCGGCCAGGGAAGCATCCGAGCCCAGCAACTGTACTACGCCCCCCAGTACTCCCGAGCATCCGTCTATATTCCCAAGCAGCTGAGGACAGGCGGCAAGGGCATCACAGCCAACGACGACTACTGGGACAACGCCTTCAATTTCAAGTACGGCTCCAAGCTGGACACCGAAGAGGGCATGGACGTACCCGAGCAGACGGTGTTCTTCCCCTCTTCCTACGGATGGGGTCCCTAATAAAACTGGAAACTTCGCCGCTTCATTTTAGCTTCTTTTCAGCTGCCTGGTGTAGTCTGAATGCATGGAAGCAGGGCCATTAAGCAATAGCGTCAGCGGTCGGCTGATTCGCGGACCACTCAAAGGTACGGCTCGGACCGTGGGCGCTCTGAACCGTTTGCAACCGAGCCTACCCTATTTTCTGGTGAAAGGCGCCTGGTGGCTGCACGGCTTCCAGAGCATACCCGATTGCTTTCCCATCGTTCAGTCGGCGGCCCGGCTACTTCCGCACGGCGAACTCGACGAGAACAGCTGGAGCGAAGTCCACTTGCTTGACTCGCTGGATGAGAGCACCTTGCCTGCCTCCTCTCCCAGCGGCCAGGTAGAACGATATCGTGGCTCCGGCGTGGTCATCGACCGGGACGGTAGCTTTCGAAAAATCTTTTTGACCTCCGAAACCAACCTCGAAGGGACGGGTGAATGGAAAATCGGCGAGACCGAGTGTATCGCCGTACCGGTCTCGAAGAGCGTCTCTTATGCTCCTTTACTGCCCTCGCGTCCCTCGCTCTTCGTGGGTGGGTTAATCTCCCTCTCGGCCGAACCCCCGGAAGGGTTTTTCGCCGCCGCCACCAGCGCCGAGTTTCAGAATTTAGGATATAGGCTCGAGAGCGCGGAGAGGGCCCGGGTCTGGCTTTATCGAGTTCCCGATTCCCGTACCCAATCTTATTTTGACTTTCATTACGCTTCACCTGATCGCCCCCGCTGCAGCGACCGAAGCTCCAAGTTTCTCATCGCCTCGGGCGTGGGGCCGGCCTCCGACCCGGCCTCCGCCGGCGGCCGAGAGTGTCATCTTCTTTGGCTGGGCGATGAACAGCACGGCCCACTTCAGTGGTACCTTGAGACCCTCACCAAGCCGTTTTCTCTGGACGAACTCGCTCGAAACCACAAGGGTCTTGCTCAGCGACTAACGGACGGAACTTTCTTGCTCAGCAGTGTGAACTTCACTCACAACCTCAGCAAGGACGGCTTCAATGAGCTTCAGACCGACCCCGAACTCTATCGTCGAGTCTTCTCCGAGGAGTACGACCAGTTTTTGATGAGCCTGTTTGAGCCCCAGCCCGGTGGACCCGCCCAGGCTTCCTATCTGTTGGCCACGTCGCGAGGCTGCACCCAGGGATGCAGCATCTGCTGCTCCGGCGGACTGAAGGCTTTCCAATCTTTTTCCGGAGAGAGAATGATGTCGGAGTTGAGGACTCTGGCCGCCAAAGAGTCTCTTCGATCCCACGGCTTCATCGATATCTTTTTTTTGGATAGCAATTTTAATAACAACCCCAAACGCATCGTCGAGTTCGCCCAACTGTACCGAGAGAGCGATCTCTATGGTCGGTTTCGTTTTTACGTCAGACATAACACGGTCAAAGGTTTTTTAAAGCGCCAAGCCGGCGTGAATGTACCGGACCTCGAACTGGTCCAGGCCTTTCGCACGCTGGGAATCACGGAAGTCTTCATGGGAGTGGACACCTTTGACGAAGCCAGTACGCTCACGCTCAAGAGCAATCGTGTTCAACTCGCCCGGCGTGGAGAAGAGACCTCTGCCACTTATACACCCTCGGAGTTGCGCTCGTTAGTGGCGGTCTTGGAGTCCGAAGGGCTTTCCACTCGAGCGTTCTACTTGCAGAACAACCCCTGGGTCAGCGACTTCGATCGACTGGAGAGTTACTATCACATTGCCGACCTCTGGTTCAACTTCGCCCACTTTTCCATCGACACGCGGGAGCGGCAGGTCAATCAACTGAAACCGTTCGCCGGGAGCCCCATCGAGCAGATCAACCGCCTGGCCGACAACGCATGGACTTCTGGGGGGCGGTTCGTGACAGGTAGCGAGGTGGGTGAACTGGACGAAATGATGTCGCTGAGCTACTTTGGCAAGCCGCGCCATCGTTCCAACCCCCATGAAATCGCCCGACTTTTTATTTTGGAACTCGACCGCGTGAGAGCGATGGTGGAGGACTCCGGTGACGAGCAACTCCTGGCCAAACTGTTGGCCCTGGATGAAGCGTTTGACCTGCATCCCCTCATTTCGTCGGTGGGTCGTTCCTTCGCCGCTCGATGGAGCGATCTCGGTCCGTTTGACCCCAGGGCACAGAAAGCGGCTTTTCAGCGGGCCGCCCGGCCTCTCTTCGACGGGCTTGCCGATACGGTACCACAGGCCCAGACTACGAACAAAAGTGGCAACTCGGCCCGTTTACGGGCGGCTCAACGCAGAGAGCCGTTCCCAGAGAAACAGACGACCCGGTAGACTCTTTCACAAGACTAACAAAAAGTCGTAAGATCCTTGTCCCTATTTCCCAGAAAAACCGGCTAAATCGCCGTATTTGGGGCAAGGATCTTACGACTTTTTGTTAGGGTCTGTTGACTTGTCCTTAGGCTGGACCAGCGGCACCGAGAAGAAATCGTCCACCAGGGTGTCCCGGCCTTCGTCGGCGCCCAGCGCTTCCTCAATGGCGGCTTTCACCGGACCCATCGTGGCGAAATTGTCGCGAAAACCCCAGCGAGTCATGTCTCGATGGTTGGGGCCCTGGATCACGTCGCTGACCACGGTTTGCACGCGGAACTCCACGTCCGGTCTGTCTTCCAAGACCTTAAACCAGTGACCTAGCTCCACTTCGATGACATCCACATCTTTGGCGTCCATGTCTTTGGCCCATTTCTGAGTCTCGATATTCGGGGTACTCACACGACTGTAGCTGACCTGGAGATCGTGCCCGGAATGAGGCGTCAGCCAGTCCAGACTCTCTCGTTCTCCGTCGGGATGGACCCAGGTATGAGGGGTGGTGACCTGACGCACCTGCAGGCTTGGATCGACACCACCGCAAGTCCCCACAAAATTCAACTTCTTAACTCCGTGCTCCAGGAGAGCGTCCAACAGGTCTCGGGAGAGATCGCCGTACAGAGGCGGCAGAAACCACACGTCCTGACCGTTACGAAGTTTCATCACTTCCATCTTCACGTTGGCCATATCCGAACTTTCCTCGGTCTCGCCCACCACCGGAGCGCCACGCCTACTAAACAGGTCCCACAGGTGACCCAGGTTGCGGACGGGATGGTCGCTCAATAGGGCAAAAGCGCTCGTTTTCGACATACCGTAGACCACCAGGTCCGGAGCTTTGTCCCCCAGACGACGGAAAGTTCGCAGATAGTCGTCCTTAAAGGAATGAGTCGCCCCCACCGTTTGGACTTGTTCGCCGACGGCTCCGGCCAGCTTCAGGAAACTCTGCATGTGCTCGACTCGATCGTCGCCGTTGACCCGCCAGATGAGTAGCTGTGACTTTCCCTCCGGATCTTTGGCGTGGCGTACCTGGTGAAATCCGACCTCTTTGTCGACCGGCTCGCCCAGATTCCATCCGCTCTCCTTGAGCCGTTCCAGCGTTTTTCGGCCCTCGCCGACGGCGATGGTGACCGGACGGCCGTCTTTCACCCACTCCAGCGTCTCGGGGCCGAGATTCTGTTCCATGTACTCAGGGGTATCTTTGATCGTGTGGGGTCCGGAAAGGTCCATGGTGTCGACCTGCTCGCTAAAGCCGCTCACTCTAGCAAGGCTCGGAGCGGGCTTCGGGGCCGGATTCGGCGGAGCGAGGCTGAGAGCGGACGCTTTCCACGGACTGATCATAGGGGAATCGTAGCTGTTCGTTCGGAAAAACCTCTGAAATGTCCGCGCTGAACAGCTATCGTGAGTTGACCACCCTGGGCCGTCCCCTGTGGGTCCTGGCCGGTGCCAGTTTGATCAATCGGTGCGGCGCTATGGTGCTGGCTTTCATCACGCTCTATTTCGTCAAAGTGCTCGGATTCTCGTTGCTGGTAGCGGGCACCCTGACGGCCGTCTACAGCGCGGGAAGCGTCTTGTCCGCTCCTGTTTCGGCCTACCTCTGTCGTCGCTACTCGGCCTGGAGAGTGCTCACTCTCAGCATTCTTCTCTCCGGGCTGGTGATGTTGATTTATCCATGGTTCACCAGTCTCTCGGCCCTTATCCCCGTTACCCTGCTCTTCGGCTGCATCACCGAGGTGGCCCGGCCGGCCGGCTATACCTGCTACGGCCAGTTGGCCCCCAAGGAGCGAAAGCGGGAGGCGTTTGCCTTGCATCGCCTTTCCGTCAATCTCGGAATGAGCCTCGGGCCGGCCGTCGGCGGAATCCTGGCGACCGTAGACTACCGGTACATCTTCTGGGTCGACGGCGTCACGTCCATTCTGGCCGGTCTGGTCCTCATCGTCTGGTCCGCCGAAGTCGACCTGCAGGTGCCCAAGGAGACCCGCTCCTCCGACCCGGGCCCTCTTCCCGGGAGGTTCCGGCTCTTCATTCTGGGCAACTTTCTCGGACTGCTCGTCTTCACCCAACTCTTCGCCGGTGTGCCGCTCTTTGCGGTGGAGTTCGTCCATCTCACGGAAGCCAAGGCCGGGCTCCTCTTCACCTGTAACACCCTTCTTGTGCTACTCTTCGAAGCCCCTGTCGTTCACGTGACCAAGGGTTGGAAACTCTCGCGCGCCCTCACCCTCGGCCATCTCTGTCAGGGAGCCGGCCTGGCGTTGCTCGGTTTCTTCCCCACCTTCCACGGTATGCTCGCCGGAGTGGCGCTTTTTACGGCGGGAGAGATGCTGCAGGCTCCGCTCGGATTAGCCTACGTCAACGAAAGCGTGGCACCGGAAAACTTAGCGACAGCCAACTCCTGGCTTGCCGGCACCGGCAGTGTCGCCTTCCTTATCGGACCTCCCTTGACAGCACTATCCCTGGAGCAGCTGGGCGGCTCGGGCCACTGGAGTATCGTCGGCACACTTGGATTTCTGGCGGCCGTTTGGATGTGGATGTTGGGCGAGCCGTCGTCCTCAGATCGTTGAATGGCAGGTCCGCCCGCTTTCTTAAGAAATGGGGGCCGCCATGAGAACTCCTATCCTGTGTTGTTTCCTGCTGGCTCTGCTGCTCGTCCCGGCTCCCGCTGAAGATCCCGACGGCTTCGCCTCTCTTTGGGTTGATAAGAACGCCGAGTTTACGCTCGACGATGTGCGCCAAACGCTGGAAGAGCTGTCCAAGCAAGAGACCGATCCGGAGCAGATCATTGTTTTCATACACGGCTTCAAAAAGCCGAAAGCGGGCAGCACTCGGGATTTCAATATTCTGGCCGAGCAGCTCGAAGCGCAGTTTGAAGAGGACTCCACCCGAGTGGCGCTAGTCGGTGTTCAGTGGGATTCCTCGGTGGACATACAAAAAGCCAAAGGACTCGACGCCCTTCGCATGATCAGAGCCTATCACGACGCGGTTCCTCTGGCCCGAAGCGTGGGGCGCGGACCGACCAGAGCGCTCCTGTTGGCGCTTCAGGAGAGGTATCCGAAAGCTCATCTATCGGTGTTTGCCCACAGCATGGG
>Ga0208701_100257_pt1 | contig 21818 bp, 21 predicted proteins | sample DeeseametaMP1482_FD_184188 | JGI IMG/M metagenome (GOLD analysis project Ga0208701, IMG submission 184188) | Marine microbial communities from the Deep Pacific Ocean - MP1482 (SPAdes) | ecosystem: Environmental > Aquatic > Marine > Oceanic | place: South of Fiji, South Pacific Ocean | collected... | reverse complement strand
CCCAAACAAGTTGAAGGTCGCGGTGGCGGTAGTGTTCTGCCCACCCACGCCGGTGCTTACCAGACCGGTCGAGGTAATATTGGCTACCGTGGTGTCTTGCTCAAACGAAACTTCCGGAGCATCGAAGGAGGGCAGAGTGATGACGCTCCCGTTTCCGAATGCCAGAGTCAGCTGAAGCTGAACCGAGTCGCCATCCTTGACAACGTTAACCAAATCAGGACTGACCGTGATGGCATCAAACGTGATGGGTTCGGCCGTACCGAGGTCTACAGGTTGGGTCGTACCCACCACTACGTTGGCGTTGCCCTGCAGAGCCGCCAAGGGGAAGTCTTCGGCCGACAGAGCGGTCACGACAACCACCGTCACGCTGGGATCGACATCTTCCAAAATAACGGAGTCCGAGAACGGTAACAACCGAACGTCCACCAGGTTGGCCTGCGAAGGTGGGTTGCCCGAATGCAGGCTAAACAGCAGTTTAGTGGTGCCGGCAGGCACCTCCCCTTCGGTTTGCGCCAGCGCGCGGTCGAATCGAAAGGACAGGTTTCCGGTGTTGCCGGGATTCACGGTGTTGGTGTTGCCGGTGAAGACGAAGTTCTCCGAATCACCACAACCTACCGCGAACACAGCCACCAGACTTAAGGTCAGGAGAGCCAGAAGGCTTTGCAATTTTTTCATCATCGGCTATTTGAGGATCCCGACTCGCCACCTCTGGCCTACAAGTCAAGATACTAGCCTGCGGGAAAGAGTTCTCACTTGCCGCGGATAAATAGGCGAAACCCAAACCTTTCCGGCTCATTATATTTCAACGTGACCATCATTTACCCAAAAAAATCAAGCCAGCTCCTAACGATAAGCCTCCTGCTCTTGTCGCTCGTCAGTTTGGCAGCCGCCGACGGCTCTACCAGTCGACTCAAGCTCCCCGAGCCCAAAGTCTTCCTGAACCCGGACACCGTCTCCCTCTTCGTGGTCCGAGCCGACCCCGACGACGACGCCTTCCGGGCTCTGTTCAATACCGCCTGGGAGTCGCTTTCCGGACCACGCGGTGCGGGTCGAAACTGGATCTATCGGGCCATCCTATCGAAGATTCAAGGCGAAGACTCAAACGCCCTGACCTCTCTTCTTCCGGCTCAGTACGTCCGCATCGATTCGATGGGCGAGGGAGCGTCGGAACCCTGGCCCACCACGGCTACCACCGTCAGTGGCTGGCCGGGCCTGCAGGCTCTGTGGTACCGAGCCCAGGGCAAAGGCGACAACGGCGAAGACTTCCCCACGGAAGAACTGGGCGACGCCACTCTCGTGCTTCGGGACGGGCACCAGGATCCCACCCTGGGTCGAGTCCTCACCAAACTCGACGGCACCATAGCGAGCTTTCCCTCCTCACGCTTGGCACGCTACGCCGTCAAACGGTGGGCTGAAAATGAAACGCGCAGCCCCGACCCCGAAATGGAGTCGCTGCTAGCTTCCATCGACACCAACCACCACACCTACGGTGTCCTCTACAATCAGCGAGGCTCGGTCGTCAACTTTCTCCGCTGGCTCCATAAAGGCGACGTCGGCAAAGCGGAAGCGGCCGTGGGAACGGAGCGCTTTGAGAGAGTGACTCGAGACGTCTTGAGCATGACCTGGGAAGGCGATCTGCTCTCCGATAACGAGCTTCAACTGGCCATCCGTTTTCGCACCACCACGCCGAAGGCGCGGGAAGAGCTAACCGCTATGCTCAAAGACATTCGGGCTGTCCTGGACGAATACGGTCGAGCCGGAAAAATGGAAGCCACGGGCCTGGACAACGAGCTATACGTGGATTTCCGCCTGGTCGGTCACAAGGGCATGTTGACCAGATATATCGAGGATAATTTCTAGATCCGTCTAGAGCGTACGTCCCACGCTCTCGGCAACCGGACCGAGAGCTTTGTAAAGCTTCTTGAAGCCTTCCAACGTCATGGATTGCGGTCCGTCCGATACGGCTTCATCCGGCTTGGGATGAACCTCGATGATCAGACCGTCGGCCCCCGCCGCGATGGCGGCCAGACTAAGGGCCGGAACGAGTTCGCGGTCTCCGGCGGCATGCGAAGGGTCGATAATCACCGGGAGATGCGTGAGCCGCTTGAGCACGGGAACAGCCGCGATATCGAGGGTGTTTCTGGTCATTGTTTCAAAGGTTCTGATCCCGCGTTCACACAACGCCACCTGCTCATTACCTTGAGACAGAATGTATTCGGCCGAAAGCAAGAATTCTTTCAGAGAACTCATCATTCCGCGCTTCAGCAGTACCGGGAGACGAGCCCGCCCGACTTCTTGCAAGAGGGCAAAGTTTTGCATATTGCGAGCTCCGATTTGAATAACGTCGCTGTATTGAGCAACCAACTCCACATCAGACGGCTTCAAGCACTCCGTCACGACCCGTAGACCGAATCGCGCCCGCGCTTGAGCCAGAAGCTGCAACCCCTCTTCCCCCAGCCCCTGGAAGTCGTAGGGCGATGTCCGCGGCTTGAAAGCTCCCCCGCGAATCATCGGAACCCCGACACTTTTCAGCATTTCCCCCACCTGGGTCAACTGGTCGGCGCTCTCCACAGCACAGGGGCCGGCAATGACGGTGATCTTGTCGCCGCCTACCGTGCAAGACCCCACCTTGAAGCTGCTAGATTCGGGCCGAAACTCACGACTGGCGAGCTTAAACGGACTCCGGCTGACAAAAGCCGACGAGACACCCGACAACTCGGCCAACTGTGCTCGAAGAGACTCCTCTTGAGGCGCCCCCAAACAGCCCACCTGGGTCTGCTCATCTCCCCGGCTGAGATAGGGCTGCAAGCCCTGCTCTTCAATATGACGTAAGACCGCTCCGATATCTTTGACGGAAGCGGATTTCTCCATGACGGCTATCAGCATGCTCACTGCTTTCTGACCGGATCGAGGAAGCTCCTGTACTCCACCGCCGCGCCTTGCCGCTCATCGGTGCACGATTTAACAGGCTGTTCACTTCCTCACCGGATATCTTATCTATGTTAATAGAGGTCATGCTTGTCAATCGCTCATTATCACCAATCCAAGCTCGCCGAATCGCTCCTGTGGCGATTCGCTCCGATGCCCCTACCGTCGCCCCTAGAACAGAGGTCGACACGGCCGTCTTGTCCGCCCCGCAACCCGGCGAGACAACCCCGACGAACAAAGGCCCCTCCTGGCACGACGACCAGGTCATCTATTTCCCTCTCACCGATCGTTTCCACGACGGCGACCCCAGCAACAACTACCAGGTCGATCGCAGCCACCCGGCAGGATTCTGGGGCGGTGATCTCAAGGGCCTCACGGAAAAACTTGACTACATTCAATCTCTCGGCGCCAACAGCATTTGGGTTTCCCCCATGGCCGACAACACCAACGAAGTCCGCATGGGCGACTATCACGGCTACGGCCACCACGGATACTGGATCCGGGACCACCATCAGGTAGAAGAGCATCACGGGAACCTCGAGGATGCCAAAAAATTGGTCTCGGAAGCTCACAAGAGAGGGATGAAAGTCCTTCTAGACGTTGTTCTCAACCACGTCGGACCGGACCATCCGTGGGTGAACGACCCCGCCAAGCAAGGCTGGTTTCACAACGAAGGCGGTATCGACGACTGGAACGACCCGAGACGAGTGGAGCGCGGCGATCTCGGCGGGCTCCCTGACCTGGCCCAAGAGAATCCGGAGACGTACAAGTACCTCTTGGACAACACGCTCTGGTGGCTCAAGGAGACGGGAGCCGACGGAATTCGACTGGACGCGGTGAAGCATATCGGCAAAGAGTTTTGGTCCAAGTTTATCCCCGAGCTCAAAGAAAAGTCCGGCAAAGACGACCTCTACGTCATGGGCGAAGTCTTCCACGGAGACCCGAACGTGGTGGCCGACTATCAGCGCGCCGGGGTGGACAACGTCTTCGATCTTCCGCTCTACTACACTATCCGAGATACTCTCGGGCAGGGAGGCAGCTTTCGCAAAATCGGGCAACGCCTGGCTGAAGATCGCGCTTATCCAAATCCTCACGGCCTGGTGACGGTCTTGGAAAATCACGACCTCACTCGCTTTCTCTCCAGCGCCAAAGAGTCGTTTCCCGGTGAAGGCGAAAAGCGGCTCAAGCAAGCGCTCGCTTTCCAGATGACCGTTCGGGGAGTGCCCTCGATGTACTACGGGACGGAATCCGGTTTCTCGGGTGGTCACGACCCGCACAACCGAGAGATGATGGACTTCGAAGCCAAGCCCGAGCTGCGCCGCCATGTGTCGACCCTCACGAATCTTCGCAACTCCTCGGAAGCACTGCGCCATGGCGCTCAGCGAGAGATGTGGCAAGACGACGACGTGTACGCCTTCAGTCGAGCCACCGATTCTGAGGAAGTGATCGCGGTTTTTCACAACGGCTATCAGGAGGCTCACCGGGAGATGCCGCTACGAGCCGAGAGTAACCTCAAGAACGGTCAAGTTTTAGTGGATGCCCTCAGTGGTCGCGAGTTTCAGGTCAGAGACGGCAAGCTCAATATCAGCCTGCAGCCTCTCACCCCTCTTGTTTTGCAGAAGGGCTCATCCAACAATAAAGTTCACAATTAGGCCGCCGATTCATCCCGTCCAACTGCGTCAAATTTTGCTGAAATAGTCCCGCTATTCGGCTCAAAATTCTCCTTTGTTGCACGGGCGACTCGACACCCTAATTGCAAACTTTATTGTTGGACGAGCCCTTGGTAGCTTCCACCAGGGGACTGAGAAACTCTCGCACGGCCGCAGTCACCGCTTTCGAATCACTCCCGGCTTTTCTCATGGCCTCCAGCAAAGCCGAGCCCACGATCGCTCCGTCGGCACCCGCTTTCAGGATGTCCTTCACCTGCTGCGGCTCCTTCACGCCAAACCCGACCAGCACCGGACATTTGGCATGAGCCTTGGCATCGGAGATGAGTTGCTTCAACTCCGGCCCGGTGGCGCTCGTCCCCCCCGTCACCCCTCGCACGGCTACCAGGTAAAGGAACCCCTGAGCCACTTCAGCCACGACCTTTCGTCTGTCTCGTGAGGACGTGGGAGCAAGAAAAGACACCAACTCCAACCCGTGATCGGCGCATGCCTGCTTCACCGGTTCCGACTCCTCAAAGGAGAGGTCCGGAACGATGAGACCTGCTCCGCCGCACTCTTTCAAGCGCCGACAAAACTCTTCCAGCCCCGGATGAAAGACGAGATTCGCGTAGGTCATAGCCACGGCCGGTATTCCCGCCCGTCTGGTCGCCTCGGCGGTCAGTTCAAAGCACTTCTCGAGATCCATACCCTGTTCCAGCGCTTCCGTGGATGTGCCTTGCACCGTGGGTCCGTCGGCAATCGGGTCTGAAAAAGGAAATCCGACTTCAAAAAACGGGCAACCGACTTCGGCCAGTACGTCCACCGTGTCCAGGAAAATCTCCGGAGTGGGCCAGCCGCAGGTCAAATAGGGCACCAGGGCTGGAAATCTGTCGACTGGAATCATGAGTTCGTCTCCTCCGTCAGTCTCTCAACCTCGGCCACGTCCTTATCTCCCCGTCCAGAGCAACAGATCACCCACTCTTTTTCGTCGGGGAAACGGCCGACCGACTTGGCCGCCCAGGCAAAAGCGTGAGAAGATTCCAAAGCCGCGATGATCCCCTCACAGCGAGCCACCTGCTTGAATCCTTCGAGAGCTTCACCGTCGGTGACCGACTCGTAGAGCACCCGGCCTGACTCCTTCCAGAAAGCGTGCTCAGGACCCACTCCGGGGTAGTCCAGTCCCGCCGACAGCGAATGAGTCTCACTCACCTGACCCTTGCTCTGCAGCAGATAGGTTCGCGAGCCGTGAAGGACACCGGGAGTACCCGCGGAGAGCGAGCGGCAATGCTCGCCGATTTTGTCGCTGACTCCACCGGCTTCAACCCCCGTGAGCTTGACCGACTCGTCCTCGATAAATGGATAGAACGAACCGGCAGCGTTGGAGCCTCCTCCCACACAGGCGATCACCCTATCCGGAAGGCGTCCGAGCTGCTGTTTGATCTCCTCACCAATCACCGACTGAAAGTCCCTTACCATCATCGGAAAAGGATGTGGACCCACCACCGATCCGATGATGTAGTGAGTAGAATCGACGCTTGCCACCCAGTCCCGCAGAGCTTCATTGGTGGCGTCTTTCAGGGTTCGAGCACCTGACTCCACAGGTCGGACCTCGGCCCCCAACAGCCTCATTCGATAAACGTTCAAGGCTTGTCGCCTAACGTCTTCGGCTCCCATATACACAACGCAAGGTAGGCCATACCTCGCACAGACCGTCGCCGTGGCCACACCGTGTTGACCGGCTCCGGTCTCAGCGATGATGCGGGTCTTACCGAGACGTCGAGCCAGCAATACCTGCCCTAAACAGTTGTTCAGCTTGTGAGAACCGGTGTGGTTCAAGTCTTCTCGCTTGAGCCAGATCTTGGGCCCGCCCCAGGCTTTCTCCAGCCTGGTCGCTCTGGTGAGCGGGGTGGGTCGACCGGAAAAATCACGAAGCTCCGACTTCAGTTCCGCTTGAAAATCTTCATCCTCTTTGACCGCGCGATATTGGGCTTCGAGTTGGGTGAGGGCGCTGTGCAAAGTTTCGGGCACAAACCGTCCGCCAAACTCACCGAATCGGCCACGATTGTCGGGCCAGGCTGTTAATGGCTGCATTGATGTCTCCTGAGAGGGCAGTTTTACGGAAGAGACGGACCTCCCTTGGCCCGTCGAAAGAAGTCTCTCATCAATTCAGGATTCTTCACCCCGGGACTCGCTTCCAGTCCGCTACTCACATCCACTCCACCGATTTGCGGCAAGCTCCAAGCATCGGCCACATTTTCGGGATTGAGACCTCCGGCCAGGAAGGTAGGAAGAGGGAACTTTCGGTCCCGAAGGTAGGCCCACGGAAATGTCTCACCGGTTCCGCCGGCCACCCCTTCCTTGAAAGAATCCAGAAGAACGGCGCCCACGGAACTCTGATAGACCGAGATTGTTTCCAAGTCTTCTACCGCTCGGATTCGGAACGCTTTGATCGCGCGACGACCGTAGCGGGCACAGAAATCCGGTGTCTCCTGACCGTGAAACTGGATCCGGTCGGTGACCGAAAGGAGTTGGTCGGCAAGCCGCTTTTCCGGATTCACGACGACCGCCACCGTCAACACGGTAGCCGGCACGCCAGCCACCAGCGCGCCGAGTCCGTCAAGCGTCACGGAGCGCGGACTAGAAGCTAAAACAAAACCCAGGAGGTCCGCTCCCAGGTCGACGGCAAGGGCGACGTCTTCGGCCCTGGTCAGGCCGCAGACCTTAATTTTTTTCAATAGCGTCTTCGCCCAGAAGGTCTCCCTTGACCTCGGCTTCTTTCAGTTGCTTGGCCAGGGTTGCCAGCTCCCGCCCTTCCATGGCGGTGACGTAGTTGCCCAGCCTTTTCATTCCGCGCATAGCGTCGTACAGAGCCGTCATACCCAGAAGCAGAGCAAGTCCGACAATGGCGCTCCAGTAGTAGAACAGATGGAGAACCTCGTCAGGCGAGGACTGTCCCGGCTGCGGAAGCTTCCCCAAAAACATTAAAGCGCTCATGACAAGCAAAATAGCGGAACCGAAAGTACGCCGCATAAGCCGACCCGTGTCGGGGCCAGGCCCCGTCATCTCTCGGGCCTTGGCGAAAGTAGCTTTGTAGTGGCGCCACTCGGCAAGAAGGAAGGACAGCGCACCCGCAGCCAGTGCCACGGAGACGGCTTTGATCAGAGTCAAGACCTGCATGATAACAAGGTATCGAGTGTAGAGCCGAAAGTCAAACTTTCAACCCTGAACAAACCCTGGGATCCATAGTCTTAGGCGGGTTTGACCCGGAAGACCTTGATCGGCTCTCGGCGGCCCCTGACAAAGAGAGAACGCAAGTGTTCAGCTTGCAAATTCTCGGCCAGACAATCCTCCGACACCAGTGTGTCGTCGGGAAGCTTACGGGACAGTCGCTCCAGTCGAGCAGCTCCGTGCATCAACTCCTGCTTGGCGACTTCTTCCCACGAGTCACCGGCGTTGCGCTCACCCAACTCTCCTCCGAACACGCCGGCCGAAACCGTGGGCACCACTTCGAGCGCATAGCGGTTGAGAACGGCCCCTACTCTGGAGCGCATGTTCTGAACCGAGCAGACCGCCCTACTTCCATGGTCGAGGCCGCAAAAGGCAGCTACCACTCGGGTTCCGTAGCGGTCCAGCACCCTGCCGTCGTGTTGGCGCACCGACTCTTCTAAATTCTCCACCAACTCGGCTTCCAATTCGGTCGCCTCCAGGGGGTTTCGTCCTCGGGTCAAGAGATTGAAGGCCGGAATATCGGCCGTCAGTACCGACACGGCCTGACCGGGAATGGGCTCTAGAGGAACCGCCTCGGGGAGAGCCTGAGGCAGCCCCACACCACCTCGTGTAGGCACTTCCTCCGGCAAAGTCACCTCGCCTCGCAACAGCTTCTGAAGGCGCAGGACCTTTTCTTTGAGGACCCGAGCGTTGGAAGGACGCTTGTCCGGCTTCTTGGCCATCAGACGTAGAATCAGCTTTTCCAATTCCGGGTGAATGTCGGGATTGTGGCTTCTGGGAGCACGCGGCTCTTCGTGCACGTGCATGTAAAGGATGGAGGCAGGGTCGTCGGCAGTGAACGGAGTTCGACCGCAGACCGCTTCGTAAAGGATAACTCCCAGCGAGTAGAGGTCGCTTCTCTCGTCGGCGGGGCGGCCGGACGCCTGCTCGGGTGCCATGTAAGAACAGGTCCCAAGAGCCGAGCCTGATCGAGTCAGGTGGGAAATTTCGGGTAGTCGCACCCGGGCCAGACCGAAGTCCAACACTTTCACCACATCTCCCTTACTTATGACTATGTTGTCCGGCTTCATGTCCCGGTGCACGATTCCGCGGTCGTGTGCGTGAGCCAGAGCGTCGCAAAGCTGCAGGACCAGTCCGAGCAGCCTATCGTGTTCGGGCTTTTCACGGCGCACGAATCGGCGCATCGAAATGCCGTCCACATACTCCATAACCATATAAGGGCGGGCCTCATCAAAGAAGCGATAGATCCCCACGATATTGGGGTGGTCCAGCATACCCGCCGCCCGAGCTTCTCGGGCAAAACGGCGCCGCGCATGGCGCGATTCACTGAGATCTTTCCTCAGTATCTTTACGGCGACAGTACGCCGTGTTTGGAGATCAAGAGCTCTGTAAACAGAGCCCATGCCTCCTTCACCTAGTTTGCCTTCGAGCTGAAAGCGTCGACCCAATACCTTCTTTGACATGACAGATGACACGTTCTTTTGAAAAATAGAAAATCCTTCAAGATCAAAGGCAATGAGAGAAACTGTTTTCTCCCTACGGAGAAAACGCTATAATGGGGTGCTCGGAGGTTTGATGTTCACTAAAAAACGTGTCTTAACTTTTTGTATTTTCTTCTTGGCTGTCCCGCTGGTCGCACTGGCGGCGGCACCGAATTCGCTGTCCGTCCTGATCGGCGGGAAAGCCCTTAACGGCAAGGCTCTCTGGTACGAGGGCAAAATCTACGTCCCTCTAGAATCCGTATCCGACGCCCTGGACGCCCGATATCGTTACGACGAAGCCAGAGGCGTTGCCTCGGTCGACCTACCCGGCCAAAATATCCAAGTCAATTCCGCCGACCGGCCCCGAATAGCCGTCACCAAGGAACGGGTCTTCTCCACCGGCGACAACCTGAAAGTCTTGGCCACGGTGGTCAATAAAGGACCGGCCACCGCGCGCGAACTCGAGATCACCTGCACCTTCCGCGGCACTTCTCGCGAAGAGTTGACCGCTTCGGTCGCGCAACTCCCCGAACTCAAACCCGGGGAACGAAAGACGATCGAATTCTGGCTTTACGAGCAGCGCATACCGGACGCTACCGGTGGCCGACCCTACGCCCAACCTATGTCCGTGCCAGGCGCCTACGCCGGTCGCGGTCAACAGTACGTCAGCATCGGTATGGACATAGAGCGCGTTACTTACGAACTGGAATTCGACTATCGCAACCCCGACAACACCTACTCCACAAAGTCCGGAGGCTAGAGTCTAGAGCGTCAAGTCCCTGGGACAACAAGCCGCTCCTCGGTAGAGCGGTTTTTTCTTTCCTGCTTCATGGAAAAAAATTCAAAAACCTGAAGGATACCCGGGAACTGCCTAGAAAATTTTTCACACAACACCTGAAAGGAACTCTAGTGAAACGCGCGGTCTACCCCGGCAGCTTCGATCCGATCACCAACGGACACCTGGACATCATCACCCGGGCCAGTCGGTTGGTCGATGAATTGGTCGTGGCGGTGATGGTCAACCCATCCAAGAATCACCTCTTCACGCTCGATGAGCGACAAGAGATGATTCTCCAAGTCTGCTCCGGGTTAGAGAACGTCACCGTATCGACGTTTTCCGGGCTACTAGTGCACTACCTGGATGAGGTTGGCGTCCCTATCATCATCAAAGGACTGAGAGCTATCTCCGATTTCGAGTCGGAATTCCAAATGGCTGCTCTCAACACGACTCTGGACCACAGAGTGGAAACTCTCTTTATGATGACAGCGATCAAAAACGCCTTCTTGAGCTCCAGCATGGTCCGCCAGATAGCCAAACTTCAAGGCCCGGTTTCCGACATGGTTCCCGAAGTTGTCAATCGCCGTCTCGTAGAGAAATTTGGCCCACCCAAACCCAATCAAGGAAACCTTCGGAGGACAAAATGAACGTATTCCAGGCACTCGATTCCATGGAGGAAGCTCTCAACGAATCTAAGCCCCTACCCTGGCCTATGCAGGCACGTAGCGTGATCGACAAGGACCGATTGAAGAAGCTGATTGCTCGTACACGTGATAGCCTTCCGGAAGAGGTTCACCAAGCTCGCTGGATTTCGCGGGAAACCAGGCGAATCGCCGAGGAGACCCGAGGCAAAGCCGACCGCGTGGTCAAGGAAGCGCACAGCAAAGCCCAAGAGATCCTGACTCGAGCCGAAATCGAAACCCAGCAGCGCGTACAGAACAGCGAAGTTCTGGTGTTGGCAAGAAAGGAAGCCGAGAAAATCGTGGAAAAAGCTCGCACTGAAGCGGATAGAGTTCTGGGCGAAGCTGATGCCAAAGCCGCGGCCACCAAATCGGCTGCCGAACAAGCCGCTCGAAAGCTGACGGAAGAAGCCGAGGAGACCGCTCGCAAGCTTCGCGAAGATTCTCAGCGGGACGCTCGGCAAACGAGAGAGGATGCCGACCGCTACGCTCTCAAGGTCCTGGGCGGCATGGAAGCCGAACTCTCCAAGATCTTGACCATCGTCAAGCAAGGGCAGGAATCGCTGCACGACTAGAGGGCAGGTGGACACCCCTACCCTAGTCCCGAAAGGCGAGTCTCCCGGTTTGGCGAATGAAAACCGCCATGCCGAACGGATTTTTTCAAAAACCTCTGAAGGTACGAGTCTTGAGGGGTTTTGTGTTGGCTGCGGCTTTATCTCTGCTGGCGATCTTCACTCCGACTCCATACCATCTCAACGCACCCGGTCGGGCCGAGGCGGTCGGACCAATGGTCAACATAGAAGCCAAGACCTACCCTTCTAAGGGAGAATTCTTGCTCCCCACAGTCGTCTCCGAGCGTGCCACCGTTCTGTACGTCCTCTACTCTCTTATCGACCCCAACGCTTCTCTCACGGCAGAAGCCTCCGACGAACCCCAGGCTCAGTCCCCTGATTCCGACGATCGCCAGATGGGGCTGAGCCAATATCTCGCCACGGTCGTGGCCTTCGAGTCTCTCGGCTACGATCTGGCCGGGGAAAGCCGTGGTCTCTTGATCGTGCGGTCCGACCCCGACTCGCCCAATCGCGAGGTCGTTCAGCCTGGCGATATCTTGACCTCCGTGGACGGTGCCGAGATCAAATCTTTCGAAAACCTCCGCGATGCTCTAAGCAAGCAATCTCCGGGTAAACTCCAAGCTGTGCTGCAAAGAGACGGTAAGCCCCTGAATCGGGATTTAGCCGTCTACGAATCGAACCATCGAAACATCCTCGGCCTCTTTCTTCGACCTGATTTTCCCACCGAATTTCCGTTCCCCGTCACTTTCGACGCCGGCCACACAAGTGGGGCATCCGGCGGTCTCGTGTTCGCCCTTGAGATTTACAATCGGCTCACTCCCGAAGACATCACAAAAGGACGGAGGATCGCCGCCACCGGAACTCTTGACGCCCAGGGTCGGGTGGGTCCGATCGGGGGTGTGAACCTCAAGATGATCGGCGCCAAACAAGCCGGGGCCGAAGTGATTCTCATACCCAAGAGCAATATGAACGACGTGAGCGGGCTACCCGAGGAAGTGCAGGTTATCCCGGTTGAAAGCTTTAAGCAGGCGCTCGATGCGCTGGCTAAGTCATAGTTCTGTTTTCGTTCTCTTCTTGTTAGCGCAAGCGGTGCTGGCAGATCCGGTCTTGGTGACCGGCACCCCCGCCACTCCTGAGTTTCTCGAATCGACACTGCGTGAACGAGGTTGGACTGAATTTCCGAAAAGAGCTCTCCGACCCGGTGAGAGCTGGAAGTCTTCGTCGGGAGATCGCGTCGTCAACGTCGACTGGACGCCGCCTCGCGGACTGGTGGCGGCTCTCTCCGACCACCCGGAAAAGGTAGAAAACCGAGGAGCGCTTTTTCTGGGCGGACTCACTCCTCTTCGACCCCTCATTTTTCAGTACTATCATCTTGGTAAGCTACGTGGGACATCCCCGAACCTCACGCTGGTGGTCCAAAATTCAGGTTCGGAGACGGCTTCGATTCATCTCCAAAAGGGTATCGGCAATACCTCGCTGGACTACTTTTCCAGTGGCCATACGAACAACGTTCGCTGGTTCGAGGCAGTCGGCCAAAACCTTGGCACGTTCGTGAAGGTAGAGCCCGGCCAGACCATCGAGATTTTTCGACAACCCATGCCTAAGGAAGAGGTCGTCAGTGGGACTCTGGGGCTCACTCAGACAGAAGGCCCTCCGCTAAACTTCGCCTTCGTGGCTCGACCCGATCTCCAAGAGCAACCTTCGCTCAATAACCTTCTCAAAGAAGACGACGTCCACTCCCGCGGCTTCTACCCGGCGGCTCGCCAGACCATGAGCCGTCGCTACAACCTAGGGGATGCTCCCCTTCATCTCCCCGTCGGGGCCGTCCGACAACAGACTTTTTCGGGTGTTCGTGAGTTGAGAGGCGACTACGGCGTCACCTACCAGATGCAACTCCAACTCTCCAACCCCACTTCCCAGCCCGGCAAGGTCGAACTTGTTTTCAATCCACGAGGGGGAGCCGCGACGGGCACCTTCGTGGTCAACGGTGAAGCCGTCGAAGTGACCAATACGGCGGCCTTCGAGGAGAAGGTTTTCCACACCGTCGATCTCGCTCCTAAGTCGACCGAGACACTGTTTCTAGAAACCATTCCGGAGGGCGCCTCTTCTTATCCGGTGAGGATTGTCGTCAGAGAAGGGAACTCTTGAGGAATTCTGGAATTTTCCCATGTTCGACCAAATCGAACATAAGGCTCTCGATTGAAGCCTGAGAAAGCGTTTGGTGTCTAAACAAAACGAGGGTAAAAGCAAAGCCATCTCCGGAACATTGGCGTTCATCGCGGTCCTTTTAACTGCGGCGGCTTCGGTTTTTGCTTTGCCTCAGGCCAGCTGGGGTCCAACCCTTATCTGTGCCCTGGTGGCCGCCATCATCCTGGAGGGCCTCTCGGTCTCGATTTCCACTCTTGGTTATTTCTCCATGGCTGCTCCTCTCTGCTTTCTCGTGATGTTCAGCAATCTGGAAAGTAGCGACAAATTCTGGGGAGTTTTGCCACTGCTCCTTGGCGTGAGCGTAGCCGGGCTCAGCGGCTTTGCCCGCCTGGTAGCGCCCGTCCAAGACCCCCACCTCACTTTCTCCTCCCGGCTAGCCGGTATGGGTCTGCACATACTGCGAGTGCTCCTGGTAGGCGGTGCCATGGTCGGCGCCTTCAAAGCCGGTCTGGGGATCCTGGTGGCCGCCATCGCCGGCTCAGCCGCCTGGTTTCTGGTCGATCAAATCCTGGTCGGCCCGGTTCTTACCAAGGTTGAAGACGAGGAAGTCGGCTCCATCTGGGAGGACGTTCCCCTGGTCGGGAAGGCCATCTTTGCTCTGGCTCCCATCGCGGGCATCGTAGGGTCCGGCCTCGCCCAAGGAGATGTCCAGAACAGCGTCATGGCGGTTTGTGGCGTCGCTCTGCTGGGCTTAGCCTTCCGTGGCAACGCCCGTTACTATATCGACGAAATCATCGTGATGGACCAAAAAGAGCTGGACATGTCGCTGAAAAAGGCTCAGCACAACGAGCGGCAGCTGAAAGAGTCCAACGCCGTTTACCTCTCTGAAAACAAGCAATTTCAAGAGGAACTCGGAAGCGTCTATCAGATGGCCGAAAGCTTGGGAGCCTCCACCAAAGTGGAGGAGACCGTCGGGGTCGTCGCCACTATGATCAAGACGCTCCGAATTCCCTACCAATCGTGCGTGATACTCCTCTTCAAAAACGGCGTCTTGCAGCCCGTCCTTTCCGAAACGCCTTACAAAGACGTGCTGGCCATGTCTCATCTTCTCCAACTCGAAGAGACTCTCATCAAGGAAGTCGTCGACACTCGGAAATCTCGGCTCAAGCCTGCTCTTTCGGCCTCTTCCGAAGGGCGTATCTTTAAGAACGAGCGCTCCGTGATGTGCGTTCCGCTTCTGGTCAGCAAAGAGTGCGTGGGCGTCATCTACGTGGGCTCGGTCAACCCGAACACTCACGGCGAGGACCACCTCAAGCACCTGAAGATGATCGCCGCTTTTTCCGCCCCATCCATCAAGACCGCCATTCTTTTCGAGGGCAAGGTCGGTGAGGTGGAAGAAGAGCGAAAAATTCGGGAGTCGGTGGAAGCCAAGAACACCCAACTGGCCGAGCTGCAGAACATGGGCCAGAGGATGGGTGCCACCCTCAAAACCTCGACCACCATCAAAGTCGTGGCGGATTCGTTGAAAAAAATGATCCCGTCCGCCCAGAGCGTTATCCTCTTTACTCCCGACAGAGAACAGTCGGGAGGACACGCCCTCAAGGCCGAATTCGCCGATACTCCTTACGAAGCGTTCGTCAACAAGCTGGCCTTGAGAGACGATGAAGGCCTGCTCGGTAAAGCGATTACGGTCAAGAGCACCGTGCTTGTGCCAGACACGGAAATGTTCGATGTCCAACACTTGTTGGGGTCCGAGCGCTCGGTGGTTGTGGCCCCCCTGATAACGGCCAGTGAAGAGGGCCGTAGCGGCAGCGAGAAGGTCGAGCAAGAACTTCTGGGTGTGCTCTATGTGGGCGCAGCAGCAAAAAACGCTCTCACCGAAGAGCATCGAAACCTGATCGAGACCGTTTCCTACCAGACCGCCATGGCGATCAAGAACGCTCGCCTTTACGAACAGACCCAGCAACAAGCTCTGACCGACGGTCTCACCGGCCTCTACACTCACCGGCTTTTCCAGGAGAAGCTTTCCGAGGAGATCGAATGGGCCTCAAGGCACGGCCAGGAGATCGTCTTGGTGATGGTGGACTGCGACAACTTCAAAACTTTCAACGACACCCTCGGCCACCCCGCGGGCGACGCCCTCCTCAAAGAAGTCGCGAGCTTACTCAAAGATAAGGTTAGAAGCACGGATATCGTGGCTCGCTACGGTGGTGACGAGTTTGCCCTTCTGCTCAAGCAGACCCGCAAGGAAGACGCACTCAGGATGTGCGAGCGCATTCGGGAAGCTTTCCAACTTCGATTTGGTGGAAACACCGTCCAGGTCACTTCCTCGATTGGCTTAGCCTGCTACCCCACCGACGCGGTTTCCAAGAAAGACCTGGCCAAAGCCGCCGACGACGCGCTTTACGTAGCAAAACGCGGCGGTCGAAACCTGGTCGCACCTTCGAAGACCCTGAAAGAGCGGCACGCTAAGCCGATCGTTCAGGAAGTCCTTGCTCGCTAGTCGCACTCTTAGCGAGCCGTCCTTCTCCACAAAAACTGCAGTATTTTCCGTCGGCTCTCGTCAGCACGTCGCAATTCGCACATTTTTCGAGCTCGAAGGGAAGGTCCCGCTGATACTCTTGCTTCAGATAGGCTCCCAAAGCGGTCTCGCGAAAACCGGACCACATCACCACCAGTAAGAGGATAGCCAGGGCCGGCCGTTCGGTGATGAGAAACCAGTCGTAAAGGCCGTGGGTGAGCGCGGACAGGAGCACCATGCTCAGAAAAAGCGTGGGTCGAGAGCCCAGAGCAAATCCCCACAGCGAACTAAACAACAGATGTCCGAGCGTGGCCAGCACAAATCGAAAAACAATGACCGTGTCGCCGTAAGTCTGAGCATACAGGATGTTTTCGGTGGTAGCGAAGCCCAATGCTACTCCACAAGAAAGCTGAAGGGCTGAAAGTGGCTGCCCGGCAAACCCCGGAACCCTGAGAGCCAAAAACGCGCAAACAGCCTTAGCTCCCTCTTCCACCAGGCCCACACCTACCACGAAGAAGAGGAATAGTCCGACACGGGGCAGCGTTTGCAGTGCGTCCACACCCAGTGCCTCGGATAGGTAGAGGGTCAGCTGCGCGGAAGCCCAGCCGGCCGCCAGGGCGACCACCCATTTCCACCAGGCCGAAACACGTCCCGCGGAAAGAGAGCGTAGATAGGTAATCCAGAAGAGACCCGGTAACAACGACAAAAGAAACGTCCGAGCCTGGCTCCAGTCAAACAAGGCTAATTTCGAGGGTGTCGGATCGACCCTCAATCTCCTTTTCGACCCCCGCCTTCCCCAGCAGCAAAAGGGGGCTCTTCAAAGTCTCCCAAAGAGTCCTCCGCAGCGCCTCGCTCATCGCCACCGGGCCGGCCTGGGGAGTGACCGTGACAGTGGAAAAGACGGCCTGCCCAAAGGTCTGCCTTCCACCGCTGCGCCCCAGTACTCGGTAGGTCAGGCCGAACACCGGCATCAAAAACAACGAGAGAAAAGGAGTCCAGTTCCAGAGGACGACAAAAACCAGAACTCCCACCGTGAGAAGGTCCAGAAACAGGGAGCCAAGTTGGCGGCGCGGCGAAGCGTCAGGGGGAAGCAACAGAACCTCTTCCGGTGCCCGATTGAGATGTCCACAATAAGCGCAGTAGATCTCACGAGGAAAAAGTTCAGCTTGGCAGTCGGTACAACTACGCCTGCGAAGAAACTGCTGGTCCAACGGGCATCTCAGCTCCGTCTCGCCCGACACCCCCAGACAGGTCGGGCAGTATGGGCTCATTCCGACTTGCCCAGACGCTTGCCGGCGACGGTCGCCACGAAAATCAAGAGTGCCAACACCAAGACGATGGCGAAGCTCATCAAACGCCCCTGGCGCTTTTCCATCTTGTCGAGCTTGGCTCGGCCAATCTCTTCGACGGCATCCTCCGTCGAAGCGGCCGGAGTGTTTGAGCCGGAACCCTGGACCGCGCCTTCGTTGCCTGACTTTGTGGTCCGGCTAGTTTGCGATGTTTTCGACCCGCCTGAACGGCTCCGATTCTCACTGCGGGTGGGATAGCTCGGAGCGATCCGCTCAGAATCCGCACTGAAGCTCTGCTCCTGCCCACGACCCATCTTCTTGAGTTCTTCCTCGGCGTCTTCAACAACACCGGCATGAACCTGAAATGTGCTCAGGAGCAGGATGGCAATCAGATATCTCAGGTAGCGCTTCATACTTAGAAGAGAGTCATCAATTGGTAGACGGGTTGAAAAACCGCCACCAGGACGAACATCACAATGCCTCCCATAACAATGATCATAACCGGCTCTAGAAGGGATGTAAAGATAGCCAGCGAGACCGCTACTTCATCTTCAAAAAAGTCGCCCAGACGCAAGAGTTGCGTGGGAAGCTCGCCCGATTCTTCGCCCGCTTCCACCATCTGCACAAAGACTGTCGGAAAGATTTCGCTTTCTTGAAGCTGCTCGGAAAGCTTACCGCCCTGACGCATGACGTGAATGACCCGGTCCAGGGCGTCGCGGACGACGGTATTTCCGGAAGCCAGACCGGCCACCTTGAGCCCGATGGTCGTGGCCACGCCACTTTCTAGCAGGATGCCCAGCGTCCTCGCTATGCGAGCGAATGCAATCTTCTTCGACAGCGGCCCGAGAAAAGGAATCTCAAGCTTGATCCAGTCCCACTGCCGGCGACCCACCGGGCTGCGGAAATGAACGGAAAGAAGGTAGGAGCCGCAAAGAATACCAAGCACGATCGGCAACAACACGACCGGATTTCTGGCCGTCTCCGTGATAGTCACCAGAGCCCGCGTAGCCAATGGCAAATCGACCTGGAGCCCTTTGAACATACCGATAAAGATCGGAAAAATGTAGGTCACGAGACCCAGGGTGAGAAGGCTGCAAAAAACAAAAATGAGAGCCGGATAGGCCGCCGCCTGCCGCCAGGCCCGAACCAACGCAAGCTCTCGTTCCAGGTGAAGAGTGAGACGCTCTAACATCTCGTCCAGTTGGCCGGAGACTTCGCCCGCACGCAAGAGTGGCACTATCACCGGGGGAAAGAGTATGCCACGATTGTCGAACGCCTGAGACAAATTGTAGCCTTCTTCGACATCCTTGCGGATAGCTACGACGGCGGCGTCCAGCTTGGCGTGCATGCCCTGTTCGCTGATGGTATCCAGGGCGTCGACAATAGTAATACCGGCGCGCAGCATGGTGCTGAACTGGCGCATCATAACCGCCATGGGGTATAGCGGCAATCGCTGTCGAAAGCCTAAACTCCGCAACACCCAACGACCAATATCCTGATTCTCCCGGATATCAATGATGGTGAACCCGGCTCGCCTCAGGCGATCCGCTAGTTCCCCAATACTATTGGCCGTTTCTTCCCCACTCACAGCCTGTCCCCGATTGTCGACAGCATCGAACTGGTATGTGGGCATATCTGCCGGATTCGAGACCCTATGGAAGCCGACCTTTTTGAAGGGGGACAGCCGGAGGGCTCGTAGCGCCCAGCTTATGCAACAGTCAAAATCCGATCAGACTTACGATCAGTTATGCCGTTTCATTCCGGGCGGCGTCAATAGCCCGTTCCGTGCCTTTCACCTGGTGGGAGGGAAAGCCCGGGTCCTGAAGCGAGGGCTGGGCAGCCGAGTCTGGGATATGGATGATCGCGAATACATCGACCTGTGTTGCGGATGGGGTCCACTCACCCTGGGACACGCCCATCCGGCCGTGGTCAAAGCGGTGCAGGAGGCGGCAGCCGACGGGGTGCTTTTCGGGGCCCCCACCCCTTGGGAACTGGAATTGGCCAAGTTGGTGACCGAGGCTATCCCCAGCATGGAGATGATTCGATTTGTGAATTCAGGGGCGGAAGCCGTGATGAGCACGCTCAGAGTAGCTCGGTCGGTCACGGGAAGACCCAAGATCGTGAAATTCGAAGGCTGCTACCACGGGCACGTCGCTCCCCTGGACGCCGTCGGGCACGAGGCCAAGCAACACGGAGGAGCGGTAGCGCTGGGCGCCACCCCCGCCGCGGTAGCCGACACGCTCTTGGCCGAATTCAACAACCTGGATTCGGTGAAGCGACTTTTCGCCGAGTTTCCGGAGCAGATTGCCTGTGTGATCCTGGAGCCGGTGACTGGGAGTATGGGGGTGATCGAGGCCGATCATCAGTTTCTAGAGGGCCTGGAATCGCTCTGCCGGGACCAGGGGTCGCTCCTCATTTTCGACGAAGTCCTGACCGGCTTTCGAGTCGACGTCTCGGCCCAAAGGCGCTCCGGCGTGCAGCCCGACCTCACTTGTTTGGGGAAAGCCGTCGCCGGCGGTTTGCCGGCGGGTGCCTACGGTGGGAAAGCCGAGTACATGAAAAGACTCTCGCCGCTGGGCCCCATTTACCAGGCGGGCACCTTCTGTGGCAATCCGATCACTATGCGGGCCGGATTGGCGGCCCAAAAGGAATATTTGAAGGACGGTTTCTTTCAGTCGCTAGCGGATAAGACGACCTACTTTTGCGAGGGGCTCGCTGCGCTCTTGCCGGATGCACACATCCCCCACGTGGGAGGCATGTTTAGCATTGGGTTCGGAGTTCAGGAGCTTCGCTGTCACAGGGACGCCATGGGCTTCAATGAGCAAAGATTTGCCGACTTCTTTCACGCCGCACTCAACGAGGGCGTCTATCTGCCGCCGTCAACTTGGGATTCGGCCAGTCTATCTTCGGCGCACACATACGAGGAGCTGGACCTCGCGCTTCAGAAACTTGCTCGAGCCGCCTCGGTTATCATGTAAACGGCTCGGGGAAGGGCTCGTTGAAGAAGGGACAGAACGTATTAGTATGGGCTTGTTTGATATGTTAGGAGACTCTCTACGGGGAGCCTCGAAGAGTGTGCAGAAATCTCGCGAAGCCGCTATTCGCAATTCCGAGAAGATGCTCAAGATCCAGCGTTTGAAAATGGACGTGCAAACCAAACGCGAGGACAAAGAGAAGAAGATGACAAGCCTGGCCCATAAGGTCTACGAGCTCTACGCTAAGAATAAGCTCACCGATCCCGAGCTTCTATCTCTTTGTCAGGACATCAAAACTCTGCAGTGGCAGATCGACGAGAGCTGGACCGAGATCAATCACCTGTCCAAACAATGAAGCTTCTCATTGCCACCGGCAATCCCCACAAAGTTGAAGCCATTCAACGCATCCTGGGAGATGCTCCGTTCGAGCTAGTGACTCTCAGTGAGTTTCCCGATATCGAAGAGCCGGAAGAAACCGGAACGACATTTCTGGCCAACGCTCTATTGAAGAGTCGCTACTATTGTCAGGCTACCGGCCTTCCGGCCCTGGCCGACGACTCCGGCCTCGAGGTCGATGCCATGGACGGCCAGCCGGGGGTCTATTCCGCTCGCTTCGCCGGCGGCGACACACCTCACAGCGTGAAGATGGCCAAAGTATTGGAGCTTCTAGCCGACGTGCCGGAAGAAAAGAGAACCGCGCGATTCCGATGCGTGGCCGCGATCACCTTTCCCGACGGGAAAGAACTCCACGCTGACGGCTCCATGGAAGGTGTGATCGCTCCAGCCCCCTCCGGAACCGGCGGATTCGGATACGACCCGATCGTGTACCTACCGGAGCTTGGCCAGACTGTCGCTGAGATCAGCTCCGCGAAAAAAGACCAGCTGAGCCATCGTGGGAAGGCGTTTCGAGCCCTTATTTCACAGCTTTTAGAGACCACTCAAGGGCTTAGTGGAGCCGTTTGACCCGCTCCGATCTTAGAAAGTTTTGAGCAGGCGTTGACGAGTCATAAGTCGGTCGCTATACTGAACGGGCCCACAGCGGCGGAGTGTAGCGCAGCCTGGTAGCGCACCTGCTTTGGGAGCAGGGGGTCGGAGGTTCGAATCCTCTCGCTCCGACCATTGGTCGGGCGGGCCGGCACCCATAGCTCAGCTGGATAGAGCAACTGCCTTCTAAGCAGTAGGTCACAGGTTCGAGTCCTGTTGGGTGTACATACGAGGCGAATGTAGCTCAATGGCAGAGCACTGGTTTGTGGTACCAGGGGTCGTGGGTTCAACTCCCATCATTCGCCCCAAATATTTGATTACCGGATCTCCGGTATCAGGCGTCCTTAGCTCAACTGGATAGAGTGACAGACTTCGGATCTGTAGGTTGGGGGTTCGAATCCCTCAGGGCGTGCTCGGGTCGTTAGCTCAGTTGGTAGAGCATTCGACTTTTAATCGAATGGTCGCAGGTTCGAGTCCTGCACGACCCACCAAGGAAGCTCTTTCGGGAGCTTCTTTTTTTTATGTCCCAGTTTGCTTTCTTGCGCCGAACCTGCCCATACTATGATCGCTACGCTCCTTCGGAGCTTC
>Ga0208701_100255_pt1 | contig 22086 bp, 13 predicted proteins | sample DeeseametaMP1482_FD_184188 | JGI IMG/M metagenome (GOLD analysis project Ga0208701, IMG submission 184188) | Marine microbial communities from the Deep Pacific Ocean - MP1482 (SPAdes) | ecosystem: Environmental > Aquatic > Marine > Oceanic | place: South of Fiji, South Pacific Ocean | collected... | reverse complement strand
CCTGCCGTCGAACCGTCGCCCAGACGGTACCTGCTAGAGGTATAGGATTTTCCTTCCACGGTGTAACGGTAGATCAGGTGGACTTTGTAGCGCCTGGAGGTACTCGAACCGCTTCGCGAGCTACGAACGGAAACGGAGATCAAGGTACCTGTCGTCGGGGGCCAGTTTCGTATTGCCATCGCCTCCCGAACAAACCAGGCACCGAACAGAAGGAGCAAGACTCCCAGCACAGCTAGAAACTGAGAGAAGCCTCGCACGATCTTGCGGTTCTTCTCATCGGGGTCTCGCTGCATACAACCGCCTTCGGGGATGACCCGCCGAGCCCTCCGATGGGCGAATCACGCTTTAGGTCTGCTCCGTACTCACCCTTGAACCGCGACTTACCTCGAACTCCCAATCCCGATCTTATCTGCCTCGAGCGCCCGACGCAGCCGCTCGTCGATCTCGGTGTGAGGAGCCAGCGCTCTGGTAATACAGGCGTATTCCCAAGTATCGGTCTGAGGGTTTTGGCTGATCCAGTCGGCCGCCAACTGTCGTGCTTTCTCTAAATCACCAAGTCGCACATAGGCTTCGATGAGGGCGGCCCAAGAGGCGGTGGAGAACCTCTCGTTGATCAACGACTCCAGGCGGGTAAGCTGCTCCAACGATGTCATCTGAGGAGCCAGGAAATAAACGGCATAGTGTCCGGACGGGGCCGCTGAGGCCCACTTGAGGGCTGATTCGTCTTCACCCATTTCAGCGTAGGCCCTGGCCAGTTTGGTTTGAAGGTGTTCATCGGCCTGCTCCTCGGCCTGAAGCAGCGAGTCGAGAGCTTCTTTCTTGTCTCCGGCTTTGTGGTACTCGAGGGCGACCTGGCAGAGTTGGTCACCTCCCACGGAGGCGGCGACGTTCTCATAGGCCTGGGCCCTGGACTGAGCAAGAAACTCTTGGGCCTGCGTTTCACGACCCAGGACGGCGTATCCCCGAGCCTGATAAAAGAGAACGCGGAAGGGGTCCGGGCTGCGAACGCCATCGGCTCGCTTCAGGCCCGTTTGAAAAGTGTCTTCGGCTTCTTTGGAGAGTCCGCTCGCCATTTGAGCCTCCATGAGGTCCAGCCGTTGTTCGAATTGGGAACCCGATTTTTTGTCCAATCGTTCGCGGACATACTGTAAAAAGGAGGGGTCTCGGCCAAGGGCGCTCTCGGCCAAAAGGTCGGTGAGGGCGTGGGTGGATTGGATCTCTTCCGCCCAGGAACGGGCGAGTTCTGAGTGACCGCACTGCTCCGCGTAACGCGCCATAAAGATTTCGGTACCGGTGGCACCCTCGTCGAGGCGTGGACGCCGAGGCCAGGCCGCCAGGAGATAAGAGGCGGCGCGTTCGGTTTCGCCCCTCTTTACGAGAGCTTCGTAGAGCGGGAGCTGAGCGACCACGGTGTGCTCATCGTCCAGAGCTTCGGTTCGACTGCGAGCCAGACAGTACTCGATGAGGTCGCTCTCCACACGGGAGGGGTCGGCTTTGGCTTGGACGGGAGTGATATTCACGGACCGCTCAGGGGTAGCAGAGCCGGATGGGGAAGCCCGTGGAACATCCGGCTCAGGTCGACAACCGGATAGAAGTAAGAGGAGCAGGATGCTGAGTATCGTTGCTCTTGGTCGTTGTCGTTGTCTCGACTTCTTCGTCAGTGCTTGCCGTCCAAACGGTCGAGCATGGCTTTCCTCAGCGCTGCGTCCACATGTTGCGGTGTATGAAACAGGTTGAACCCGAACCTGTCCGCTTTCAAAAGTCCCAAAAAAATCAGCCCACAGAACGAGCCCAGCCCGAGCAACCCGATAATTGGGTTGAAATGGGAAAAGAGGTAGCCTGAAAGGTAACTCACGCCTAGAATCGCGAGAACAATGAGAAGACAACCTCTGCCTGTGCCCATATGGCCCACCTCGGCCGGAGCACTCTCGAACTTCAACGCTCTCACGGCCGTGGCAGCCTGATGCTTGAGAGTGGACGGCTGCAAGTCGATACCGGAGAGAAGCTCTTCGAACTTACTGTCTTGACGTATCTGAAGGCCAGTCAGATCGGTCGCCAGTTGTTCGCCTTCCAACAGGACGTCCAGGCCCGGCACCTTCAAGTCTCTCCGAATGACGTCGGACACGACTCCGCCCCGCTTCACCGAAATCCGTGCTTCATTCTCAAGACTCGCTCGGAGCAAAACATGGCTAGCCGCCCCCTCGGATGGGCCCTGGACTAGCACGGTGGAGCCGGGTAGATGCGATCTCAGATAGGTCTGGCCGTCCCAGTAGGGTGCCAGCTTGTCGAACCGTTCCTCGTTGACGGTCAGGGGCAGTGGATAGCAATAGGCACGTTCTCGTAGAACGCGTTCGTCTTCGGCGGCGGTTCGAGCCGACTGTTTGGGCCATTGGATCGTCACTTGAAAACGACGCTCCTGGGCCGACAGCGTCCGCCACTCGATCTCATCGGAGAGCACCAGAACGTTGTCTTTCTCGAGATTCGGAAATCGTAGCGCTACGGTGGCGTTCTGAGCCAGAAGCGATCGGATCGCGCTGACCAGTGAGGAGTGTGGGTCCGAACCGGCCAGGCCGTCGGGTTGGCAGAGGCGGCTTGCCACCATGTCCGCTTGAGGCTGCCAGTTGGAGGCGAGGAATACGGCGCTCCGTTGGCTTAGCTGAACCCGGACTTCGGAGCTTTCCGCCCAGAAGGCGGCCTGCAAGAGCTTCAATAGATAAAACGAGGGGTTGGGGAGTTGGAACTCGGCCAGTTTCTTCCGTGCCGCGGCATAGTTTACGGTGAACTGGCCTTCTGAATCTTGTTTGCCACCGGCCGCGGAATTTTCTAAGAGAAGTTCCAGGGCGGTTTTTTCTGGTTGTGGGGAGTCCATCTCCCAGGAGTTCGGGGGGAAGGCGGGGCGTCCTTGGGGATCAGGTCTGTCGTCACTAGAAGGTTTTCTGGAATTAGCTAGAATAATTTTCACATGACAACCAAAACTCTGGATAGCGACCTCCGCTGGACCCTCCTCAACGCACTTCGAAACGGCACCGTCCCGGACCAGGGCACGGAAGAGATCGCCGTGGGATTAGACGATCACGTCAGAGCGGTGGAGGAGGGGCTCGAGCACGTGGCTCGCGGCCGAAGCGGCTACAAGTTTTTGCGCGGGGAGTACGGCGCGGGGAAGACATTTCTGTCTTCACTGGTGGCCTCCCGAGCAGCTGAAAAGGGGTTTCTGTTCAGCAAGGTGGTGGTGTCGGCGGCCGACACGCCGATGTACCGGCTGGTCTCCATCTATCGTCGTTTGTGTGAGGGGCTTTCTCGCAATACTCGTAAGCCCGGCGGACAGTTTCGCTCGATTTTGGACAAGTGGCTCTACACTTTGGAAGAAAAGGTGGTGGAGGTCCAGGGTCTGGACGAGGACGATGACGAGTTTCCTCAAGCGGTGAGCGCCCAGGTGGACAGAGAACTCCTGGAATTGGGAGATACCGCCGGCCGTCTGGCCGCGGGTATCAAGGGTTACCACCAGGCCCAGCTCGCCGGAGACTATACTCAAGCCGGAGCCTTGTTGGACTGGATGAGCGGAGAAGACAAGGTGGCCGCTTCCATGAAGAAGTTGGCCGGCGTCACGGGCACTCTGGGTAATCAGGATGTCTTTGCTTTCCTCCAGGGTCTCTTGCAGATCATCCGGGCGAGCGATGGCCAGAAAGGCCTGGTGGTGGTGATCGATGAGGTCGAGACGATTTTACGTCTGCGACGCCCGGAGCGCACCAAGTCGCTGGAGGTTTTGAGACAGCTGATCGACGCCTGCGACCGTCACGAATTTCCGGGACTGTACTTACTTTTCACCGGCACACCGGACTTCTTCGATTCACCCAAGGGTGTGCCTTCGATGCCGCCTTTGCACGATCGAATCAAGGTCGAGTTTGACGATGCGGTGCCGGACAACCTGAGACAGCCACAGATCCGTTTGAAAGCTTTTGACAGGGCTCGTCTGGAAGCGGTGGCGAGAAAGGTGCGGCAGGTCTATCCGTCGGAACGGCCCCTGGAGAAAGTGGTAGACGACAAGGTGATCGATACCTTGTGCGACGCTATGACTTCCGGCTTCGGCGGTCGTATCGAGGTGATCCCCCGGCTCTTCTTGCGCTCCTGGGTAGACCTCTTAGACCGGGCCGATCAACACTCCGATTTCGATCCCCTGGATTTTCTGCAGAAGAAGGGTCTGACAACCTTCACCCCCGAGGAGCTGACCGACGAAGAACGGGAGCATTGGGACAGCGCGCACGAGATCGAATTTTGAGCGACTCGCCTTACTTTTCTCTTTCCAAACGTCTGCAGCAATCCATCGTCAAAGACCTGGGTTGGCGGCAGCTTCGTCCGGTGCAAGAAGAGTCTATCCCGCCCTTGCTGGCTGGAGACGACGCTGTGATACTGGCTCCCACCGCCGGTGGGAAAACGGAGTCGGCGCTGCTCCCGCTCTTGGATAAAGCGTTCACGCAAGGGGAGGCTCCGGGTCCCAATATTCTCTATCTCTGCCCCCTGAAGGCGCTCATTAATAACCTCCTCCCACGCCTGAATTTGCTGGCCGGACTGGTGGGTAAGGAGGCGTTTGCCTGGCACGGCGAGGTGACCGCTTCGGATCGCAAGGCCTTCCTGAAAGAGCCGAAGTGCATCCTCTTGACCACCCCTGAGAGCCTTCAGGTTATTCTGTCCAAACGCGACCTGAACCCCGGTGAAATTTTCAAAGGTCTTCAATCTATCGTGATCGACGAAGTGCACGCTTTTTGCGGAGAGTATCGGGGCGATCAGTTGCTGGCCTTGATGGCCGGGTTGGACCGTTGGTGTGGAAAGAGTGTGCAGCGGGTGGGTCTGTCGGCCACGGTGGGGAATCCGGAGAAGCTCTTGGAGTGGCTCAACGACGGTCGTTCGGCCCGCAAGGCGCTGGTCGACCCGTCCAAGAAGGCGCCCCCTACCCGTCGCCGGATCGAGGTGCATCCGGTTTCGGATGACGCCGAAGAGTGTGCCGATTGTCTGGCCGGGATATCCAAGGGTGTGGCCAAGAGTCTTCTGTTTGTGGATTCGCGTCGTAAAGCCGAACAGATGCGGCAGCTGCTTTCGAGCCGGGGTTTGGAGGCGCTGGCCCACCACAGTAGTCTGAGCCAGGAGTTGAGAGAGAAAAGTGAGGTGGCGTTCAAGGCCGACGCCCGGGCGGCTCGCCGGCCTCAGGTGATCGTCTGCACCTCCACTCTCGAGCTGGGGCTTGACGTGGGCGACATCGACCGCGTGTTTCAATGGGGGGCGCCGGCGTCTGTATCGGGTTTTTTGCAGAGGTTCGGGCGCTCGGGTCGGCGGGCCGGGAGCGTGAGCCATATGGGGTTCGTCACGGATCAATCCGATTCGTTTCTGCAGGCGGTGGCGCTGGTCCGCTTGGCGATGAAGAAACAGGTCGAGCCGGTTCTGCCGACCGACCGTGCCTTTCTGGTTTTGGTTCAGCAGATATTGCTTCATATCTTGCGTCACGGCGGGATAGCGGTGGACAAGCTGTGGGATGCCATCCGTAGACCCGGGTGTTTTTCCGGGATCCTTGGGAGTGAGAAAAAGAAGCTAATCCGCCACATGCTGGACGAGGAGTGGCTGCTGAAGTCCGACGGCAAGCTGTTGTTGGGAGAAAAGACGGAGAAGGAGTACGGTCGCTCCCACTTCATGGCTCTCTTGTCTGTGTTCACCGGAGGCAGAACAGCCACGGTGAAGACGTTCGATGGCCGGGAAGTCGGGACAGTCGACAGCGGCGTGGCCGAGGAGCTTTGGAAAGAGAAGGCAGCTTTTCTCTTGGGGGGCGGGAGCTGGAAGCCTCGCGAATGGGATACCCGGACTGAGACTCTTACGGTGGCGCCCTCGATGGGCGGGAAAGCTCTGCGCTGGAGTGGGGCGACCGGTGGGCTCTCTTTTGCTCTTTGTCGGGAGATGCGCTCGGTGCTCACGGAAACTGACGAAATAGCTTTTCTCGGTCCTCGCGCCAAGGAAGTGTTGAAGATGTTGAGAGAAGAGCATGGCCGTCTGGACCCGGATCATCCGGTGGCGCGTCGAGAAGGGCCGCGACGGATAGTTGTGGAGACGTGGGCAGGGGAGAGAGCGAACTCGATGTTGGCTCACGCGTTGGGCGGTTGGTTGGGGGTGGACGCCGGATTCAGCTCCAAGGAGATCCGTCTGGAGTGTGATGAGGACGAGCTCAGGCGAGTCTTGGGGGAGAGGGATCCGGGTGAGGAATTCTTGCGTTCGGGAGTTGAAATGTTCCAGGGCCCTGGAGCGGCGGTTGTGTTAAAGTTTTCGGAACTACTTCCCGAGGAGTTTCGACGAGAGATGCAGTGGCGAGAAGAGTACGATTTGCCCTCGGCGCTGGTGGTTTTAGAAGAGTTAGTAAGCGGATTGAGAGTATTGGAGCGGAGAGAGCGTTGAACGAACTGTTGACCAAAGAGAAGAGTCTGGAGACCCTGGAGCCAGGGGTTGCCCCCATCACTCGGGAAGCGCCGCGGGTGACCTCGGGACCAAGGAAAGATGCCGACCCTTTCGCTTTATTGTTGAATCTTCGTTCAAAAGCGTCGGGGGATTTCGAACTCGCTCGTGGCAAGGGCTCAGCGAAGCTTACCTGGCCCGGTCTGACGCTTTCCTCGGGAGAGTTGCTTGAGCTTCTCAGGTCTCTGCCCCGGGTAAAGCGGCTCCACGCCGCGGTGAAGATCGGAGAGACCACGAAGAGTCTTAGTTTCGACGGAAAGCTTCGCAAAAGCAGTTTGACGCCTCCGGACGAAGAGGGTCTGGTGCTGTTTTGGAAGCGCGCCCCTCAGGAGCTGTCGGAATTGGCCGTTCCTCAATCTTCAGGCTTTCAGCCCAGTGGCGAAAAATTGGCCCGGTTCACTCTGAAGGCGGCGGGAAAACGTGCCAAGGCGACCCTTTATCGTGGTCAGAATCTCGAGGAACCCGGACTCTTCTACCTCCGTTCTGGGGAACTCTCTTTACAGCAAGAGTGGGCTGAATTTCGGGTGGAGGCACCCCATTGCCAGATCGTGGTGGAAGGTGACCTCGATTGGCAAGAAGAGCTTCCCGATCAACTGGTCGCCCAGTGTCGCAAGCTTGCCAAATTGGCTCAGGTGAGAAGCCGCGAGTTGAAAGCGGCGGAAGCTCCTGCTCCCGTTGCTCCCCAGTCGCCTTCTCTGGGCCACGAAGACCTGACCGAGCGGCTTCAGGAGTCCCCTCGATTTCAGGCCGCCTATCAAAGTTTGAAAGACGACAAGCCGCCTCTCGTCACGGTGCTTCAGATCGTGGAGATGCTCTGCCACGGCGGAGGGCAGGTACCGCTGGAAACGGTGAGAGAAAGAATCGGCTTACCCGAACATCGTCTCACCACGATCCTTTCGCAGATGGATACTATGCTCCGCGGCGCCGAGGAGATTTTGCTCTCCATCAGCATCGACCAAAAGGTGCTTCTCCTGGACCGGGATCGTCTGAGCAAGCTGTATGCTCTGGACATCGCCGCCGATGAAGCCAACCTGGTGCGAGCCGAGACCATGGAGGGTGAGAAGCGCGCCGTTCGGCTGCCTATCGAAGTGCAGGTCAAAGAGCGTCGCGCTCTAGAGGCGCTCTTGCGCTACGGTCGCCTCAGTGAGCAAGAGCTGAGTAGCATCACCGCCAGTCGCCGGGTCGGGGGAATGCTGGAGCGGCTTCTTTCCAGGCTTGAGGGGGAAGGTTATTACGGATTGAGTGTGGTGGGCGAAGGGGCCGAAGGGCGGATCTTTTCGATTCAGGTTTGAATCGGGATTATCCCAACTGAATCCGCCGACAAGTCACGCTCTCCAAGAAGTCCCGGTCGTGACTGGCCACCACCAACCCACCAGGCCAGGCTTTCAAAGCTCGTGTCAACGCTTTCTGCGCCAAGAGGTCGAGGCTACAGGTGGGCTCGTCGAGCACCAGCATCTCCACTTGGCCCCACAGGCAGAGGAGAGCCGCCCGCACCCTTTCTCCCGCGCTGAGACTGCGCAACGGTCGTTGGGCCAAGGCCAGAGGAAAGCGATGAGCCACGATGAGGCCGGCGTCGACCACCAGGTCCAGAAGCGACTCCTCCCGATCCCAGTTGGCAGCCCCTTGAGCGATCAAACCGATCGACTCCCGCCGTACCGACACAACCCCGCCGTCGGGCGTTTGCTCTCCCAGCATGGTCTGGATCAAAGTCGTCTTACCGGAGCCGTTGGGGCCTTCCAAACCCAACCGTTCCCGACGCAACTCAAGGCTGATATCTTGGAACAGAATGCGCCCTTCTCGCTGCACGGATACGCTGTCCAGTCTCACGAGAGGGTTCTCGGGAACGTCCCCGAGCTCAGGAACGCTTAGCTCCATCGGCAGTTCCACCTTCAGAGCCCGTCTGGCGCTGCGGGCCCACTGTCGAAACTCTCGCAGGCGCTGCTCGCGCTTGCGATTGATCTTTCCGTGGCTGACCTGAGCGTCGCTCCGCTTCTGGTTGAGCGTGGCTTTCGGTGTGGCACGGTCGAGCTCGCTGCAGCGTCCGTACTGTTTTTTGCGTCTTCGTCGGCGAGCCAGGAGGAGCGTTCGTTCTTCCTCCCGCTCCAACTGATTGAGGCGACGCAGGTAGCGTATCTCACTGCTCTTGTGGTTGTGCTCCAACTCCGCTTCCACCTCGTCCAGGGTGCCTTGCAGGTAGCGACATCCGCTCTCCTCCATAAGGAAGAAGTGTTGGAAATCTTGCAGAAGCCTGCGGTCGTGAGAAGCCACTAAAGCCCCGCCTTCCCAATCGGAAAGCCACCAGCGAAGCCATTCCACACTCTCCTGGTCCAGATCTTGGGTGGGTTCGTCGAGCAACAGAAGACCGCGTCCCGCCTGCTGTAAATCCGATATAGCCCGGCGTCGCCGCTCGCCCGGACTCCCCTCACCGGAGGGGAGACGCTGGGGCAAGTACCGCACCTCGTGAAAGCGTTCGACACAGCCGTCTTCGGCCACCCTCCGACCGGCTAGAAGCGAGAGCAGAGTGGATTTCCCCACGCCGTTTCGCCCCACCAGGGCCACCCGTTCGGCTTCCAGGGTGAGAGTGAGGTCACGAAAGAGAACACGGTCTCCGTAACGCGCGGTGAGTCCGCGAGTGCTTAATACGGCTGTCATACGGAGAGCGTCTCAAGCTGGGATTCGATCTGATCGATCAGCCGAGTCGACCCCTGAAAGGTGAGTTCCAAACCGTCCGGGAGCGTCTCGCTATGCAGAACTCGGCAGCCTCCGTAGATGAGGTTGAGGGTGTCGCTGGCCCGGTAGGGAACGAACAGCGTCCTCTCCTCCTGGTCGTGACGTACCGCTTCCAAAAGCTCTTCTCGCAGGGCTTTCATCTGCTCCGGGTCGCGGGTGGAAACAACCCGAAAAGGGGCGCCCTCGCAGACCTGGTTGAGAGTCTCCGCGTTGGGACGAATTTCCAGCAGGTCGGCTTTGTTGAAGACGAAGAACTTGGGAATCGCGTCGGCTGCCAGCTGTTCCAGATGATAGAGCGTGATGGACAGATGGTCGCGCCATTCAGGGTCGGAGAGGTCGATCACCAGGATCAATAAAGAGGCTTCCTTGACCTCGGCTAGAGTCGTACTGAAGCTCTCCAGAAGCCGTTCGGGTAGGCGCCGGATGAAACCGACGGTGTCGCTGATCAGCACGTTCTCCCCGTAGCGACTGAGACTTCGGGAGGTGGTCTCCAATGTCTCGAACGGACTGTCTTTGGAAGAAAGCTCCTCGGAAGTGAGGGCGTTCATCAAAGCCGTCTTGCCGGCATTGGTGTACCCGACCAGGGCCAATCGTTGGCACGATTCTCGACGTTTCCGTCTGTTTTGGCCGGCGGCCGTCACCTTCTTGAGCGCTTTGCGCAGTTCGACCAGACGGTTGTCGAGTTGACGGGCCAGAAGCTCTGACGCGGTTTCACCAGGACCCCGGCTGCCTGAGACACCACCCATCTGCTGGTCCATGTCGATCCCCACCCCGCGAATACGGGGTCGCAGGTATTCCAGGCGAGCGATCTCGATCTGCACTCGCGCTCTGCGACTCCGAGCGTTCTTCATGAAGACGTTGAGGATGATGGCCTCTCGATCACACACCTTGATGCCGGAATCGTCTTCCAAGTTTCGAGTCTGAGAGGGGCTGAGCTCGGCGTCGAGCACTAACATTCCGGCGCCGAGGTCCCGAGCACGGTCGGCGATGGCGCGGGAGGTACCCTTGCCCAGAAGAGTGCGCGGTCGGACCTTGGTGAGATAGACGACCTCGTGGCCGACGATCAACCCGCCCTGAGCCTCTACCAGTGCTAAAATCTCGGCCAGTTGGGCTTGGCGTACGACCGGGTCGCGGTCTTCACCGACGGAAACGACGTAGACGGCTTTTTCGTCGGCTTCGTCTGAGTCTCGGGATTCCCAGTCATCGACGAGTTCTTCCCACTGACCGTCGTCGGAAAGCGGGACTTCGTCGTGTTCGGGTACGGGTGAGGAAAAGAATTTCATACAGTTACTCCACTTCGTGAAATGAGTAGGGCGCCGGAGATGGCGCGAGAAAGGGCCTCGGGGGCCGGAGGGATGCTGCCGTGAGCAGCCTGGATCTATACGAAGTGAAAATTGTACATGTCGTTCACGTGGTCTGGCGTCCATGGGACCGAGACCACCCATACCATAGCTCAGTGTTCAACGAAACACAAGACCCCAACTCTTCATTGAGAGATCGCTTTTGTCGATTCGGCCACTTCCCGTTCGACAAGAGAAAGAAAGGATATAGAAATGACAAATTTAGTGACATGCTTATGGTTCAATGGAGAGGCGGAAGAGGCGGCACTTTTTTACGCGTCGGTGCTGCCGGACACGAGGTTGGACAAGGTGCATCGCGCTGCCGCCGATTATCCAGGCGGGAAGAGAGGCGACCCGCTGACGGTGCAGTTTACTCTTTTGGGACAGCCTGTGGTGGGTCTCAACGGGGGCCCTTACTTCAAATTCACGGAAGCTATCTCGTTTCAACTTATGTGTGATACTCAGGAAGAAGTCGACCGCTATTGGGAAGCGCTTTCAGCTCATCCGGAGAACGAGCAATGCGGTTGGGTGAAAGATAAGTTCGGACTTTCCTGGCAGATCATTCCGAGGCGGCTGACCGAGCTTATGGGTGGGGAAGATCGGGACAAAGCGGAGCGAGCCATGAACTCCATGTTGGGGATGAAAAAGCTGATCATCGCCGACATCGAGAAGGCTGCTAGCGGAACTGCATAACGCCGTCGTCCAGCGGTGCCAAGCCCGTTTGCAGAAGATCGGCCAGATAGCTCTGGTGCAGTTTCCAGGGAGATTTCGAACCCTGGCGGGGCAGAATGGGTAAGGCCCGCTGGAGGTATCCGGAGCTGAAGTCGATGAGCTGCTCGGGCTCCACCTCCGGGTCGTTGAGTTGTGGGCAAAACGTAGAATAGCCTTGCTTTTCCATGAAGTTCAAGAGGCGGCAAACGAAACGGGCGGTGAGGTCACACTTGAGGGTCCATGACATGTTGGTGTAACCGAGCGAGAAGATGAGGTTGGGGACATCGTTGAGCATCGCCCCTTTGTAGAGGAGGTGATCCTGTGGTCTGACCGGCCGACCGTCGACCACCACCTCGATCCGGCCGAAAAGTTCCACCACCAGACCGGTGGCGGTGACCAGGATATCGGCCTTCAGGGTCTTTCCGGAATGGAGCCGTACGGTCCGGCCCTCAAAGCTCGTGATCCGGTCGGTAACGATGTCGGCTTTGTCGCTCTGAAGAGCCTTCATGTATTCGCCGTCGGTGTCGATGCAGAGGCGCTGTTCCCAGGGGTTGTAATCGGGCTGGAAATGCTCGTCGATGGTCGACGGAGAAAAGTAGACGGACAGGCCCTTTCTCAGTAGCTTTTTCATGAAATTGGGGAAGCGTCTGGCCAATCTGAAAAGAAAGCTCTGATAGAGGATCCCTTTCCACCGAAGGACCCAACCTGCCAGGCGTTCAGGTAGGAAGCTGTTGAGCCGAGCAACCCACGGGTCTTTTCGTGCCACTTCGGCGACGTAGCCGGGAGAGCGTTGGAGGAGGGTGACCTTGGAGGCTGTCTGGGCGAGTTCGGGGAGGAGGGTCACGGCGGTGGCACCGCTACCGACGATCACGATCTCACGACCGCTCCAATCGAGGTCTTCCGGCCATTCCTGTGGGTGCACGACTCGTCCGCTGTACCGTTCCATATCCGGGAGATCGGGCTGATATCCGCCCTCATAGGAAAAGTAGCCGGTGCAGACCCAGAAGTGACGGCAACGGTAGACGCGCTCTTGTTCGGCGGTCTGCGCGGTCACGGTCCACTCTCCCGCTTCGCTGCACCACCGGGCTCGAAGCACTCGAGTGCCGTACCGAATGTGCTCGGTCACGCCGCGTTTTGCCGCCGTGGTTCGAATATACTCGACGATCTCCGGCCCCTCGGCGATGCTGTCCTCGCCGCTCCAAGGTTCGAAGGCGAAACCGAAAGTGTACATATCCGAGTCGGAACGGATACCCGGATAACGGAAAAGATCCCAGGTCCCGCCGATCGCGTCCCGGGCTTCCAGTATGAGAAAAGACGTTTCGGGGCAGCTCATCCTGAGGCGACATCCGGCTGTGATGCCGGAAAGCCCCGCCCCGACTATCAAGACATCCATCTGCTCGCTAACCACATACGCCTCTTTACCCCACGGGGTTCGCGCACCTTGCTGATGGTATTTTGATGCAAAACTCGACCCATGGAGGGGTGCCCTAAGGTAGTAAGAATAGCCTAGTCGTGAGTCCCTTTTCGCCCGATACACCGTTCAATTATGCCCCTCTTCTCGTCCACGAAGGCAACGCATCCTTCTCGTTGTTGCCGGCCCCTCTGCTCTATTTTGCGTTCGGCCTACCGCTGCTAGCCGCGATTATCATGGCCCGGATGGGTTGGGCTGTCTTCTACGCCGTTTTACTGGCAGCCGCCATGTTCATCCACTTCCCCAACAGCTTGATGATCTACGGCGGGCTTTTGCTTTTCTCTTTGCCCATTCTCGTGGCCTTGATGTGGAAAAACGACGAGGTCCGTTTCAACAAGACCTTACCCATGGCCACCTGTTTGGTCGTGCTGGGACTGGTACCGCTCGGCTTTCCCCAATCAGTCTCTTTCCAAAACCAAAAGTGTGTCGACAACCGAGAGGCTATCAGTAAAGCGGCCGGTGCGGCTCTGAGCGAGGACCCGAAAACACTCCTCACAATGGAGAGTCTCGTGCCGAAGCATCTGGCTGAAGCTCCGGGTTGTCAGGGGCCGGGCACCTCCGAGTACGTGGTCAACGCCACTAAAGACGATATTCTGGTTACCTGCACCAATCCCGCTCACCAGAGGGAGGGACTCGGTCCGGCGCGATCCACTTTTCCTCGTCAGGCTACCGGGACCCCTGACACGAAAACAGAATCATCCCAGACCCCGGCCGGCGACCAACCTGCTGAAGAGGTCACCGAGACTCAACCCTAAAACATTCCGTCGTGACCAGCAGTGAGAACGCTCTAGAACAACTCATCAACCAGTTCTCCCAACCCCTGGCGTTTTTGCGGGAGTTGATCCAGAACAGTTTAGACGCTTCGACCAGTCAGATCGAAGTCGAGGTGGACTACGATAAGGACTCCGATTGCTGTTTCGTGCGTGTGGCCGACAACGGCCATGGAATGGACCGTCACACCATCGACAGCCGATTGACGAAGCTTTTCGCCAGTACGAAAGAGAACGATTTCACCAAGATCGGAAAGTTCGGTATCGGATTTGTCTCCATTTTCGCCATCAAGCCGGACCTGGTGGTGCTCGATACGGGGCAGCACGGGGAAGCCTGGCGGATCCTATTTTTGCCGGACCGCAGCTTCGAGAGGCGAGAATTAGACGAGCCGGTCGAGGGCACTTCGGTGACCGTCTTTACCCCTAGGAAGAAGGCGGAGTTGGAGAAGCTGCGAGAGGACTGTCTCGAAACAGTCGTCTACTGGTGTAAGCATAGCGACGTGGAGATCCTTTTCAACGGCACACCGATCAACCAGAGCTTCGATTTGCCGGACGTTCCCTACCAGTACCGTTTGAAGGTGGAGGGTACGGAAGCGGTGGTCGCGCCCGCTGAAAATGAGAACGCCTTTCAAGGCTACTACAACAGGGGACTCACCTTGCTGGAGGGAGTGGGATCGCCCTTTCCTCATCTGAGTTTTAAACTGCGTTCTCGCTATCTCGAACATACGTTGAGTCGCGACAACATCAAGCGCGACGAAGGCTACGATCGGGCTATGGACCACGTCAAGAAAGCCGCCTACGAGGAGATGCCGGCCGATCTCTTTCAAGGAATCGCGGCCAACGGCGATCAGTCACTCTGGAAGGTTGCGCGCATCTTGAACAAGATGGACCCGACCCTGGTAAACAAGGTTCGGAACGTTCCGGTCTTTGAAACTCGAGAGGGAAAGCTGTCACTGAAGAAGCTTCCGCAACACCTCTATCACGCAAGCGAGGCGGATTCGCTGTGGGAGGACGTGGAGGCTGCCGGTCACACGGTCCTGCGCATAGCCAAACCAGAGCACGACCAACGTCTCTATTTTCTGGCCGAGACGGGCTACGCGGTGCGTCCCTTGACCGAAGAGTTCTTTCAGTACAGTCCGGCTGTTCCCGATAAAGAAGAGGCGGCGCTCCTGAGCCGGCTGAGGAAGGCTACTCGGCAGATTTTGGTCGCTCCCTTTCTGCTGGACTCTCTCAACGTTCCGGTCTTTTGGAAGGATAGGTTCTGCGCCTATCTACACCCGAAGCGACGGGTAGAGCAGACCACCGCGAAAGAGAAGGGTTGGAGCGAGGCTATCGGCATTCGCCGCGATCATCCCTATTGGAAGAAGGTGATGGAGCTTCACAAAGTGCAGCCTGAGTTAGCGGTTTCCATGCTGGTCCGCATGGTCAATCTGGAGCTGGATGTCTATCGAAAAGGCGAAAGCAAGCTGTTTCAAAGTCTTCTCAAATCTCTCCAAGTGAAGGTGCCGGAATGAGTCTTCTCGACCGCTTCAGAGCCGGCAGCGAGTTAAACTCCGTGGGCCATTTCACGTTGGATGAAAAACGGGCCAAGAACAAGATGGCTCGTTTCCAGTTGGTCCGCGAACACGATTTCTTACTGCTGGTGGCCCAAGCTGTGATGGCGGCGGGATGTGAGTGGGTGGATATCACGACTTCCGACGAAGTGATCAGGCTTCAGGCAGGTGGGCCCGGTCTGGAGCCGGACAAACTAGAGCGTTTGGAAGACTATCTCTTCGATACCCGCTCCGAATCGGTTCCCTATTACCTCCTGGGAGTGGCTCGCAACGCCGTGACTCCGTTCTGCAAGGAAGAGCCCTCTATCTCTATGGTGGAGGGAGAGCTGGTATTTGAGGCCAGTCCCAAACACCCGTACTCCGACATGACAAGTCATCTTCAAGAGCATCTTCTTTACAGTCCTTGCGATGTCAGGATGAACGGGCGGCTGATGCCGCGTGTAGAGCTACCACACGGTCGCCTGCTGACTCTTCAAAAGCAAGAAACCTCTGTTTTGACGCTGGTCCGTCACGGGGTGATGGTGGGACACAAGTATATCGAGGCTCCGGTGCCGTTCAAGGGTGTCTTCTCCAACCCCGGCTTCCGGGTAGACGCCTCCTTTTTCAACGTGGTGGAAGACGATCTCTACCTGGAGGTCTGGACCGAAGCTGAGCAAGGAGCGCTGGGTCTGGTGGCCTGCGCCGCGAACCAATATAAACCGGGTGATTCGAATCGCGGCGAACTGCTCGGGTGGCTTTGCCAGGCATTGCCGGAGCCTGCCGGAAGCGCTCTGCGTAACTGTCCTCTCTTCTTCATGGCCGACCGGGATCAGACAATGGGTTTCAAGCAGCTTTGCGAGTCGAAGAGCAACACGGATCCGCTTCTCTACAGCCAGGTGACTCTCAACCTTCAGTTGCATTCTCCCGTCGTCTTATTAGACTCTTCCCACATTTACGAATCTCTGAAGCGGCTCTTTCCAGGTGGCCTTAAGGACGCATCGAGCGACTATCGTCAGCTACAAGAGCGTTTGAGGCACGTGAAGGAATGGGAAAACTCGCCCCGACCTACCGAGCTTCCACCCGGCAACTATCTGGCCAATGACAAAGTAAGCGGACCGGACTGGCAGGCCGCGATCGGATACCTCGGGCCACCCGGCGGGGAGAGTCACGTGGACATGCTCTATCAGGGCAAGCTTCTCTGTTCCGAGCGTCTCGAGGGGCTCCCACCGGGCGCCACGGCGGTCATCAACTTCGATGAGGTGGAGATCAATGAATCCTGGACCCGGCCCTCCGGGCGTCGTTTCCGAAGTGTCTTAAAGTCCTTGGAATCCTACCTCGTACGTATGTTCGAAGGACTCACTCTCGACGAGAGTTCTCTTTATCCGGCACTTCTTGCTTATGTCGAAGAGCTTTTTCTCAAACGGGCGACCCCGCTCCCGAATGTGGCCGCTCGGCTTCCTCTCTTTCCTACTCTCGACGGTGAAATGCTGAGCTTCAACCGGGTTTTGGCGCTTCGAACTATCGCCATGGGCGATCAGGTCGAGCTATCGGAACGTATCCCCGGTCATCTTCTACCTGAAAAAATGCTTCTGTACAGTGCCAGGCACCATCATCTGCTTGTCACCCGATTGGGGAATCAACTTGTCAACGCTCGCTCCCTCCAGCAGCGTTTGCAGAAACTAGACTTTGAACTCAGCAATCCGAAAGAGCCGAAACTGCAACAGCAAGTCGGCCATCGGGAGACCTTGGAGCGTGATGATCTCAAGGGGGAGATTGGACTAGATTTCGACCGGCCCGGCCCCGAAGTCGGGCTCTCGATCTACTATCGAGGCGTCTTGATGGAAGAGGTCGAGGTGAAGATGACCAAGCTGGTGCGAGGCTCCGGAGCCGTGCAATTGGAGCGGCTGCGTCCCAACGCGGATTGGACTGGCATGGAGCGCAACGATACCTACAAAAAGTTGCTAGCTTACCTAAAGGAGAGCTTTCGAAAGCTGGAAGAGTCGGCTCTTCAGAATGAGGCTGTCACCCCGACCCTGTTCATGCGGTTGCTTCAGGCCTACTCCAAGCCGGTCAAGGATTATCCCGACCGAAAGTACTTTGAATCAACCCGGCCGAGTGTGCACTACAGTCTAGCTCAAGTCCGGCAAGAGTTGGAAACCCACGGTGAGGTACTTTTCGGTTCCATGGGAGTTCAATTGCCTGACAGAATCGTGCTCCTTAAGGCTGCTCAACATCGGAACCTCCGCGATCTCTTGCTGAGCGAAGGGCTGGGCGAATTTAAATCGGGAGACGCCGACGAGGTCGCTCTGAAAATGAAGCTGGAGGCGGGCTTCCAAGCTAGGGAACAGGCTCGGCAAATCAGGGTGCTGGCCGGGGCAGCGCATCGGTACCAGGTTCAGTCGTGCGGCGGTGAGGTGGCTGTTGGCTTGCTTGGCATGAGCACTCACGTGGACTGCCACTACACAAAAAGGTACGTCTGTACGAAACAGGGTCTACTCCCCAAGGGCTGCGCGGCGGCGATCGACAGTGAAGCGCTAAACCTTTCAGAAGACTTCAACGATGCCGAAGTTCCGGCGTCGATTTTGGATGAACTCAAAGAACTCAGTGAAAAAGGTTTGCTTCAGTGCGCGCTGGCCCCAGACCGGGAATTGAGAGCTATGGCTCTGGAGCACGCCTTGAGTTCGGACGCTTCCAAGGCGTTTCTGGAGGCTCTCCACGAATTGCCGATATTCCCGCTCCAGGGTGGGGGGGCGGTGAGTCTGAAGGATTTGGAGCAGGAGGAGCAATCACCCGCCTATGTCTGGACGCAGTTCCCCAAGCATGTCGCACCCGATCGAATCGTGTTTCGAGCGACCAGGCAATGCACCGCTTTGATTCGGGCCCGCACCAAGCTGAACCCTTACAAAATCGAGGAGCATCTGACCAAGCTGGACGAGGACCGAAGGTATCTCAACTCTCTTCCTGACCAGATCCCTTCGCGCTACAGCTTTCGGCGAGTCTACCGGACCGAAGGGGGACTCAACGCCGAGTTGGCGCTCATGCCCAGTGCCAGCTACCTGATCGGCCGAGACGAGGATCATCAACCCCAGGGACACCTGGAATTGGCGAGTTTACCGGTTTGGGGATTTGTATGGCCGACGCAGTCTGGAAAGAGAAATAAGGACAAGCAGCCGGCCGTAGAGCTTCTTAAGACCCAGGAGAAATGGCTGAAAGACCGGGTCGACGATCTTTATCTGGAATGGGCCGAAGAGCTTTCTCACCGTACCTTTTCGGCTGAAGAGAGAGCCGAAGTTTTCACCGCGATTTCGCTGACCAAACATGAAATCGGGAGCCAGTCGGATCATCCGCAGGCCTTCCTGGCGAAGAAGCTCTGGAATCTGCCTCTTTTTCCTTGTGTCGACGGTACCAGGGTGAGTGGCGAGGCTTTGGCCACGCGGCTCATGACCGAAGAAGGCCCTCTGGAAATCGCTCGGGAGCGATGGCGGGCCCCTGGTCATCTGCCTTTCTTCGACGAGTATTCCATGGAGTACGGGATCCTTAAGTCGATTTTTGGGGAGAAGTCGCTTCATTGGTACGAAGCGCCGCCGCTGGTAGACACTCAACAGCTAAAATCGAACGTTCGAAAGGTCGTGGCCTGGGGTGTGGCTCCTCTCATGTTTGTGCAAGACAAGCTGAGTACGCTGGCGGAATCGCTGGCACAGGCTAAAGCGGAGAGAGAGGAGAAGAAGCCCGCTCCGAAACCTGAGAATGAAAAGAAGAAAAAGAAGAAAGACAAGCCGCCGAAGAAGCAGGTGATCACTCCCGAGGACCGCTTCCTCCAGAAGATGAAGAGCGAAGCTAAGACGCTTTTGGGCGTCAAGACCTACCACAGCTCAGATCGGTACTTCCCCGAAACCAAGATGGGCAACTGGGTTCTGGGACCTCCCGTTTATCTTACCAACGGCGTATGCTATATCAACGGCGCCCATTCGGGGGTGCGCTGGCTGGTTCATCTCGATCCCGACTCCAACAGCAAGTATCATCGAGCGGCAAGAGTTCTGCTCCTGATCCACTGGGTCGATCTGGTCAATGTGGCCAGTGAAGAGTTGACCGACGAACAAGAGCGCGCGTTTCTGGCAGAGCTTGCCGAGCGAATGGCTCAAACCTTTTCATAGGCTCCTCTAGTCGGCCGCGATGTTCCAGCCTTTGCAGTATTCATACATCTCCGGGTCTCGTCGTTGGAGAGATTCCCGCGATTCTTCGGTGCGAAGAAATTCCGTCATGGACTCGGCCAGATACTCCTCGGGGCGACGTGACAGTGTGGCGTAAGCTGTGGTGGGTTGCGCCGACTCGGGCAGCGTCTGATCGATTTTGAAAGTCATCTCGCCCTCTCTCACCTGGACTTTGTCGTCCTTGTGACCGACGAGAGCCCGTTCGTCTTTGACCGCTGTCGCTGTGGCCTTCAAGCGACTCAGTCCAAACGCCATCAACGGCAAGGCTACGGCACCGCCGACCAAGGTCGCTCCGGCGGTTATCCCGACCGTCAGAGCGGCCAGGCCTAAAGCTGTGCCAACCACGCCCCCTGTGGCTGTTGGGATAGTCGACTCTAGGAGGCGCAGACCTCGGTCCCGTTCCTTGAGTTTCAACTGGTCGTCATCGATCTGCCAGTCGTAGCTCCGGGCACCCGCCAGCAGAGGCTTACCGCCGGTTTGGGGGTGAGCCCTCGCGAAATCGGCTAGCTGTTGACCCACTCCGGGCAGAGAACGCTTGGCGTATTCTTGATGCAGTCGACGAAGTTCCGGGTCCTGACGGGAAGCGAATCCGTCGGCTGCGGGGGTCATCAGTTTCTGCAACAGCCCGGCTTCGGTCTTATGCTTGAGCCGGTCAACGGCGTGAATCATCTCGTGGATCAGATACGCTTCGGCGTGTTTGGTGTTCTGCGGATCCACATAGAGTTCGATAGTATTGCGGGTCTCGTTAAACCGTCCTCCGGCAACGTCGTCTAATTCGGGCCGGGCAAAAGTTATTCTCAAGTCCGTGTTCAGCAGTGTTTCGACGGTCTGGTAATCGAACTTTGAGAAGGCGGATGTGGCGACTTTCTGGAGCTCCTTAGGGAGTTTCTTGAAGTTGCCGACCATAGACGGAGCGAGAGTCCCACCGTTTGGAGGTCGGCCGAGGGGCCGATTGCGGTCGCTATCACTTTGAATTCGCACTAGGGTTTTATTCCACGCGCCTTAGCCCGAACCTGGTCTGTGTGCCGTCGCCGCTCCTCGATTGCAACAACTGTTAACAATTTAGATCCTTTTTCATCCGCGGATTTGATTAGATTACTTGCGATGCTTATACAATCGTCCCGAAGACCAACTGCCCAGCTATCTCCCAAGGCCGTAGCTCCAACCGCCGCAGAACCGACTCAAGCCGCTCTGCCCAAGGACACGGTCGATGCCGCCCATGAGGCTCAGGCTCAGAGAATTTCCGGCTTTATCACCGAGAAGAAACTCGAGGGCGCCCAGGCTCTGAAGCAAGTGACGGGACTCATCGCCGGCCAACTGACTGGGATGACCATCGGTTCTATGATATTCGCTCCGTTGGCGTTCAAGTTCGGCAATTTATATATCGCCACGGGAGGCGCCGCTCTGACAGGCGGAGCGATGGCTTTGGCGGCCTCCAAGCTTGCCGGCAAAGACTTTTCCAAGTTGACGGACGGCAAAGTCGGCGACGGTATCGGCGTCCTGGGCGCGGTGGCCAACTCGCTTCCGAAGATAGCCTATCCGACTTTGGCCGGTGCTACCGGGGCCGAAAAAGACATGATCTACGGAGCCCTCGACCGCCTTCCGCTAAGCGGAGTTACGAGCGCTCCGACCATAGACGTGGTCACGGGAATGGAACAAGCCGGAGCATCGGGTTTGGCGACACCGCTGTTCAGCCACAACAGAATTTTCTTGGACAGAGACCAGATCGGTATCTCTCGAGACTGGGGTCAGGAAGTGACGACCCACGAGATCGGTCACACCTACGACTTCAGCGTCGGGGTTGGCCCGATCCTCAGTCGCAACTTCCGCGGCGGCGGTTTCGGAAGCGACCCCCACATCAGTCACTACGCCGAAACCAACCGAATGGAAGATTATGCCGAGTCTTACGCTTCTTATCACCTCGAGCCCGAGCGACTCCAGCGCATCGCGCCTGGCAAATACGGGGCTCTTGATGCCGCTCAACAGCCCGGACTGGTGGACCAGGCTCTGGATCGTCCTTCGGTAAGAGAGACCGGCAAGAAGATGGGGGCAGCCTTCGAGGAGGCCCCGAGACTGCGAAACGTCTTGGCCCTGGGGGCGAGTCTCGTCGGCCCCTTTCAACTCTACCGTGGCGCCGCCGGATATGAGAACGGTCTGCTGAATGACGATGCCCAGAAGCGCATCAACGGCAAGATGAACATGGCCTCCGGCGCCGCTCTGATGGGACCGGGTACGGCCCCCTTGAGCCTCCTGTTTTCGGCGGGACAAATCGTCACCAACCATCAGTTGCAAAACGGTTCGATCACGACGGAGGAGGCTGAGAAGCGAGCCAATGCGGCGCTCACGGTTTCTACCGGACCTTTCGGTATGGTTGCCTCGTCCGTGACGGGCGAGTTGGAGAAGGCCGGGCTTTTGGTGGACCCGCCCAAGAGCGGTGACGATTTCCGAACCTTCTCTCTCTTCTCACCCCGAAACAGCAAGCTTTCCTTTGGTAAAATCGCTGCGGGGTTTGCCGCTGGTGCTGCCGCGGGCGGAGTGGCCATGCCGTTCTTGCACGCCGGAGCCGCTCACGCCAAGGTGCTGTCGGCTGCAACCGGCGCTTGGGCCGGAGGCCTGGTCGGTGCGGCTCTCGGCTTCGGTCTCCACATGATGACCAAACCGGAAGCTCCCACCTATTTGATGGGCGCCCAGGAAAACAAACTCACCGGCGAAGACAAAAAGCTTCTCGCAAAACTTTCCGCACCCGCCGTCGTCGGCGGAGCGGCAGGAGCCGTGGGCGGATATCTCGGCGGTCAGATGTTGGGTCGAGCGATCGGTCAGGCCGTGGCGGGA
>Ga0208701_100247_pt1 | contig 23014 bp, 22 predicted proteins | sample DeeseametaMP1482_FD_184188 | JGI IMG/M metagenome (GOLD analysis project Ga0208701, IMG submission 184188) | Marine microbial communities from the Deep Pacific Ocean - MP1482 (SPAdes) | ecosystem: Environmental > Aquatic > Marine > Oceanic | place: South of Fiji, South Pacific Ocean | collected... | reverse complement strand
TACCGGCCCGCCGTATCGTATCGTAGAGAGCAGAAAGAGAGGAATACCCCCATGGCGCTGTCACCAGCATCTTCATTTAGCCTTCAATCCGGAGACAAAATTTTCCAGGTTCATCAGAAACGAGCCGAACAAGCCGCTCGAATCGATGCCAACAAAGACAACAAGCTTGAAGACAAAGAGATTGTTGACTACTTGGAAAAGAACGGAGACCTGTGCGGACATGTTTCGGGGGAACAGCATGACCACAGCCGTATCGTAGAAGATTTCAAAACACACCTGCAAGGCAAGATGCCCGAAGCGCTCTCGTCCTACCAAAACTACGAGCAGATCTCGGCGCAGATGGACGACCTGGTCAAGAAGTTTCCTGACAAGGCTCAAAAGGTCTCTCTCGGCAAGACTCACGAAGGTCGTGACATCTGGGCTCTCAAAGTTTCGAAGAACGTTTCCTCTCCAGCCACCAAAGAGCGCACCGGTGTCGTCGTGACAGGCGTCCACCACGCTCGCGAATGGGCCACCGCCAAAGTTCCGTTGACCATCGCCACCGAAACCCTGGAAGGCTACAACTCCGACCCTGCTGCCAAGAAGCGAGTCGACGAGGGGGAACTGTGGTTCGTGCCGCTGGCCAATCCGGACGGATACGAGTACAGCCGCAACGAAAACTCCTGGTGGAGAAAGAACCGACGCCCTCTGGAGAAGACTCCCTGCGGCGAGAAGATCACCCGTGAGACCTACGGGGTGGACCTGAACCGCAACTACGCCGACGGCAACCCGGATCACGCCTACATCTATCGTCCTAAACACGATAGTCCTTGCTCCACCCGGGACGACGGACGCGCCACCAGCGACAATCCTAATAGCGACACCTATCGCGGCCCTTCCGGAGCCAGCGAAATCGAAGTGAAGAGCCTGCTCAACCTGGAGCTCGGACGAAAAAACATGAAGGGTGTTCTCGACTACCACTCCTACGGCGGAATGATCCTCTACCCTTGGGGCAACACCCGCGGTGAAGTGGAAAACGTCGATACCTATCGCGCTGTTGGCACGAAAATGAACGATGCCATCGGTGACGAGAAGTACCGGTTGATGCAGAGCGTCAGCCTCTACCCGACCAGCGGCGGTTCCCACGACATCCATCACGCCAACGGCCTCTTCTCTATGACCCTGGAGATCGGCGACAGTTTCCATCCCCGGGAGTCGGAACTGCCGAAAATCGTTGGTCAAGCGACTCGTGCCGGCAAAGTCTTTATCGACGAAGTCCTGGCGATGAACGCCGCACCTCCGCAAGGCTAGAAAGGCCGTCAACGAAGAAAGCCCGGTGTACCCACCGGGCTTTTTTCGTTGACGAGCCTAAGTCGACAGCTCCCGAATCCTACCCGGAGCCTCCGACCAGGGCGGCCCGGCGGTCAGTCCACCAAGGAGAAAACAGGTGCATAGGATGATCACTTCGGGGGTGAAGGCGCTGACTATGCCGGACGACATCACTGTGACGATTCCGTAACCGACTGCTAGCAAGGAAAATTTCATTTTGGTCGCGCCTCCTTTCCTCACAATCTAAGGAAAGAGCGAGGGCATTTCATGACAGCCTGTGACAGGAGCCCTTGCGTCAGAGCCGCTCCACCACCAAAAAGCTCCCTGTCACCTGTCGGGGGTCGGCAAAGCGAGGCAGTCGATAAACCCCGGGGGCCCAGTGCTCAGGGAACTCGCGGGCCTGCTCCTCCACCGCTCTCAATTCCCGAGCCTTGGGATGCCACCAGAAGAGCGACCAGCCCTCCGGAATGCGACGAAACAGCTCCAAGGCCATCCGCCCGAAGGAGTAGCGAGCGTTGATCTCCATGAGGGGCCGCAGCACCGGGGTCTCACCTAAGAAGCCACGGAAGGAATCGACGCTCACCGGCCCTCGATAGCCGGTCTCCCAAACCCTGGCCATCGCGAGTTGCACGGTATCCAGCAACTCAGTATCGAGTTCACTCACTCTCTTCACCGTGTTTCCTCGAAACGCTCCGCTCTCGTCAGAGACCAAACCGCACTGACCCAGGAAGGCCGTCCCGCTCTCTTCGATCTCGAAATGAAATGACGACTCGGTGCGCCGGTAGGCCCAGGGCTCAAAAACGAGAGACCAACCTTCCGCGAAACGCGAGGCCGCCCAGGACCGAGCCTGCGGATTGGCCTGCCCCCCCTTGCCGGTCACCCGCTCTCGACCTCCGACCCCCAATGGATGCTTGAGAACCCAGTCTCCCTCAGATCGGCGAGTTGCCCTTTCCAGTTCACTCAAAGAGCCCACGATATGCGCCCCGGGAAGCGCGCAACCCAATTCCTCTTCTAAGCGATGGGAGAACCTCTTGTCGTTGAGTTCGCGAACCGTCTCAATTTCAGGAAAGCGTTGCTCGCCGGTCGCCTGCACGATCGAGGGGCTCACACCCCATGGAACGATCTCCGCACCCGCTTCGGGCCCGATGGTCGCCTCCTCACAACCAGGAAGTAAGCGCAGGATCGCTTCCCAACGCCCGCACAACTTCTTCAGCTGGGGGCTCGGCCGAAAGGCGGGGCCGCCCGCCAACTCATATTCGAAGTCGAGATTGCTCCAGACAGAGCGGCGAATCACTCCGGACATGTCCTATGGTTGCCAATTCTTGACAGCGGAGATGAAGGCCTCATCCAGACCAGCCTTGCGACGAGCCTCCTCTTGAAACTCCATGCCTCGCGCGCGATCCGGCATGTTGTGAGCCGAACAGTTGCCCAAAAAAGCGCCGAACAACGTCTGCTCGCCCTGATACTCTTTGAGCCAATGGCTGCCGAATCGAACGTGTTTGATCTCGTCGCGGAAGATAAGATCCATAAGTTCAGCCGACTTTTGATCCTCCACACCGCGGAACTGGCGAGCGTAGAAAGGAGCGTGGTCAAGGTTGGCTTGCTCGAAGGTCAGGTGCATGGTGCAGACCCATTTGAGAGGGTCGGTGAGATGACTCGCGGCTCGCCAGAAGTGGTCGTTGATCGGCAGATCGCCGAACTGGACACCCATCTCTTGAAGACGCTCGGCGTAGAGGCGAAAGTGTCGCTGCTCGTCCATCAAGACGCTGGCTAACCCTCGACGGAAGTTGCTGTCGGCTTGGGGGAAGGCGAGAAGCGCCCAGGCCATCATCTCCAACGCCATCAGCTCGTGATTGGCGAAAGTGTGGAGACATCTGACGCGCATATCCTTGTGCTGCAGAGATCTCGGCGAGGGAAACTTGATGCGGATCCCCTTAGGGGCGATCTGAATCTTACCGGAGCGAGGCGGACGACTCCAAGGAACGACCTCCCCGGGGGCCTCGTCGGTCAACGATTTCAGGCCTCCCGTAGGCTGTACGAGTTTCTCTTCCAAGGTGTCGGCGCTGAAAACTCTCAACGCCCATTCACGTAGCTCCATAGAGACGAGAATATATGATCCAGGTTCGTCTCGCTACTTCTTGGCGAGTTGTTCGAGTTGGCGGTCTTGCCAGTCGATCCAATCGGTCCAGGCGGGAAATATGCCGGTGATGACTTGCTGCTCTTTTTGATCGTGCGAATACATGGTGGTCTCCTGCTAAGGTGATAGTCACAGAGTACAGAGCGACCCTAAAATAATTCTAAAAACTAAGGCCCTGACTTATAAGCACGCGCCAAAAGTGCTATCTCGGCCGCCCTCTGAACGAATCTCTGATTCTCCAAGAGCTGAAACCGTCGGTCAGGCGGACCCAGGACGAAAACCGAGAAGCAGTCGATCAAACGCTTGCCTCCCCAGGGCACCAATTCTTGGGAGAGCAATGAAAAACCGAGCTCCTCGGCCCGTTTCGCGACATTCACACGAGAGACCGAAGGAGCCCGCCATCCGTCGAAGTCCAGAACCCCACGTCCCTGAAGCAACTCTCTCAACGGCTGGGGAAAGCGTCTAACCCATTTGAAGTAGCCTCGGTACGAGGCCAGGTTGGAATGGTGAAGAAAGCAAACTCCGTTCGGTTTCATCACTCGAGCCAACTCTTTGAGATACGATGCGAGGTCTTCCAACTCCGTATGGATCAAAGACTCAAAACTGAAGGCGAAATCGACCGAGCCATCCGATATCGGCCCGAGCGTCCGCCCGTCGCCCAAATGATACTCCATCCCCTGGTCGCCGAACCGCTCACGACAGACCTCCAAACAGCGAGGAGAGAGCTCGACGGCAATCAATTTTTCACAAAACATCCTCAAAAACTGGGTCCAACGCCCCATCCCCGGACCGATCTCAAGAATCGTCGTGGTCGGCAGATGTTGCCGAATTCGTGGATAGACACACCATTGCCACTGAGCCTTGGGTCCACCCCAATGGTTGGACCAGACATCTCCCCGGTGAGTTCCCCAGTGGAAACGATCGTTCCAAAACTCTTGATTTTCCTCGATCGTCGGCATCCTTCTCAAGCCTTCTCGCGAAGCACCGCAGACTCATTTTCAGAAAATTTTCAGGGTCCTCTCGGTTCTGACTGAGCGTTAACATCACCGTATCAACTCGGACGCTTTAGAGCTGTATTTTACACTCACACTTTGAATAACAAATCGTAGCGATACGAGAGAGAGATACCCATGAATATTAATACCCAACAACGAATGATCAACATCCGCCCTCAGGCGGCCGCTGCAGCTCCGTCCAAGGCAGCAGCACCCGCGGCAGCTCAAGAAGCCGCTCCTTCCGAAAGCTCATCTCTTAGCTCGGTACCTGCGAGGATTGCCAACGTTTCTTCTTCCGCTGTCGCGGAAGTAGCCGCCAAGTACGGCGACGCCGAGGTCATCCCCGGTGAAATGATTGTAAAACTCAACCCTGGAATGGAAAACGGCTTGATGGGCGACTTCGCCAGCGAGTACGGCGCCAAGATGGTAGAGAAGTTCGATATGCCGCAAAGCATGTTCAAGAGCTTCGACGGCGACCTCATCCGCATCAAGCTGCCCGCCGGAATCAGCTACCAAGAAGCTGTCGCGGCTATGAAAGACGACGCTCGCGTGGCTTACGCCGAGCCGAACCTGGTTTACACCCTGGAAGATGTTCAGCAAGGACAAGACCAGCAGGGTCAACAACCTCCCCGCGACCCCAGCAGCCCTAACGACCTCGACGAGAAGCTGTGGGGCCTGAACAACACCGGTCAGACCGGCGGTACCGCCGGCGCTCACGTCAGCGCCAAAGATGCTTGGAAAATCCAGACCGGTAACGGCTCCGACAACGGCCCTCTGATCGCCGTTATCGACACCGGTATCGACTACAACCACCCCGACCTGAAAGCTAACATCTGGACCAACCCCGGCGAAATCGCCGGAGACGGAATCGACAACGACAACAACGGCGTTATCGACGACGTACACGGCTACAACGCTTTCGCCGATAACGGCGACCCGATGGACGGTCACTCCCACGGTACACACTGCTCCGGCACCATCGCCGGCGTTGGAAACAACGGCCAAGGTGTCACCGGTGTTATGCAAGACGCCAACCTGATGGCTGTCAAGATTTTCTCCGACAGCGGTCGTACCAGCGTCGACGCCATCGTTCGCGGTATCGCTTACAGCGCTAAAATGGGAGCCGACATCACCTCCAACAGCTGGGGTGGCGGCGGACGTTCGGAAGCCATCTACGATGCTTTCCGCACTAACGACGCCCTCCACGTGATCGCTGCCGGTAACTCCAACTACGACAACGACAAGCGGGACAACTTCCCCTCCAACTACGACCTCGACAACATCGTGGCCGTAGCGGCCACCACCCACACCGACGAGCGCGCCAGCTTCTCGCAGTGGGGTGCCAAAAACGTCGACGTAGCTGCTCCCGGTAAAGACATCTACTCCACCGTCAATGGTGGCGGATATGCCTCTTACTCCGGCACTTCGATGGCCACTCCTCACGTCTCCGGCGGCGCCGGCCTCATCATGAGCGAGTACCCTGAAGCCAGCAACGCCGAAATCAAAGCTCGACTGATTCACGGTTCGGACCGCGTAGCGTCGCTCAACGACATCTCGGTCTCCGACGGTCGCGTGAACTTCGCCAGCTCTCTGGAGAACGACAGCGTAGCCCCGGGCGCTCCCAACGACTTCAAAGCAGGCGACCTGTCCTCTCGCGGCGGTACCCTGAGCTGGACTTCCGTGGGTGACGACAAGTGGGCCAACGGCGCCGCTCAAACCGTGGAAATCCTGACCTCCAGCGAGCCGATCAACGGAGAGAACATCGCCAACGCTCAGTCGGTCACCTTCGCCGGTGCCGAAGAAGTGGGCGACCTGGTTTCGGTCGGTTTCGGCGGAGCTCCCAGTGAAGCACCTACCACGGTTCACTTCGCTCTTCGCTCCATCGACAACGTCGGAAACACCTCGGAGTTGCGCACCGCTTCCGCTACCATCCCCGCAGCGGGCGTAGCGTTCGGCGACAACTTCGACGGTCAGAGCACCGGCTTCACCGCTACCGGCGACTTCAAAACAGTTGAAGTTGAAGGACGCGGCAAGGTCTTCAGCTCGGCCTCCGGCGAAGGCGGCTCCAAAGGCTCCTCGGTCCTGTCTTCCGGCAGCCTGGACCTGTCCGAGAAAACCAACTCGTACCTCAAGTTTGACGCCAAGACTGCTCTCTCGTGGGGCGAGACCGCATCGGTCGAAGTCTCCGAAGACGGCGAAAACTGGACCAAAGTCGGTGACCTCGATCGTCGCGCCGACTGGAGCGAGAACGGTGTCGACCTGTCCGCCTATGACGGCAAGTCGGTCCAACTCCGCTTCAACCACGCCGCTCGTGAAGGTCGCAGCAGCGGTGGTATGATGGTGGACAACGTGAAAGTTCTGGCTGACTAGTCTGAGCTGACACAACGAAAAAAGAGCCGGCCGTACGACCGGCTCTTTTTTCGTTGTCGCCTTAGGACCAGAGCTTCTGGGTCGACTCCTTCACTTTATCTGGAAGACTCGCCACGTAAGGGATCCCCAAATCTTTCGACGTCTCACGTGCAACCACGTAAGGCATCGCTTCATTGAACTTGACGACCAGCGGGCAGATCTCGGCCATCTGATCGTAGGCTGCCTTCGAAATATCGGGGTGGCTTACCATCAGTCCGAAAGTCTTCAGGGCAAGCAGAGATGCGTTGAGCAGGTTGAGAGCCGTGTAAGTGTCCCGGACGGCTCGAGCCGCACCCTCTCCTCGAAGATGATTATAGGCACCGGCCAGGTTCCCGAGGACGTTAGTGAAGAGTTTCTTTAGTCCGGCCTTGGTCTCCGTGTCGTAGCGCTCGCTGAGCAACTCGAGCTCACGAATGTGTTTCCCTAGCAAGTTTCTCGTTTCGGAAAGAACGGCGAACGCTTCCGGGTTCTCTTTCACCGAGTCGGTTTCAAGCTGGCTCTCCACCGCCTCCAAGACGTGCTTCTGGGCACCGGCCATATCGCTAAGATGCTGTGTTGTTTTTGACTGAACAGTTGACATTTGTTTTCCTTCTTCCCCCCCGGGCCAGGATCGCACGAAAGAAAGACCAGCTACCTCTCTCAAAGAATAGAGCTTCCCTATTCGGATAGGTCCATACGGTATACCAGGCTAGGAGTCGATCCAGCTATCGGCTTCCGACCCGCTCTTTTCGAAGACTCTCACCACAGCTTCCAGCATCCGTGCATGCTCCGACCCCGGCATCGGCTCCGGACAGTCTTTGGTGAGCATCAGCATGGTGGCCATGTCCGATCTCAACTGGCTCATCAACACTTTGAGGCCGGTCACGAACATTCTGACTTCGATCGGTTCGGGACGCTCTCCGTCCAAAGTACTCAAACGCTCCCAAAGCTCATTTGATACGAGATTCTTTCTTATCGCCACTTCACGAAGCACATCCCAGTGCTCTAGCGGTATACTGATCAGATTCTCTTCGCTCACCAACCAGGGGGAGGGAAGTAACTCGAGGGTTTGTCCCTTGGGTAACTTGGCCTCGAAAACTTGATACATTCTGCCCATCTCACCACTCTCCATCCGCAACGATAGCATCAAATGCTTATCCACCAGAGCCGCAATACCTGGGGAGGAGACGACCAAACCAGGCAGTTTTTTCACCCCCTGTCATAAGGGAAGTACAGACGCAGGTAGAATCGATAAGTTATGCCGATGACCGAGCCGCCAGACGAGCGACGAAGATTTCAACGTCTTCCGCGCTTGTTGGGAGCGACGCTGCAGCTAGACTCAAATGAAACCTTAAAGCTCTTCGTCATAGATATCTCTCTAGGTGGATTGCACGCGGCCGCGCACAGCGAAATCAAAACCGGCACTCGAGGAACAGTTTTACTCAACACTGATAGCGACAGCCCACCCATTGAAGTCTCCGTGAAGGTCGTGTGGGCAAAGGAGTCGAGCTTGTCCGGTTCTTTCCATTTTGGGCTGGAGTTTGAAAAGGAGTCCGAACTAGAGGGCCTACAAGATCTCGTCACCTCGGTCGAGGCCAAAGAGGACGAAGAGACGCCATCATTCCGAAATCTGGAGGAGGGTGAACTCGCTCGAATTCAAACCGTTGGTAAGATCAGTCGAGCACTCAATAGTCACATGGTGGTCCAGGAGCTTCTCCACCAGTTCACTCGTTCACTTCAGGAAGCTTTCTTGGCGGAAAGAGTTCTGGCTGTTCTCATCAAGGATGGAGACTACAGCATCCACTCGCTCAACGGCAGGACACCGCAGGAGCTTCGAGTCGACTTCAGCCAAAAAGTCGTCGACTCCGTACTGGAGAGTGGTCGTCCCCTGGTATGTTACGAGGTCTCGTCCGACCAAACGTTCTCCGCGAGCAAGAGCCTGCGGCTTCTCGGCACTCGCTCCGTCCTGTGCGCTCCCCTCATTTCCAACGAGCAGGTCTTCGGTGTTATTTATATGGACAACGCCGTTTTGGCGGGGGCGTTCTCACGGTCCGACCTCGACATGGTTACAGTGCTCGCCGATGCTGCCTGCGTCGCGATCGACCGTGCCGAACTCCTGTCCGTTCTCAGGCAGAACGAATCCGATCTCAAGGCAGCCAAGCTAGAAGCAGAGCATGCCAATACGGCCAAGACCAACTTCCTGGCCAACGTGAGCCACGAGCTGCGCACTCCGATAAACGGGGTCCTGGGTCTCACCAAGACGGTCCTCGACTCCCCGCTTCCCGAAACAGAGAAAGAAAAACTTGGAATCGTCCTGAGATCCGCCCACGAACTCCTCGACCTTATCAACGACATCCTCGATTACTCCAGGATTAGCACCGGAGATCTTCGTCTCGAGCAAGTCGATTTCAGTCTAGAAGAGCTAGTTCAGGATTTAGTCGATGCCTTTTCCACCGAAGCCCACGACAAGAAAGTCCTCTTGCGAACCGAGTTCACCGGCAGCTCGAATATTTGGGTCAAAGGCGACAAGAAACGTCTCTTTCGAATTCTCACTCACTTGCTGGGCAACGCCATCAAGTTTAATAGAGAAGGGGGCGAGGCATGCGTGGCCTTGACTTCGCACACCGGTAAGGATGCCTTCACCTTTCGGGTCTCCGACACCGGAATTGGCTTTGGTGAGGAGCATCTTGCCCAGGTACTGGAGCCGTTCTCTCAGGTCGACAACTCCACGACCCGAGCCTACGGGGGGCTCGGAATAGGGCTTCCGCTCGCGATGGGTCTCATCAAGCTCATGGGGGGGGCACTCAAGTTCGAATCCAAGGTTGGCAGCGGCAGCTCCTTTGAATTTGAGGTCCCGATGACACTTATTCCCGCCCCTCACTCCGTAGATTCGGAAACGCTCGATTCCGCCATACAAAAGCTGACGATTCTGGTGGTCGACGATAACCCTGTCAACCAGATGGTGGCCGCATCTATTTTGGAAAATTGGGGTCACAAGGTTGTCTCGGCCGAGCACGGTCGGGAGGCGCTCGAACTCCTGACCGAGCAACATCGCTTCGATTTAGTCTACATGGATCTGCAGATGCCGGTGATGGACGGACTGGAGGCCACCTTGGCTTTACGCTCCCGCGAGCAGAGCTGGGCCCGTCCATCCGTCCCCGTGATTGCCCTAACAGCGCATGGGACCAACCTGGACCGAGAAGCCTGCACGAAGGCCGGAATGGACTACTTTCTCAACAAGCCCGCTCTGGAGCCGGACTTTATGGAGTCGCTCAGAGCGGTTTTTCCTCGCTGACAGAGCGCTTTGCATCAATCATGTAAACGAGAGTCGCGGTGAGTACAGTCTGACTCGACTTCAGCACACTAGCCAAATCTTGCCTCTCGGCTTGCTTGCAAACCGATTCCAGACTATCCGCATGCAAAGCCAAAGCGTCCGCACCCGATAGCCCTCGACTCACGAGCTGTTCCGCGAACTTGCGGTGCTCGGAACTCTTGACAAACCGAGGTTCGCTTATGAGACGGGAATAGACTTTACCGAACTGCTCGAAGCTCGAATCAGAGTCTTTGCCGGCCATAGCTCTGAGTTCCTCGAGCGTCTGCTCGACCTCCACCTGGATACTTTCGGAGCCTTCGGACGTCACGGAGGCGATCGCCTTCAGCAGACATTCATAGGTGACGTCACGTTTGACCAGGTACTCGCTCGCCCCAATTTTGAGACATTGACGCGCAGATTCTTCTTCCCCTTGAGCGGTCAGAACAATGATCTTCGCCTTGGGGTCCGCCGTGTGGACCCCTTGAACCACGACAGAGCCCTCCGCGTCCGGTAGCCCGAGATCCAGGAGAACGATATCGTAGCTGTCGTTCTTAAGCTTGGCTTCGGCTTCTGCCAGAGTTTCCACATGGTCCAGTTCGGCAGCCGGGAGGCCAAGGTCGAGGAAGTCTTTGATTATCTCCGCTTGTGTCTGGTTGTCTTCGGCATAGAGAATTTTCACTCTTCTAGTAAGCCCTCTCTGATCGTTTTGAGCAATCCTCTCGAGGATAACGAGGGGATACATTTTTCCCAGAGTCTATCGCTCAATGGCCGCTCGAAGAGCGTTGTCGAAACGCTCCAAGCTTCCCAGCAGACCCGGTTCCTGCTGTCTTGCCTCTTCGAGCCGCCCTTCCTTGGCCAACGTCTCTACTTCGATGATCTGCTGATGCAGTTCATCAGTGACGAAATATCCGACGGCCCCTTTCACTCGATGAAGCTTGCGAGCTGCTTCTTCTCCATTGCCTGCCCGCAGGTTATCTGCAAACTCCTTATAGTCCGCTCCCCAGGAAGCCAGCAGAGTGTTAGCGATCTTGGCTACCAGGGCCTCGCTCCCACCAAACTTCTTGACGAGATCTTCATACGGCTGTAAATAAGGACACTCATTCATTGGTCATCTCCCTCAGCATACTCTACGACGACTTCGTTAGCACGGCACTTTCTCTATACTTGTCGGCCATAAAAGCAACCGTTGCCAGCGCCACCAACTCGCTGGTCGCAAGCAAATGGTTCATCCTTCCCCGATCCAACTCTTTGCAAAGTTCGGAGAGGGAATGCGCATGCAGCGCCAGGACCTGTTCACTGGTCGCCCCCTCGTTGGCCAGGGCCTGGCTGAGGGTCCAGTGTTCAACTGTGAAAAGAAGCTTAGGGTTGCCCAAGATATCCTTGTACCGGCTTACGCTCCGCTCGCTCAGCTCAGCGTAAGAGCCGTCGTGCAACGAGCTGACCCGAGAAAGAATGCGATCCAGGTCGGGGCCCTCACTCTCGCTCCTCATCACGGCATAGAGCAGACTTTTCTTGAGTCGCTCCGGAGTTAGCTCACGCTTTGAAAGGAAATCCTGCGCGCCTGCTTGCAAGCATGCCACGCCGAGTTTCGGCGATTCCGAGGCCGTCAGCACCACGATCGGCATCGCCGGGGCCAGCTCTCTCACCTGGGTCACAAGATCGACTCCGGAGCCGTCCGGGACCTCCATGTCAAGCAAGGCTACGTCAAACCTTTCTTCCTTGAGCTTTGCTCTGGTTTCTGCGAAAGTTTCGGCGTGAGTCATCTGATGCATGCCGCCGACCAGTTCGAGAAAAGTCTCCACGATCTCGGCTTGCTCGAGTACATCTTCCAAATATAGAACCTTCATTTTTTCTCCTATGCTCCCTCGTACAAAGCGGGATGGTCCACCTCTAGCCTCAACTATGTTCTGGGAACTCCCGACCCATCCATTCCCATGCCGGTCAAGACTCAACCCAGTACTGTCTTACCAATTCCGTCAACCGCAGAGCGACACCCACCCCACCGTTCTGAAATCTTCTGCAAGGCTATCGGAGCCGACAAGCAAACAGAACACCCTGTAGGATAGGGCTGGCGACTTCAGTAAGAATGCCTCACTGGTCAATGGTATTCCCCTACCAGACCTCTAAGCACATCGAGCTATACACGTCTCCAAGACGCACGTGTGGCGGACGGAGCAACGATGCTAAAGGTTTGTTGAATCGCTAGCTTTTCAGACATTTTTCAGCGTGACGCATCGTTAACAATATCGTTTCATGTAAGGAGACCCCCCCCGATAAACTGGACTCATAAAGAATCTAAATTCTGTATATACGAAAGAGAGTCCAAACCCAATGAAGATTTCAAACAACCGCCCGATGCTAGCCAGCCAGGCCGCGCGTCAAGCAGCCCCCAAAGCAGAAGCCGCAGCCGCTCCTCAGTCAGCCGCTCCTTCCGCCCCTGCAGAAAGCGCTTCGTTCGGTTCGGTTCCCGCTCGTATTGCTAACGTTGCACCTGCCGCCGTGGCAGAGGTTGCCAGCAAGTACGAAGGTGTGGAAGTCGAGCCCGGTGAGCTGATCGTCAAGATGAACGGCGGAATGGAAAACAACCTGATGGGCGATTTCGCCGGCGAGTACGGCGCCAAAGTCATCGAGAAGTTCAACCTCCCTGGTGATGTGTACAAGAGCTTTGGCGGAGATATGATGCGCCTGAAGCTGCCCGCGGGAATCTCCCCCTTCGAAGCGGTCGCCGCGATGAAGAACGACGACCGCGTCGCTTTCGCCGAGCCGAACGAAGTTATCTACCTCGATGAAGTCGCTTCCGAGCAACAGCCTCCCCAGGGTCAGCAGCCTCCCGCCAACGGCGAGCCGAACGACCTCGACGCCAAACTGTGGGGCCTGAAGAACACCGGTCAAACCGGCGGTAAAGCCGGAGCCGACGTTTCCGCCGTGGACGCTTGGAAAGTCACCAAGGGTGACGGTTCGGCCAACGGTCCTCTGATCGCCGTCATCGACACCGGTATCGACTACAACCACCCGGACCTCAAAGCCAACATGTGGACCAACCCTAACGAAATCCCCGGCGACGGCATCGACAACGACAATAACGGCGTTATTGACGACATCCACGGATACTATCCCGGTGGAAACTCCGGCGACCCGATGGATGGCCACTCCCACGGTACACACTGCGCCGGTACCATCGCCGCCGTCGGTAACAACGGTGAAGGCGTCACCGGCGTGATGCAAAACGCTCGCCTGATGGCCGTTAAAATCTTCTCCGATTCCGGTCGCACGACTGCCGCCGACATCGTGAAAGGCATCAACTACACCACTCAAATGGGTGCCGATATCACCTCCAACAGTTGGGGTGGCGGCGGACGCTCGGAAGCCATCTACGAAGCTTTCAAAGCCAACGACGCGCTGCACGTGATCGCGGCCGGCAACTCGAACTACGACAACGACAAGCGGGACAACTTCCCGTCCAACTACGACCTCGACAACATCGTGGCCGTAGCGGCGACCAACCACAACGACGAGAAAGCCAGCTTCTCCCAGTGGGGTGCCAGCAGCGTCGACGTGGCCGCCCCCGGGCGAGACATCTGGTCCACCGTACCGATCAGCAAAGGCAGCTACGGAAACAAGAGCGGTACTTCGATGGCCACTCCCCACGTTTCCGGTGGTGCCGGACTCATCATGTCCGCCTATCCCGACGCGTCCAACGCCGAGGTGAAAGCTCGCTTGATCCACGGGTCGGACAAAGTCGCCGCCCTGAACGACATCTCGGTCTCCGACGGTCGTGTCAACTTCGCCGCTTCCGTTGAAGACGACAAAGTGGCTCCTGGCTCTCCCAACGACTTCGGCGCCAGCCAGGTCGGCACTCGCGGTGCAACCTTGAGCTGGACTTCCGTGGGCGACGACAAGTGGGCCAACGGCGCTGCTCAAGGTGTGGAACTGCTGGTCAGCGACAAGCCTCTGGGCTCGGAGAACGCCAGCGTGCAGACCATTGGTCTGGGCGGAGCCGCCGAAGTCGGCGACCTGGCCACCTACCAGTACAGCGTGCTTCCCAGCGAGTCGGAAAGAACCGTTCACTTCGGAATGCAGTCCATCGACAACGCGGCCAACCGCAGCGATATGAGAACCGCCACGGTCACCATCCCCGCCGCCGACGCCGCTCTGAGAGATGACTTCGACGGTCAGTCCGTCTCCTTCTCCGCTTCCGGCGACTTCGCCGCTATAGACGTGGAAGGACGCGGAAAAGTCTTCTCCAGCGCCACCGATTCGGGCACCGGAGCCTCCGCTCTGACTTCGCCCACCGTGGACCTCACCGAGAAGACCGGTGCTTTCCTGAAGTTCGACGCTCAGACTTCCCTCTACTGGGGTGAGAGCGCCAGCGTTCAGGTCTCCTCCGACGGTGGTGAAAACTGGGATACCGTTTCCCGAATGGACCGACGCAGCGACTGGGCCCAGAACGGTCTGGACCTGTCCGCTTACGACGGCAAGAACGTTCAGATCCGCTTCAACCACGAAGGTCGTGAAGGCCGCAGCAGTGGCGGAATGCAGGTCGACAACGTTGTACTGCTGACCGACAAATAGATAAAAACCTCAAGAAAGAGGGACTCGGAATGAGACGGGTCCCTCTTTTTTTGGGTGGAGCGGCGCAGGGGATATCGTCAGTGGGGAAAAGCGCGCCGCCAAGATATCAAAAGACTTGAATAGTTGAGGTTATGACATGTCTAAAGAACCTGAGATAAATCCGAATCAGGGTCAGTCTCAGCAGTGGGGCACCAAGGTTGGTGTGATCCTGGCTGTGGCGGGTTCGGCTGTGGGTCTCGGAAACTTTCTACGGTTTCCGGGGCAGGCCGCGGCCAACGGGGGCGGAGCCTTTATGGTGCCGTACTTTATCGCTCTTTTGCTGGTGGGGATTCCTATCGGTTGGGCGGAGTGGACTATGGGTCGCTACGGCGGCAAGCGTGGGTTTCACTCGGCGCCTTTTATCCTAGGGGCGGTAGGGAAGAGTCGAGTGTTTCGGTATATCGGTGTTCTGGGGGTTCTCATCCCAATGGCGGTCTCTTTTTACTACACCTATATCGAAGCCTGGTGTTTAGACTACGCTATCATGTACATGACCGGCGAACTGAATCTGGCCTCGGCGGGCGGCATCCCCGAACAATCAGAGGCTGCCAGTAAGATTTTCGCCGACACCGTGGGTTTGAATACCAACGGAATCCACGCCGGCGGGAACCTCAGGACGTTTGTGCTCTGGGCACTCGTGTTTGCCGTCAACATCACCCTGGTCTACCGCGGAATCTCCGGCGGCATCGAGAAGTTCTGCCAGTTGGCGATGCCCACCATGGCCGTCTGCGCCGTGGTCGTGCTGGTACGCGTGCTGACCTTAGGAACCCCCGACCCCGCCTTCCCCGACCAGAACGTGATGGGGGGGCTCGGCTATATGTGGAACCCCGACTTTAAGGTTTTGGCCAACCCCCAGACCTGGATCGCGGCGGCCGGACAGATCTTCTTCTCCCTATCGGTGGGGTTTGGAGTGATCATCAACTACGCTTCCTACATGAAAAAAGAGAGCGACGTGGTCCTCTCGGGAGTGACAGCCGCCGCCACCAACGAGGTTTTCGAGGTGAGCTTCGGAGGGATGATCACTCTCACTTCAGCCTTCGTCTTCCTCGGCGCCACTCAGGCCACGATGGTGGCCGGCAGCACCTTCGGGCTCGGATTCAACACTTTCCCCATCGTATTCGCCCAGATGGGACCGATGGGTCGATTGATCGGGGCCGTCTGGTTCTTCATGCTGTTTCTGGCAGCCATCACCTCCTCGATCTCGATGTATCAACCCTCTCTGGCCTTCTTCGAGGAAGCTCTCGGAAAAGGAAGAGCCGCCGGTACCGCTATCCTGGTAGCGTTCTGTCTGGTCGGCTCTTTCATGACGATGTACTTCTCCAAAGGGCTGGTCTTTCTGGATACGGTCGACTCCTGGGTGGGCACTCTCGGCATCTACGTTCTGGCCATGATCCAGCTCTGTATCTTCAGCTATATCTTCGGAGTTAGCCGTGGCATCGACGAAGCCCACGAAGGTGCCCACATCCGTATCCCGGGAATCTACAAGCCGATTCTAGCGGTCGTCTCTCCCCTCTTTCTGGTATCCTTGTTCGCCATCTTCTCCTACAACAATCTCCCCACGTGGATCGGACACGTCGCTGAGAAGCCGGCTGCCCAATACGCCATCGGGCTCATCGTGGCGTGTATCGTGGCTCTCTGCGCCATGGTTTACGCAGGTGAGCAAAGACTGGAGAGGCGCGGAATCGGTTTAGAGGGCCTCGACGAACCGGGTCCCAGTTCGGACTCCGGACCGGCGGGATTGGACGAGTAAGTAGAAATGAGATTTGACGCTATGAAAACCCGAATTTATCTCTTCCGACTTGCTTTGAGCCTTTTTCTTCTCTCGCTCCTGGTGGCTCCGGCTTCGGCCCAAGTCACCCCGAGTGGTGGCACTCCGCTGGAAGCGATCTTTGAGATCCATCACGAACCAACCGATGAGTCCTTCGTGATATTCGGAGATCAAGTTAGCTTGGGCGGGCTTCTCCCTACCAAGGTCGACTATCAAAAAGACTATTCGAAACTTCAAGGCCAGACGTTCGACGTCGTGGAGACGCAAAAGCACGGTGGTATCGACTACCACTCTTTTATAGAAGTGAACGGAGTAGACAAGCTCGTCAAGAAGGGCACCGTTACCGTAAGCGAGGTCTCCCCCGTCGACGGGATGCCGGAAGCGAATGTCAAGGGCACTTATCGGGTGGAGTTCACAGACGGAGGAGCCTCCGAGGGAGATTTCCAGCTAGTCGCTTCGGTCAAGGACTACAACCTAAACACCTTGGGCATGCTCTTGATGGGGTTGAGCATCTTCTCGGTGTGGGCGCTGGCCATCTTCTGCTACAAAAAGCTCCTGTTCGACAGCCCTGACGATTAACGAATGGAACGCTGGGATGCCGTCGTAGTAGGCGGCGGCGCGGCCGGCGTCTTTGCCGCTCTGCGGGCAAAGGCGCTGACTCCGTCCCTTAAGCTCACTGTTTTGGAGCGGTCTCCCAAACCGCTCCGGAAAGTGTTGATCTCCGGTGGAGGTCGTTGCAACGTGACGCACGCTTGCCACGACCTCGATTTGCTTCTCGCTTGCTACCCTCGAGGCGGCTATAGACTGGAGCCTATCCTCAGCCGCTTCATGCCCGCCGACACCGTGGCTTGGTTTGAAGAGCGCGGGGTGAGGTTGAAGACCGAGAAAGACGGACGGATGTTTCCCGTCACCAATTCCTCGGAAACTATTGCCGATTGCTTGCTTGGGGAAGCTCGCAAACTCGGAGTGGAGATCAAGACCGATGTGAGGGTGGACAGCCTGGAGAGGAGTGGTGAACGATTCCACCTCAAGTCACGAGAGCAATCCTTCACCACCTCCAAGCTCTTGCTGGCTACCGGCGGCGCCAGTAAGTCCACCACCTGGCTCCAGCAGTGGGGCCACGAAGTGGTTCCCGACATCCCTTCGCTCTTTACTTTCTGCTGCGAGCACCCCCTGATTGAGGGCTTGCAGGGAGTCTCGGTGCCGGCCGCTCGACTCACTCTCAAGACGGACCCTACCTACGAAGCCGAGGGGCCTTTCTTGATCACCCACTGGGGAGTCAGCGGTCCCGCCGTTCTTAAGCTTTCGGCTTTCGCCGCCCGTACATTGGCGGAGTTGAACTATCAAGCAGACTTCGAATGCGACTTTCTCCCTTTCTATCCCGATGAGGTTGTACTTGAGACTCTTGTTCAACAGGACAAACCTCGCCAGGTAAGCACGACACCGGTCTTCGAAGAGATCCCCAAGCGCTTTTGGAAGCGGTTGGTAGCTCAGGCCTCAATCCCCACAGAGAAACGCTGGGGCAAGCTCTCCGACCAGGGCTTCCAACGCCTCGTCGACACCTTGAAGCGAACCGCCCTCAAGGTGTCCGGCAAAGGCGTTTTCAAGGAAGAATTTGTGACCGCCGGCGGGCTTCCACTCAAGGAGATCGATGTCTACACCATGGAAAGCAAACGCGTGCCGGGCTTGTACGTGGCGGGAGAGCTTCTCAATGTGGACGGAATCACAGGTGGCTTCAACTTTCAGAATGCATGGGCCACCGGCTTTATCGCGGGAGAAGGCCTGGCAAGCTAAGCGCTCTATTCGACCGGTATATCTTTGAAGAGGTCGGCCATCTTCAGAGTCACGCCGTAATCAGTCAAATCGTAAGAATCCTCCGGACCTAAGCTTGCCTCGACAAGATAGCTGTCGCCCTCGAGCAAAAGAACTTCGAGAGTTCGAGCCTGAACATCGACAAGAAGATATCGTCGAACTCCCGCTTTGCGGTAGATGTGAAGTTTATCCACCCTATCCCGCTTAGCTGTGGACGGAGAAAGAATCTCTACCAATAACTCCGGTACTCCCTCAATACCACGTTTCGTAACAAACTTCTCTTGCTCCCGTGTCACGTACACCAAATCGGGCTGGGCAGGGTCCGCTCCGGGCATCAGCAGATCGACTGGAGCATTATAAATCTGGCCTTGCCCCGCACGTTCCAACTCGTAGAAGAGAAACTGGATCCGACGAGAGACAAGCTGATGGTATGAGGAAGGCGCTGGAGTCCCGTGAAGACGCCCTTCGAGAACCTCGTATCTGTTCCCGTCATCCGGCAGCTCCCGATAGCGCTCGTATGTCCACTGAACTACCGAAACTGTCATGGGGAACATTATAGCACTATTCTCCGGCGTCTCGTGCGTTGTTAACTTTTCTGTCTCAGATCGGCTCAATCCAGTCGCTAAACTGTAACAAGTAGGAACATAACAACATGCTCATCACCTCTCACTCTCATCCCAGGCGCCGATCTGAGTTCAGCAAAAGCGACTGGAACAAACTCGTTAAGCCCAAAGAAGGGCAGGGCGACCTGGTTACGCTTGACCGGGTGCCCGATAGAGACCATTTCGAAACCATCGGCGAAGCCCGAGCCCGAGTCAGCCAACTCGATTTCCACCCTATCGATCCGTTCGTAGCGAGCATCGCGAGTTCGGTGGCCGGAGGTCGAGTCGAGCTACCCAAAGGCGAGTCTGTCCTTGAACTCCAGATACCCGAATTCTATCGCGACGGTGTGGAAGTTCAGATGTTCACCCCCCACGGTGAGCGGGCACCGATGATGGTGATTCTGCCCGGCATCCACGGGACCGGGGATGGCTCCCTCACTCAGCAACTGAAGAAGATTGCTCTCGAGAAGGGTATGAACTACGTCGTTATTCCGAATGCGCTCGGCCACGAAATGATGGAGGACGAACCCCTATATCATCCAGGAAACCCCCGCGTCGAAGCCCAGGCTGCCCAGAAGGCCCTGGCGAGACTCAAAGCCGACCACCCCGGCCATTTTGAGACGGTATCGGTGGCGGGATACTCCTACGGCGGCCTTCTCGGTGCCAACATGGTCAGACTCCAAGAGGAACAGGGAACGGACCTCATCAACGGCAGCTTCGTCGCCCTCTCTCCTCCGGAAAACCTGGCTCACTCCATGCAAGAACTGGACGGACTGCGGCAGGTCTATGCAGAAGATGGAGGGTCGATCGCTCTGACCGGACTCAAATACCGTCTTCATGTCGCCAAATACGGCTACGAACGGTTTATGGAAAGCTCTCTCTCCCAACGAGACCAAACCTCCAACATCACGGAGGTCAAGATCGCGGACAGGTACGGCAGTCGAGACGAGCACGAAAACACGACCAATACGGTGGACGAGCACTTTCAGCACGACCTGTTACCGAAACACACCGAGGAGTATCAGGAGGCCGGTTTCTTCAAGCGCCGTCGAATGCGCCGAGAGCACGACCGTTTGCTGGACGAGACAAACTACGACCGCTATTCGAGCGACTACTTCTCCAAAGACAAATGGCTTATCGAGCAGGGGTTGACGACGGAAAAACTGGCCGAGCAGTACAGCTTCACCAAAGCCATGGAGGTCATCGAGGAAACTCCCGTCATGCTCCTGGGCTCGGCCGACGACTACATTCTGAGCGACAAAGATGTGGAAGCTCTCCGAGACTTGGAGAACAATCCCGGCGAGTTGGAAGTTGTGCGCGTGTTTGACCACGGCGGACACGTGGGTCTACTTTGGAACCCTGAGGTGCAAGAAACCGTCGGCGATTTTGTGATTCGAAGGCCGGAACGACTCTAAAGGAGTCCAACCTCCTCCACAGTTTCTCCCACCTCTCTTGAGATGATCTCCCCATGAAAAACTGGATAAGCGTTCTGGCCCTCATTGTGTTGACTCTCTCTTCGGCTTCCACGGCCGACGAAAAGATCGCCTGGTACGGCAATCTGCGCGACGGACTCAACGCCGCTCGCGCCACCGGCAAGCCGATCATGCTGGTCTCGGCGGCGGTGCAGTGCAAAGGAGTCTCGGGCATCTACTGACCCGGCATGCAGGACATCGACAGGAGTTTCCTGTCGCAACCGGAGGTGGTCCAAGCCTCCCGAAAATGGACTTGCATCAGGGTGGCGACTTACGAAAACGCCGAAGAGGCCGAGTACCTCCAGGGCATCTTCTCCGGCAGGTCCGGTGAGCTGGAAAACACTGTCTTCGCTTTTATGGATCCGACAGCCCGCAAACATCTTGCCGCACCCAGTCGCGGACCCCGAGGTCTGTTCTCCGGCCCTAGCGACATGTCGTCTGCCATGGACCGGATGGCTCAGAGCTACAGAGCTTCCGCTCCTGTATCGGATGAACTACCCAAGGTTGAATCCCTGCGACTGGCTCTCAACATCGCCGCCTGCGAGGGCCTCCCGGTCGTCGTCGTCGCTTCGAGAGCAGCCGAGAAGCAACTGGCCAAAGCCGCCTGGGCACCTCAGAACGTCGGCCAGGCGGTCTATCTGAGAGCCGAGCTTCAAGAGGGAGCTCAAGCTTACCTCATCGTGCCGGACAAGTTCGGTATGAAGATAGAAAGCAGCCGCCCCCTCGACCCCAAGGTCGGCGCTCAAGAGCTACACAGCTTGCTGTCCACGCTTCAAAGCGGACCGAAGGACCATCGAAGCCATGTGCAAGAGGGGTTCGCAAAAGGGATACGATGGGAGACCGTCGTGCCGGTGACCGACCCCCAGGCTCGATACTAAATTGAACTCCCCTCAACAAATGCGGCGCGTGTTAACATCGCTGTTACAAAATATCCGACATTATCACCTGGAGAGTCGATATTAAGCCGATTTCAAGAAATTTCAAATCTCGCTCAGCCCCTCCGCTCGGCGGCGCAGTGCTGGTACATTGAATAATAATCCACGCAAACTAGAAAATATTCACTCCTTCGTAACATGGGGATGCTAGACTAAGCTCAAGAACACCAACGACACAGAACGAAAATCGTTCAGGAACAAGGTAGAATTATATGTTACAGTCCCTCATGCCGTTCAGGCCCAACATCGGAATCGGTTTCCCCGGACGCGGATGCTGGCAGCCTCGCCAAAGCAACTGCGGTTGCCGCTGCCGTCGCCGATGTCACAATCCACGAATGAGAAGACGAGGGTGTCACCACAACCAGGGCTGCCGCAGGGGTGGACATCAGGGTTGCATCCGGTCTCCCATAGCAAGACTTCTCGGCGGACGTTGCGGATGCCACGGTGGCAACCAACTCCTCAATTTTTTCAGATAGATTATTACCAGGTGCGCCTCGGACGAGGTGGCTCAGAACCTGCGAAAAGGACCCGCCGCGCGCGAGGTCCTTTTCTTGATGGAGCCAGGATAGGAAAATGCTCATGGAAACAGATACCATCACGATGAAAGCCGATCAGGACGGAAACTTCGACTCTCCCGTCCTACAGAGTCTCTACGATGTCTGGGAGGCCTACGAGATTCAGGAGATCGAGGAAGCAGAAGTCCGACAGGCCTTGGACGCGGTGGAAAAGCTCACCCGAACTCAGATTCAAGAAATGGAAGCCGACGCCAAGCGTCCGGACGTGGATGTGCACGACCCCGATAGGGTGACGATTCTGATGGCTTTCCAGGCTCACCTCGAAGGACTGGACAAGATGCGCCTCTTCTTTAAGACGGGCGAGGCCGACCTGATCGACCAGGGCTTCGACATCATCCACGAGGCCACCAACCGCATGATGGACGGGCTTCACGGATTGCTCGAATCAGATCAAGAGACCGCTCCCAAACTGTGTGTCATGTGTTCCGAACCAAACGAGCAACAAGCCACCATCTGCTCCAACTGCAACGCCAAACTACCGATCGACGAAAAGCCTTCGCAGAGTCGTCTCATCTCGGTGGAGGGCCCCGAGACCGAATCCGAGGGGCAGACCACGACCCCCAACTACATCGAAATATCCGAAGCTCACGAAGCCTGGAGCGAGGAGCGACTTTCGGCCGAGCAGTTTCTCGCTATCGCCGAGAAGATTCGGGCTAACCATCTCGCCGATCACGAGGAAGCCTGCTCAAAGCTTCAGGAGTGCGAAGAAGATGATGAAGAGGCGGCCACCGAACGCGAGCATCTAGAGCAGCTAACGGCTGTTCTCGTGCAAAATGTTCAGGCTGTGGAACTGCTGATACAGGCCCTTCTCAACGATGACGAGCAAGGGGTCGAGGATGCTATGTTCGCCATCGCCGATGCCACCGTCGCCATCCTCGAGTTTGCACCCCAGCCCGCTCACGTGACGGAGTGACCTACTCCACGTGTCAGGCGGCTTCGCCGTACTTGCGGCCGTTCGGGATGAATTCAGCGTGATTTTCGCGCTTTAGTTGTAAGCGATGTTTCGCCGCCTAGACTTTTTGTAGATTCGAGGAAGGACTTCTCATGGCGGCGATCAACGCCGATCCATGAGGCAAAATGTCGATAAAGCGGGCTCCG
>Ga0208701_100246_pt1 | contig 23037 bp, 16 predicted proteins | sample DeeseametaMP1482_FD_184188 | JGI IMG/M metagenome (GOLD analysis project Ga0208701, IMG submission 184188) | Marine microbial communities from the Deep Pacific Ocean - MP1482 (SPAdes) | ecosystem: Environmental > Aquatic > Marine > Oceanic | place: South of Fiji, South Pacific Ocean | collected... | reverse complement strand
GACCGAGTTCTTGGGCTCGGTCCCCACGAAGTACAGTTTGCCGTCGTGGACTATCCCCGGACCGTCGAAAAGGTAGGCGAGATCGCTGACTTCTGTTTGGTACTTCCGTTCTCCGGTCGCCCTCTCGAAGCCGAGTAGCGCGTGGCTTTTCTGGGCCTCCGGTTCGCCGCTCGGCTTTTGCTCCGTGCAGCCTAGCAAGAGAAGGCATACCAGTAAGATCAGACAAGAAATTTTCATCCAGGTGGTTTTGACCAACGTGAATGTTCCCCTTTGGCAGTGGAAGTTTCTAGGACGTTTTTATGTCCGTGTGCTAGAACTCCACACTGAAGTCGGAGAAGGTGCTGCCGAAGAGTTCTTCGCCCCGGTCTTCCACACTGGGACGGCGGCTTGGAGGAAGTTGACGGCCTGTTCTCTCGGGTAGGTTGGCCTCCAGAATCTCTCCGGCCCAGTTTTTGATCACGCCGTCGCCTCTTTGCACGTGGTCCTGGATGAACGGAGCCAGCGCGGGGTTGTTGACGGCCAGAGCGCGGAAGTCTTGTTTGAGGAGGTCCCCGATGTTGGCCACATCGTCGTTGCCGTCGCGGCCCTGGATGCGGCGGTCAAATCGGCGACGCACGGCTTCATCGGCCAGCTGGTCCAGTTTTTGGCTTTCGGCGGAGTCTTCGCTCAGGTCGACGTTGCCGTTGATGAGTTGCTGGATCCCGGCACCTCTCAGGTCACGAATGTGGTCGGCGTTTTTGATAGTATTTTCGAGCGCTTCCTCGATTTTGACACCGGCACCATATTTGTTTTCCTGGCTCAGCTGAGCTAATGCTTGTTGCTCGGCCCGGGTGTAGTTGCTGAGATTGTCATCGGCGTTTAAGGCGGACGTTAGCTCGCGGTTTGTGTCGAACTTCTTGAGGGCCCGGGCAACTGCTTCAGGGGAAGCTTGCCCGGGGATGATTCCCTTGGCCAAACGCTCGTCGATGGCGCGTTCTTTGATCACGGCCAGAGCTTTGTCGAGTTCGTCTCTTTTTATCTTCCCGTCGGTCCCACCCTCGGCGTCGAGTCGGTCGAAGCCTTCCTGGCCTTTGTCACTGCTGAAGTAGTCGGCAGCAGTCTCGAAGCGTTGCTTCTCTCTCTCCAGAGCGCGGCCCTCGAGCCCACGGTCGCTCAGAGACTGAGTCAATTTCTCTTCGTCGTAGCCTTCTTTGACGGCCGCGAAATCTTCTTGAGAGACGATGCCGTCGGAATCTTCATTGGAGCCGGTGTCGAAGAGGTCGAAGTTTCTCTGGAAGGCGGCCAGGTTGGTACGGAACTCGCGGCGCTCCTTCTGCTCAGGGTCGAAGTTGGCGTCGTTTTTGTCCCTAGGTGCGGGCGGAGAGCTGGGAGGCGTTCCGTTGTCGTCGCGCACCGGTGTGGTCGGGCTGTCATTGTTGACCGGAGCAGTGCCGCCGTTGTCTCCGGAAGGAGTCGGGGGCGTGTTCTCGGTGGTGGGCGAGTCTTTCTTCTTGGGTGCTGTTTTGGGAGGTGTGTAAGTCGTGGGGCGGATGCCACCACCTGATTCAGACGCCACTGCCATATCTCGTATCTCAACTTTCTTTCGTTGAGGATAGATTACGGGTCGACGCTGACCGGGCGACTGCCGAAGCCGGGTAACATGTTAACCGATTGTTACAAGCTCACCACGTCAGGATGCGTTTTGGATGGCTAGAAGCTGATCGACGAGCTCCATCCATTCGTAAGGCTCTTCCTCACCCAGGTTATAGGTGGAGGCGGAGTCTACCCTAGCATAGCCGTCCTGAGCACGCGTCAGTAGGTTTGGCGGGGGAATATTCACGGGGGCTTCGCCCAGATCGTTCACTCCGGTCCGACCTTCAGCGGCGTCCTGGATGGCATCCCTCGCTCTTTGCGAGTTTTGATAGTCGAACTGGCGCAAACCTCCGTCGGCTCGAAGACCGTACTGCCAATGCTGGTCGCCGATGTTGGAGACTACCAGTCGGTCGCCGCTGCCGACGGTGAATTCGGTGGCCACGCTGGGGTCGGTGGGAAGAGCGGATTCTCGGCCCAGGGCGCGGGAGTCGAGACCGGCCACGTCGTCGGACAGGTTGGCCAGAGTGGAGCCTCGGCCCAAGCTTCCGGCCGAGGTTGAAGCCCTTGAGAACCGAGCGTCGCCGGTTAGCTCGACGATGGCTGCTCCGCCGGGGCCGGCGTCGGAAGCCAGGTGCCGGAACTTGCGAGCGATGTCTCGGGGGTTGCTGAGATCCTTGGTCAGTTCGTCGAAGGCGGCAGCGCGACTGGTGCTAACGACATTTCCGTCCAGTCCGGCGGCCAAGTCGTCGGCCAGACCCGGGTCGATCTGGTCAAGTCTGTCCAGATGCTCCTTGAAGCGCTCTCGACTGATCTGCCAGGTCCCGTTTTCTCCCTGTTTGAAGATCTGTTCCCCGAAGCCCTCGGTGCCGTCGACCAGTTCGAAGTTGCCGCCGGTCTTTCCATATTCTTGGCTGATACGACGTCTCTCTGAGAGCAGTTCACTGCCTCGACGCAAGTCGTCTCCTTTGGAGCTGAGACGTCCGATTCCGGTGCGTCCACCCAAGTTTTCCAGTCCACCGCCCAAACGTCGACCAGCTTCGATGCGAGCGGTGACTTTGGCGTTTCCGATAGCGTTGCGGCCGTTTTGGAACGCGTCGAGTCCTTTCACTTTGGCCGAAGTGTTGTCCAAGAACTTGGCGGTCTGATCGAACCCCAGGGGTCCGAGGTTGTCGGCTAGCCTGGTTGCGGCGGTGGTGCTTTTAAGCTTGGTCAATCCGGAGCCGATGCCTTTGGTGCCGAAGACGTCGAAAGCGACGTGGCCGAGGGCGCCTGCGATTCCGTGCTTGCCGGCGGTCTCTTTGTAACCCTCCACCAAGAGGGTCGGATCCTTGGCGATCTCGGCGAAGCCTTGGACTGTGGCCAGCGGGTCGGCGATGGTGGAGGTGATTCCTTCCACGGCTCCAGCCGCGCCTTCACCCGCTCCCTTCACGAAATTGTCGCCCTGAGTTTCCAGGAACTTCGTCCCTTTCTCCACACCGTCTCCGATGAGTTCACTGCCCCGGTCGACGAAATCGGCGGCTCCGTCGGCTCCCACCGCATCGAGCCCGGCGGAGGCAAGATCTCCCCCGGCCTTCACAGCTGTTCCGTAAACTTTACCGGCGATGGTGAGTGGGCTGGGAAGCTTGGTGGCCAGGTCGACGGTCTTTCGAATGCCGTCTCCCACGACCGAGCCTGCGTCCTTCAAGAAGTTCCCGGCTTTCTGAAAGATGTTGTCGTCGGCTCTTTGGATGTCCTGAAGCTTGTCGCCCAGGTCGGCCGTCTTTTCGCCCACGTGCTTTTCGATGTAGTCGGCCACGGCGAGATTATCCAGGGCCAAACCACGGAGTTCTTCGCTCACCCGATCGCCTGCGTTCTCGGCTGCGGCGTCTCCTCGCCGACCGGAGAGAGTGCCGTCCAAGACGCTCTGGACTTTTTGTTCGGTCAACTCTTCCAGCTTTTGGGCAGACGCTTCGTTGAGCACCTCCCCTTCGGCACCCAGGACGTTTTGACCGATCAGCTGTCGGAAGCCGGAACCGCCGAGTTGGTCGAGGCTCTCGGCGTTGTTGATGGTATCTTCCAAAGCAGAAGAAACGGCGGACTGAATTTTGGGGTCGTTTTGACCGCGACCGGCCAGGGTGAGGAGTTCGGCGTTGCTGTAGTTGCTGAGGTCACCGTCTTTTTCGAGAGCGGTTCTGATGGAGCCGGCATCTTGAAATTTCTGTGCGGCCGCTCGGAGTTCGTCGTCCGAAGGCATGTCGGGGAGTTCCCCGCGCTCGAGAGCGGCCTGCTTTTCGTCGTTGGCGCTCTTGAGCTTTTCGATTTGCAGATTGTCGATGTCTTTGAAGGAGAGCTTGCCGTCGGTGTCGCCGTCGTCACCGGCACCTTCGAGCTTGGCGAATTCGGATTCGTTTTCGTTGAAGTATTTGGCAGCCGACTCCAGGGCTTCGACTTCTTCCTCGAGCTTCTCGCCACTCAAGCCCCGATCTTCGAGCCTTTCCCGTACACCGTCTTCATCGTAGTCGCCTTTGGCCACGGCTTCGATATCTCCATCACTGATGGTGCCGTCTTCATCGTCGCCGCCTTTATCGTCGACGTTGGCGAAGTTCCGCTCGAGAGCATCGAGGTGAGTCTGGAAGTGGTCTTCCTCCTCCTCGCTTTTGTCTTCTTTTTCGGTGGCTTCAAGAGACGGTTTAAACTGGTCGTAGGTGGCCTGCTTTTCGGCCGGCTCGGACTCAGGCGCCGTTGAGGGGGCCGCGGGCTCTTCGCTAGGAGCGGTGGTGGGTTTCTCCGTCTGCGTGGTGGTTGCGGGCTTTTCCGTTTGAGGGGCATCGGACTTTCGCTTTTCTTCAGTCTCCCTGGTGCGATACCCGGAAGATGATGATGTTGTCGATGTCGATTTGGAAACGGCCACGGTGTTGCTCCTCGCTTTCTCTTTTTTGAGATTAGGGGAGGGGGGTGACCGGAGGGTTTCCGCTGAGTGGGGGATGTAAACGGGATGTAAACATTCGGTCAGGAGGGCGGTCAAGATGGAAGAGGAGAGTTCTGATTTCGACGACTGCTCTATGCGCCGTCTCTGGATAGCAATGCTCCTCGTCCTTTGCACTGTCGCTCTACTCTCAAGCCGCCCGAAGCGTGTCTCTCTCTACGATGCGTTTGTGGATGAACGAGCCGTTCCAGCTATCGAGGGTACTCTAAGAAGTGAGAGTGTGAAGTTCTACATCCGCGAGGGTCGGTTGGTTGTCCCGCATGAAGATGTAGCCCAGGCAAGAGTCATTTTGTTTAGAAAGGGGCTTCCGGGTTTTCCTCCTGTTCCAGAGGAGATGGGTCCGCGTTCCGGGCCGGAATGGGTTGAGCAGGTAACTCAAGCTGAGGCGACTGCGGAACCGTTCCTCCGTAGCATTCCAGGAGTCCAGGATTACCGAGTTGCGTACGGCTGTCCGGGGTGCCACTATTATTGGCCGGAGAATCACACGTGCGATCGAGTCTGGCTGAGAATCCTGACGAACTCAAGCTTCGGTCTGACCGCGGAAGAACGGCTAGGTTTGCTATCTTTTTTGGCCCACTCGATGAGTGGAGTCGAAGCTGTGGGATTTGTCGTTATCGACGAGAGCAACAGCGAGAAGCCCTACTCCTATAGCCTTGATCTACGACGGATAGCTGGTCAAATCAAGATGAAAGATTGTGAGTTCACCACCTATTGAGTATCCGCCAAGAGTTCTGACAATCTTCAGTCGGGCCAGAGTTTCCGCTTCAGCGACAGGAGTTCGGCCAGGGCTTCGAACCGCTCTTCCGGTGTCGTTCTCAGAAGCGGAGCGTACAGTAACTCTTCGAAAGTAATAGCCGACCCTTTGACCGCGTCGAAGAGCGGCTGGAAGAGTCGGGCCGGCATGCGCGGTTTGGTGCCGACCTGCTGGTCTCCGCTCTTGAGGAGCGCCAGTCGCTGGTGGATATCGGAATAACGGTCTTGAAGCTTCTCAGCGTTACCCCGATCTTTCTCGAAGAGATGAAGTTCGTTTCTAAAGGAGCTTTCTAGGGCTTCCAGATCTGTGTAAATCTCAGCCGCCTTGGACTGAGAAAGATAGCCCGAGCGGATACCTACGTAGAGCCCTCGGAACGCTTCCTGACGAGCTTCCACCAGGGTTTCAAGCAGTTGATGGCTATCTTCGGCGGGGGTCAGGCCCACTTCGCTGAAGAGCGCCTCGAACAGGTCTAGCTTGCTCTTCTTATCTTCGTCCTGGTTGAGCACTCGCTCCACAGACTCGAGCAGATAGCGCAGGCTAAACGGCTTGAAGAGATAGTCGTCGACGCTGAGCCGAATGGCGCGAACGGGCGTGTCCTCGCTGGCGTAGCCGGTGATGACGATGAACTTGAGGGCGAACTGGATATCCTTGAGACGGCTCAGAGTCTCGACGCCGTCAATGCCCGGCAATCTGACGTCAGTGATAACGAGATCGAACCAGACCTCCTGACACAAGTTGACAGCCTCTTCCCCCCGGAAGACGGACTTCACCTCGTGCCCTGCATCGGACAGAGTGCTGACCAGAATCTGGTTCATCGACTCGTCGTCTTCCACTACCAATATACGCCCCACCCCGACTCCTTTCTCTGACCGGCCGTCAGAGTCCCTCGACCACAGATGAAAAGTCCTTGCGCAGACTCTCAAACTCTTTCTCAAATTTCTCGCAGAGAGCTTCCGGGCCTTGAAAAACGTGAGCCCCCCCGATCACTCCGGCAATGGCCAGGGGGACGCCTAGAGGAGGAATCACGAATTTGAGGCAGACCCCGCCGACCACGGCCGCAGCAGCGGCCCGCTTTTTGAGACGATACCAGTCCTGGTCGATGACATGGAAGTGGTGATCGATCTCTTGGAGCCACTCGTCGACCTTTCGCATCGCGGCTTGGCGACGGGGAGCCACCACGTCTTCTTGAAGCCCAAAACCCGTGATGTCGGTGGGGATGTCGTCGGCGCAGACATGGATGGCCAGCGACACACAGCGCTCGGAGAGGTTCAGCTTTTCCCGCTGAGTGACGACACCGTCTTTGACCCAAAAGAGTTCCGAGGCGGCAGGGTCACTTCTCCAGGTGGAGCTCTTGCCACCCTGGTAGAGACCTCCGTGCGCGGTCAGAAGAACAACTACTGATTGGGGTTCATGAAGCATCTGATGCTTGAATCCGTGGCTAAGCGGACGAAGCTTGTCGTGTTGCTCCATCGTCTTTTCGGAGGATTCCGGAGGCGGAAGTATCGGGGGACCACCGATATCGAAACCGGCAATCTTCAGGGGGTTGCGATGCGCTCCATAGCCATGAGTTTCACTGTTGCCCCAACCACTTATCGGTCTGTTGTCTACCATCACGGGGAACGGCAACGGGTAGAGAGTCTTTCTCATGGCGGATAGGAGTTGAGTGCTGTAAATGGCTGATTGAATGTTGCGGATGAGAAAGACCCCTTGGCCTTGGGAAGTCGTTCTTTGAGATACGGTGAGGGACAGATTGGGTGCCGGGGTGGCGGTGAGTGCGAGAAGGTTGGTGCCGTTCCAGAGTAGGCTTCTGTCTTTCCCGGGGAGGGTTAACTGAAATGGTCTCTTCTCTCCAAGCCCCGCTAACCAGAGTGCTCTTCGCAGTGCGGTCGTACCGGCGCAGCCCATGTTGCGACTCGGGTCGAAGAAGAGTTGTTCAAAGTTGCCTTCCGGCTGCTGGGAGGGGTGGAAGGAGATGAAGGTTTCTTTGCTTTGTTGGTACACGTGGAGTTTTCCGGCGCCCAAGAGCTTGGCAGCGCGACCCAGTTCCACGACCCAAGCGTGATCGAAGGGGGAGCCGTGCTCGGCGATCTTTTGGAGCGCTTTGGCGCGGTCCAAAGTAAAAGCACCGGAATCAACCCTTGACCCGGCCGATTCCTGGCTTTGAAGATAGCTCTCGAGACTGTGGGGGCTTGAAAAATGCAACGCGTTTCTCTCTTTCTTTCAGGCCTCGATCTGACCTCCGCATGCATTGATTACGAGCGGAAGTTTAGTATACTAACCCGAGGGTCTATGGAAGAACCAGATAAAAGCAAACGAGATACCGGTTCGTCGCCCGAGCCGGACTTCGGTGATGCCCTGACGGAAATCACCAAGAATCTGCAGTGGGAAAAGATGATCAGCGACGGTGGCTCTAGCCGAGAGGCTTTGTCACTTACTCTGCGAGTGGAGGATCGTTTCGATTTTCTGCGTGCCTGGAAAACAGCCGCTCGAGATTTCGCGCTGGAGACCGGGGTGATGTTGCCCTCGGTGTCCTTTCAAGACGGTGACGGTCGAGAATTGCACTGGGGAGAGCGACGACTGGCGATTCTGACGACGGGCAAAACTGAGGAGATTTTGAAAGCTCTCAAGGACAACGCCTGGAGATTCCTTTCCATCAGGCAAGTCGAGGCCAGGCTGAAGAAACTGTGGACGGACCGTCCCGAACTCCATCGTACCTTTCAAGAAGTTGATCTGACCGTGAGCAGAACGGTGAGAGTCTTACGAGATTTGATTCAAAGTGGCTATTCTATTAAGAATTTCGGTTCCGTGATGGAAAGTCTGATTCTTGCGCGTTCCCAGTACTCTTCTCACTCTGACCTGATACAGGCGATAGAGAGCGATCTGGGCAGACCGACAAGTCGGCCGGCATCCAAGAAAGGACCCTCGGAAAGAAAGCCGACATCGCCGGAGGGTTACTTTAGCGACTCTCGGGCAGCTGAGATCACAGTGCGCTTGGGGCGTGGGATTCTGGGATTGGTGGACCCGCGCGAGGGAAAACCGTTGTTCGAAAGAGTGGAGAGCATCCGGATGAGTCTCGCCAAGGAACTCGGATTCGTCCTTCCGGGTGTCCATTTTACCGATGACTTGAGGCTCGATTCTAAAGCTTTTTGCTTTGTGATCAGGGATGAGGAAGTCTTTCAGGGGGAGGTTCAACCGGGACTCTTGTTGGCGATTGGCCCGGAGCCACTTCTTGCCAAGATCCGCGGAATCCGTACAGAGGACCCCGTTTACGGAATGCCGGCATCCTGGGTACTGCCCGAACTGAGGGGCGAGTGCGAGAGTGGCGGCTGCATGGTCTTTACTCCTGAAAGCGTGGTAGGCACGGCGCTAGTCGAGACTCTTAAGAAACATGCCGGTAGGCTCTTTTCCTACGGGTATCTCTCCGACGGAGTGCTCAGCGCTCTGAAGAAGGACGAACCCGTCCTGGTCGATTTCTTTGAAGGCAATCCGAAGCTTTTGAGGACGGCCAAATTGGTGTTCAGCAATCTGCTCGACGAAGGGGTGCCGGTACGAGACCAAATTGCCATCTTGGAGACCGTTGTCGAGCACGAAGAACTTGGTGCCGACCGCCTCACTGAGGTCGTCCGCCGGCGGTTGGCCGGCGTCATTTCCAAGCTTTTCGTAAACCAAAGTGGAGTTTTGCCCGCCGTGGTACTGAGCAAGCCTCTCGAAGACCTGTGTCTGTCCTGCCTCGATGAAGAGACCCAGACTCTTGCTCCAAAATGCGAGCACGAACGGCGAAGACTTCATCTGTCTTTCAAGCACGCCGTGGAAGCTCTTCGCGACCGAGGATGGCCTGAAGTGCTGATCGCCGCTCCGAAGCTAAGGCGACCGTTGCGCCAGTTCATCCACCGGCATATCCCGACCTTGAGTATCCTGTCTGAGGATGAAATCCCGAGTCAGGTTGAAGTGGTATGTCTCGGCCAAGTGGCTTCCAGATTTACCAGGCCTCCGGTCGAGCGCCAGCCTTTTCCGCGTGGTCGCAGAAACAAAGCGCGGTTTGCCAAAGGCCGCCGATGTTACCAAGACTGAAATTCAAACACTTCGCTATCACAACACAATCAATGATCACGATGTGCTGCCGATAGACTGAGTCCATGGTAAAAACTTTTCGACACAACGGCGTGTCACGCATAGTAGCCCAAGGTGAACTTGACCGGGCCGACTGCCCCAGGCTGCGAGCAGAGTTCCAGCAGGCCGCCGGTCGTCTGGATTTGGACTTGGTGGGAGTTGGGTTTATCGACTCTAGCTGTGCCAAGCTTGTCAGTGACGAGACGGAGAAGCTTCGGAACGAAGGTTGCCGTCTTTATGTCAAGGCGTCTCCACAGGTTTTGAGGACTTTGGAGATGCTGGCCAAGGCGGGGCTGAAGTCGGCTCGGGAGCTTTTGACGGACCTGAAGATGTTGCGGGTGGCTCTGGTTTAATTCTTGAGCCCGGCGTCCAACAGTGCGGTCTCCAGCTGTTCCGACACGTTCAGGTTCTTGGCCCATTTTCTCAGGTAAGTAAGATCTATGGTCTCCTGGACCATAAGTACCGTTTGGACATCTCTGAGCTGGCGCTCCAGGACTCCACCGCTCTCCTTGTGCCATTCAAGCTTAACTAAAACGATATCCTCTGCCGTGCAGAACCAGAAGGGGAGGCCCGTGGCTTCTTTTCGGACCTTCCTACTGAATCGGGATTGTTCGAACGGGCGCTCTCTACTCACGATGATATCAACCTTGAAGTTGGTACCGAGGTGTATGAGGTTGGCAGAGCGCTTTCTCTGGACCGCTTCTAGTAGGGCGGATTCGCTCACATAAAAGTCCGACTTGAAGTTCTCAACGAGCTTTTCGATTTTCTTCTCGGGAAGCCGGACGATGAGGTCCACGTCCTGAGTGAAGCGTGGCTCTCCATAGGTCGTGCTGGCGAGCGACCCGCCGATAAAGTACTCAATCTCCTCTGCCTCTAAGAAAGACGTTATCTGGTGTGCGACTTCGAAGGGATTCATCGAAATTGGTTCAGGGGTGTGAATATTGAGGCCTGCTCGAATAGCTCCCGCCGTCACGGCGTATTTCTTTTCGAGAGGCATCTCGCGGAGCTTCGACATCTGAAACTGCTGCGCCTCGAGAGTTGTGTCGCTTGAGAGTAACTTCACCGGCTAAGCATACCGAATTTGATTCCCTGGACACAAGATGAATCCAAACTAAAAAAGAAAAGCCCCGAAACTGTTGAGTTCGGAGCCGACCAAGAAGTGTGCTTAGTTGTGTTATCCCACGGAGTTTCGGGTTGACTACCCCCTGGGGAGAAATTTTCTGAAAAAGTTTTCGGGCTCATTCTAGACGACGCTCCAAGAACTTGGCGTCGATTCTCTTCGGGTCCCTTGCTTCTAGACCGATCAGCAAGTCAAGTTCGCTCAACACGTGGCCAAGACCCCAGGCCCCGAGACCCAGATTGAAGGCTCGGTTGGCCAAGTACTGTCGAGCGCTCTGAGTCACCTTGTATTCTCTGAAGATAGGCGAGTTTGATTTCTCCAGCAGGGCCAGAATGTCTGTCGGACCGGGGCTCTCGAGGAAGAGCTTGAGTGGCATCCGAGCGACCACCTGCTCGGGGAGACCTTGCTCTAGGAGGGTTTGAATCTGCTTGCCGTTCTTCGGTGTCGTTTGGGACCGAAGGAGACCGACGAAGATCATATTGTCGGTCTCCAATACGGCCTTGCCGGTGAGGGTGATATTGCATCCCTCCAGATACATCAGGAGTTCCCACCACAAGTTCTGCCGATGGGGATTTGGATGATGGAACAGCCAGCTATCTAGATTGTCGAGTATGACGATACCGTATCGAGCTTTCTCCCGGTCACCGTCCGTCTCTCGCAGTAGAGCACGAACCGTGGCGGTGAGAGAAATACCGTCGTGTCCGGCCGGCGTCATCTGGGCGACGTCGATAATAGCGGTTGGGGCCACCTTTCGAAGGGCGAGTGCCAGCCTGGTCTTGCCGGAGCCGGTGGGACCCACAATCAGGACGTGATTGGCCATGCCGTTTCGCTGCCCCAGGAGTCCGAGAGGTAGGTTGAGCGGGCTTGCCAGATGACGAGCCAGTTTTCTGGCCGGTCCGAAAAGAGTCGGAAGCCCGAGAAAACCCGACAGGGCTTTGGAAACCTCGGAGACCGCTCCACTCTGACGGTACGGCGGCGGCTGGGAGAAGTGGCGGATGGCGGTTTGAGCACAATCCTGGCAGATACGGGCCCCGGCTCCCGCGACCAACGGAAGGTCGACTTTGTCGCAGAAACTGCAGCGAGGGAGATTGAGGGGGTCCTTGCTCATAGAGAAGAATTCTTGTGACCTGGGGAATATGCCTTGAGAGGCGGAGCTTTGCGGTTCTCGAAGACTCGACTATGAACTTGCGAGTCGCCACGGTCAATCTCATGGCCCCAGCGGGACCGTTCTTTGCCGTGGGGGAGAGAGTCGATGCTCTGGCGGACGCCCTGGTCCGGCAGTCTCCGGATGTGCTCTGCACCCAGGAAGCAATCTTTGAAAGCATCGGTTCTCTGTTGCGGGCGTTCCCGGAGTACGAGGTACTTGGGCGGGGGCGTTGGGCAAACGGGACGGCATTCAGAATGCGATTCTGTATCGTCCGGACCGATTCTGTCTCCAAAGCTTTGGCCATTTCTGGCATTCGAAGACACCGGAGAAGCCTGGCTCGAAGCTGCCCCTGATGGGTTCGGCGCGGGTGGCGACATGGGCGACCTTCAAAACGTCGACGGACTCGCTCACCGTCCTTAATCTCCACTTCAGCCATTTGTGTCGGAGACAGCAAGCTCGGCTGATTCTGGAGAGACTTTCGACCCTCCCGCGTCCCTGGATCGTGACCGGCGATTTCAACTCGACGCCCTGGCCGTTGTGGAGCGCTCACCGAATACTGGCCACACAACTTCACGACCTGGCCGGGTCGTCGGGAGCCACATGGAACGCCGGGTTGGGACTGCCGATAGCTCGTCTTGATTGGATACTTGGGAGTTCGGAGGTCAGGTCGAAGAGTGCGCGGGTTCTGCGGACTGAGGGGTCCGACCATTGGCCGGTGGTGGCGGATTTGGAAGTGCGCTCGGGACGATGAAAGCGCGGTTGCTAGAATTTCTCACCTTAGTCGCGGTTCTCGCGTTGGCTGCCCAATACGCGGGGAACGAGAGAAGAGACTCGTCTCTCAATCGCGCATTGAGTCTCGACGGCGTTCGGATCGGAATGTCTTACGAGCAGGTTCTAGAGGTTCTCAGCCATTCGTGCCTATCGTAAGTCAAATCCGTCCCACTGAGGGGATGGTAACCCTACAGATAGAAGCTGTCAGAATGCTGGACCGCATCGAGATAGTGTTCCGGAGCATTAAGAGCGCATCCACTGCGGGCGACGTTCTAGTGGCCACTCTCGTCGGACTGGAGGAGTTGATTGACGGTGCTCGTGCTAGAGTTCGAATCGAGAGTTTTAATCTCACTCTGAAAATAAGAGGGTCGAAGCTCGAAAGCTGTTGGCTTATCTCGTCGGAGGAAGAGGATGAGGTCTTTCAGGAGGCGAGAGAGAGTAGAGAAGCTGTCGTATCCACATCCGGCATTGACGAGCAGCGCCTGCACTGCCACGTCATTCCCTTTCACGGCGGGCTCGTCTATATCGATCACACTCGGCCTTTCAGCGGAGACGAAGTCTCGGTAGCTCGAATGATCACACAACAAGCGGACGCACATTTGGGCACATCTCATCTCGCCGTCGCCGTCAGCAATCGAGACTCACTCACCGACTTACCTAATCAATGCTGGTTCGATAACCGGCTCAACGACTATTCCGAGTTTTCGGTCATAGCCCTGGACATCGACGGCTTTACGGAACTTAACCAGCGCAAGGGACGGAAGACCGGCGACCAGGTGCTGCTCGAGCTGGCCGGATTTCTGCGGCACCACCTCCAGGGCGCCGAGCTTATGGCGCGCTCTGAATGTGATGAGTTCCTGGTTCTCAGTCTGGAAACGGACAAACCGACGCTGGGAGCTTTGTGGCAGGGACTCCTCGCCACCTTTGAGGAGATCACGCTCTCCATAAGCCATAATCTTACTCTCTCCGCGGGCATAGCGACGTACCCGGCAGATGCATCATATCGACAGTCGGTGCGAGAGATAGCGCAGACCGCTTGCCATAAAGCCTCGAGACTTGGTAACCGGGTTTTGACAGTTGCTACTTGGGAGCAAGTACACTTTCACGAAGCGGAGGACCCGAAAGCACACTTCGATATGCGGGCTGCAGCTGTCGTTCGAGCGGCCGTGGAAGAGTGCCAGAGTAGTCGCCGGCAGGTGGACGGTTTGGCCATTGTCTGGGGTCTCTTAGCTTGCGAGAGAGATTTTTCTCGAGTCCTACGGCAAGCTGGGCTCAAGCAAAGCGAGTTGCGAGAGCAGATGGCTCTTGAATCCGAAACTTCGACGGTATTCTCCGCAGAGGCCAAACAGATCTTTGCCCAATGTTTGACCGATGCCCACAGAGCTGGGAGAAAAACCATTGGCGTCTTCGAACTGCTGCTCGGTTGTCTCGGAGAGGCTCGAGTGGAGCACGACCTGACTCAGTGTGGTCTCTCCGTGGGCAGCGTGCTGACGGGGTTGTATCGTCAGGGACACTTCAGCTCAGCGGACACCATGTTGATTGGTGATTTGGCTATGACTTATCAACGTGTTCGGACTCTGCCCGCGAGGAAAAGAGTCAAGAAGCTCGGCCCTACATTCGGCAACAATTTTGATGCCGAAGTTTGGAGCCTGATTGCTGAGGCGAGAGAAGAGGCGAAACTGGGAAATCACGACATGGGTCTGGAGCATCTGTATCTGGCATTTCTCAGTCGAGAGGGGAAAAATCTCGAGCGAGCGAGAGAGCTTCTAGTGAGGATCGGACTCCCGCTGGTCGGTCAGGAGTCGCCTATGCCAACGGCGGAACTTCTCGAGTTCTTTCACAAACTCGACAGCAATTTTGAAGAGGTGAGGGTCGAAATCATACGTTCCAAGCTTTATCTTGAGCCGCAGGTCGTTCTGCTTCGTGAGCTTCTCGACGACTAGGCTGACCTACGAAAAAAGAAAAGCCCCGAAACTGTTGAGTTCGGAGCCGACCAAGAAGTGTGCTTAGTTGTGTTATCCCACGGAGTTTCTGGTTGCCTACCCCCTGGGGAGAAATTTTCTGAAAAAGTTTTCTTAGAGCTTTTCGATAACCAGAGGGCTCATCAAGAGCGTCGTTTCTCCGCTCACAACGAGCTTGCCGGAGACCTTGAGTTTGCTGTTGGGACTGACCCGATTCTAGAGACATACATTGAGTTGGATTTCAGTCCTGCGTGAACTCGTATTCGTGGTTGTAGAGCTCGGCGAATCCGTTGAAGTACTCGACTAGCGAAGCAAGTCCGTTGTTGTAGGCGAATTGCAACTCTTTGTTCTCTTTCATCTCTTTGGAGACTTTGAACCCCGACCCGACCACCCAGGGAACGCCGATGATCGGGAAGGTGAAGGCTACAGTCGCGCCAACGAAGCCAAGGACCACCGTGTCTGACCGAAGGCCTTTGACGGAGAAAGGTTCCTCCCCGATGGTTTGACTCAGTTCTTTGAGTCGAGGCTGGAGGAGGGCGACGGCTTGTCGAATGCGCTCTCGTTTCTCCAGGCTGTCGAGCGGCGTGAAACCTGTAAGGTCCGTGGGCAGGCCCTCGGCCGAGACGATGAGTCCGAGCCCCACCGGACCTTCGTAGCCCAGAGGTTCGCGTTTGACGATCACCCCGTCGGAATACCACAAGATCCGGCTCTGGCGGTCGAGCGGGTGATAGATCCACTTGTCCAGCTTCATATCTCTTCTAAAAAGTTCAGGGCGGTAGAAGAACGAGAGTATGGCGGCGGCCGAGAAGGAGGTGATAGCCTCTCTTTCAGTAGGCAACGAGACGGCGATTTTCTTGTCGTGTAGCTGGGATTGAGGGCTGTAGAATTCGCCTTTTAGCTCGATAGGTTGCCAAAGAGAAATGGGGTGAGCCTTGAGCACGGTGAGCGGATGGGAGGTGTCTGACTTGCCGAAATCAGGGTCGCTCCAGTAGCTGATGAGGCTCTTCGAATCGAGGGTCACGCGTTCGCCGGCCAGGTGGCAGTGTTCGCAGAGTGCACCGGAGATGTCGGCGCGGAAGCGAGCGGCCTGGCTGTTGCCGGCTGAGAAGATGATTTTGGATTCGCCGAACTCATAGTTGGTGACCGTGAGGGTGAGGGACGCTGCTCTGGGAGCGTCCGGGTCGAGAGTTGAAAAGGAGGAGCCGTTCCAGGCTACCCGGTTGCCGTCGGCATACTGGATAGAGAAGGGGCGGGTCTTCTTGCGAGCGAGGGCACGTACGGCGATGGCCAGGTGATCGAGGCTCGGCGCGGCTTTGTAGCTAGTGTCGAAGATGGCCTTCTCGAGCTCCGTTCCGCTCCACTCAGGAGCGTGGGTGAAGTCGAATCGGGTTTCTTCTCGAGTCTGAACCACGGCCAGTCGGGTGTAAGGAGTAGAAAGAGCGGCTTGCACCAGCTTCAGTACCCAGGCCTCAGGAAAGGGGAGCTGAAACTCGCCCAGCTTTTCCCAAGCCTTGCTCTGCACGATGGTGAACTCGCCTTCGGAGTCGAGGGTGCCGGCCGCGGATTCGGACTGGAGCCATTCGTGAAGCGAGAAGTTGGACACCATATCAATTTCATGGGATTCGTGGGAAACGCCTGCTGAATAGGAGGCATTCTGTCGGTTCTTGCTGGGATCCACCATTCGCGAGGCGGCTTCGGTCGGTGGCCGGGCCGTTGCCTCAATCACATCAGTGAGTTTGGCAAGTTTTTGTGCATTAAAGATTGCGCGACCAGAAACTCGGGAAACTCACATCAGTGATTCGCGTTTGTTGACCCGCCCGTGACCGGGGGAATGCCCCGACTCTCGCCCGGGGCACCCACCCGACCCGCCTCTGACCGGGATCATGCCTCGCCTCTGACCGGGATCATGCCCCGCCCCTGGCCCGGAGCACTCGCCCGACCCCGACCATCTACTTCCGCCGCATCCCCTTCACGTTCACCTTACCTCCGATAATCTTGAAGACAGTCCGCCCACCCATGCCGACCTCCCGCGCAAATTCTTGTCCACAATCGGGGCAGCGGAGGTCACCCTTGGTGTAGTCGGCCAAAATCCGTTCGGGAAGGCACTTGACCAGGGAGCCTCGGCCGCCTTTTCGATATTTGTAGAGCTTACAAAGACAGGCGGAACAAAGGATATCGATGCTTCGGAAGTTGTTGCTTTTGCTGCTCATAACTTTTTTTCAAAAACCACTAGACGTTTTGAAAGAGCGTGGGATAAGACAAATAAGCACACTTCTTGGTCGGCTCTCGCAAAAAGTTCGAGGGCTTTTTCTTTTCCCGAAGTTGAGAGTCAAGAAGTCGCTACCCGACGGGCTTCCACCGATACCCCATGGGCTGCCCGTAAAGGATCAGGAATGCGATAACGACTGCTCGATAGAACGGTCTCCACAGCTTGTTCGAGTTCCATGTCGAACCCCACAGACACGTAGACCGGCTTGACTCCCTCCCTGGTTCGTACGGCCGCTCCTACCGTTTCGTTTTCGAATAGAATCGGGGCTTGCGCCCCACGTGTCGTGTCGAGCGGCCCGTGTTCGCCCACCAACAGATTCTTGGCCACACCGACGGTGGGCCAACCGAGCTTCTCGCCAAGCAAGCAGGCGAGACCATATCGCCTGGGGTGGGCTCGTCCTTGACCATCGACTAACAGTATCGAAGGAACCGACTGGAGCTTGCCTAGCGCCTCCAGAGCGCAGGGCGCTTCTCGCCGAGCGAATTCACCAGGCTGATAATCGGCCACGGCCAACCGGTACTCGAGCGAGACCGACTCCACGACATCTCTTCCCGCCATGACGATCGCGCCTACAAAGGCACGGTCTTCGTGGTAGGCAACATCCACAGCAGCAATCAGCATGGGGGTTGGATACGCAACGATACCCGGAGTACCCCCTCGGGGATGCCCCAACTGGAGCCTTCCCGCTGCAGGCCGTACGGGTACCGATCGTCGAAGCCGGGTGCCATGAAAAAGGCACCCGAGCATCCCTATACGATTGAAGCCGACGAGCTTGTAAAGCAGCTGGAGACGGATGTCTCCAAAGGGCTCAGCGCCGGCGAGGTAGAGAAACGGAAGGAGCAGTTCGGTCCAAACCAATTTCAAGAGAGCGAGCCGATTTCGCCCTGGGCCATCCTGGTCAATCAGTTCAAAGATCTGATGGTCTTGATCCTCCTCATCGCGACCGGCATCGCTTTCGCCAGTTGGTGGCTGGAGGGAGCCGAGGGTTTCCCCTCCGACGGAGTTGTGATTCTGGCCATCGTGGTGGCCAACGCCATACTCGGGTTTTCCCAGGAGTATCAGGCGGAGCGAACGATCGAAGAGCTGCAGAAGTCGACGGCGGCCAAAGCCAAAGTCGTGCGCGACGGTAAAGAGATGACGGTGGAGCAGTCGGAGCTAACCCTGGGAGACATCGTGACGTTGCACGAGGGCGACAGGGTGCCCGCCGATCTGATTTTGCTCAAGGCTAGCCACCTACAAGCCAACGAAAGTATGCTGACCGGTGAGTCCGTACCGGTTTCCAAAGAGGTGGGGCCGGTAGAGCAAGACGCGCCACTCGACGCCCGACTCTGCGAACTTTACGCGGGAACCACCATCACGGCCGGTGAGGGTCGCGCCGTGGTAGTGCAGATCGGCTCAGAAACGGAAATCGGCAATATCGCCACCAGTCTGGGCGGTACGGTGTCCGAATCGACACCGATGGAGCGACGTCTCAATACACTGGGCAAACAGATCGGGTGGGGAGTTCTGGCACTCAGTATCATCATCGGGGCGACCGTACTGATCGTGGAGGGAAACACCGAGCTGAGCACGCTTTCCAGAGTGGCCATGTTCAGTGTGGCCTTGGCTGTAGCGGCAGTGCCCGAGGGGTTGCCCGCGGTTCTCACCGTGAGCCTCTCTGCGGGAGCGCGTCGACTGGCCGGCCAGAATGCGGTTGCTCGCCGGATGGCGGCGGTGGAAACTCTCGGTTCGGTAACCACCATCGTGACGGACAAGACGGGCACCCTGACTCATAACCAGATGACGGTGCGAAAGTTGTATACCGAGGACGGAGTGCTCGAAGTCACGGGCGACGGCTACTCCTCGGAAGGAGAGATAAAGGGGCTGAACGAGCAGGCCAAGGAGCTAATACATTGTGGCGTGATGGCTAACTCCGGTTCTTTGGAAGAGGATGAGAAAGGCCACACCCAGGCGGTGGGAGATCCGATGGACGCGGCCCTTCTTGTGTTAGCGGAGAAGGCCGACATGGACTGGAAGGCACTGCGCGGGTCTGAGGAGAGTCTCTCGGAGGCGCCTTTTTCTTCTGAGAGAGCCCGGATCTCCGTGCTCAGGAAGACGGACGAGGGCGCCGTCCTTTACGTCAAGGGAGCGACCGATGTGGTGGCTGAACGTAGTGAGGGGCTGAAAGATAGAGAAGCTCTTCAGCAGGCCGAAATGGAGTTTGCCGACGAGGCCTTAAGAACCCTGGCCTTTGCCAAACGGACCGGCGCAGATAGCTCTAAGGAAGCGGTGGAACAAGAAGAAAACCTTCAGTTGCTCGGTCTCGCGGCCTTCGAAGACCCCCCTCGTGAAGAGGTAAAACTAGCTCTGGAGAAATGCCGCAAAGCGGGCATCCGGGTGGTGATGTGCACCGGTGATCATCCCGCCACGGCGGCCGCCATCGCCCGCAAGGTCGGTCTGACCGAGGCCGATGAGGAAGCGTTGACCGGTCGCCAGATGAAAGAGCTTTCCGACGAGGAGTTCGATAAGGCGATGCGAGAGCGTCACGTCCTAGCCCGCGTCTCACCCGACCAGAAGCTCAAAGTCGTGGATAGCTTGATCCGTCAGGGCGAGGTGGCTGCCATGACGGGCGACGGCGTGAACGACGCGCCGGCTCTGAAGAAAGTCCACGTTGGCGTTTCCATGGGCAAGGCCGGCACGGCCGTGGCGGTGGAGGCTAGCGACCTGGTGCTGATGGACGACAACTTCGCCACTATCGTCAAGGCGATCGAAGAAGGGCGTTCCGTTTTTAATAACGTGCAACGCTTCATCGCCTTTCTCTTTTCCGGAAACTTCGGCGTGGTCACGGCGATGTTTATCGGCACCATTATGGCCGGTATTTTCGATCTCCGTTTCGATGGGGACATTCTGTTGCCGCTAACAGCGGCCCAAATTTTATGGATGAATCTTGTCACAGACGGTGCGCCTGCTGTGGCGTTTGCTCTGGGCAAAGGGGCGGGGGAAGTCATGGACCGGCCTCCTCGCGACCCCCAGGCCCCAATACTCGAGAGACGTAGCTGGATGCTGGTAGCCTGGAGCGGATTGATCTTGGCGGCCATCTTTCTTTTTATCCTGGATGTGCTGTATGCGGGCGGAGTATGGACTTTTGCCACCGACAGTCACGGTTATGCGCAGTCCGCGGCCTTCTACACCTTGGTCACAGCTCGGCTTGTGAACGCACTCAACTTTCTGGACCTGGAAGGCAGCGTTTTCAAAGCGGGCACCTGGAGCAACAAGTTCGTACCGGCCGCTTGCGTCTTTTCGTGGATACTCACCCTGGGCGTCATCTTCTTTCCGCCGGCGGCGAAGATGTTCGGTCTGGAGCCGATCAGTATGCATCATCTGCTCCTCCTGACTCTGGCGGTGCCCCCGGCCGTCATCATTCCGGCCGAGGCTTTCAAGAAATTCACCAAAAAGTACAATTTCTAGTCCAAAAGATTTAACACGGTGTACCTAGGCTAAGGTCGGCCTCGCTCCAATAAAGCAAGGTTATGAAAAACCTTGCTATTGAAATTCTCAAAAAAACATTTGGATTCCGCGAGTTTCGCGGATCGCAAGAAGCCGTCATCAATCACCTCTGCGACGGCTCGGACGCGCTCGTTATTATGCCGACCGGAGCTGGGAAATCGCTCTGTTTTCAACTCCCTGCCCTGGTGAGGGAGGGAGTGGCGGTGGTCATCAGCCCTCTGATCGCGCTCATGGAAGACCAGGTGCAAGCTCTGGAACGCTTCGGAGTGAAAGCCGCGTTCTTAAACTCGACCCAAGACCCGGCCGCGCAGTGGGCGACTCAGTTGGCCGCCGTGGAAGGTCGGCTGGACCTTCTCTACGTGGCGCCGGAAAGAGCGAATTCAGCCGCCTTCCACGAGTTGGTGAGTCAGCTGAAAGTTTCTCTCTTTGCCGTCGACGAAGCCCACTGTGTGAGCCAGTGGGGCCACGATTTCCGTCCCGACTATTTGGAGCTTCCGCAAGTCTTTTCCCACCGACCGGAAGCACCGAGAGTCGCTCTGACAGCGACCGCGGATAGTCGCGCGGAGGCGGATATCAAGAAGAGGCTGGGCCTCCGAGAGGCTCGTCTCTTCAAGGACGGCTACGACCGTCCGAATATCGACTACTCTATCGAGCCTCGCGACGGCGGACGCAAGCAGTTGGAGGCCTTTCTCAAACTCCATCGCGAGGAGTCGGGTATCGTTTACTGTTTGACCCGGAAGAAGGTCGAGTCGCTGACGGAATGGCTCCAGGGCAAGGGGTTTCATGCCCTTTCCTATCACGGCGGTATGGAGGCCGATGCCCGTCGAGAACAACAAAAGCTTTTTCAGAATTCCAATTGCGTCATGGTGGCTACGCTTGCGTTCGGGATGGGAGTGGACAAACCGGATGTTCGGTTTGTGGTGCATATGGGCATGCCCGGATCTCTTGAATCCTACTATCAAGAGACGGGTCGCGCGGGGAGGGACGGTTTGCCCGCAAAAACACTTCTTCTTTGGGGTCTTTCCGATGTTGCCATGCACTACCGTCGACTTCAGCAGTCGGAAGCCGTGGAGGAGGTCAAGCGCTCTCAGGCTCAGCGCATCAACGCCATGGTGGGACTGTGTGAAGCGGTACGCTGCCGTCGTGAGGTCATCCTGGAGTTCTTTGGTGATACTCCGGCTGCTTGCGGGAATTGTGACAACTGCCGCGATAGTCCGGAGACTTGGGACGCCACGGTTGAGGCGCAGAAGGCGCTCTCAGCGGTTTTTCGGACCGGACAGAGGTTCGGAGTGAGCTACCTCACCAAGATCTTGAGAGGTCAAGAGACGGCACGCATCGTGACGCTCGGGCACGACCGGATCCCGACCTTCGGAGTGGGGGAGGACCTCGGCAAAAAGGAATGGGCGGCCGTCTTCCGGCAGCTTTTGGCGGGAGGCTATCTCACCCTCGACGCCGCCGGCTACGGAAGCCTCCTCCTGACTCCTAGGAGCCGTTCCGTTCTCAGGGGTGAGAAAACTTTGCTGCTGAGGAAACCGTCGGAAAAACAGACCGCTGCTCCCGAATCTCGCTCGGAACTTGAACCTCACGAGCTACGTGTTTGGGAGGCGCTTCGCCGATGTCGTCTGGAGATAGCCCGTGAGGAGGGAGTGCCTCCTTACGTTGTGGCGCACGATGCTCACCTTTTGGCCCTGCTGCGACGCTGGCCCGATTCGCTGGAGGATATGCTCGAGGTCAACGGATTCGGGGAGAGCAAGGTGAGTCGCTACGGTCAAGGCTTTCTGGACGCGATGAAAGGCTGTACACCACCGGAAACCCTTGCCTCCTAAGCCGCCACCATCGAGAGTGAGTGGACATTCACGCCTGGAGCGATCTCGTTCCAGCTGAGCACGACGAGAGCGGGAAAGGAGCGTTCGCAGAGCCGTTTGAGGTGAAGGCGAATGCTTGGGTTGGTCAGCATGATCGGCTGCAGGCCTTTTTCCTGGAGGGCCTCGATCTCTTTGGAAATGGCGTTGAGGATGTCTCCTCCCATGGCCGGGTCAAGCATCAGGAACTGTCCCTGTTCGGTCTTCTGAACAGCGATCTCCAGAGCTTGCTCGAGGATCGGGTCGAGGGTGAGGACGTTGAGAGTGTTTTCACTGTTTTGATATTCGCGACAGATGGTGCGGCATAGTACGGCTCTCACGAATTCGGTCAGGGCGTCGGGGTCCTTGGTGAGGTGAGTGTGATCTGCTAGAGTTTCGAGTACAGAGACCATGTCCCGGATAGAGACACGCTCTCTGAGGAGGTTCTGGAGAACTTTTTGTACCTGACCGAGGGAGAGTTCGTCCGGCACCAACTCCCGTACCACAACAGGGTGAGTCTTCTTCACGGTATCCAAGAGAGCTTGGGTCTCTTGTCGGCCGAGGAGACGACTAGCGTTACCTCGCACGATCTCGGTGAGATGGGTGGCTACCACGCTCACCGGATCGAAAATCATGCATCCCAGTCGTTCTGCGTCGCCGCGGAGTTCGGGGGCGATCCAGACAGCGGGCATGCCGTAGGTGGGGTCGACCGTTTTGATTCCCCTCAGATTTTTCAGCTTCTCTTCCGGTCCGATGGCCAGAAAGTGGTTGATCTGCACCTGGCCTCTGGCCAGTTCGTTGTCTTTGATCTTGATGACATAGTCCTGGGGATGAAGCTGGAGATTGTCTCGAAAACGCACTCCCGGTATGATCAGTCCGAGTTCCACTCCGATGTGACGCCGGATAGAGGTCACTCTTTCGAGCAGCTTCGCTCCCTCTCTCGGGTCTACCAGACTGAGCAGCCCGCGCCCCACCTCGAGGGCTATCTGGTCGACTCCCAGCACCTGGTCGGGGCGGTCCGTGAAGGTGGGTCGAGGCGGG
>Ga0208701_100245_pt1 | contig 23046 bp, 16 predicted proteins | sample DeeseametaMP1482_FD_184188 | JGI IMG/M metagenome (GOLD analysis project Ga0208701, IMG submission 184188) | Marine microbial communities from the Deep Pacific Ocean - MP1482 (SPAdes) | ecosystem: Environmental > Aquatic > Marine > Oceanic | place: South of Fiji, South Pacific Ocean | collected... | reverse complement strand
CCGCCCCGCATTGCTCAGCCGGATCCGGAGCCCGTATTTACGCCGTTTCCCTAAGGGCTACTCTGCCCAGAGTCCACCGAGATTTACAGACCGTTCATAGAATTGAAACAACAATTTAAACTTGTTTTCATCCCGTTTACATGCCCTATCAACCCTCAGGGTCCAGGTGCTGTAGAATCGAGTCAGAGATGCAAAACAGCTCCAACTCAAATAACGCCGGTCTTAATTGGGTCCGTCGAAAGCCCACGCGGGAACGCTGGAATCGGCCCGACCTTCAAAACGGAAGTTCGATCTTTTGGAGGGCCATCGAGGCCAGGCGGGCGCCTCGTTCGGAAATGGAACGAGAGCATCTAGAAACTCCTGAATCCCCGATTCGCCACTGCCAGTCGTTGCACTACTAGTGCCCAAATCCGAAGCTTGACAAAGCACTAGGCCTAGAACGCCTCCATCGCGAATACGGCCTCCATGCGAAAAGCGACTCTGATAGCCCTGCTCTGGGTCTTGTGCCTCGCTATGGTCCAGGCCCAAACAATACCGACTCAGCGACTGCTTGTGTTGATAGCCGGACCTTCGGGGGATCGAATCAGCGCCAACGAGCAGGCGGTCGTCAGCTACATGAATCAGCTGCGTGGCGAGTATGAGCTGTACGACTTGCAGATGGGCACCATGCACTTCGACCGACCTCAAGAAGCAGGGATTCTCAAGAACCAGCTAGGGTTTTCTCCCAACTCGGGAGTCACGGTCGGACTGGTTCAACTCTCCGACCGCGGTATTCCGTCCCGCACCCTCTACAAGGCCGAAAATGTGACCAAAGCGAGCCTGGAAAGAGAGCATCTCCAGCTCCTCAAGCGTTGGTCGGAGCTCTCTGCTCAACCCTTGCCCGCAGCGCTCCAACCCGCGGACACGGCGGTCAAGCCCCCCTCCAATCCAGAGCGCCCCTCGCCCCCACTCGAGCCTCCGGCTCAGATGGAGGTCTACACCTTCGAGGGTATCCGAACGGTGGTCAACTCGTTGCAGCAGCAAACCAGCGATCTGTGGCTCGATTTTCGCAACCAGCCTTCTCGAGAAGACCGATTGGATGTGCCGGTGCGACAGGCCACACTGGATCTGCTTGAAGCCACCACCAATCTGAAAACAGCCAACCAGAACGGCGTCATTTTCCCGCTGGCTGAGTTGGAAGCTGTCCGGTCGACCGGTCGAGACTGGAAACTCACCGAGCCCCAGTTCTACCTCCCACCTCACCTCCGGACCAACGTGGAGCCGATCGTCGATCTGATCGAAAAGGTGGAAGCCATAGAGTATCAAGGGCGAAAAGGCTAAAGCGTGTCTTTGTAACGCGATTCATCATCTTGAGAAAGTGGGACACCAAGCAAAAAGCCGTCTTCTTTCGAGGACTCTCCGTTCTTCTGAACAGCGGGGTACATATCGTCGGAGCTTTGGAATGCCTTTCCGAGCAGGCCGAATCCGAGGACGATAAACAGGTTGTCCGACGTATTCTCCAGCGAGCCTCCTCCGGCCATCCCCTCGATCGTGCCATGGCCGCCGAAGGGGTCTTTTCGGAGCTAGAGACAGGACTGGTGAAGGTCGGTATGCGGAGCGGCGCGCTTCACTCCATCCTAAACAAGCTCGCCGACACGACCGAGGAGCGAGACGGGTTGCGGCGCAAAATGACTTCGGCCCTGATCTATCCTGCTTTTGTGCTGGCGCTTTGCGGCCTACTTCTCGTCTTCGCGCCGGTTTTGGTCTTTTCCGATCTTCTGGATTTACTCTCGGAGCTCAAAACCGACCTCCCGCTGCCTACCAAGATCTATTTAGGGTTCAGCGAACTTGTCCGTTCCCCCTTAGCCTACCTGATGCTGGCCGCCGGACTCACCGCTGCGATAGGTATCCTCCGAAAGTTTCTGGCCGATGAAGAGCGACGAGCCGATTTTGAGGAGCTGGTACTGGAAATCCCCGGGATCGGTCCGGCTCTCAAGTCGGCGGTCTCCGCTGAAGTCACAGGAGCACTCGCGGTGGCCTACGGCTCCGGTCTCCCTCTCCTCTCCGCTTTGAACCTCAGCGCCGATGTTTCTCTTTCCGCGCTTCTAAAGCGGCGAATGAAGCGTTCCCGTGAAACTCTGACAGCGGGAGAAACCCTGAGTGCCGCGCTCCAAGAGACCGGATTCTTCTCACCGGTCTCTCTTCTGATCCTTCAGGCCGGTGAAGAGGTGGGTCAGATCTCATCCTCTCTCGAGTCCATGGCATCTCAAAGTGCCGAAAGCACTCGCCACGCTCTGGACCTCATGCAAAAGCTTCTCGAGCCGCTACTCCTTCTCTTCGTCGGTCTGGTGGTCGGTTTTATCGCCATCGCCACCCTGGCGCCGACCATGAAAATGGTGGAAGGGCTATGAGGAGACGAGGAGTGACTCTGATCGAAGTGCTGGTGGGAGCGACCCTTTTTCTCCTGGTCACCGCTCTCACTTTCGGCTATTTGATTCCGGCCACCAAAGCGGCCAACCGGGCCCGAGTCAAGAGCCATTTGCAGCAGACCGCAACGGTTGTCCTGGCTCAGATAAAAGAGGCCTCGACCACGACCTCGCCGGCGGGCTTCAGCTGGTCGATGACGGAAGTGCCCGCTGTGGCTTTCAACGCCGTGGAGAGTTTGCAGTCGAGCAACGGCATTTTAAGGTGGTCGCCGGTCTATGAGCTGTTTTGGTGGGACTCCACCTCGGAAACGGTCTGGACAGCGGAGTTTGAAGCCACTCTGCCGGAAGAGGCGACTGTTCTAAGGGCCAAAAGGATGACACCCGACCGCTTGAGGGAAGTTGTGGCAGCATCGACCCTGAATAGGGCCATGGCGAAGGGCGTGACCGCGTTCACCGTTTCCCACGGGGGTGACGAGGGGGCTCTCATCCAGCCCGTGACCGTCACCCTGACCATCCAAGAACCCGGCTTTTCCGACAGCCCCGTCGTGGACCGCAGCCTGACCTTCCGAATGGTGAATCAGCAATGACCAGACGAGGAATGAGCCTGATCGAAGTGATCGTCGCTCTCAGTCTTGTGAGCCTGGTCATTCTCTTTCTTTTTGGGCTTCTGCCGTCGACCGGCCTGCTCAGTCAGCAGTCCGAACAGCAGACTTTCGCCGCATCCCTGGTCGACGAAATCGTCGCTCATCTCGACACCACGGGATTTGACCGCTTGCACGACAATCTCGGCACCTGGAATCCCAGCAACCCGGGTCCGTTTTCTGCTTATCTCACAGAGCGGACAATGAAGGACGGAACGAGAATGGTGCCGGAGGTGATTATCGAATCTATCCCGCCGACAGACCATCTTGTTCAAGCTATCGTCACGGTTCGCTGGCAAACACAGCGACGATCTCTTGAGCACCGAGTGGTTCGACGCATCTCTTCAGTCAATCGATGAGGCAGCTACTTTTTCTCTTCATACTCCTCGCCGTCCCGGCTCTGGCCGATCAGGTTCACATCAAGTTTCAGGTGGACCCGCCGAACGCCGAAGTGTACGGTCTGGGATACGCCAACGACTCGCGAAACGGTGAGCCGAGATTCCTGGCGCGTGCCCAGGACGGATGGATCGCCGACAGGGACAAGCTGACCGCGGATATGCGATTTCTCTTTCGAGCACCCGGATACCAGGATAAAGTCAAGACCTTCGAGCTCTACAACGTCATGAAGAACGATATTCCCGAGTTTGAACTGCCTCTAGTCGAATTGGAACCGGTGGCGAAAAACTACTTCGCCTATGCGCTGGTCCTGGCAGGCGTAGCAGCTTCGTTCGGGGGTCTCTTCTATCTCCGAGGTCGCACGCGAAGAATGGAAGACATCGGAGCCTGGGTACAGAAAAACCTGGTCCCCTCGGCAGAAGAAGATCCGTTACTCGGAAAAAGAATGGGTGACTTCTGGTTGCTCCAAAAACTGGGTCGAGGCGGAATGGCGACCGTCTACCGCGCGGTCAAAGAAGGGGCGCGCGACGGCGACCAGTACGCCGTGAAAGTCGTGCACCCTCATGTGACGGAAGGGGCGGATTTTAAGACCCGATTCCAACGGGAAGTGATGATTGGCGATCAACTGACCCACCCCAATATTGTGACCCTCTTCCAGGCCGGTGAAGAGGACGGACACTACTACATTACCTTGGAATTCTTGGACGGTGGAGACCTACGAAGCCAAATTCCCGAGGGCGGATGCGATTTGGAGAAGGTCTTTGATTTCGCTATTCCGATTTTTCGAGCTGTGGCCCACGCCCATAAGAAGGATATCGTACATCGCGACCTCAAGCCGGAGAACGTCCTCGTCACGAAAGCGGGAAAGCTCAAGCTCAGCGATTTCGGCTTGGCCCGGTCTCAGCAGTTCACCACCGTGACCGTGACCGGCTCGGTGATGGGCACCCCGGGCTACATCGCCCCCGAACAGATGACGGAAGGTGGTCCCAACCCCGCAAGCGATCAGTATGCTCTCGGCATCATGCTCTTCGAATTGGCCACCGGGCGACTGCCGTTTGAGGGAGATGACCCCATGCAGGTCCTGTTCAAGCATATCCAAGAGCCTCCACCGGCTCCCAGTACCGTCAAGCCGGGGCTGCCGCCGGAGCTTGATAACATCGTACTCAGAATGCTGGCCAAGCAGCCCTCCGAACGGTACCCGTCGGTGGATGATGCCGCGGCGGCCTTGGAAAGTCTAAAAAGTACGGTGTAGGAGAACGCGAAGCTCTTCGTCGTCTCCGACGAACTCGTTCGGGTCCAAAGCGAAGTTGTAGTTGCCCGAGGGGTGGTTGAGCTGTTTGAGGTGATTCAGGATGGAAATGATGTAGGCTTTGTATTGAGCCTTGTCGGGCGGAGGTCCGTTCAGATTTCCGAGCACGTCGGTGGATCCTGTGGTGGCGAAGTTTTCTCCGGTGTTTTCAGCTGCTAGGTATTCGGCTGCTTCCTCGATGTCCGTCCAGTAGGGCTTATCGCGCGGCAAAATTCCAAGCACGTCGCCCGAGCCTCTCCAGTAGTAGCGAATCTGGGGCTCGTCACCAACCCACGTCAGCCGAAGGATAGCCGGATCGGTCAGCTGCCAATCAGAAACCTGATAATCATCGACATCGACATTAACCACGTTGGAAGTCGTCCTTTCAAGGGTGGTAGGTGCGAACTTCCATCGGCCGAAAGGAGCTCCTAGTTCGTCCACTCTAAAGGTGTTCTCCGGGATACCGAAGTTAGGCACCACGAACCTTGGTATAGCCGCGAACGTCTCTCTTTTCTGAGCCGGCGCGATGTTCACTCCGGAGAAGAAGACGTTGCTGTCGACGACCTCGGTTGGAGCTCCGTTGTCGACCACGAAGCCTCCCACGATGGTGATCTTTTCTGCTCGAAACGGTCCCTGGGTGTAAAGCAGCCCCTGAAACACGGAGCGAGTCGGGTCTCTTCCCACCACGTCGATCCCGCGCCCGGACAGCACGGCCAGTTGGTCTCCGCTTTGGAGGTCCACGGTACCTTCGAATTTCACTTCGCCCAGAGCCACAATCGCCCCCTGACCACGAAGGTTTCCCCGTACCGTCAAATCGCCCTCGAGATAGACGAAGGCGTTGTTGAGGGTGAGGTCTCCACTCAGATCCAGACTGCCTTCCCGGCGAACGTTCCCCACCAGTGTGAGCGAACCGGCGGAACTCGGAATCTCGTCGTAGTAAAGGTCTTCGTCGGTGGCCGGATCAAAATCGGTCAAAGTGAAGTCCGGCAGCGGCGCCGGCTTGCCCCAAGGAGCCCGCACTTCTCCCTCTACCCTGGCTCCGTTGAGCACCACGTTTCCTAACGACTGCAAGTCGCCCGTGATCTTACTTCGACGGTCCAAGACGATCGAAGTCGCCGAGTTGCTGTTGGTCACCAGATGCCCGGGTCCGATCTCGTCGTCTTCGACCGAGTAGCCGTCACCGGGGACCCACTCCCTGTCGTCATCAGGATTGAAGCCCCCAATGAAAGAGTTCTCCACGGTGACAGGTCCGTCGCAGCCCATAACAACCGGAAACTCGGGCAGGTGAAGAACGACTTCCACGTGCCGTGTCACCCCGCCGCATTCTCCCACTCCCACGAGTTGGGCCGTGGATTCCGGCAGGGTCCGTTTCCATCCGTTAGGCCGATCTCCCAGAAAGTTATTGGTGGAGTACGGCACGCCGGACCGGTTGTCGAAAGTCAGGTAGCCCCTGCTTCCGTCTGGCAGACCCAGCGACTTGCCATCGATGTCGACGGAATCGTCGGTGCCGAGGTCTTCCTGAAGATTGGCCATAGCCTGCTCCACCACGGATTGGGCGAGCGATTCCGCAACGGACTTATTGGAAACGGTCGAAGAAACGCGCAGGTTCATAGTGGCTACGCTGGCCGCCGTGAAAGCCGCCAAAAGAGCCAACGCGGCCACGGCCAGGACCAGACCCATGGCTCCACCTCTGGCACGTTTGCGCTGCATCCTTGAATTATATCAGAGGAGCACGTTTCGTGCCGCTTTCGAGGCGCTAATCTTTAGCTTCTTCCCAACTCGGTCCCACGCCCACGGAAACAACCAGCGGCACCTTCAATTCCCAGGCGTTCTCCATCTCCTTGGTGACTAGCTCCCTCATCTCCGCGACTTCCTGGTCCGGACATTCAAACACCAGTTCGTCATGGATCTGCAGGAGCATCCGACTTTTCAGATGGGGTCGAGATTTCATCTCCACGTCGATCTGGAGCATGACGCGCTTGCAAATGTCGGCTGCCGACCCCTGAACGGGCGTGTTCACGGCCATTCGCTCCCCTGCTTGCCGCACTGCGAAGTTCTTCGAAAACAGTTCGGGGATAAATCGCGTTCGGCCGGCGAGCGTCTCCACTCTTCCCAGCACTCGCGCCTCCTCCATCGTTCGGTCGATCCATTCCCGCACGCCGCTGTAGACCTCGAAATAGCGCTTGATGATCCCCTCGGCTTCCTTTTTCGGAATTTCCAGGTTCTGAGCGAGAGCACTGGCGCCCTGACCGTAGATGGTAGCGAAATTCGCGGTCTTGGCCGTATCCCGCTCAACTCTTGTGACCTCCTCTTCCGGTTTACTGAAGAGTTCACTGGCCGTTCGCTTGTGAATGTCGGCCCCTTTCTGGAAGGCATCCAAGAGCACCGGGTCGCCGCAGAGGTGGGCCAGAATTCGCAACTCCACCTGCGACCAGTCGGCCACTAGAAGTTGGTGTCCCTGGGGGGCTCGGAAGAGTCTGCGGATCCGTCGACCCTCGTCGGTCCGAACAGGCGTCCTTTGCAAGTCCGGGTCGGAGGTGATGAGTCTTCCCGTGGTGCTGGCTGTCTGGTTGAACTGACAGTGGACTCTGCCATCCTCCTCATCGACCTCTCTCAGCAAAACGTCGACATAGGTGGTGATGAGCTTCTCGAACTTTCGATACTCCAGAAGGAGACGCGCGATTTCGTGGTCCTGGGCCAACCGCTCCAAAACCTCGGCGTTGGTGCTGTATCCGGTCTTGGTCCGTTTGATGATGGGAAGGCCCATCTCCTCGAAGAGGACGGTGGCGAGCTGTTTCGGACTGCCGATGTTGAACTCGTGACCGGCGATAGCAAAGATTTTCTGCTCCAACTGGCTCAGTTCGTTTCGGAACTCTTCCGAGAGTAGCTCCAGACCGGGTTTGTTCACCACGATGCCGGCTCTTTCCATCCCCGCCAGCACCAGGCTGAGTCGTACCTCGTCGGCGGCCAACGATACCAAACCGGCTTCCTTGAGACCGTCTGTGAAGATCGAGTGCAGGTCGGCGATGGCCCGCGCGAGATGAGCACCGTACTCGGCTATCTCGTTCGCGTCCACTTCGGAGTAGCTCTTGCGAGATTTACCCTTGCCTAAAAGGTCGTCCTCGGTCTTTAGAACCCGATGGAGATGGATCTTGACCAGCTTGGCCAGATCGTGCGGCATGCCCTTGGCCGGGTCGATGAGATAGGAAGAGGTTTGAGTGTCGAACGCCTCCGCGGGCGGTTTCAAACCGTGATGAAGACACCAGCGGTAGAACTCTCGAACATCGTGAGCCACGAGCTGACCTGTGAAGCCCTCGAAGAAGACCCGCAAAGAGTCACCGCTCTTGATCGGTAGATAGGTCGTTTCGCCTGTCTCGATATCCAGAAAGGCTACCCCCGCCGTGTCGAAGAGATGGCGGATCGACGTGCCCACAGGCACCACGGCCAGGCTCTTGGACTTCAATGGATCGGGCAGAGGTTGGTCCGGCTTCAAGACAGTCAGTCCATCCTTGGTACTCTGCGCCACTTGTGAATCGCCGGTCGACTTCAGCAGACTGAAGAACTCGAGTTCTCGAAAAAGGCCGTTCAGAGCGTCGTCGTCAGGAGGTACAAAAGTGAAGGTTCCGAGGTCCAGGCCGTGTTCGACCGAAGTATCCAGACGAGCTAGTTTTCGGCTCAGCAAGGCGTCGTCTCGATGCTCTTCGAGCTTCTTGGCAACGCTACCACCGATCTTGTCGGTGGAGTCCAGTATCGTCTCCAGATCGCCGTACTCGTCGAGAAGCTTGGAAGCGGTCTTCTTGCCGATACCGGGCACACCGGGGATGTTGTCGATCTTATCCCCGCACAGAGCCTGGAAGTCGACAAATTTCTCCGGACTGACTCCGAACTTCTTTTTGACCAATTCCGGTGTGTAGGTGAGGTCCCGCATCCCGTCGAGCATGCTCACACGGTCGTTGAGTAGCTGCGAAAAGTCTTTGTCCGAACTCACGATCAAGACTTGCTCGCCTCGCTCCTCCACCTGTTTTGCCAGAGTAGCGATCACGTCGTCGGCCTCAAAATCGGTGACCCGAAGGACCGGGATTCGGAAGGCTTCCACCACCTGATCGATCAGGGGCAGCTGACTGGCGAGATCGCCGGGCATCTGCGCTCGGTTCGCTTTGTAGTCGGAGCTTTCTCGGTTGCGAAACGAGCCCCCGGCCGGGTCGAAAATGACGGCCGCATAGTCCGGCTTCTTCCGCTCCAAAAGCTTGTTGAGCATGGTGACGAAGCCGAACACGGCGTTGGTCGGCTGACCGGAGGACGTGCTGAGGTGCGCCGGGATGGCATAGTAAGCGCGGAACAACATATTGCTGCCGTCGATCAAGACAAATCTTTTCATAGGCCAGGGCCTTCCCTGGTCTTTCTCCAAGGCCTGCAACACCGGCGGGTAGAAAGCCAGCCGCGCATGACACCGATACTGACCCTGGAAAATGTGTCGAAAATCTACCCGATGGGCGAGTTGGAAGTGAGGGCTCTCGACGAGGTGGATCTTCAGGTCTATCGGGGAGAACTGCTGATGGTACTCGGGCAGTCCGGTTCGGGAAAGAGTACCCTTCTGAATATCATCGGTGGCATGGACCGGCCGACCAAGGGAAAGGTCACCTACCACGATGAGAAGAGTAAAACGCTCTCTCTCGACAAAGCGAGCGACTCTCAACTGACCAGGTTCAGACGCACCTACGTGGGCTTCGTTTTTCAGTTTTTCAATCTGATCCCCACTCTCACCGCTCTCGAGAATGTGCAGGTGGCCACCGCTCTCAACGACAGGCCCGGACCGTTCAACGCGAAAAGTTCGCTGGAGGTGGTCGGCTTGGGCCAGAGGGGTGATCATTTTCCCTCCCAACTTTCCGGCGGACAACAGCAAAGGGTGGCGATCGCCCGTGCACTGGCCTCGAACCCGGAGCTTCTTCTCTGCGACGAGCCCACCGGAAACCTCGACTCGGAAACGGGCGAACAGGTGCTCAACCTTCTTACTCGGGTGCACACCAAATACGGAAAGACCGTCATCATGATCACCCACAACCCCGAGTCCATGAGAATAGCCGATCGGGTGATCGAATTGCGAGACGGGAAAATCGAGAGCACCACGGTACCCGGCTCTTGAATCGTCAACTCCTGAAGAAACTGCTTCGCGATCTGTGGCTTCGCAAAGGCTCTCTTGGCGCTCTTTCCTTCGTCTGTACGATCGGCGTCTCGTTTCTAGTCAGTATGTACGGAGTCTATTACGACCTTCGGGATTCGAGAGATCGATTCTACGCCCAGTACAACCTGGCCGATTTTCACATCCAGCTCAAGGCCGCTCCGGAGAACGTCCTGGCCAGGCTTTCCGAAGTCCCCGGAGTGGGTCGCCTGGAGGGAGGCGTGCAACTGGAGGGACGAACGGAGGTTCCGGGATTTCTAGACCCCGTCCAAACCACTCTCGTCGGAGTGCCCCGAGGGGGCAAGTTTTTCAACCGCCTGCTTCCCCTTTCCGGAGGTCGAATCCAAGAATTGGAAACGGATGACGCCTACGCCTCCTCAGCTTTTTACGACAAGCACGAACTCCGCCCCGGAAGCCCCCTTTCCATCACACTGTTGGGCCAGGAAGAACGGATCCGTGTGGTGGGCGGAGTGCAGTCACCGGAATGGGTCTATGTTTTGGCTCCAGGCGGCGGTCTCGCTCCCGACCCGTTGCGTACCGCGGTTCTCTTCCTGCCGTTGAGGCAGCTCCAACAAGCGGGCGAACTCGAGAACTCTTACAACCTGATCATGGGCCGCTTCGCCGAAGATGTTCGAGGTTCACCGGAGAAGGAGAAGATCGTCCTCGATCGTCTGGAGCGAGAGCTCTCGACCTACGGCGTCCTCAGCGCCAGTCCCCAATCCCAGTTCCTGAGCGTCCAGTTTCTAGAAAGCGACATCGTGGGACTGAAAGTGAGCGCTTCGGTCATGCCGACTCTCTGTCTCTTTATCGTGGCAGTCGTCCTCAACGTGGTCATCGGTCGACTGGTAGCCGGCCAACGCACGGTCGTCGGAACATTGAAAGCGCTGGGGTATCCGAGTGCCGCCATCACCTTCCACTACCTCGGCTTCGGAATCGCGGTAGGTCTTTTTGGAGCGACCTTCGGCTCGGCTTTGGGGCTCTGGCTTCAACGAGGTCTCCTGGACCTCTATCGAAGCGTTTATGAGCTTCCCATTGAAGAGCCCGGATTCTATCCCGAACTCATCGGAGTCTCGGTGGGTCTCTCGCTGGCTTTCGCGATTCTTGGAACTGGCTTCGGGGTGCGTTCGGCCACCCGCCTCTCCCCGGCTGTCGCTATGCGTCCGCCGCCGCCCGAGAAAGGCGGGCGCATCCTTCTGGAGCGGGGTCCGCTCGCTTTCTTTTGGAGGCCGCTGCCGTTTTCATGGAAGCTCATCTTGAGAGCTATCTTTCGGAACCCGTTTCGTAGTTTTGTGACTTTCGGCTCCTCTTTCATAGCGACCACGATCATGGTGGAGTCGCTCGCCATGGGTAGCGCTATCCGTGTTCTTATCGACCGAGAGTTTCGGACGGCGCAAAAGCAAGACGTCACCGTCCTCCTGAGAGAACCGAGAGACACGATCTCGGTCACCCGGGAGTTTCAATTGATGCCGGGAGTCGAAAGAGTCGAGTGTCATTTGAACAGCCCGGCGCGTCTCACGGCTTTGAACGGGAGCGGCACGGAGCGCGAGGTGCTGCTCTCCGGTCTGGCTCCCGAACCGGAGTTGGAAAACCCTCTGCGGCTCAGCCCTCAGATCGCTCAAGGCTTCGATAGCTCCGACGGTGGCCTTTATCTCGCTAGGAAACTGGGTGAAGTTTTACAGGTCGAGAAGGGTTCGAAAGTAGAGGTCGAGCTGAGGAGCGGCACCCGCCGAACGGTCCAAGTACCCGTGGCCGGCTTGGTGGATACATCCTTGGGCTTGGGCGCCTATCTTCCGTCCAGTGAACTGTCTCGGATGATCGGTGAATCGGTGGTCACCAACAAGATCTTGTTGACGGTCGATCTGTCCCAGCGAGATGCCCTGGTGAGAGAACTGCGAAGACGACCGGAAGTGCTCAACGTGACCTGGCGCAGCGACTCCCTCGAACAGATGGAGCAGACGTTACAACAAAACCTGGGTACCATGCTCGGGGTGATCGTCGTCTTCTCCGGATGTCTGGCTTTCGGTGCGGTGCTCAACACAGCCCTGGTGGCCCTCTCGGAGCGGGAGCGAGAAGTCGGGACCCTGAGAGTACTTGGCTATACTCCGCTAGCCGTCACCTCGATTTTCAGTGGAGAGAGTCTTCTTCTCAATAGTCTCGGAGTGACGGTCGGATGGGCGGGCGGTGCGGGCTTGACCTATTTGGTATCTCGGGCCTACGATACCGAGATATTCCGTTTTCCCTTTGTGATGGAAGTGGGAAACTTCGCCTTCGCGACTCTGGTGATGATGGTTTTTCTCGCGATGTCCCAGTTGGCTCTGGGTATGTTTGTCAAGAAACTCAACTGGCTCGACGTGTTGAAGATAAGAGAGTGAGAAGGTTATCCCGCGTCTCGGTCATAGCTTGTCTTGTGCCCACACAGCGCATTAGAGAAGTGAGAATTCAACGGCTTGTAGACTTACGTTCCGCACTTCTAGCCCTGTTGCTACTCTGGTCTTTGGGCGGATGCTCGGAAAAACTCTCGGTCACCACCACGAAGGCCGAGACCCACCGGCTGGAGGTTAGCTTTACCGAACGAGCCGAAACCGTCCTACGTCGCGACTACCCCGTCTCCATGCCGGTCAACGGTCGGATCGAGCGTATCGACCTGGAGGTCGGCGACCGGGTGACGAAGGGAGAATCTCTGGTTCGGATCGACCAGGTGCCCGCTCGCCAGGAAGTGGAAGCGCGACAGGCCGCGGTCGAAGTGACCAAAACTCGGCAAGAGTTAGGTTTTGACACCAGCGTGGAAGAAGCCGAGGTTTCCAGGGCTCAACGGGCGGTGCAAACCGTTCAGGCTCGCTCTCGGCAGATGGATCCCCTGGTGGGAGCGGCCAAGACCGCTTTAGACAATGCCCTCCGAGAGCAGCGTCGAGTCGACAACCTGGTCAAGGGTGGGGCGCTCGCTTCCCAGGAATCCGAGCGAGCCACTCTGGCCGTCGACGAAGCGCGGGCCAACCTGTCGGCCAGAGAGAGTGAGCGAAGCGCCATCGCCCAGGAGCTGGGACAAGCTCGAGCCGCGGTATCGTCTGCTCAAGCCGCGCTGCAGAGAAAGCTGGAAGAAGCCAGAGGCCAGAGCGCCACCATCAACGAGGCTCGAGTCCGTGAAGAGCAAGCTCAGTACAACCTCAGCAAGAGCGCCATTCTCTCTCCAATCGACGGTCAGGTGCTGTCCCGTGCCGAACGTGGACCGAAAGAACTTCCGGCGGGCAGCCCACTGCTGACCCTGGGACGCCTGCAGGACCTGGAAGTTCAGTGTGACGTCTTGAGCCAGGATGCGCTTCGGATCAGTCGGGGGACCCCGGTCTTTCTCGATGCCGGTGCGGCCTATTCGGAAACGTTGAAGGGCGAAGTCCGACTGAAGGAGCCTCAGGGATTCACCAAGCGCTCCAGCCTGGGAGTCGAGCAGCAAAGGGTCAAGGTGCTGATAAGTCTGTTGGACCCGCCCGAAGACCTCGGCTCCGGTTACGAGTTGTGGGCCCGCTTTTTGGTGGAACAGAAGACAGCTCTCACCCTTCCTCAATCTTGCTTTGTTCGAGACAAGCAGAGCTACTTCGTCTGGAGAGTGACCGCTTCCGGTACGCTGGAGAAGAAAGTGGTCGAAGTCGGCACCAAGGGGGACGAACTTTGGGAGATTCTCGGAAGCGCCCTTCAAGAGGGAGATCAAGTCGTCCTGACCCCTAGCGATGCTCTCCAAGAAAACCTGGAAGTCGAAGTCGACACGGCACCCTGAGGACCGGAAGTTATCAACTGACCGGTGAGTTTACATTCCGTTTAAGCGTCTTTTCATGAAACTCTGGTAGTTTAGAATCAGGAAACTACCGATGGACAGAACTATCAAATACTTCAGCGGGTTTGAACAGCCCGAGTTTTCCTACCGAGCGGGTGCGGGACCGTTCTACAAGCTAGCGATGCGTCGGGTACAACCCGGTCGCGTACCGGGGGAGTGGCTGTGGCAGGTGGACCTGAACGTGCCGGAAGGAACCAAGCTTCAGTTTTTCTTCAGCGACCAGCGCGGACGCGACCCCCGCAGACGATACTATGAGTCGGATTGGACTCTCACCTACGTCTGCGATGGAGAAGTTTACAACTATCAGCCCCGGCCGATCGGGATGAAAGTGGCACCCTCTGAAAAGGCCTACGATCCCCACCGGTTGCCCTCGTTTTTTTCCTATCAGTTGAGCCGCGATATCAACTACCGGGTCTACCTTCCCAGAGGGTATCGCCAGCATCACGCCCGCCGTTACCCGGTGCTCTATATGCTGGACGGACAAAACATTTTTGACAACTCGGGCTTCGGCTCTTGGCAAGCCAAGGAATCTTTGGATCGCCTGATCAAGCGAGGTCAAGTGGCCGAGATTATCGTGGTGGCCATCGACTCGGGCAGCACCCGTTATCAAGACTACGTGCCCCCGGAGGACGGCGGACAGGCCGACCGTTTCGCCAATTTTCTGGCCAACGAGTTCAAGCCTCATATCGACCAGGCTTTTCGCACCAAGCCACAGAGAGAGCACACCGGACTACTCGGTTCCTCTCTGGGTGGCGTCATGAGTCTCTACGCCGGCTGGAAATACTTCCATAAATTTGGAAAGGTCGGTTCGATGTCCGGCTCCTGGTGGCTCACCGGATTCCGCGACTCACTCCCCTCCGAGCGCAAACGCCCTTTGACGGTGTATCTCGATTCAGGCGACTCGGGGATGGCCAACGACTGTGTCCATCACACAAATCACGTGCGAGGGATCCTGGAAGGCCTGGGATTTGAGGTCGGTCAAGATCTGCACCACGCGGTAGGTCGATTCCATGAACACAACGAGCGCGCCTGGAGCAAACGGCTGCCCCACGCTCTCCGGTTCTTGTTTCCCGCGGCCTAAGGCTCTACCCTAGACTCGCGATAGTACGATTCAGCTCTCTGGCTCGGTCGGTCATGTCTCGGTCCTGATTGTCCAGTTGCAGCCATCGGAGCGAGATTCTCAGAGCATCTTCATAACATTCGTAGTTTTCAAAGATGACCGAAGCCCTCCAGAACATCTCCCGCAACTCCGGAAGCTCCCGTCCTTCGCTCAGCAGGACCTCCCCCAGGAGTTCGTAAGCCGAAGCCGCGTCGGAGGGAGCGGAGTTGACACTGTGATAGAGAGCTTCTATCGCCTTCTTCTTCTCCCCCAACATCAGATAGGCCTGACCCACTCCCCAGTGGGTCTCCCATCGACCCGGGGCCAAACGCTCGCTCACGTCGAAGTACTGGAGCGCCATCTCCGGATTCTGTACGGCCAAATAGTGGTCCCCGTAGGAAAAGTAGATATCCGCTTTCAACGGCTCCACCAACTCGGCGACCTGGTCGCCGGCAGCCTGTCCGTGATCCCCGGCCACCAGTTCGGGCAATCTCAATATCTCGCTGTATCTCTCCAGTGCGGCCGCCGTATCGTCATACATCAGCGACAAGTCGGCCATGTCCAGACTCTGTTGGATGACCTCTTGATAGTCTTTATGCCGAAAGGCATTGAGGATAAAGTGGCGGCGGAGATCGGTGTCCTCGGGGAACTCTTCGGTCAGCTCTCGATAGAGAGCCGAGGCTTGTTCCCAATCCCCGCTCTTGAGGAATTGGCGAGCCTGACGGGCTTTATGAATCCCCGCTTCGCTTTGCGAAACCAGCCCGGGTTGGACTGCCCCTTCCTCGTACGTCTCCACTACACTCTACCGCTGGATTAGCCCAGGTGTTCCGTCCACCTCAGAGCCAGATCGGCGATGGTCTTGACACCCGTGCCGCTGGGCCCCTCGCAATAGTACTTCCAGGGTTTCTTCTTCCAAAAAGTACCGGCGATGTCGAGATGCACCCAGGGAGTGCGGGCCGGAACAAACTCTTTCAGAAAGAGAGCCGCCGTTGTCGCACCCGCTTGAGGACCACCGACATTGTTGATATCCGCGTGCACCGACTTGAGCATATCTTGATATTCGATCGGCATCGGAAGGCGCCAGTAGGACTCCCCGTGATTGCCGCCGGCGCGAGTGATCGCGTTGACCAGCTTCCGATTGGCCCCCAAAATACCCGTGAAGGAGGGGCCGAGCGCCCGCGCGCAGGCGCCGGTGAGGGTGGCCAGATCGACGATATGAGTAGCCCCCAGTTCTCCCGCTCGGATGAGACCGTCGGCCAAGATCAAACGACCTTCGGCATCCGTGTTTTCCACGTGAACGCTGGTCCCGTTTTTGTATCGAATAATGTCCCCGGGGCGATAGCTTTTGGAGCCGGGTTTATTCTCCGCCGACACGACGATGGCAGTCACTTTGATAGCAGGCTTCAGACGACCCAGCACCTCCATAGCGCCGATCACCGCGGCCGCTCCCGACATATCACCGACCATGAGGTGCATGCCGTCGGCGCCCTTGATACTGATACCGCCGGAATCGAAAGTGACACCTTTGCCCAGAAGCACAAGGTGGACGGGCGATTCCTGTTCGGGAGAGTAGGTCATTTCGATCATACGAGGAGAGTTATCCGCACCCTTACCGACGGCGACCAACCCGGCGTAACCGTGGGTCTCAAGCTGTTTCGGCCCGAACGACTGGTAGCTGAAGCCGTAGGTTGAGGAGAGCTTCTTGCAGGTCTTGGCCAAGAAGTCCGGTGTGCAATCGCTGGCTGGTGTGGCGATAAGATTACGGGCCATGTTGACTCCGTCGGCGAAAGCTCGACCGACTTGCAAGGCGCTTTCGTCTCCGGACAAAAGGGCGGCCAACGCTTCTTCGTCCACCACAGGCTCGGGTGGTGGGGCGGCTTCCGCCTTCTCCTCGGGAGCGGGCACCGGCTCGGCAGGTTCTTCCGCGGCGTCGGCTTTATCTTCCTCGGACTCGGAGTTTTCAACAGCCTCTTCTTCGGTGGTGTCGCTCGACCCATCGGACTCTTCCGCGGCCGGCTCCTCGGAACTCTCCGTGGACTCGTCTTCGTCGGCCTGTTCAGAAGAAGAATCTTCCTGCTCGGCTTCTGCCACCTCTTCGGGCAGGTCAGATTCGCTGATAGCCACCGTCGCCTTGGTAGACGAGGCTTCCTCGGCCACCACCTCGGAATCCGCTTCAGGAGTCTCGGGAACAGTCATCGGCGGTGAGGGGAGACAGAGAATCAGCTCCACCCCTTCGAATGCGTCGCTCTGATCTTTCTTGTATTCGCGGAAGGACCAGGTCCCCACCAGGGCACCCTCTACCAACTGATCAACCAGCCCTTCGCCTTGCGCCCCCTTGAGGAGCAGCGCCACCTTCTTTCGTCCGGTCTTCACCGCGTTTCTCAAAGCCGAGGCGAGGAACGTCTTCAGGGTCTCGGGGTATGTGAACCCCTGGTGCGTCGAAGTGTGGTAGTAGACACAGTCGAAGCTCTTCTGCTCGTTCCAAGTGCCGGTGAAGTAGATCTCCTGGCTGAGCGTCTTATCGGCGAACCCTTGCCCGAACCGAGCGACCCTCTCGGCAACCGCATCGGGGACCTCTCCGATGGTGTCCATATAGGGGTCCCCCACCAGCACAACCAACTCCGGTTGGTGCTCGGTCCAGTCTTTTCTCTCCACACTAATTTTCATATACTAAGTCTCCTTCGGGCCCGTGAGCCCGTCCTGTGTCCATAAGAGAGAAAGTTCATCTCTCCTAGCTGGGAGCGGAATTTTTCCCGGCTCCATAAAAAACCTTTTGTTGACCCACAGGCAGAACTGTCAATCCGGCGAAGAAGGTGGCACTGTGGTTTATTTGAGTATCGACGTCGAAGCCTCCGGCCCGTTCCCGGGCCTATTTTCGCTTGTTTCCATCGGCGCGGTCGTGGTGAAATCCAAGAAGGACGGCACCTGGTGGGTAGACCGCTCCGCCTCTTTTTATGAAGAGATGAAGCATCTGCCGGACGCCAAAGAACTGGAAGCCGCTACAAACATTCACGGGCTGACCCGGGAGTACCTGGACAAGCACGGGCGAGACCCGGGTGACGTGATGGAAGACTTCGCGGACTTCTTCGACTCTCTAGTGAGAAAATACAAGAAGGTAACCCCGGCCGCCTGGCCCGCCTCCTTCGACTCCCCCTATGTAGGTTGGTACCTCCAGTACTTCCTGGACGACAACCCTCTCGGCTGGAGCTGCTTCGATATTCCGTCGTTTGGAATGGGGCTGTTTCAGTGCCACCGCAACGCTCTGCGAAACCTCATGAAGAAAGCCGGAATCGAATTCGGCAAGAATCCCGATCCCCATAACGCCCTGGCCGATGCTATCGAGCAAGGGGAGACCCTGGCCCAACTTTTGAATCACGCCAAACACGTACGAAAGGAAAAGAATCGCTTACAATGAGCTACCAGAAGAAAACCATCTGCAGCGCGCTCGCCGCCGGTCTCGTTCTCGCTCTCTCCGTGGGTGTCGTCGCCGACGACCAGAAAACAGAGAAACAGAAAGGCAAGAAGAAGGAGGCCACTTCATTCTCCGTCTTGGACTCCACCGAGGCTCAGTGGGGCCGAAGGAGCATCAACGACAGCGTCTATCGAGGCTACACGGTGAACGCCGTGTACTTCGAAAGAGGCCGACAAAGACTACCCGATAGCTTCAACATGTATCGGCCGCAGCCGATCAATGTCGAGTCATCCGGTGGAGAATCTCCTACGACCATCAAGGTCAACGGAAAAGACCAGAAGCTACCTTCCGACGCAGACTAATTTCCGTCTAGGTAGTTCAATATATTGGCGGTATAGAGCGAATTGACGGCCGCGACCCTGGTCCGAATAGTCTGGAAGTTGGGCCAGGTCCGTAGTTCCTCGGCGTGATACTGGAAGAACTGTTGAACCGGAAAGGTTTCCCACAGGTTTTCGCTCGTCTCGTACAGGGCGAGAACGGCCTCCACCACTTCGGGATCCACATCTTTACCTACGGCCAAGGAGAGCACCGCTTGGCGCCGCACGACCACGTCCGGATTTTCCGCGACGGTCTGGATCAAAAACTCCTCAATCTGGTCGTCGACCTGTTTCCCCGGGTCCTGGGGAGAGCTATTCGGAATAGAGTAGACCAGACCTAAAAACGCGATGGCTTCTCGCTTAGGTAGCAGTTTGAAGGCCTCCATGGAGTCGGCCAGCCATCCGGTCATATCGGAGCCAAGCTCGGTAACCAGCAGAATCTGGGCGTGGTCCTCGACGTCGTACGGGGCCGTGTCCCGGTCGTCGAGTCCTCGATAGTAGACTTCCGTACTGCCCGAGATATCTCGCACCTTGAGGATCGCGCCCTGGTTGCCCACCACAAGTTGTTTCAAGCGGTCTTTCAGGATAGAAATTCGGTCCGGTGGGACGTCGATCGGGTCCTCGGCCGGAGCGACCGTGATGGTGTTGGTAGCGGTATCGAAAGCTACCGTATCACCCAGAGCTTGAGCAACAAAACGCAGCGGCACGTAAGTCGAACCGTCGAAGATCATCGGGGGTACCGCCATCTCGATTTCCTGACCGTCGATGACCGCTTTTTTCACGTCGGGACTCATGACCACTTGTTTGCTGCCACGAGTTGCCGTTATAACTTTATTCTCGTAGCGTACTTCAGCCCCGAGAGCGTTGAATACGCTTCTGAGCGGCAACATCACCTGGCCGGCTACTTTGAGCGGTGGCGGCTCCTTGCTAAGAGCTTGGTTGTTTATGACGATGTTGACGTCCATCGGTTCTTGCGCCAGCGCTGAGCCGCACAGAAGAACCAGGGTGATCAACAGGTATTGGGCTAATCTCATCGGTTGGTATAACTCGCCTCGGTGTAGAATGTTTTTCAATCTTGAAGATACTTTAGAAAACACCTTCCCAGCGAGATACCCAATCTAAACATGAGCTTGCTAACCTGGCGCGCGACTTCTTACAGCGGAAAGTCTTCGATATCGTCCAACACTTCAAAACCGTCGTCGGGCGGTCGGATACGAGAAGCGGGGGGCGGAGCTTCCCGGTCTTCTTCCAAGTTTTCGAAGGCGGCGAAACGCTTCACGAAGGAGAGTCTTACGGCGCCCACCGGACCGCTCCGTTGCTTACCGATAATCACCTCGGCGATACCGATGTCTTCGGTCTGAGGATGGTAATACTCATCTCGATAGATAAACGCCACCACGTCGGCGTCTTGCTCGATCGCTCCGGACTCACGCAGGTCCGATAGACCGGGACGCTTGTCCTGGCGTTGTTCCACGCCTCGACCGACCTGACTGAGGGCGACCACGGGAATCTTCAACTCCTTGGCCAACATCTTCAATTGTCGACTGATCATCGAGATCTCCTGAGCCCGGTTTTCGATCTTCGTCCCGCCTTTCATCAACTGGAGATAGTCGATGATCACCATATCCAAACCGTGCCGTTTTTGCAGGCGACGGCACTTCGCTTTCATTTCCAACGGGGTGATAGCGGCCGTGTCGTCGATGTAGAGAGGGGCTTCGTTCAGCTGATTCATAGCCCGGGTGATGGCCTGCCAGTCCTCTTCTCGCATTCTCCCCGTCCGCACATCCTGAGCGTTGACGCGAGCCGTCGAGCAGAGTACTCGCTGGACCAGTTCGGTCGCCGCCATCTCCAAGCTAAACATCGCCACGGTGGCGGGACGCTTCTTATTCAGGACGATGTTCTGTGCCATGGAGAGAACGAACGCGGTCTTACCCATGGAAGGCCGGGCGGCTAGAATGATCAGGTTCGACTTCTGAAAACCGGCGGTCATGGCATCGAGCTCTCGAAAGCCGGTGGCGATACCCGTGATCTCTTCCTTCTGTTGATACCTCTCGTAAAGCTCGTCGAAGGTCGTTTCGAGAATCGGCTTCACGTGCAAAAGTTGCTGGGATTTCCGAGTGTCGGCAACGGAAAAGACGAGTTCTTCCGCCTGGTCGACCTTGTCGGCCACGGCCAACTCGCCCTCCCCCGCCAGCCGCTGAATCTGCTGGCCCGCTTGCTGCAGTCGACGCTCGGTGGCGGTCTCGGCCACAATTTTGGCGTAGGAAGTGGCGTGAGCGGAGCTGCCGACCACGGTCACCATCGAATCCAGATAGGTCGGACCGCCCACCTGCTCGAGTTTGTTCAGGTCGCGAAGCTGATCGCAGACTGTGATCAGGTCGATGTTAGAGTTGCCCTCGGCCAGAGCCAGCATGGACTTGAAAATCTCAGAGTGAGCCTCGCGGTAGAAATCGTCCGGTCCGGCGAGAACTTCCGAGATTCGGTCGAGCGCTTCGGCATCGATCAGACAGGCCCCAAGGCAGGCTTGCTCCGCCTCAATGTTGTGAGGCGGTATGTGTAAGCGATTTATTTCCTGGGCTCCTCGATCCGCGAGATCGACGCCTCCGTAGCCTTGCATAAATGTTTAAACGAAATCTCCCCAAAGCTTCTGGAAGGCATCTTCGATGGTGGCCACCGGGATGACGTCGACCTCGGGGAAAAGTCCGTCCACTTCCGGCGCGTTCTCAGCGGGGATGAAAACTCTCTTCACCCCTGCTTGCTGCGCCCCGTGGATTTTCTCGACCACACCGCCGACCGGCTTGACCTTTCCATGCAGACTCAACTCGCCTGTCATGGCGATATCTTGAGGCACAGGTCGCTCACGCAGAGAGGAAGCGATGGCTGTCACCAGCGCGATACCCGCACTCGGGCCGTCGACATTACCCCCGCCCACCACGTTGACGTGGACGTCGTAGTCTCCGAGATTATCTCCCAGTACTCGACGAATAACGGAGGTGGCGTTGAAGAATGAATCGTGAGCCATGTCACCGGCCGCCTTGTTGAATCGATGACTGCCCTTCCCTTTCACAGCGCAGGGAAAGACCGCTGCCTCCACCGCGATCGGCGACCCGAGAAACCCTTTCACGCCGAGACCCAGGACAGCCCCGATTTCAAACTCCGAGTTGGCCCTGGTGTGGTACGGAGCTTTCTGTCGACTCGCTCTCAGCACCGCTCGTACGTCTTGTTCCGAGATGACGACTTTTTTAGAGGGCTTACCTTTCTTTCCGCGGTTTCGACGGTAGTAGGCACGGCCATAGGAATCCGCGAGTGTGCGCACCGCTTTCCGACCTTCCGAGGTGTAGCGCGCGATGAGGGCGGGCACTTCGGGCTTCACCGAGACGCCGAGTCTTTCGGCGGCCTGACTGACGATCTCTTCGGTTTGGTCGGGCGTCAGAGGGTTGAAATAGACTTCCGCGCAACGAGATCGGATGGCGGGGTTAATGTCCTCGGGCGCCCGAGTCGTCGCCCCGACCAGGATAAAGTCCGCAGGCGCCCCTTCAGTGAAAAGACGCTTGATGTATTCGGGCACCCGAGGGTTGTCCTCATCAAAGTATGAGGACTCGAAAACAATCCTCTTGTCTTCCAACACCTTGAGCAGTTTGTTCTGAAGAATCGGATCCAACTCACCGATCTCATCGATGAAGAGAATTCCCCCGTGAGCTTTGGTGACCAATCCCACCTTGGGCTCAGGAATGCCCTCATCACCGAGGTCTTTCTTTGAGCCCTGATAGATCGGGTCGTGGACACTCCCCAGGAGCGGATTTGTAATCTCCCGGGGATCCCAGCGAACCACCGTGGCGTCCACCTCCACGAATGGAGCTTCCGATCTGAACGGAGTGTGCTCGAGATTCCGAACCTCGCCGAGGATGAGTCGAGCCACGGTTGTTTTCCCGACTCCCGGAGGTCCGTAGAGAATGACGTGTTGGGGGTAGGGTGTGCCTAGCTTAGAAAAGAGACTCTCCACGGCCTCTTCCTGGCCGATCACCTGCTCCAGAACTTCCGGACGCATCAGGCGAAGGGCCGTCGTATCCAACCCCCGCTTATGCAGAGCTTCTAACTCTTCGAGCTTGCGCTGAGTGGTGGAGTTCTCCGGACCGATGTCCTCCTGCAGCGCCTCCCGGCGAAGATCTTTGAGGTAGTCCCGGTGGCGCTCCTCCATTTTGTTGGCGATCTTACGGTCGAGACTCTCCTCGACCGTGCGCATCGCCACCAGATCGGCGATCTGGTCTTCCAGATCCAACAGAAGGTCTTCCGACTCAGTCCCCTCATCGGCTTCGATGGTCGGGTCTTCGTAGACCAGTCGCTGCAAAGCAACCAGTCGATCGGTCAGCCGGTCGGAACGCAAAAGAGTGAGGGCCTCCAACTTGCCTGCACGCAGAACAAG